>Ga0164306_10000280_pt1 | contig 19776 bp, 20 predicted proteins | sample Whisoiple_242_MG_FD_110213 | JGI IMG/M metagenome (GOLD analysis project Ga0164306, IMG submission 110213) | Soil microbial communities amended with fresh organic matter from upstate New York, USA - Whitman soil sample_242_MG | ecosystem: Environmental > Terrestrial > Soil > Unclassified >... | reverse complement strand
CTCGACCTCACGTACAAGGAGTTCGAGCTCCTCAAGTACCTGGTGCAGCACCCGGGCCGCGTGTTCACCCGCGCCCAGCTGCTCCAGGAGGTCTGGGGCTACGACTACTACGGGGGCACCCGCACGGTCGACGTCCACGTCCGGCGCCTGCGCGCGAAGCTCGGCCCCGAGCACGAGCAGCTGATCGGCACGGTCCGCAACGTCGGCTACCGGTTCGACCCGCCCAAGGACCGGCGGTCCGCCGACAGCGGCAGCGCCGCGGCGTCGCCGGCCGAGGTCGCCGCGGACGTCTGACGGCCCGGGCCCGCCCGGGGGCCGGGCCGACGGGGTCCCGGTACGATCCTGCGCGGTGTGCCGGGAAGTCTGGTCGGCGTCCACCTCGTCGACCCCGCGGAGAGCCTGCACCGTGACCACCACCCCGCCCCCCACCGACGAGTCCGGCTCCCGCCTGTTCGGCGCGCTGACCCCCGGCGGGCTCGCGAACCTGCTCGACACGCTCCGCGCCGAGCGCACCGGCGGCGTGCTGCTGCTGGTGGGCGCCGTGGTCGCGCTGCTGTGGGCGAACTCGCCCTGGTCGGCGTCCTACACCACGATCTCCGAGACGGTGGTCGGCCCGGCGGCGCTGCACCTCGACCTCAGCCTCGCGTCCTGGGCGACCGACGGCCTGCTCGCGATCTTCTTCTTCGTGGTCGGCGTCGAGCTCAAGCGGGAGATCGTCGACGGCGAGCTGCGGCGCGTGCGCACCGCCGTGGTGCCGGTCGTCGCGGCGGTGGGCGGCATGGCCGCGCCGGCGCTGCTGTACCTGCTGGTCAACGCGACCGCCGACGGCGGCGCGACCCGGGGCTGGGCGGTGCCGACCGCGACCGACATCGCGTTCGCCGTCGCCGTGCTGTCGGTGGTCGGCCGGAGCCTGCCGGCCTCGCTGCGGGCCTTCCTGCTGACCCTCGCCGTGGTCGACGACCTGCTCGGCATCGTGATCATCGCCGTCGTCTACACCGACGGGCTGCACCTCGTCTGGCTGGCCGCCTCGCTCGTGGCGGTGGCGGCCTTCGCGCTGCTGGTCCGGGTGCGCCGGCCCGGGGTCGCCGGGCACGCCGCGCTCCTCGTGCTCGCGGTGACGGCGTGGGCGCTCATGCACGCGTCGGGTGTGCACGCGACGATCGCCGGCGTGCTGCTCGGCCTCACCGCGCCGGCGCTCGCCCGTCCGGGTGAGACCGCGAGCGTCGCCGAGCGGCTCGAGCACCGCTGGCGCCCCGTCTCCGCCGGGTTCGCCGTCCCGGTGTTCGCGCTGTTCGCCGCCGGGGTGCCCCTGTCCGGCGGGGCGGTCGCCGACGCCGTGCGGGACCCCGTCGCCCAGGGCGTCGCGCTCGGCCTCGTCGTCGGCAAGCCGCTGGGCATCCTGGCGGCGACCTGGCTGGTCGCGCGGTTCACCCGCGCCGCCCTCGCCCCCGACCTGCACTGGCGGGACGTGGGCGCCGTCGGGCTGCTCGCCGGCATCGGGTTCACCGTCTCCCTGCTCATCGGGGAGCTCGCGTTCGGCGCGGGCAGCCCGCACGACGAGCACCTCAAGGTCGCGATCCTGCTCGCCTCGACGACGGCGGCGGTGCTCGGCGGGGCGGCCCTCGCGGCGCGCGACCGGGCGCACCGGTCCCGCCGGGTCGGGGGCCGGACGCGGTAGGTTCGGCGTCGATGACCGTCGACTCCGCCGCCCTCCTGCTCGACGGCCCGTGGCGGCACCACTTCGTGCCGGCGAACGGCTCGCGGTTCCACGTGGCCGTCGCCGGCCCCGACGACCGGGACGCCCCGCTGGTGGTGCTGCTGCACGGGCTGCCCGAGCTGTGGTGGGCGTGGCGCCACCAGCTGCCCGCCCTCGCCGAGGACGGGCACCGCGTCGTCGCCATGGACCTGCGCGGCACCGGCGGCTCGGACAAGCCGCCGAGCGGCTACGACGTCCCCACGCTGACCCGGGACGTCGCCGGCGTGGTCCGCTCGCTCGGCTGCGACCGCGCGGTCGTCGTCGGGCACGGCGTCGGGGGCGGCGACGTCGCCTGGGCGATGCCGGCCTACCACCCGGGCCTGACCCGGGGCGTCGCGGTGCTGTCCGCCCCGCACCCGCTGACCCGCCGCGCCGACCCGCGCTCCGGCCTGCGCGCCGGCGCCGCCCGCCGCATGGCCGAGATCCAGGTGCCCTACCTGCCCGAGCGCGCCATGACCCGCGGCGACCTCGTCGCGAAGCTGCTCCGCGAGTGGGGCGGCCCCCGCTGGCCGGACCCCGCGGCGCTCGCGCTGTACCGCCGGGCGGCGCACGTGCCGTTCGCGGCGCACTCCGCCCTGGAGCAGGTCCGCTGGCTGTACCGCTCGGGCGTGCGCGCGGACGGCCGCCGGCACGCGGTCGCGCTGCGGGACGCCGCGCCCGTCCCGACGCTGCAGGTGCACGGCGGGTCGGACGGCTGCTACACGGTGTCCCGAGCCATGGCGGACGGCTCCGTGGCCCGCCGGCTCGGGCCGCACTACCGGTTCGAGATGCTCGCCGGCGCGGGCCACTACCTGCCCGAGGAGGAGCCCGACCGGGTCACCGCCCTCCTCCGCGACTGGCTCCGCGAGCTCGGCTAGCCCTCCCCGCGCGGGACCGCGCGGCCCGCCGAGCGGGCGGTCGATGTCCCCTGACGCCGCCCGGAAGCGACGCCTACTGCCCGCTCGGCGGGGGCGGCGGGGGCGGCGGGGGCGCGGGCGCGCCGACGCGGACCAGCGCGGACGGGCAGTCCCGGGTGATCGGGCAGGTGGCGCAGTCCGGCTTGCGCGCGTGGCAGGTGCGTCGCCCGTGGAAGATCAGCCGGTGGCTGAGCAGCGTCCACTCGGGCCGCGGGATCAGCGCGGCGATGTCCTGCTCGACCTTGACCGGGTCCTCCTCGGTCGTCCAGCCCAGCCGCCGGGCGAGCCGGCCCACGTGGGTGTCGACCGTGATGCCGGGCACGCCGAACGCGTCGCCCAGGACGACGTTCGCCGTCTTGCGCCCGACCCCGGGCAGCGTCACGAGGTCCTCGAGCCGGGGCGGGACCTCGCCGTCGAACCGCTCGACCAGGGCCTGCCCGAGGCCCTGCAGCGAGCGCGCCTTGGCCCGGAAGAACCCGGTCGGCCGGATCAGCTCCTCGAGCTCGGCGGGGTCGGCACCCGCGTAGCCCGCGGCGTCGGGGTAGCGCGCGAACAGCGCCGGCGTCACCTGGTTGACCCGGACGTCGGTGGTCTGCGCGGACAGCACCGTGGCGACCAGGAGCTCCAGCGGGGACCGGAAGTCGAGCTCGCACCGCGCGTCCGGCCAGCGCGCCGCCAGCGCCCGGTTCACCCGGCGCGCGCGGCGGACCAGGGCGACCGGCGGCCGGTCCGCGGCGGGTGCCGGCGCGGACGCCGCGCGGGGCCGGGCGGGGCTCATGCGGCCAGCGTAGGTCCCCCCGGGGGAACCGGTTGCTCTAGGCGAGTGATCTGGGGAGTTGATCACATGACCAACTTCTCAAGTCGGGCATGCCCGGCGTCGAAAGACGGGGGGACGCGACCTGTGGCCGTACGGGTCGTCCGAGAGAGTGGGCGGACCGCATGACCCTGGCCGGCACGGCTGACCAGCTCGTCGAGCTGCGCCGGCAGCGCGGTGCGCTGCGCCTCGAGCACCAGCACGTCGTCCGCTGGCGGCGCCTGGTGCGCGACCGCCTCGAGCTCGCCGTGGCCGCCGCCGCGCCCCCGCAGGCGCCCGGCGCGTGCGCGGACGTGCGCAGCGTCCTGGGCGACTCCGCCGTCGACGTCCCGCCGGCCGCCGAGCTCGCCGCCGCCGTCCGGGGCGGGCTGCCGATCGCCGAGGTGCACGAGCTGCCGAGGCTCCGTGACCTGGACCTGCGCCTCGCCCGCTACGAGATGCGGCTCGAGGACGCGCTGCGCCGCCTGACCGACCGGTACATCGACCGGCTCGCCCGCGACGTCACCGAGGGAGGCGTCGACGCGCTCCGCCGTCCTGCCGGCGCGTGATGAGGCACACTGAGGGGCGTCACATCCCGGCAAGAAGGTGAGGTTCCTCCCGTGGAGGACGACGTCGTGCTCACGGCGCCCCTGTTCCAGAACATGGACCCCGAGGCGTCCCGGACGCTGCTCGCGTCGATGGCGCCCGTGCACGTCGCCCGCGGCGAGGTGCTGTTCCACGAGGGCGAGCCGGGCGACCGGCTCTACGTGATCCGCTCCGGCAAGATCAAGCTCGGCCGCCGGTCCTCCGACGGCCGCGAGAACCTGCTCGCCGTGCTCGGCCCCGGCGAGATGTTCGGCGAGCTCTCGCTGTTCGACCCGGGCCCCCGCACCGCCACGGCCACCGGCCTCGCCGACGCCGTCGTGCTCGAGCTCGGCCACCACGACCTCATCCCGTGGCTGGAGCAGAACCCCACCGTCGCCAAGCACCTGCTGGGGGCGCTCGGCCGCCGGCTGCGCCGCACGAACGACGCCCTGGCGGACCTGGTGTTCTCCGACGTGCCCGGCCGCGTGGCCAAGGCGCTGCTCGACCTGTCGCACCGGTTCGGCCAGCAGACCGACGAGGGCGTCCGCGTCGCGCACGACCTCACGCAGGAGGAGCTCGCGCAGCTCGTCGGCGCCAGCCGCGAGACCGTGAACAAGGCGCTCGCCGACTTCGCCGCGCGCGGCTGGGTCCGGCGCGAGGGCCGCGCGATCGTGCTGCTCGACGTCGACCGCCTGGAGCGCCGCGCCCGCTGAGGCGCGCACCCGCACGCACCGACGACGACGGCCCGGCCGCAGCCCCTCGGGGCGCGGCCGGGCCGTTCGCGTCGGCGGGCGCTCAGGCCTCGGGCGCGAGCTCCACGACGATCTCGACCTCCACGGGCGAGTCCAGCGGCAGCACGGCGACGCCCACGGCCGAGCGCGCGTGCACGCCCGCCTCGCCGAACACCTCGTGCAGCAGCGTGCTCGCGCCGTTGATCACGCCGGGCTGGCCGGTGAAGGCCGGGTCGCTCGACACGAACCCGACGACCTTCACGACCCGGACCACGCGATCCAGGTCCCCGACGAGCGCGGCGACGGCGGCGACGGCGTTCAGCGCCGCGGTGCGGGCCAGGCCCTGCGCCGTCTCCGGCGACACCTGGCCGGGTCCGGTGCCGACCTTGCCGCTGACCGGCAGCTCGCCCGCCACGAACGGCAGCTGGCCGGACGTGTGGACGTAGTCGCCGGTGCGGACGGCGGGGACGTAGGCGGCGACGGGCGCGGCGACCCGGGGCAGCTCGATGCCGAGCTCCGCGAGGCGCGCGAGGACCGTGCCGCTCACCTCTCGCCCGTCGGGCGCTTGAGGTAGGCGACGAGCCCGGTCTCGGACTGCAGGACCTGGACGAGCTCCCAGCCATCCTGACCCCACTGGTCGAGGATCGCCTTGGTCGCGTGGACGATGAGGGGGACGGTCGCGTACTCCCACGTGGTGGTGGCCATGGCGCCACCCTAGCCGTGCCCCGCGGACACCGGTCAGGCGCCGGCCGCCTGCTCCACCGGTTCGGAGCCGAGCAGCTCGTCGTACCAGGACTCCACCTCCGGGCGACGCCGGCGCAGCGCGCGCCGCTCGCGCTCGGTCATCCCGCCCCACACGCCGAAATCGGCGCGCGAGTCGAGGGCGTCGGCCAGGCACAGCAGCCGCACCGAGCACCCCGCGCACACGGCCCGGGCGTCGCGCTGGGCGGCCCCCTCCACGAACAGCGCGTCGGGCGCTACCCCTCCGGCGCCGCACTTCGCGCTCGCCGTCCAGTGCCCGTCGGGCCCCGCGATCGTCATCGACTCATCCCTACTGTCCCCTGCGAACGGGACAGCACCACCCGCGGACCGTCGTGCGACGATCCGGTGCGGCAGTCCCCCCTGCTGCGCCCGACCGTAGCGGGTGGATTCGTCCCATCGCATCCTCCGTTCGGGTTGTTCCGCCTGGTCGGCCAGCGGGGCCCCGCGTGTGCAGGTACGGTGCAGGCCCCCCCGGGCCCTGTGGACGACCGGCGGCCGCCGGGGTGGCTCCCGTACCCTGGCGGGCATGGCTCCCTCCCCCTCGCCGCGCGGGCGGCAGGTCACCGTCGTGCAGGCGCTGGCGCTGCTGCTCGCCTTCGTGCTGACCGCCGGCGTCGGTGGACTGCTGACCGCCGGGCTCGTGCTGCCGACCGTCGCCGTCGCGAACACCGCGACCGACCTGAGCGTCGAGGCGTTCGAGGACCTGCCGTCGGAGCTCGAGACCAAGCCGCTGTCCGAGAAGTCGGTGATGCTGGCCAACGACGGCACCACGGTCCTGGCCGAGTTCTTCTCGGAGAACCGCGTCGTCGTGCCGCTCGACCAGGTGTCCGTGCAGATGCAGAACGCCGTGGTCGCGACCGAGGACAAGCGGTTCTACCAGCACGGCGGCATCGACCCCGCCGGCATGGTCCGCGCGCTGGTGAAGAACCAGATCAGCGACTCCACCCAGGGCGCGTCGACGCTGACGCAGCAGTACGTGAAGAACGTCCTGATCGAGACGGCCGTCCGCGACGGCGACCTCGCCGCGGCGGAGGCGGCCCGCGAGGCCGAGGGCACCGAGGGCTACGCGCGCAAGCTGCGCGAGGCCAAGCTGGCCATCGCCCTCGAGAAGACCATGACCAAGGACCAGATCCTCGAGAACTACCTCAACATCGCGCAGTTCGGCGTCGCGACCTACGGCGTCGAGTCCGCGGCCCTGCGGTACTTCAGCAAGCACGCCGTGGACCTGACCTACCTCGAGGCCGCCACGATCGCGGGCATCACGCAGAGCCCGACCGCGTACGACCCGGTGCGGAACCCCGAGGCCTCCGAGGGCCGCCGCAACATCGTGCTGCGCCTGATGAACGAGCAGGGCTACATCACGCAGGAGGAGTACGACGCGGGCATCGCCGCGCCGATCGCCGCCACCCTCGTCGTGAGCGAGGCGCAGAGCGGCTGCATGGCCGCCGGCAACGTGGTGCAGGGCTCCGGGTACTTCTGCGACTACGTGACCAACGTGATCCGCAACGACCCGGCGTTCGGCGAGACCGCCGACGAGCGCGAGGAGAGGCTGTACCGCGGGGGCCTGACCATCACCACCACGCTGGACCCGCGCCTGCAGACCGAGGCCGACACCGAGGTGAAGAACGGCGTCCCGGTCGACGACGGCTCGGCCGTCGGCTCCGCCATCTCCGTCGTGGAGCCGGGCACCGGCCAGATCAAGGCGATGGCCCAGAACCGCACCTACAACAACACCGCCGAGGCGACCGGGCGGGACACCTCGGTCAACTACAACACCTCGTACTCGTACGGCGGGTCCGGCGGCTTCGCCCCGGGCTCGACCTTCAAGCCGTTCACCCTGCTGGAGTGGCTCAAGCAGGGCCACAGCCTCAGCGAGCGGGTCAACGGCAGCGTCCGGCCGCTGAACGAGAACCAGTTCACGGCGTGCGGCTCGAAGGGCATCAACAACTCCTGGACGCCGGGCAACTCCGAGGGCGGCGCCAGCGCCAGCATGACGATCCTGGACGCGACCCGGAACTCCGTGAACCTCGCGTACCTGACGATGGCGATGCAGCTCGACCTGTGCGCGATCATGGACGGCGCCGCGGCGCTCGGCGTCACCCAGTCCCCGTCCGGGGTCGAGGGCGAGCCGTTCAACGCGTACCCGGCCAACGTCCTGGGCTCCGACTCCACCACCCCGCTGGCGCTCGCCGGCGCGTACGCGGCGTTCGCCTCGGGCGGCGTCTACTGCAAGCCGATCGCGATCACGAACGTGAAGGACGCCGACGGCGCCGACCTGCCGGTCCCCGACGCGGGCTGCCAGCAGGCGATCGACCCCGAGGTCGCGCGGTCGATGAACTACGCGCTGAGCAACGTGTGGAACGGCACGGCCAAGAGCCTGGGCGCGCCGCAGGGCTACACCGCGTCCGGCAAGACGGGCACGACCAGCCGCAACGAGCAGACCTGGTTCGTCGGCTACACGCCGCGCCTGGTGTCGGCGGTGTGGGTCGGGTTCCCCGACTCGTTCACGCCGATGCAGCGGATCACCATCAACGGCCGGTACATCCCCTACGTGTTCGGCGCCACCGTCGCCGGCGCGACCTGGAAGCGGTTCATGGACCAGGCGCTCGCCGACGGCCAGCCCAACCCCGGGTTCGACCAGCCGTCGAGCGAGAGCGTGTACGGGCGGGCGATCCCGATCCCCTCGGTGGTCGGCAAGGACCAGAACACCGCGATCAACGAGCTGCGGGCCGCCGGCTTCTCGGCCTCGGTCGGCGGCACCACGGCCTCGGACATCACGCCCGGCTCGGTCGTCAGCCAGAGCCCGTCCGGCAGCGCGCCGGCGGGCAGCTCGATCACCCTGACGCTGTCGAGCGGCCCGGCGGCGCCCGCACCCGGCACGGATCCCAACGCCGGGGGCGCCAACCCCGGCGGCGGCAACGCCGGCGGGGGTGGCGGCGGCAACGGCAACGGCGGGAACGGATGACCCACCCCGTCGCCCGCGCCCTCGGCGGCGCCGCGCTCGCCGGTGCCGCCGCGGTCGCCTGGGGCACGCTGGTCGAGTCCCGCTGGTACGCGCTGCGCGAGGTCACCGTCCCGGTGCTGCCGCACGGCCAGGAGCCGCTGCGCGTCCTGCACCTGTCCGACCTGCACCTGACCCCCGGGCAGCACCGGAAGGTCGACTGGGTCCGCGACCTGGCGACGCTCCGCCCCGACCTGGTGGTCGACACCGGGGACAACTGGGCGCACCTCGACGCCATGCCGGCGCTGCTGCACGCGCTGGAGCCGCACCTCGACACCCCCGGGGCCTTCGTCTGGGGGTCGAACGACTTCTTCGCCCCGTCGCCGAAGAACCCGGCCCGCTACCTGCTGCCCGACGCGCGCACCGCGCCGCCGCGGCCGCCGGTCGAGCTGCCGTGGCGCGAGCTCGGCAACCGGTTCCGGTCGGCGGGCTGGGTGGACCTCACCAACCGCCGCGACGAGGTCAAGGCCGCGGGCCGGCGGATCTCGCTGGTGGGCACCGACGACGCGCACCTGGACCGCGACCGGTTCCCCGCCGCCGGGGGGCCCGACGACGTCCGTCCCGCCCCGGTGGTCGACGACGCGGGGGTGGCGCGCGCCGCGCGCGGCGACGTCGACCTGCACCTGGGCGTCACCCACGCGCCGTACCGCCGCGTCCTCGACGCGATGCACGCGGACGGCGCGGACCTGGTGATCGCCGGGCACACCCACGGCGGCCAGCTCGCCGTGCCCGGGTACGGCGCGCTCGTCACCAACTGCGACCTGCCCCGGGACCGGGCCAAGGGCCTGCACGGCTGGCCCGGCGCCCGCCCGGACGCGCGGGGCGGGGCGGACTCCACCTGGCTGCACGTGAGCGCCGGGCTGGGCACGTCGCCGTACGCGCCGGTGCGGTTCGCGTGCCGGCCCGAGGCCACGCTGCTGACGCTCGTCGCGGCCTGAGACGCGACGCTGCTCACACTTCGCGCCCGGGGGCCGGTCCCGATGCACGACCACCGCCCCGCGTCGGCTATGCTGGGCGGGCTTCACCGGGGTGTGGCGCAGCTTGGTAGCGCGCCTCGTTCGGGACGAGGAGGTCGTGGGTTCGAATCCCGCCACCCCGACCGGTGAGAACGACGAAGGCCCGGACCGCACGGTCCGGGCCTTCGTCGTCCCCGGCGCGCTGCGACCCGCCCCGGAGACCTACGTCGAGATCGGTGCTGCCGCTCGACATCGGTGCTTGCACCCACCGATCTCGCGCCGGAGCACCGATCTCGGCGCACGCCGGGGGCGCGGGGCGTCAGCAGCCCGCGTGCTGGTCCCGCCGGGCGCCGGGCTCCGGGCGGTCGCTCGAGTGGTCGCGCACGCCCGCGACCCCGGCCCCGCCCGGGACCTCCGCCTCGCCCGCGCCGCGGCGCGCGACGGCCAGCCCCTCCGTCGCGATCCGGAACCGGTCCCGCCCCGCCTGCTTCGCCCGGTACAGCGCGATGTCGGCGGCGGCCAGCGCCGAGCCGGCGGCGGCCCCGGGCGTGATCAGGGCGATGCCGGCGGAGAACGTCACGCCGGTGCCCTCCTCGGCCCACTCCGCGCGCAGCGCCCGCAGCGTGTTCACGGCCTGCACCGGCTCGGTACGGGGCAGGATCAGGACGAACTCCTCGCCGCCGTACCGCGCGGCGTAGTCGCGCCGGCGCAGGTGCTCGTGGAGCACGTGGCCGAACCGCTCCAGCACCTGGTCCCCCGCCGCGTGGCCGCGGGTGTCGTTCACGCGCTTGAAGTGGTCGAGGTCGGCGATGACGACGCAGTCTCCCGGCACCGCGCGGGCCAGCCGCTCGTCGAGGTCCCGGCGGTTGCCGAGCGAGGTCAGGACGTCGGTGCGGGCGTCGGACCGCAGCCGCCGGCGGAGGTCGCGCTGGTACGCGGTGGCGAGCGCGATGACCTGGGCGGTGCCCCACCAGGTGACGGCGTAGATCGCGAGCCGCACCACGGCGTTGCCGTTCAGCGCCGTGGCCATCGCGACGTACGCGCCGCACGCGGCGGGCAGCAGCGCGAGCGCGGCGCGGCCGGGGTGGAACAGCCCCGCGTACACGAAGCACAGCGGGATCAGGCCCACGAACGCGCTGGCGATGCCGGTCGTCGTCAGGCCGACCGCGCCGAGCGCCAGCAGGAGCGCGAGCGGGAACGCCAGGGTGCCCCAGCCGTCCCGGTGCCACCGCACCCGCAGGCTCAGGGCCACGAGCGCGAGCATCGCGCCGGACATCGCCGCGAGCACCCGCAGCCCGTGCCCGTCGACGCCGAGGCACAGCGCCCCGACGATCACGACGGCGCCGCCGAACAGCAGGAGCACCCGCCCGGCGGCCGCGGCGCTGCCGCCCGAGCGCGCCCACGCCGGGACGTGCGCCAGCAGGCGCACGACGACGGGCGCCTCGGGGGGCGTCCGGCCGTGCGCGCGGCGTCCGGGCGCGACGGGGGGCATACCCGGTTCATCGGCGACCGGTCGGCGGCTCTTCAGCGATTGGTTGAGTTCTGCACCATTTCTCGACGTGATGCCCAGCACGCTCCCAGGGAGCGGGCCGGTCAGCGCCAGCAGAACAGCCGGGCCGACAGCGGCAGCAGCACGACCGTCCAGCCCGCCATGACCAGCAGCTCGCGCACCGGCACGCCGGCGCCCACCCAGCCGTCGAGCATGGCCTGCGACCCGGCGCCGAGCGGCGTCCACGCGGCGACCTGCTGGACCACCTCGGGCATGATCGGCAGCGGCAGCCACACCCCGGCGAAGAACAGCGACACGAAGTAGACCGTCATCCCGATCCCGGTGGCCGCGCCGGCGGTCGGCGCCCGCGCCGCGATGAGCGACCCGACCCCGAACGTCGACGTGGCGGCCAGCAGGAACCCGGCCAGGACGACGCCCGGCCGCTCCGGGGCGCTGACGTCGACGACGAGCATCCCGACGGCGAGCGCGAGCCCGGCCGCCACCAGCAGCGCGGCGACGTTCACCAGCACCTGGGCGACCAGCAGCCGTGACGGCGGCAGCGGCGTGGTGGACAGCCGGCGCAGCACGCCGGTGCCGCGGTAGGTGGCGATCGTGATCGGGTAGACCGACAGCGCGACGGTGCCGACCGCCAGCGTCAGGACGACCGGCGTGTAGCCGGTGATCCCGTTGATCCGCGAGAGCAGCGGGTCGTCCTCGCTGAACGGGGTCGACCCCCACGGCATCGCCAGGCCGAGCACGGCGAGCAGCACGGCGGGGAACAGCACGGCGAAGAACACGTTCGAGGGCTCGCGCAGGGCGAGGCGCCCTTCGACGGCGGTGACCCGACGGAGCACCCGGGGGCTGGTCGCGGACACGTCAGGCCTCCACACGGTCGGTCGCGGACGGGGCGGGGGCGCTCGCGTCGCCGCCGACCGGCGCGCCGGTCAGGGAGACGAACGCGTCCTCCAGGGTGCTGCGCCGCACGCGCAGGTCGTCGGGCCGGACGCCGGCGCCCGCGAGGGCGACCATGACGTCCTGCACCACGTTGCCGGTGCCGCGGACCCGCACGGTCCCGTCCGGCGCCAGGTCGACGGAGCCGACGGACCCGAGCGCGCCGAGCGCGGGCGCGTCGACCGGCGCCGAGGGCCGGAACGTCAGCGTCTGGTCCGCGCCGACCCGGGCGGCGACCTCCGCGGGCGTGCCCTCGGCGACCACCCGGCCGGCGTCCACCAGCACGACGCGGTCGCAGAGCCGCTCGGCCTCCTCCATGAAGTGCGTGACCAGCACGATCGTCACGCCGCGCCGCCGCACCCCCTCGACGACGTCCCAGGTGTCCCGGCGGGCCTGCGGGTCGAGGCCGGTGGTGAGCTCGTCGAGCACCGCGATCTCGGGGTCGCCCACGAGCGCGAGCGCGATCGACAGCCGCTGCTTCTGGCCGCCGGACAGCGCGCGGAACTGCGTGCCCGCCTTGTCGGCCAGCCCGAGGTCGCGCAGCAGCTCGTCCGGGTCGGCCGGGTCGTCGTAGAAGCAGGCGTACTCCTCGACCGCCTCGCGGACCGTGATCCGCTGCGGCAGCGCCGACTCCTGCAGCTGCAGCCCGACCCGCTCGCGCAGGGCGGCGCGGTCGGCCGCGGGGCCGGACGGGTCGAGCCCGAGGACGCGGACCGTGCCCCCGTCGGGCTCGCGCAGGCCGCCGATCATCTCGACGGTGGTGGTCTTGCCGGCGCCGTTGCGGCCCAGCACGCCGACGATCTCGCCGCGGCGGACGGTCAGGCTGACGTCGGCGACGGCCACGGTGCGGCCGTACCGCTTCTCCAGGTGCTCCGCGTGGATCACGGGCTCTGCTCCGGGCATGACTCAGGTCTCCCTCGCGCGTGGTGCGGGTGGGGCGGGTCGTGCAGGGGGTGTGCGGCGCGCCCGCGGGCGCGTCGGGTCGCGCGGCGGTCAGCCGCGGCGGGGCGCGATCACGCGGCGGGTGGCGATCACCCAGAAGGCGGCGGCCAGGGCCAGCGCCAGGACGGCGGCGACGGTCACGACGAGCGCGAGCGGGGTGCTCTCGCCGGTGCCGCCGAACAGGTCCGAGAACGGGACCCAGTCGTGGGAGTTGCCGACCAGGATGGTCATGGCGAGCGACGGGCCCGCCGTGAGCGGGAGGGTGAGCGTGCCCCACCAGCCGCCGGCCACGGCGTACACCGTGCCGACCAGCAGGCCGCTGACGTAGGCGACGACGAACGTCGCCAGGTACGCGACGAGCAGGCTGCCGAAGGTCACGTCGGGGTCGAACCAGCCCTGGTCCTGCAGCGACCAGCGCCACCCCATGGCCCCGTACCAGGCGCGCTCCGCCATGAGCCCGCCGGCCATGAGGACCGCGAACGCGAGGGCCGTGCCGCACGCGGCGAGCAGGGCGCCGTGCACGTAGCTGCGCCGGGTCATCCCGCTCGCGACGTGCACCTGCGGGTACGTGGTGGCGATCCCGATCATGATCGAGAACGGGAACCACACCCCGCTCTGCCGCGCGAACCAGATGGTGGAGGTCCCCACGTCGCCGACCGCGTCGACGACCAGGGGCACCGCGACGACCACCACGAGCACGATCGCCCAGTACCAGGCCGCCACCTGGCCGAACCAGGTGAGCAGGCACGTCGTCGTGCGCAGGACCGGGCCCTGCCGGGTCGCCGGTCGGGTGGGGAACAGCGGACGGGTGGTGGCGCTCATCGGGCCCTCCCGAGCTCGCGCGCCGCGTCCGCGGCGCCGTCGGCGGTCAGGTGCACGAACAGGTCCTGCAGCGGGACGGGCCCCAGGTCGAGGCCGGCGGCGCGCGCGTCGGCCGCCTCGCCGTCCGCGAGCGTGGCGAGCACGGTCGCCTGCAGGGTGCCGCCGAGCTGCTGGCGGCCGAGGACGGTGCGGCCGACCACGAACCGCTCGACCTCGCGGGCGGGCCCGGTCACGGAGACGCCGGTGACCCGCAGCGCGTCGGCGTCCTGCGCCAGCAGCACCCGGCCGTGGTCGAGGACGACCACGTGCTCGAGGAGCCGCTCGATCTCCCCGATCAGGTGGCTCGACAGCACGATGGTGCGGGGGTGCTCGACGTAGTCCTCCAGCAGCGCGTCGTAGAACGCGTACCGGGAGGGCGCGTCGAGGCCGAGGTGCACCTCGTCGAGGATGGTCAGGTCCGCCCGGGCGGCGATGCCCAGCACGATGCCGAACGCCGACTTCTGGCCCCGGGACAGCTTCTGCGGCTTGGCGCCGGGGTCGAGCTCGAACCGGTCCATCAGCCGCTCGGCGACGTCGCGGGAGAACGCCGGCCGGCACTCCTCGGCGAACCGCAGGTTGGTGCGCAGGCTCTCGGTGTCCAGCACGTCGCCCGACTCGCGCACCAGCAGCACCCGCGGCAGCAGCTCCGCGTTCTCCCACGGGTCCTCGCCGCCCACGAGCACGGCCCCGGAGGTCGGGCGGCGGAAGGCGGCGACCACGGACGCGAGCGTCGTCTTGCCGGAGCCGTTGCGGCCGAGCAGGCCGGTGATCGACCCCGCCGGGACCGCGACGTCGACGGCGTCCAGGGCCGGCTTCGCGCCGTACCGGACGCCCAGGGCGCGGGCCTCGATCCCGAGCGGGCCGGCGGGGGCCGTCACGACGCCGCCCCGTCCTGGTGGGCGCCCGCCGTGCGGGCGGCGTGCGCGCGCAGCCGGGCGATGACGTCCTCGAGCGGGATGCCGAGCGCGCGGGCGTGGTCGGCCACCGGGTCGACCGTCTCGGCGAAGAAGGTCTCCCGGCCCTCGGCGCGGAGCCGGTCCGGGGCGCCCGGCGCGACGAACATCCCCACGCCGCGGCGCTTGTAGAGGATCCCGTCGTCGACGAGCTGGGCGAACGCCTTCGCGGCCGTGGCCGGGTTGATGCGGAAGGTGGTGGCGTACTGCGTCGTGCTCATCACCTGCTCCTCGGGCTGGAGGTCGCCGCGGAGGACGTCCTGGCGGATCTGGTCGGCGATCTGCACGTAGATCGGGTCGCGGCCGTCGAACACGGTCGGCCTCCTCTCGCGCGGCGGTTCACGGGTTCGTTACTCCACCAATGAACCACAGAGCCCGGGCGGCGCACAACCCCGTGGCACATTTCGACTTCGCAGCACTTGCTTCTGATTCGCAGCACCGGTAGCGTCCTCGGCGTCGCTGCGAATCCGAAGCACCGACCACACGGGAGTCATCATGAAGGCAGTGCGGTTCCACGAGACCGGCGACGCGGGCGTCCTGCGCTACGAGGACGTCGAGCCGCCCGTGCCCGGCAGGGGCGAGGTTCGCGTCCGGGTCGCCGGCTCGGCCTACAACCCGGCGGACGGCGGCATGCGGGGCGGCTTCCTGCCGATCCCGATCACGCTCCCGCACACCCCGGGCTACGACGTGTCCGGCACGGTCGACGCCCTGGGCGCGGGCGTGACCGGGCTCGCGGCGGGCGACGCGGTCGTCGGCTTCCTGCCGATGGCGGCCGACGGCTCGGCGGCGGAGTACGTCGTCGCCCCCGCGGAGGCGCTGGTCGCGGCGCCGGCCTCCGTCCCGCTCGCCGACGCGGCGGGCCTGCCGTCCGTCGGGCTCACCGCCTGGCAGGCGCTGTTCGAGGCCGGCGATCTGCAGGCCGGGCAGCGCGTGCTGATCAACGGCGCGGGCGGGCCGGTGGGCGGGTACGCCGTGCAGCTCGCCCACCGGGCCGGCGCGCACGTCATCGCGACCGCCAGCCCGCGCAGCGCGGCGTCCGTCCGGGCCGCGGGGGCGGACGAGGTCGTGGACCACACCACGATGCCGGTGCTCGACGCCGTGACCGAGCCCGTCGACGTCCTGCTGAACCTCGCGCCGATCACCGAGGAGGACTTCGCCGCCCTCGCCACCCGGGTCCGCGACGGCGGCGTGGTCGTCTCGACGACGCCGCGGGTGCCGACGCCGGAGGACCCGGGGCGCGGCGTGCGGGCGGTGACCGTCTACCTGCACCCGGACGCGGACGCGCTGCGGGAGCTGGTCGCCCTGGTCGACGCGGGCGACCTGCGCGTCGAGATCGCCGGCCGGGTGCCGCTGGCCGCGCTCCCGGCGCTGCACGCGGACGCCGACGCCGGGCGCGTGCACGGCAAGGTCGTGGTGGTCCCGTCGGCCTCGTGACCGGGTGCCCACGACGAGGGACCCGCCGCCCCGGCGCAGCGCGAGCCGGGGGCGGCGGGTCCTCCGCGCGGGTCAGGCGGTGGCGGCGCCCAGGCGCTCGGCCAGCAGCTCCGCGACCTGCACGGCGTTGAGCGCCGCGCCCTTGCGCAGGTTGTCGTTCGAGATGAACAGCGCCAGCCCTCGGCCGTCGGGCGCGCCCGGGTCCTGCCGGATGCGGCCGACGAGCGACGGGTCGGCGCCCGCGGCCTGCTGCGGGGTCGGCACGTCGGCCAGCTGGACGCCCGGCGCCCCGGCGAGCAGCTCGTACGCGCGCTGCGGGGTGATCGGCCGGTCGAACTCGGCGTTGATCGACAGCGAGTGCCCGGTGTAGACGGGCACCCGGACGCAGGTGCCGGACACCAGCAGGTCGGGGATGCCGAGGATCTTGCGGGACTCGTTGCGGAGCTTCTGCTCCTCGTCGGTCTCGAGGCTGCCGTCGTCGACCAGGTTGCCGGCCAGCGGGATCACGTTGAACGCGATCGGCGCCACGTACTTCTGCGGCTCCGGGAACGTGACCGCGGCGCCGTCGTGCACGAGCGCGAGCGTGTCCTGCTCGACCGCGCCGCGCACCTGCTCGTCGAGCTCGCGCGCGCCGGCCAGGCCGGAGCCCGACACCGCCTGGTACGTCGACACGACGAGCCGGCGCAGGCCGGCCTCCTCGTGCAGCACCCGCAGCACCGGCATCGCGGCCATCGTGGTGCAGTTCGGGTTCGCGATGATGCCCTTGCGCACCTCGTCCAGCGCGCCGGGGTTCACCTCGGACACGACCAGCGGCACGTCGGGGTCCATCCGCCACGCGGACGAGTTGTCGACGACGGTGACGCCCGCGGCGGCGAACCGGGGGGCCTGCGCCTTCGAGGTGGTGCCGCCGGCGGAGAACAGGGCGATGTCGAGGCCCGTCGGGTCGGCCGTGGCCGCGTCCTCGACCGTGATCTCCTCGCCGCGCCACGGCAGGGTGGTCCCGGCGGACCGCGCGGAGGCGAAGTACCGGATCTCCGCGACCGGGAAGTCGCGCTCCTCGAGGAGGCGACGCATGACGGCGCCGACCTGGCCCGTGGCGCCGACGACGCCGACCCGCAGGCCCCCGTTGCTGCTGACGCTCGCGCTCATCGCCCCGTCCCCCCGTACACCACGGCCTGCTCGTCGGCGCTGTCCAGGTCGAAGGCCGTGTGCACCGCGCGCACGGCCTCGTCGAGCTGGTCGGCGCGGGTCACCACGGAGATCCGGATCTCCGAGGTCGAGATCATCTCGATGTTGATGCCGGCGTCCGACAGCGCGGCGAACAGCCGGGCGGACACGCCGGGGTGCGACTTCATGCCGGCCCCGATCAGCGACAGCTTGCCGATGGTGTCGTCGTACTGCAGCGACGTGAAGCCGATGTCGGGCTGGTGCTGGGTCAGCGCGGCGGTCGCCGCGGCGCCGTCGGTGGCGGGCAGCGTGAACGAGATGTCGGTCCGGCCGGTCGACGCGACGGAGACGTTCTGCACGATCATGTCGAGGTTGACCCCCGACCCGGCGACGACCTCGAAGATGCGCGCGGCCTTGCCGGGCACGTCCGGGACGTCGACGATCGTGATCTTCGCCTCGCTGCGGTCGTGCGCGACGCCGGCGATGATCGGCTGCTCCATCGGTGCTCCTTCTTCCGTCGCGGCATCCGTCACCAGGGTGCCCGGGTGGGTCGAGAACGACGAGCGCACGTGCACGGGGACGCCGTACCGGCGCGCGTACTCGACGCAGCGCAGCACGAGGACCTTCGCGCCGCTCGCCGCCATCTCGAGCATCTCGTCGTAGGTGATCCGGTCGATCTTGCGGGCCGACGGCACGATGCGCGGGTCCGCGGTGAACACGCCGTCGACGTCGGTGTAGATCTCGCAGACGTCGGCGTGCAGGGCGGCCGCGAGCGCCACGGCGGTGGTGTCCGACCCGCCGCGACCCAGCGTCGTGACGTCGTTGGTGTGCTGGGTGACGCCCTGGAAGCCCGCGACGATCGCGACTGCGCCGGCGTCGACGGCCTGCTGGATCCGGCTCGGCGTCACGTCGATGATCCGGGCCTTGCCGTGCACGGAGTCGGTGATGACGCCGGCCTGCTGGCCGGTGAACGACTGCGCCTCGACGCCCAGGCTGCTGATCGCCATGGCCAGCAGCGACATCGAGATGCGCTCGCCCGCGGTCAGCAGGATGTCCATCTCGCGCTGGGGCGGCAGCGGGGTCATCTGCTGCGCCAGGTCGATCAGCTCGTCCGTCGTGTCGCCCATCGCCGACACCACGACCACCACGTCGTCGCCGCCGCGCTTGGCCTCCGCGATCCGCTTCGCGACGCGCTTGATGCTGTCGGCGTCGGCGACCGAGGAACCGCCGTACTTCTGCACGATGAGGGCCACGGGAGGGAGCTTCCTGCTGCGGGGTCGCGGGCGCCGGGCGGCGACCGCCGGGGTCGGCGGAAGTCTAGGCCGCGGGCGGCACGCGGCCGCGGGCCGCCCGCATCGCGGGACCGTCAGAGCAGCTCGGCCCCGAGCCGCACGATCAGCACCGCGACGACCACGAGGAACACGACCCGGACGAAGCCGCTGCCGCGCGCGACCGCCGTGCGCGCGCCGAGGTAGGAGCCCGCGATGTTCGCGGCCCCCACCAGCAGGCCGAGCCGCCACAGCGGCGCCCCCTGCGCGGCGAACACGATCAGCGCGCCGAGGTTGGTCGCGGCGTTGACGATCTTCGCCTGCGCCGACGCCTCGAGGAACGCGTAGCCGAGCACCCCGACCAGCGCGATCACCAGGAACGACCCGGTGCCCGGGCCCAGCAGCCCGTCGTAGAACCCGATGCCGGCCCCGAGCACGAGCGCGACGAGCAGGTGGGTGCGGCCCTGCCAACGCAGCTCCGTGGCGCGGCCGACCTGCGGGCGCGCGACGGTGTAGACCGCGACGGCGACCAGCGCCACGAGGATCACCGGCACGAACACCTCCTCGGGCAGCAGCGACGCCAGGGCCGCTCCCCCGCCGGCGCCGGCCAGGGCCGCCAGCGCCATCGGCCCGGCCGTCCCCAGGCCCGGTTGCACCCGCCGGTAGTAGGTGGCCGCGCTGACCGAGGTGCCCATGATCCCGGCGAGCTTGTTGGTCGCGAGCGCCTGCACCGGGCTGATGCCCGGGACCAGGAGCAGGGCCGGCAGCTGGACGAGGCCGCCCCCGCCCACGACGGCGTCGACCCACCCCGCGGCGAACCCGGCCAGCACCAGGAGCACCACGGTCCCGACCGTGAGCTCCAGGCCCGAGACCGTCACGCGGGGCGGTGGGCGGCGACCACGGCCGCGCCCGCGTGCTGCAGCGCGGCCGCCACGGCGCGCGCCCGCTCCTCGCCCCCGACGTACCCGGCGACCATCGCGCCGTCCCGCAGGATCACCAGCTCCTCGGCGGCCGCCTCCGGGTCCGTCAGGCCGAGCCGGTCCAGCAGCGCCGCGGCGGTCCCGACCATCCAGCGCCGGTGCTCGGCGACGACGGCCCGGACCGGGTGCGCCGGGTCCGCGTACTCGGCGGCCGCGTTGATGAACGGGCAGCCGCGGAACCCCGGGGCGCACGACTCGCGGCCGAGCACGTCGGCGTACCCGCGCAGCACCGCCGCGGGGTCGTCCGGGTG
>Ga0164306_10000279_pt1 | contig 19785 bp, 17 predicted proteins | sample Whisoiple_242_MG_FD_110213 | JGI IMG/M metagenome (GOLD analysis project Ga0164306, IMG submission 110213) | Soil microbial communities amended with fresh organic matter from upstate New York, USA - Whitman soil sample_242_MG | ecosystem: Environmental > Terrestrial > Soil > Unclassified >... | reverse complement strand
TGACGCGCAGATTACGGTAGTGTCTCAGTTAGAGGGTAACGACAATCTCTCCTTCTGTCTTCCTGAGCAAGTGTGAGTCCCGCTTGCGGGACGAGCGCGCGTCGAAGGATCCCGAGGATATGTCCTTTGCCCATGCAGTTTCAGGGAATTCTCTCCATAACTTTGTCTTAGAGAATCTGTTTGTCTACGACGAAATAGCAGGTATCGGTAGAACTCCCTGGCGCAGCATGGGCGAACGATACGGTGTCGCGATCCTTCGACTCGCACTTCCCTTCGCAAGCTCAGGGTCGTGCTCGCTCAGGAAGACAGAGGGATACTGTATTCAGCCAAACTTAGACACTACCCAGATTACGCACGCGTCCGGACTGTCGCCGCGACATCGTACAATTCGGAACGTCCCTCTGTGTTCCTCTGTGTCCTCTGTGGTTAATAGGTCCCCGTCGTCATCACCACTTTGCCGGTCGACTTCCTTTGCCGCAGCATATCCATGGCTTGGGCTACGTCCTGGAGGTCAAACTGGTGCGAGACATGCGGCTTGAGTTTGCCTTCTTCAAACCAGCGCAGCAGCTTGGTGTAGGAATCGCGGATCAGCGCGGGGTTGCGCGCGGAATACGACCCCCAGTAAAGGCCGATCAGGTCAATATTTTTTACCAGCAGGATGTTGGCCGCGACTTGAGGAATGCGTCCTGAGGCAAAGCCGATAATAATCACGCGACCGCCCCACGCGATGGAGCGCAGGCCGGCGTCAAAGGCATCGCCGCCCACAGGATCGTAGATCACGTCGGCGCCGCGGCCGCCGGTGATGGCCTTGACCCGCTCGCGGATGTCTTCGCGCGAGTAGTCGATCAGATGGTCCGCGCCGTGTTGCTGCGCGATGGCCAGCTTTTCCGCGCTGCCGGCGCAGGCGATCACGCGCGCGCCCATCACTTTGCCGATCTCGACTGCCGTGAGCCCCACGCCGCCGGCCGCGCCTGTAACCAGCAGCCACTCGCCCGCTTGCAGTCGCGCCCGCGATTCCAGCGCGACATGCGACGTGCCGTACGTCACCGGAAAAGCCGCTGCGCTGCAAAAATCCATCTTCGCTGGGATCGGCAAAACGCGCGGCGCGTCAACCACAACCTCTTCCGCGTACGCGCCGGTTCCCGTCAGCGCCATTACGCGATCGCCGGCTTTCAACCCGCGCACGCCCGCGCCTACTTCCGCCACCGTGCCCGCGGCTTCCATGCCCGGCGTGAACGGAAACGCCGGCTTCTCCTGGTACTGTCCGGCGATCAGCAGCAGGTCGGCAAAGTTGATGCCCACGGCTTTCACGGCAATCCGCACCGCGCCTTCTCTGATTGCCGGCGAAGGCGCATCTTCGATTACCAGCTTTTCCGGTCCACCCCATTCTTTGCACAACACGGCGCGCATTGGCAGTCTCCTTTGTTTAGAGGGCCATTCTAATTGACGGCAATTGCCTGCCGCATGTCCGGCGGAGATTTTGGCTTTTCCGCTTCTGGGCTTGCTGCAAACCAGCTTGCGCGGCTGGCATTGATGAAAAGTTTCCTCGGACGAGACAAGTGTCAGGGCACGAGTTTACTCGTGCCGTAAGGATCTCAAAATGACTCGGGCTTTAGCCTCTGTGTCTTCAATTTTGCGGCAGCCCGCCATTCACCAGCCGCACGGACATCTTGACCGTCGCCAGCACCTTGCCCTCCGCGGTTGCCGTGCACTCGATCTCCTGGCGCTCTTTCGTCTCCGCTTTTGGCGCGTCCAGCATTACTTGCCAGTAGTAATCGCTTTGCGGATCAAGAGAAAGATTGCCTGCGCCGCTCTGCGCCGTCCAGCCCTCGGGCAGTTTCACCGCGATCGTAATACTTTTCGCCGCGTCTGTATGGTTGTGCAGCTCCAGCGGGACCAGCAGTGTCGCGCCGCGCTTAATCGCGATCTCGGGTTCTCTGGCTTTCGGCAATTTTGTTATTCCGTGCGCGCGCCGAAATTTTTCATAAAATCCCCACGGCCCGCCCAACTCCACGGCAAGCCCCGCGGGCTGTTCGTACGCCTCTCTTGCCGGCGGAACAAACGCAATTCGTCCCGGCGTGATTCCCTCAAAAACATCCCCGGTCACGCTCCCCGGCGCCAGCGACTTCCCAAAGGTAAAACTGCCTTCGCCGCCCCAGTTTTTTTCCTGCTCCGCCACCTGCTTCTCGTCCATCTTCTTCAGGCCTTCAATAAACTTGCGATACTGCGTCAGGTGATACTTGAACGTCTCAAAGCCTGCTCGCCAGTAAGGAATCTTCAGCGCCTTCGACATGCCGTTGGTCTGGTAGGTTGGTCCGGTGCCTTTAAAGATGTCGTCGGCCGAATCAGGAAAATAGTAGAGTTTCTTTGGCTGCCATGGCTGCAAGCCGTCCAGCAGCGTCTCATTCACTTTCACTGGCCCCGCCATCTGCGCTGGAAAGACGGTAGGATCGCCCGCGCTATCGAATGCTTCAGTCGCCAGCACGCCTGCTGCCTGGTGGTCGCCGTGGTTTTCTCCAACAAAGAATCCCGGCATCCACGTAATGATCACCTCAGGACGCGTCAGCCGCACCATCCTGACCAGCTCTTCTTCCACCTCGCCCTGGCGCCAGTTCGCCAGCGACTGCAAAACATTCTGGCTCGGCGTATCGCGTCCGCTCAGGAACCATACGTTGTCGATTCCCACGCTCGCCAACGCATGCCGCAGTTCCATCTCTCGCGCCGCGCCCAGCGACTGCGCCCGCTCCGGCCCCATGTTGTTGTGTCCGGCTTCGCCATGCGTTGTGTAGACCACGGCCACATGCTTGTGCTGGTCGATAAGCTGCACCAGGTAAGGCACCACGCCGGTCTCGTCGTCCGGGTGCGCAACAACCAGCAGCACATCAACTTTCAGCCTCTCATCCGGCTTGAGCAGCGGCGGTGTGGGTGAGGGCGTGGGATTCTGGGCAAGGGCGTTCGCAATCAATAGCAGCAACAAGCCAAGCAGTCGAAGTGGATTCATCGATTTCCTTTTGGAAATGTAATTGACCTCCCCAAGACTCAATTGTGAGCGGTGGGGATTCAAAATTTTGTCGCGCTAGAGGCGAATATCTGTGCGGTAACCTAATGCACTAGTAGTCGTCAGTCGTCATAGGTTGTGATGCCAGGTGGAAACGCGCGTAATATCACAAGGCGCCGAGCATGCCAGGTGGATCGCTGGCTACCTGGCCGGCTTTCTGACCAGCAGATCAGTGATGCCTTCCCGCGCGCCGCAATTTTCGCCCCGGGAGGGTGGAAGGTTTCCCCAAAAAGGTGCGGGAGAAGATGAATGAGTTGCAGCAGCTGTAAAGAACCCGTTGCGTGGAGACGTAACTGCCAATTACTGGCGTTCCAACAGGCGCGTCTCGTTTAGCGCCATTCTGTATTGCTCCTCAGTTGTTTGCTTGCTCAGGTAAGCGGCGGTGGCCAGACTCATCTGCTTCGCTTTGGCAATCTGAGGACCATGTAACTCAAATCCGCGCGAACATACATCGCAGAGCAAATAGTGATGTGACTCGTACGGAATCACAGGCGCAAAAAACAGGGTAAACCATGTCCTGACATGTAAGAGCCGGTGAAAGCCGCTATTGTTGCAGTTCCCGCATTTGAGCGGCAGCGTAGGCCCGAAATCTTTTCTTGTCCGGCGTCCCCAGCCAAATAGAAAGAACATTCAATCTCCCCCTATAGACAACTGGAAAATTCCCACAGACATGGTGATATGAGGCTGGAAAACGTTTCAAATTATTATCTACAGGATTCTTTTTCCGCCTTGCAACAGTCCAGTATCGTCACCTCCCATGTCATCGAACCACACCGCGCAACCAGCGGGGATATGACTAAATGTCATTATGCGGGCGAATTCATACGGATGTGGCCTCTGCCGCAAAACGTCCCCTGTCAGCAGGGGCGGGGTGATCGAGTCTCATCGCCTCCAGCGTTTCATTTCAGAACAAAACCTCTGACTAAACACCGCGCAGGACCATTCTGTTAGGTCGCTCCACGCCACTGCATCTTTTGATTGCCAACCGATGGGTTCAGGTGTATGTTGTGACAGGCTTCTTGCCCCGCGCAGACCGTGTTCTCAAACACTTGGCTCTTGCGCCTGGCCCAGGCTGAGCGGTAGATCGCACCAGGCCCCTGTAAGGGATAGGGCGAAGCCACAACTATCCACAAGATTTCTTTGTCGAAAAAAAGCGAGCGATTGATTCGTCTCATATTGTTCCTTCAAATGAAAAAAATTCCTTCGGCGCAACTTGCCGCCTGATGCACGACGCTGACTGGCCTGGAGTGGTTGCGTGAACTAGGAGCTCCTCCAGAAATGGGCGTGATGGAAGTTTCGGGCGTAGGCACACCCAGCCGCGCTAGCGGCGAATGAAAATAGCCCGGTACGACGGATGGGGGCGCGAGCCTGCGAGCAACCCCATCCCAGTGCCGGGTCAGGGATGCAGGCAAGGCGAGTCCCGGCAGGGACGGCTGAAAAAGATTTGTACTCCGTCAAGTCTCGAATGAATCGGAGTTTCTCAGCAGCTTCTTAAAGCCGTTCGGCAACAAAACAGTTTCTGACCCTGACAAGGTGATTAAGATGTCTCCAATCCATTGGTTCAAGCGTTGGCTTAAGCCGGTCTCTGCTGTCTTGATTCTGGCTGGCCTCTATTTTGCGACGCAGCTGCCGCGAATCTCGGCGCGAGAGCGGCTTGCGTTGACCAGCCACTTCCAATTTCAGCGTAGCGTCTTGCCTCAAGTTCCGGGATATCCCGCAAAGACAATTCGCTCCGTCAATCCCCGGCTGGCGGGAATCTCCGCCTGGGTTTCATCCGTTGGCGCTTCCATTGCTTTGAACGACCTTGATGGTGACGGGCTTCCCAACGATCTTTGCTACGTGGACACGCGGACCGACCAGGTGATCGTTGCTCCCGTCCCCGGCACGCCGCCGCGATACAAGCCCTTCGTGTTGAATCCAGGCCCTCTGCCGTATGACTCCAACACCATGGCGCCCATGGGCTGCCTTCCGCTGGATGCAAACGAAGACGGGCTCATGGACGTTGTGGTTTATTACTGGGGCCGCTCCCCCGTGGTGTTCCTGCAGCGGCGGCCGGCAGGCAATCTGAGCGCAGCCAGCTTTAAGCCACAGGAACTCTTGCCGTCTGTTCAGGACTGGTACACCAACGCTGCGGTTGCCACTGACCTTGATGGGGACGGCCACGTTGACCTGCTTTTTGGAAACTACTATGCCGAAGGCTCGCGCATTCTGGACGCGCACTCTGCTCACTCCCCTGAAATGCAGGATTCCATGTCTCGCGCTTACAACGGAGGCAGCAAGCATTTTCTCTTATGGAAGAGTGGTCGCGGTGGCGATCTTCCCCAAGTAGAGTTCGGCGAGCAAACGAACGTGCTGCAAGGTACCGCTCAATCAGGATGGACCCTCGCCCTGGCTGCATGTGATCTCGATGGCGACATGCTTCCCGAAATCTATATTGCCAACGATTTTGGTCCGGACCTGCTTCTGCACAATCTCTCCACGCCAGGGCATCTGCATTTTCAGCGCTTGTTCGGCAAGCGCACTCTGATGACTCCGGCTTCCAAAGTTCTTGGCCACGATTCCTTCAAAGGAATGGGAGTTGACTGCGGCGATCTGAACCACGATGGCATCCCCGATCTGGCAGTCAGCGATATCACCTCGGAGTTCGCGCTGGAAGAGAGCAATCTGGTGTTCCTGAGCACCGGCAAGCTCAATCAAATGCAGGCCGGCATCGCGCCTTACCGGGAAGCCAGCGAACCGCTGGGCCTCTCGCGCAACGGCTGGTCCTGGGACATACGTTTTGGCGACTTCGACAATGAAGGTTCGCTGCAAATTATCCAGGCGGCAGGTTTTGTAAAAGGCAATGCCGACCGCTGGCCGGAGCTGCACGAACTGGCCATGGGCAACGACAATCTCCTGCGCCATCCCGCAAGCTGGCCGCGCTTTCATCCCGGCGATGACCTGAGCGGCCACGATCACAACCATTTCTTTGTTCCGTCGGCTTCCGGCCGCTACGTTGACCTTTCCCATGATTTAGGGCTCGACGATCCCCAGGTAACGCGCGGCATTGCCACGGCAGACGTGGATGGCGACGGGTTGCTGGATTTCGCAATCGCCAACCAATGGGAAGATTCGGTCTTTTACCATAACCAGACAAGTACGCCGAACCGCTTTCTGCAACTCTATCTGCTGCTGCCGGTAAACGACGAAGCAACACCCGCCACCAGGGACCTTCCTGGCCATCCATCGCGTGATCTTCATGGCCGTTACGCCATCGGCGCCACCGCAACTCTCCACTTGCCGGATGGCCGGCTCATGGTCCAGCAAGTTGACTCGAGCAACGGGCACTCAGGAAAGCGCAGTCCTGAACTGCACTTCGGGCTGGGACAGCTACCCGCATCCGCAACGGTTGCGGTTGATCTCTCCTGGCGCGACGTGAACGGCGCCATTCACCGCCAGACCTTACACCTGACTCCGGGCCTGCACACAATCTTGCTGGCTTCGCCGGGAAGGAGGAACTCATGACATTGAACGTGACTGCAAACCCGACCAATCGCCTGGGAGGATTGCGCCGGTTTGCCATTGCCATCACCGTCTTCAACATTCTCGGCCACACGGTCTTCGGCTTCGAACAGGCCTGGATCCAGCCTCTCGTGTCCGTCCTCACCGCCTATGCCTGCGAGATTTGGTTTGAACTTGTGGATTGCTTTGTCCACGCTCGTAAACCGCGGTTCTCAGGCGGCTGGCGAAACAAGGTGGACTTCCTGCTGTCGGCGCATATCACCGGCGTTGCCTGCGCCATGCTCCTGTATTCCAATACAAGCCTGATGCCGATTGTGTTTGCCTCCGCGGCGGCCATTTGCTCCAAGGCGCTGGTGCGCGTAGCAGTGCAAAATAGCCAGCGTCACTTCTTGAATCCTTCGAATTTTGGCATCACCCTCACACTGCTGCTCTTCCCCTGGGTAGGCATTGCTCCGCCGTATCATTTCACTGAGAACATTCACGGATGGGGAAGCTGGATCTTGCCTGCGATCATTGTGATGAGCGGAAGTTTTCTCAATATCCGGTTCACCAAACGAATCTGTGTCGCTATCGGATGGGTAGGGGGATTCTTCCTCCAGGCCGTGCTTCGCAATCTGGCCTTCGGCACTCCGCTGACTGCCGCGCTGCTGCCCATGACGGGAGTGGCTTTTGTTCTCTTCACCTTTTATATGGTCACAGATCCGGCCACGTGTCCTTGCATGCCGCGGGGCCAGTTGCTCTTTGGCGCTCTCGTCGCCGCGACTTACGGAGTTCTGGTCACTGCGCACGTGGTCTTCGGATTCTTCTTCGCGCTCACTCTGGTTTCGCTGGCACGGGGAATCACCCTCTACGCCCAGAAATACCTGAATGCCACATCTCCGCAAGGAGTGGCCGCGCAGGCTACCATGGCTTTGGCGCGGGAAATGGCCTAAGCCTCGGGCCTGAATATCGTAGTACAACGCAAACTCATCCGGATGCGGCGTCTGCCGCATCGCGCTCACTTCCTTCCCTCGCTTGCAATCATGTAAGTCATGATCAGGTGTGGTGGTCTTCCTCCAGCGCATCCAGGCCTGATCCAGCCGCTCCGGGCATCGACCGCCTGGATTCAAATTTTGTGCCCGGCTCCTCCAGTCATCAACCTGTGCTGCTGCATCTTAACTTCCTGGAGGGGGCGTACCGGCTTGGCGCAGAGAGGTGGAACGAAAAAACCCGCAATCGGGGCCGTTAACACCACCTCCGGAAAGCCAAAGGAGGCGTTAACCTCAGTCTCGGCGGCGCCGCGCCGCAGGCGCCTGACCATGCGCGAACTGCTCAAGCCGCATAGCTTGTCACTGGGCCTGGGCTTCCTTGCGGTGTTGGGGGAGGCGCTCGCCAACCTGCTGCAACCCTGGCCTCTCAAGATTGTGCTGGATGAGGTCTTCAAAGGCCATGCCGGAAACAGCGGCCTGCCGCACTTTGTTTATGCTTACCTGGGACCGGACAAGCTTGCCGCGGTAAAGTTCGCTTGCATCGCTGTCCTTGCCATTGCCCTGCTTGATGCAGTTTCCACTTACGCCGAGAAGTATCTGACCACGAGTGTCGGCCAATGGGTTACCTATGATCTGCGGCGGGCGCTGTATGCCCACATGCAGCGCCTCTCGATCGCGTTTCACGATCAGAAGCGCACCGGCGACCTCATCAGCCGCGTTACCAGTGACGTGGACGATATCCAGAGCTTCATCGCGTCGGGGCTATTGAGCTCGTTCATCAATGTGATCACGCTCGCCGGGATGGTGGGAGTGATGTTCTGGCTGAACTGGCGTTTCACGCTGATTGCGCTTTCGGTGGCCCCATTGCTCTTTTTCGTGGTGTACACCTATACGCGGCGCATCAAGCAAGCTGCGCGGAAAGTAAGGAAGAAAGAGAGCATCGTTTTCTCCGTGGTGGAAGAGGTCCTTTCTTCCATTCGCGTCGTCAAGGCATTTGCCCGGGAGCGATACGAACAGGAAAGACTGGAAGAAGCCAGCCTGGAGGAAGTTGAGTCCTCACTCCGCGCCCGCAGCCTGAAAGCAAAGCTTACTCCCCTTGTGGACCTGATTGTCGCTGCGGGAACATGCCTGGTGCTGTGGTTCGGGGCGCGGCTCACCTTGAAGGGCGCCTTGTCGGTTGGCTCCATGGTGCTGTTCATCCAATACCTCAGCAAGATGTACAAGCCCATGCAGGAACTCTCCAAAATGACCGACACATATTCCAAGGCAGCCGTGGGCTACGAACGTATCCAGGAAATCCTCCAAACCGACAATGAGGTACGTGACCTGCGCGGCGCGCGCGCAGTAAAAAGATTAAAGGGCAAGATTGAATTTGAGCATGTCACTTTCTCTTACTCGCCTGATCAGCCCATCATCCGGGACATGAGCTTTCGTATTGAGCCCGGACAAGTGGCTGCCCTTGTTGGCCCCACAGGCGTAGGCAAGACCACCATCGTGAGCCTGGTTCCGCGGTTTTACGATCCGGATGAAGGCGTCGTGAAAATTGATGGAATTGATGTCAGGCAGATCAAGCAACAGTCACTGCGCCGGCAAATCAGTTATGTTCTGCAGGAAAACGTGCTCTTCCACGGTCCGCTATGGCAGAACATCGCTTATGGCAAGCCTGAAGCTTCGCGCAAAGAAATCATCCGCGCTGCTGAACTCGCCAATGCCATGGAGTTCATTGACAAACTCCCGCAGGGATTCGATACCATCGTGGGCGAGCGCGGCATGACGCTCTCCGGCGGACAACGCCAGCGCATCGCCATAGCCCGCGCCGTCATCCGTAACACTCCGATCCTCATGCTGGACGAACCCACGTCCGGCCTGGACGCAGCCTCGGAGAAGCTCGTGTTTGCGGCGCTCGATCGGCTGATGGAAGGCAAGACAACGATTGTGATCGCTCACCGTCTTTCCACTGTCCGTCGTGCCGACGTGATCTTTGTGGTGAATGAAGGCGCCATCGTGGAGCAGGGCACGCATGAAAAACTGCTGAAGGCCGGCGGTCTGTATGCCGAACTCTACAGCCTCCAGTTCAAAGGTGAAGACGCGGCTTGACAGCGTCTCGCCCTTACAGTCGGTTTAGTTCTGCAATCCGGGCCTGCACCGCCTCGGTGAAGGCAGCGGCTTGGTCCGGGGGATAGCCGCCCGCGCGAAAGGCGTCCTGAATCTGCCGCTTCGATAGTTGGGCGAGTAATGTCCCGATCCACTTGGCATCGGCTCGCGGCACCCGCTCTCCTATCCACCGTAAATTCACCTGATGAAAGTAATGCGCAAGGTCGACAATGTGCGGCGGCGGCGGCCGGCGCGGGAAGTTGAAGTCCACATAGGCCGGTGTGATCTTCGCGATGAATTTGGATTCCTGATAGGCCTTCAGATTGTTCTTGGATCCTGCCTCGGTGTAGCGATTGCCCGAAGCGCCGAAGGCCGTCCCCAAATCAGTGACCAGATATTCTTCGCCTCCATCCCGTCCTTCGAAGATGCCATTGTTCTCGTCTTTAAGGTCCCAGTTGCTGATAAGCGCCATCATCACTCGCAAACCGTTGAACTCGCGCTGGCCTACAAACGGATTGTGCTTCCAGCTCCAATATCGGGCCTTTTTTTCTCCACCCGGATGGCGTTGCAGCCGGACCATATCCAGATGGTTCGGCGGAATAACGTGGCCCTGGCCGCGATGCAAGTGCGCGGGTAGGCCATCTATCTCCAGGTTCCGGACCAGGTAGTCCTCATTGGTAAAATAGCCTGCTGCCCACAACAGCCGCGTGGCCACGGTTTCCGGCTGTGCCTCAATCCCCAGTTTGGCCTTCCATTTTGTCCCCCCGGCGTCTTCCACGTCGAGTTTCGAATTATGGCCATGCGGGTCTTCCTTCAGGAACTTTACCGGCAGCTGCGGCCGGTGCCTCTCTCCTCCCGGACCGTTGAATAGGTCCTTGCTCTTTATGTCGCCTGGATCAGTCCAGATTGCGGCTGCATGTTGGTCCTGCGCAGGCGATGGCGCTGTTCTCTGTCCATGAGCGGACGTGGCGAACGCAACCATCGCCAGCATGGTTGCCGCCAGCCGCCAATTTGATTTCGCGCCAGGAGGCATGAGAGAACCCGAATGTTGGATGCTTAATTCCCGGCACAAGAAAGGGGCCAAAGCTGCGGGCCAGAGCTGCATCTAACTTTATGGGCCAAATGGGACGCACGGCGCGGGCGCTCTGGAAGGCACGCATCTCGAATTCAAAGGAAGCACATTGAAGCTGATCGTTCAGCCTGCGGACGGCCTCGCGCCGCTCCTCAAGGCCATCAAGCGGGCAAAAAAGAGCATTGAGATCGTTATCTTTCGCTTCGACCAGACCGAACTCGAACACGCCCTGGGGGACGCGGCCCAACGCGGCGTCTTTGTGCACGCCTTAATTGCGTTTACCAATCGCGGCGGCGAGAAAAATCTCCGCAAACTGGAAATGCGTTTCCTGGAAAAAGGGATCACGGTTGCCCGCACCGCCGATGACCTGGTGCGCTATCACGGCAAGATGATGCTGGTGGACGGCAAAGAGCTTTTCCTGCTGACTTACAACTTCACTCATCTGGACACGGAAAGAAGCCGCAGCTTCGGCATCGTGACTAGAAATCGCCATTTGGTCAAGGAAGCTGCGCGGTTGTTCCAGTGTGATACCAAGCGCCAGTCATACAAGCCCCGCAGTGACAAATTCGTGGTCAGCCCGGTCAATGCCCGCCCGGTGCTGGAAGCCTTTATCAAAGGCGCAAAGCGCGACCTGTTGATCTATGACGTGGATATCGGCGACAAAGCCATGATGCGTGTGCTTGAAGAACGCGCGCAGGCCGGGGTAAGAGTCAATATCATAGGACATGTTGGCTGCAGCAAGCACTTGAGCGCGCGGGACTTCCGGCGCATGCGCCTGCACACGCGGGTGGTGATTCGTGATTGTAAGCAGGCATTCCTTGGCAGCCAGAGCTTGCGCAAGGCCGAACTTGATGCGCGGCGCGAGATCGGAATCATTGTCAACAATGCCAAAATCGTCGGCTCGCTGGTGACGGTCTTTGAAGATGACTGGAAGGCGTCGACATCCGTGGACCGCGGCAGCGATAAGAAACGCGCCAGCGCTCGTGCCGAGCGGGCATCAAGAAAGGTTACAAAGGCCGTAGGAGCAAAGCTGGCTCCAGCCCCGGTCGTTCAACGCGTGCTCCGGACGATTGAAAAAGAAGCCAGGATTGACGTGGATCGGGAAGAAGCCGCTCATGTGGTGAAAGGCGCGCTTAAAAAGGCCGTGAGGAAAGCGGCCGCCAAGATCGTAGAAGAGGCAGTCGCAGAGTAGCCCGGTCCGGAAGAGCGCGTGCGCTGCATCTAATCAGAAAGCTGGAGGAATTCTCTCCCATGAATCTTCTCGCTTGTTCCAGACGCGTCTCTGCGGGCCTTCTTTCGCTGTTTCTCTGGGCCTCCAGCGCGGCGCAATTATCGAATGACGCTGCGGCGGTCAAGGATTTCCAGGCGCGCATTTCCAGGTACCTGGCCCTGCAAAAGCAACAGGCTGTCCCGAATCAATCGACTTCTTCGCCCGGGAAGTTGGCCGAGCAGGAACAAACCAGGGCAGAAAAGACACGCGAGGCCCGCCCTGCCGCCCGGCAAGGTGACATTTTCACGCCGGAAATCGCGGCCTACTTCAAGAAACAGATAGCCGTAACTATGCGCGGACCGGACGGCGCAAAGGTTCGCGCCAGCCTGCGCCATGCCGAGCCCCTGCCAGACATTCATTTGCAAGTGAACAGGAAATATCCCAGCGAACTGCCATTGCAGTCCACGCCGCCAACCTTGTTAATGAATCTTCCCCGCCTTCCCGGGGAACTTCAATACCGCGTCGTGGGGTCGACGCTGGTTTTGTATGATGTCCTTTCCGGTCTGGTAGTCGATCTCATCCCGGCCGCGGTGCCCGCCCAATGAATCGCAACATGAAAATTGCGTTCAGGTTTCCGGCTTTATGCGTTGCCGCGTTCGCCCTTTGGCTGTCGCCGCATTTCCCCGTCGCGGCCCAGACGGAGCGCAAGCCTGCAACAGCAATGGCAGCAAGCAATGGAAGCCCTGCCGCGGTTCCTCCCAGCGGCCGTGCGGGCAACGCACCCGCAAGTTCGCTCGATATCAGGATTCCCCTGCGGGACAAGTCGGTGCGCTTTGCCGTGATCGGCGACAGCGGAACGGGCGAGCGCTCACAATATGAAGTGGCACAACAGATGGAAGCTTACTGGCAGGCAACAAGGTTTGAGTTCGTCCTTATGTTGGGTGACAACATTTATGGTGGCCATTCGCCCAGGGATTTCGCTAGGAAGTTCGAACAGCCTTACAAGGAACTCCTGGATTCCGGGGTCAAGTTCTATGCCTCATTGGGAAACCATGATGACCCCAACACAGAGCGTCTGTACAAACCTTTCAATATGAACGGCGAGCGCTATTATGCGTTCCGCAAGGGCGACGTGGCTTTTTTCGCCCTGGACAGCAATTATATGGACCCGAGTCAGTTGAACTGGCTTGACCAGAATCTGAAGAATTCTCAGGGGGCCTGGAAGATATGCTTCTTCCATCATCCTCTGTATAACGACGGCCGCCATCATGGGTCGGATGTTGATTTGCGCACGCAGGTCCTTCCGCTCTTTCAGCGTTACGGTGTCAATGCGGTTTTCTCAGGCCACGAGCATGTCTATCAACGAATCAAGCCGGAAAATAACATTTACTACTTTGTTCTCGGCAACTCCGGCAAGTTGATGACACACGACTTCGGCCCGCCGGGCGAGCGAGTGAAGGGCTTTGATTCGGACCAAAGCTTTATGCTCGTCGAGATTTCAGGAGACAAGCTGTATTTCCAGACTATCTCGCGCTCCGGAGAAACGATTGATTCCGGCGAGCTCGAAAGAAATAGCGAGACACACACCCATTAGACAAATGACGGCGCTTTCGCGGCGTCCGAGCCGCGAGCCGTCATCCTGAGCGAAGCGAAGGATCTCTTCAAACAGGATGGTGGCCCGGCCTAAATGTCATAATACAGCGCGAATTCGTACGGATGCGGCCGCTGCCGCATCGCGTTTACTTCCTTCTCACGCTTGTAATCGATGTAAGTCGTAATCAGGTCTTCGGTGAAAACGTCGCCTTTGAGCAGGAACTGATGGTCTTCCTCCAGCGCATCCAGTGCCTGGTCCAGCGCGCCGGGCATCGACGGGACTTTTCTCAGCTCTTCCGGGCCTAAATCATAAATATCTTTATCCAGCGGCTGGCCTGGGTCCATCTTGTTTTCGATTCCATCCAGCCCCGCCATCATCATGGCCGCAAATGCAATGTACGGATTGCAGCTCGGGTCCGGCGGACGAAACTCCACGCGCTTGGCCTTCGGTGAAGCGGAATACATCGGTATGCGGCACGCCGCGGAGCGATTGCGCCGCGAATAAGCCAGGTTTACCGGCGCTTCAAACCCCGGTACCAGGCGCTTGTAGGAATTTGTTGTCGGCGCGATGATCGCCGCCAGCGCCGGCCCGTGCTTGATCAGCCCTCCGATATACCACAACGCCATCTGTGACAGGCCCGCGTATCCATCGCCGGAAAACAGCGGCTTGCCGTCCTTCCACAGCGACTGGTGCGTATGCATTCCGCTTCCATTGTCATTGAATAACGGCTTAGGCATGAACGTCACCGTCTTGCCCACGCGGTTGGCCACGTTCTTCGCAATGTATTTGTACAGCATCATGTTGTCCGCCGAGCGCACCAGCCGGTTGAATTTCAGGTCAATCTCAGTCTGTCCGCCGGTCGCCACTTCGTGGTGATGGCATTCCACTTCCAGCCCGCACGCCTGCATGGTCAGCGTCATTTCCGTGCGCAGGTCCTGGTAGTGGTCCGTGGGCGGCACCGGGAAATAGCCCTCCTTGAATCGCGGACGATAGCCCAGATTATTTTCCTTGCGGCCTGAGTTCCACCGCCCCTCTTCCGCATCGATGAAATAGAACCCATGGTTTTCTTTCTGGTCGAAGCGCACGTTGTCAAAGATGAAGAACTCCGCCTCCGCGCCGAAGTACGCGGTGTCCGCCAGTCCCGTCGACATCAGGTGCATCTCCGCCTTCTTCGCGATATATCGCGGATCGCGGTCATAGCGCTGCTTCGTCACCGGGTCGATCACATCGGCCACCATCACCAGCGTCGGCGCCTGCGTAAATGGGTCCATGATGTGGAAATTCGGGTCAGGAATCAGCAGCATGTCGCTCTCATGGATCGCCGCCCATCCCCGGATCGACGAGCCGTCCATGCCAAACCCATCTTCAAAGCTCGCCTCAGACACCTGCTGGATGGGAAAAGAAACGTGGTGCCACAGTCCGGGCAGATCGGTAAAGCGCAGGTCCAGCAGCTTGGCGCCGTTTTCCTGGGCAAATTGCAGGACAGACTTAGGGTCAGCTTGGATGACAGACATGATGAGGGCATTCCTCCGCAGTTTGAAGATATATGCGAGGCCGCGCCAGAGGAAATTGATTGTTTTTATCGCGGGGATAAGGAGGATTTATTGGCGAAACGGGCGTCAGCCTGGGTTTTGGCAATTGCGGCGATTCATGGGAATCTCGCGCTGGCTGTCTTCACTTCACTAGCTTGGCCGCTAGCGCGTCCCGATTTTTCTGAGCTTTCTGATTGTTCGGGTCGAGCTTAAGAGCCTGATCATAGTCCTCCATGGCCTTAGCGTATTGCCCTTTGCGCTCGTAAGCAACCCCCCGGTTGTAGTAGGGAAATGCATAATTCGGGTTAAGCTGCAGTGCCTGGTTGTAATCCTGGATCGCAAGATCGTACTCGCCTTTACTGTTATGGACATTCCCACGGCTGGAGTGGGCGAAAGCATCTTGCGGGTTGAGTTTTACGGCCTGATCCAAGTCCTGAATTGCTCGGTCGAAAGCTAGTTTGGCATAGTAAGCATTTCCCCGGTAGAAGTAGGCGTCTGCGTATCCCGGCTCCAACCGAATAGCCATGGTGAGTGCATCGATAGCCTGGTCATACTGTTCCTGCTTAAATAAGTCTGTGCCCCGCTGGTAGAACGACCTGGCATCTCCAGCTGCCGCCTGGCTGTTATCCGGCATAGGCGTCGCCGTTGGCGTGAATTCGTGGCTTGCGCCAGAGTCGTGTTGATCTTTGCGGCCGCTCATCGTCCAGATTACGAGCACCAGCACGATTACAACCACTCCGCTGATCCAGAGAATCTTTTTCTTTGGCTTTGGCTCGGGTGAGATGCGAGACTGGCTGGTTCCAGCTACGATTGGCTCGACTTTCCCGCGGCCCTCCTTTTCACCTGTGGCTTCGCTAGTGCCGACCTCGGGGGGCGGTTGCTCGTCTACAGGAGCGGCTTGAGCCGTTGCCCCCCTTGAATACCTACCGACAAAGGCGTTTGTGGACCCTGAGGCGTTTGTTGGCTTTCAATCGGGGCCACGGGCCGCGTGAGAACTGATTGTGCCTCCTTGATCCCCAGGGCCCTGGCCAGGTCTCTGAGGCCGCTCGAGTAGTCTCTCCGGAAATCAACCCACTGCACGCGCCGCAGCCGGAAAGGGATTGAGCAATCGCGATAGAGCAAAGGAATGACCTGCTTGTGTTCTTCCAGCGCGTAAGAAACTTCGTCCATTACATTTTGGGAACTGACTGCTTCAGGTGACAGGACAGTCACGTGACGGGGACACATACGGAGTGCATTTTCAACAGCTGAATCCCAGTGCTCTCCAGGACCAATATCGAGTTGGTCCAGCCAGACGTCAGCCCCGGCGGCACGCAGCTCTTTTACCAGCCGCAGCACGAACTCAGAGTCCGCGCGCGCGTAGCTGAAAAACGTTTTGGTGGTTTCTCCGGCCATGGTTTTGGCTGGGATACGCTCTTGGCAAAAATGGACTGCCAGACGAACGAAAAAGGGGGTTATTTCGCTTTCCCGGTAAGGGGATTATAAGGCAGATGCCCAAGACCAGAGCAGCTTTTTCCAGGGCCCCGAAGTGAGAGGTAAACTGATGGCACTGGATAAGCGTTTGCTTTAAGAGCCATTATGGAAATAGGGGGCCCTCGCTCAGCTCGGGATTACAGAAACAACCAGCTTCCCCCGCACATGCCCCTGCTCACTCAGGCGGTGAGCCGCAGCGATCTCATCCAGTGAAAAGACTTTTTCCACCACCGGACGAATCTTGCCCGCCTCGATCAGCGCATTGATTTTTTCCAGTTCTCCGCCGCGGGGTTTCACCCGTGTGAGCAACAATCGTTTGCCACCGGCTAGGCCGCGCACGGTCCCGCCGGCGACTCCGGCAATCGCAGTGGAGAAGAACTTGAGCTTGCCTGCGCGCTGCTCCGGAATCGGAACGGTCAGGGTAATCAGCCTTCCTCCGAACTTCAGCGCGCGCATCGAACTCCCCCACACGCTCTGGCCCACGCCGTCGAGCACAAGATCGAATTTCGGCCGTATGGCGTCAATCCGCTCGCGCGTATAGTCAATTGTCAGGTCGGCGCCCAGTTCGCGCAGAAGCTGCTGATTTTGCGTGCTCGCGGTTGCCGCAACAAAAGCCCCAAACGCCTTAGCAATCTGTATGGCCATAACCCCGACGCCGCCCGCTCCCGCATGTATGAGCACGCGCTGCCCCTGCTTCAGCTTTCCCTGCCCCAACAGCGCCTGCCATGCCGTCAATGCCGCCAAAGGAATGCAGGCGGCTTCCAGATGGCTCAGGTTGCTCGGCTTTTTCGCCAGGGTCTTTTCCGGCGCCACCACATATTCAGCGTACGTGCCCCGGTACGTTTTTGCGACGTACCCGTCCTTGAACCCGTAAACTTCGTCGCCGGGCTTGAACAAAGTCACCGCCGGTCCGGCCTCAGTGACAACTCCGGAGAGATCGCAACCCCAGATCACGGGGAACACCACCGGACGGACAGCATCCAGCAAGCCCTCTCGCAATTTCCAATCCACCGGATTCACGCTCGAGGCATGCACGCGCACCAGCACGCCATTTGGGCCGACGCGCGGCGTGGGCAGATCATCGGCCACTTGTAGAACTTCAGGACCGCCGTATTGTTCGCAGAGGATGGCTTTCATGGAAGCAATTGGCAATTGGAAATTGGCAAAATCTACTACCGCAATGAACGCAAAGATCGCAAAGATCGCAAAGAAAGATTTCATCTTCCGCTCTCTCTTTCTTCCTTTGCGCCCTTCGCGTCCTCTGCGGTGGAAGGGTTTGGCTAATTGCCAATTGCTATTTGCTAATTGCTAAAAGTGAGCAACTCAATAGAATAGAGCCATCCCATGGACTTTGACCAATTAGAGACTTTTCTCGAGGTCGCCCGCCACACCAGCTTTTCCCGTGCGGCGGAGAAGCGTTTCCGCACCCAGCCGGCCATCTCTTCACAGATTCGCTCCCTGGAAGAAGAAGTCGGCGCCCGGCTGTTCGACCGCAGCGGCGGCAAGGTAGCGCTCACGGCGGCAGGAAAGGTCTTCCAGCAATACGCCGAACAAACGCTGGACTCGCGCAAAACCATGCTTATCACCGTTGCGGAAATGGAGCGCGTCCCGCGCGGTGAAATCGTGGTCGGGGCCAATGAGGGCACCTGTCTGCACATTCTGCCGGAGGTCTTTGCCGAATTTAAAAAACTCTATCCCAACGTCGGAGTCCAGATCAGCCGCCTGGAGCGGGCCAAGATCATGGAATCGATCATCGATAATTCCGTCGATTTTGGCGTGGTCTCGGCTCCCGTGGACGACAAGCGCCTGACGGTAGTGAATATTCATCGCGACGAACTGGTGATTATCGCGCCGCCCGGCCACGCTCTCAGCCGCATGCAACAGGCCGCCATCGCCGACGTGGTCCCCTTTCCCCTGCTTCTGCCCAAGATCGGCCGCACCCGTGACGCCCTGGAAAATCTCTTTCATGAGCGCCATCTCAAGCCCAAAATCTCCATGGAGCTTGACTCCAGCGAGCTGCTCAAGCGCTTTGTGGCCGCCGATGTCGGCATTGGCTTCATCGCCCGCTCCAATGTATTAGAGGACGTGAAGGCCGGCGTTCTTGCCGCCATCGCCATGGCGGACGCTTCGATCCGGCGCGATCTGGCGCTGGTCTTCCGCAAAGACAAGGCATTAAGCCGCGCCGCGCTGGCATTTATCGAAATCGCGGTCAAAATCAAGCAGGCCCCGCCCGCGGCCACACCGCAAAGCGCCCGCTAGCTTGCACCATTCGCGGTGCACATCAGAAATACGCAGTCATTTCCAACCTGGCCAACTCTCTTTGCGAAACTTTTCACCAAATTTTCTGCGCTCAACTGGCCGCGTGTGTTATTTTTTTTATTCACCAAAAACGAGTTTTTCTGGAGGCAAGCAAATTGGGCTTAGACATGGTGCCGAAGCGCATCTTCCTGACCAACGGAGTCGGCAAGCACAGGGAACGACTTACATCCTTTGAGCTGGCCCTTAGGGATGCGGGGATCGCGGCGCAGAACCTGGTCAGGGTTTCCTCCATTTTTCCTCCGCATTGCAAGCTGATCTCGCGCAAAGAAGGCGTCAAGTACCTTCACCCTGGCGAAGTCACGTTTGCCGTGGTCGCGGAGAACTCTACCCGTGAGCCCCACCGCCTCACCGCCGCCAGCATCGGCCTGGCCATGCCCGCCGACCGCAGCACCTACGGCTACCTGAGTGAGCACCATTCTTTTGGCGAAGCCGATGACGTTGCCGGCGAATACGCTGAAGAGCTGGCCGCGGAAATGCTCGCCACCACGCTGAACGTCGAATTCAATCCCGATACCTCCTGGGACGAGAAAAAGGAGATTTACCGCATCTCCAACAAGATCGTCCGCACCACCAACATCACCCAGAGCGGCGTGGGCGACAAACGCGGCCTCTGGACCACGGTGATCGCGTCGGCGATTTTGATCTTCGAGTAGCTTTTTCTCGAGCGCAGCGAGAGATCCCTATAGCTGAAATGTAGCCTTTAGACTTCCATAACAATAGGGTTCCCTCGCTGCGCTTCGGGATTTCAGACAATAATCAACTCTTCCCTGCCTTAAAGCTGGGCTTCTTATACGTCTTCCCCAGTCTCTCAAACACCGCCGCGCACATGATCGGCAGGCCCACCGTGGCGTCGATGAACACTTCGCCAAAGCGTCCGCCCTCGTCCGGCGGAACGAACTTGCCCCAGGAAATCGCTTCCGAATAGGGCGATCCTGAAAGTCCGCCCCAATACACCGGCTCCGGA
>Ga0164306_10000278_pt1 | contig 19863 bp, 17 predicted proteins | sample Whisoiple_242_MG_FD_110213 | JGI IMG/M metagenome (GOLD analysis project Ga0164306, IMG submission 110213) | Soil microbial communities amended with fresh organic matter from upstate New York, USA - Whitman soil sample_242_MG | ecosystem: Environmental > Terrestrial > Soil > Unclassified >... | reverse complement strand
CGCAAAGACCTTACCGGGCACATGGCCTGGACGGAGCCCGCCGCCCACCAGCGGCGCCGCCTGTTTTCCATTACTGACCGCGACCAGCTCACGCGCATTCTTGCCGTCATGCTCAATGAAAATGAGTTTCTCTCGCCGCATGGCATTCGCGCGCTCTCGCGTTATCACAAAGAGCATCCTTACATGCTGGATGTGGCCGGCGTAAATCATCAGGTTGACTATGAGCCCGCGGAATCGACCACCGGACTCTTCGGCGGCAACTCCAACTGGCGCGGTCCCATCTGGTTCCCGGTAAACTTTCTTTTGATCCAGGCGCTGCGCCGCTTTCATGAGTACTACCACGAATCGTTCCGCGTGGAATGTCCCACCGGCTCCGGACGGCTGATGAACCTGGACGAAGTGGCTGACGAGATCAGCCGCCGCCTGGTTTCAACCTTCCAGCGCGACACCCAGGGACACCGTCCCGTCTTCGGCGCCAATGAAAAGTTCCAGACTGATCCGCACTGGCGCGATTACGTGCCGTTTTACGAGTACTTCCACGGCGATACCGGCGCCGGCGCCGGCGCCAGCCATCAGACGGGCTGGACCGCGCTGGTCGCCAAAATGATTTTCGAATTGGGGCTGAAACAAAAAGCCGCCGGCAGCGTCACATTCAACGCAGCGCAATCCGGCTAAGCGCTGAAACGGATAACCGGGAGCAGCACGGAAAAACCGTATCGCTCCTATAAGAAAAATCAATCAAAAAACTGGCAATTTCCGCAGTATGATACGCCCAACAATGCGCTCAGGCTTATGCAAGATGCCTTCAGCGCTTTTGGCGGACTCAAGACTAGCGAACCAAAATTCACGAACCACGATTCGCGAACCAAGATTCGCAAACAAAGGTTCGCAAGCAAAGATTTAAGATGTGCACGCTGACCTTTATTCCGAAGCCCGAGGGATACCTGCTCGGCATGAACCGTGACGAGCGGCTCACCCGCGAGCCTGCGCTTCCGCCGGTTGCCGTTGCGTCCGGGCTGCCGGCCGTTTATCCCCGCGAAAGCGGCGGAGGCACGTGGATCGGCTCCAATGCCGCCGGAATCACTTTCGCTCTGCTCAATCAGAATCCCGGTCCCCACGCGCCGCCCCAGCAGCGCAGCCGCGGAGAAATTATTCCCGCTCTGCTTGCAGCCTCGCGTTTTCCTGAAGCCATGCGGCGCTTTCAGCAGATTGACCTGCGCGGCGTGCTGCCATTTCTGCTGGTCGGGTTCTTTCCCGCCGAGCAGACCATCAGCCAGTGCCGGTGGGACGGAATCCGCCTCCAGTTTTTCCGCATCGGCTGGGACGTGCGCCACTGGTTTTCTTCCGGCGTCTCCGACGAGATGGCGCGCAAGGTGCGCGGCAGCACCTGTTATGAAGCCTGGCGGCGCCGCGACGCCGCTTCCGCCGAATGGCTGCGCGGCCTGCACGCTTCCCACTCGCCCGTGCGCGGCTCGTTCAGCATCTGCGTGCATCGCCCGGACGCCGCCACCGTCAGCTACACCGAGATCTCATTTACCGCCGGCGACCTCACCATGCGCTACCACGCCGGACATCCCTGCCAGGCCCTGGGCCGCTTCGACGCCGAAATCACCCTGCCGCCCTTTCCGCTGTACGCGCGCTCCGCGTGAGCGACGATTGCGGTCGATACGTCGCCATTCATGGAATCCGCTCTTTTCCGCTCATCCGATTCTTGGCCGTTCTCCGCGCCTCCGCGGTGAGATTTGTTTTTCCGATCACCACATTCACCCGATCACCGGATCCAAGAGAACCTTCCCTTTGCGTCCCTTCGTGTCCTTTGTGGTTAAAGGTTTTGCTCTTCCCATCACGAGCCCTGGAAGCAAAGTTTAAACTCCAGCCACGCCGCATATTCTTCGATCAATTGCCGGGCCGTGCTTACCTGTGCGGGAGTTTCGGCTTGTACGATGGTCAACATCATTCTCACCCGGCCGCTTGCGACTCGCCCTTTTTCTCTTCATTCTGCATCCGGCTGATCAGCCGGTCATGCCAGCGCGAAAAGAACAATAAGGCGGTCAGCGCGCCGATCGCAGCTGTCGCCATGTCTTCCTGCGTGTCCCACGGGTCGCCCTGGGTGCCCAGGAATGCGTCCGCCGCCGATCCAGTGGCCACTGCCACGCGCCATTCCAGCAACTCATAGGCGGCGCTTACCGCCAGGCAGATACTCAATACGATGAAAAAAAGCCAGCCACGCCGCAAAACAATTTTTTGCCGCAGCAGCACTTCACGCGCCACCAGGGCCGGCACAAAGCCCTGGGCAAAATGTCCCACGCGATCATAATCATTGCGCGCCAGGTGAAAGTGGTCGCGAATCCAGTTAAACAGCGGCACCTCGGCATAGGTGTAATGCCCGCCTACAAACAGAATGCAGGCATGCAGTGTAATAAGCAGATAGACGAACGTGGTGAACTGAAATCTACGGTAGGTGATGGCCAGCGCCGCCAGAGCGAGAACGGCGGGAAATACTTCCAGCGCCCAGGTGAAGTAATCGTGCGGATGGACCGCCGACCATGCCAGCACAACCGTGAACCCGCACAGCAATACCGCGAGTGTAGATCTCATGAACAGTCGACTCCATCAGGTTCGTGATCGGTAAACGTTCGCGGCGAACAATTGCGCCAATAAACCGGCAACAGCGCTGGAAGATCGTTTATAGAAAGGGATGCCCGCCGGACTACTTTTATTCTCTTAACAGTTATTCACATTTTTCACTTTCATGCGCGCGTATTTCGTCCGCCAAGGGTGTTTATACAAAACATACGAAATGTTGCCAGCGCCCGCAACTTTGCGTGGAATCTTCAATAACAACCGGGATTCTATTGCGGTGAATCTAAGTGAATATCAGGGCGGGCCCAGTGAGATGGAAGTACTGCGAAAAGGGGCCTGAAGGGAGAAGAAAAATGCGCCGAATAATGAATTTTGCGATGGGAACTTTGATGTTCTTGATACTTGGGGCAAGCGCGGGATTAGCGCAGTCTGCGCCGTCGGGATCGTACCAGCAAACGTGCAAGGATATTGGCGTTCGCGGCGATGTACTCACGGCCAGATGCCAGGACACGAGCGGACATTGGCAGAACGCGCAGATGCGCGGCATCAGCTACTGCAATGGCGACATCCTCAACGACAATGGCGCCTTGCGCTGCAACACCAGTGCGGGCGGTTACCCGGGCGGCTACCAGGGAGGCTACAACGGCGGCTATTACAACCAGGGAGGCATTCCGAGCGGATCATATTCGCAGACTTGTCAGGACGTTCGCATCCGGGGCAATGATCTGGAAGCCCGATGCCAGACCATGAATGGCGACTGGCGCACCACGCGCCTCAGCCGCTTTGACAGATGCGGCGGCGATATCACCAATGACGACGGCTATCTGCGCTGCACTGGATCGGGCTATGGCTATGGCCGGGGACGGGGCGACGATGATGACTACGATCGCGGCTACGCCGGCGGCTACCAGGGAAACAATTCCTATACGCAAACCTGCCGCGATGTCCGGAGAGAGGGCGATACGTTGGAGGCTGTATGCCAGTCTCGGGACGGCGATTGGCACCGAACGACCCTGAACGACTACCGCGACTGCCGTGGACAGATTGTGAACGACGGCGGCAACCTGCGCTGCGCCAATAACAATTATGACAATGTTGGCGGCTGGCAGGGCGGCTATCGCAACGGCATTCCCGGAGGTTCGTATGCACAAACCTGCCAGAATATTCGTGTAAGCGGCGATGATCTAACTGCTACTTGCCAGAAAAGCCGGGGTGGCTGGCGAGATACCAAGCTTGACGACTATCAGAGCTGCAGGGATATTACCAATGACGATGGCCGGCTGCGCTGCGTACGCTAATCGCGTTTAACAGCTACGCATTCTTAACAGGGTCGCGCGATCACATAGCTCGTTCGGGTTCATGGGTCGCGCGATTCTCATTAGGCGCATCATGCAGCCTGCCTACCCCATCAGCATTCCGCCGTTTACCTTGAGCACATGTCCCGTGATATAGCTGGCTTCTTCTGAAGCCAGGAAGCGCACGGCGTGCGCCACTTCCATGTCCGTGCCAGCGCGGCCCAGCGGGATCATCTCATTCACCTTGGACTTCAAGTCCGCAGAGAGCCCTTCCGTCATCGCCGTATCAATGTATCCCGGCGCGACCGCATTTACAGTAATGTTCCGTGAAGCCACCTCGCGAGCCATGGCCATGGTGAAACCGATCAATCCCGCTTTCGACGCGGAATAGTTTGCCTGGCCCGCCTGTCCGGTCTGGCCGAAGACGCTGGTGATATTGATGATCCGGCCCCAGCGCGGCTTCAGCATAGAGCCGATGACGGCCTGCGTGGTATGGAACGCGCCGCTCAGGTTGGTCTGGATCACCGCGTCCCAGTCCTCTTTCTTCATCCGCATCAGCAGCGTGTCCCGGGTAACGCCGGCGTTGTTTACCAGGATTTCTATTTTGCCGAAGCGTTCGAGCACGGCCTTCACCCCGGCCTTCACGTCGGCTTCATTACTCACGTCCATGCGAAAAGTCGCGGCCTGCCCGCCTTTGCTCTCAATCTCTTTCGCCACCGCGGCGAGCTTCTCTTCATTGCGGGCGGCCAGCGCAATCAACGCTCCGCCTTCAGCCAGTGCCAGCGCGCAGGCGCGGCCAATTCCCTGCGAAGCTCCCGTCACCAGCGCGACACGCCCTGTTACTCCCGGCATTCTTGCTTGTCTCCCTCGCCAAAGCCAACTGCGAATTATATGCGATTGTAGATTGGTATTGCCTTCTTGCCTTGTATGACGGGCATCACAGCGCCCTGGTCAGACCCAGCCTATAGTGGGCCGCCGTCGAAGGGAAAACGGCGCATCTCGGCGGACTTTTAACCGGAACATACGTGCCGCTCGATTCGCGTCCCGCGCACCAGGTCGACCCCATGATCCCTTTGCGGAGGTCATAGGCGAAAAATGAAGCTGACACCCTGATCAAGCGGGGTGTCAGCTTTTTGCTTTTGGCGTGCTACATAGCCGTGCTGCGCCGTTCCGCCATCGCCGGCTTCAAAGAAACTTCGTCACGGAAAGCCAGTTTCATGATCGGCGGCGCTACCAGCGTGGTAATGCCGGTCATGAAGATCACCAGCGCATAGGCAGGTTCGGAAACAAACTTCATCTGCAGTCCGACCAGGGCCACAATCAACCCGACTTCGCCCCGCGGCACCATGCCAATTCCGACTTTCAGGGCCGTGCGCCAGCCGTTGTGCAGCACCGGCAGGCCGCAGCCCACCAGTTTGGAGACGATGGCCAGCAACGAGATCACGACGGCTGAAACCAGCAGCTTGCCATCAAAAACGCCCATATTCATGCGGGCGCCCATGCTGAAAAAGAAAAATGGCGCCAGGAATTCATTGATGGAAAAGACGCGCGCCCGCAGGTTCCATCGCGGCGAGTACTCGGCGAATGCCAGCCCGGCAAAAAACGCTCCGATAATCGCCGCCATGCCGATTTTTACCGCGGCATAGGAAAGTCCCAGGCAGATGGCCAGGGCAATAATGAGCGGCGCATCCTGCGTGGACATGCGCTCCATGCCAGGTTCCATGCGCTTGACCACCCGTGGAGCATAAAACATCATGATCAGCGCAAACCCCACGGCTTCAATCGCCGTGATGAGGAACTGGGCCCACTCCAGGCCGGTGGAAGAAACCAACCCCACCACAACCGCCAGCACAATCATGCCCAGGACGTCGTCAAAGACGGCTGCGCCCAGAATGATGCGGGCCGAAAGCGTTTGCAGCAGATTCATATCGCCCAGTACGCGGGCGGTGATTCCGACGCTGGTGGCGATCATGGCCGTCGCCACAAAAACCGCCTCCCGCGTGGAGTGATGACGCAGCAGCAGGTAGGAGACGCCGAAAATGAAGGGTACCGCAATGCCGGCCAAAGCCACGTACAGGGAAGTGGGACCCACGCTGATCAGGTCTTTGGGCTGCGTTTCCAATCCAACGGTAAACAATAGGAAGATGGCGCCGATTCCGGCAATGGCGTAGATGGCGTCCGTGGGGATCACAAGGCGGGCGCCATACGGCCCCAGCAGGACACCGGCCAGGATTTCGCCCAGCACCGGGGGAAGGTGCAGGCGCTCAAAGGCTTCGCCAAAGAGTTTGGCCCACACGAAGATGAAAAACAGCTGAAAAAGAAATGGATCAGCAGTATGCATGGATCATGAATTTTGTTCAGGGGCCCGGCGAAACCTTAATCTATACGATGCGTGATTCCCAGCCAAATCCAGAGTTGATGCTGGATTCTAAAACTCATAGCAGGGCTGCAGATTCGAGACCTGCCGCTTTGCAAATGACATTTCCCGGCATTTTGCGGGAGCAGACCAAAAAAGTCGCCATTCAGCTCTCGATTTTTCCCACAGCAACCCTGACTTTTGTCATCCTATTTCAAGAGAAAAAATCGCAATGCACATGGCGCACTTGATCAGCAAAAATGGTATGAAAACAGCAGCCGAACGGCTCTGGACGGTCCCGCTTATGGATGCAGCCATCGGCGGGCTGGTGTGTGCGCTGGCCGCGGTTGGATTCAGCGCGGCTGCCGAGGGTCACGCCTGGAAGAACCTGGCGCCGCTGATTTTCACGGCCGTTCTGCTGGTTACCGCCGCCGTCTTCGGCGCGCGGGCGGGAATTCTGGGCACCGTGCTCGCGGCCCTGATATTCGCCGGTTTCCTGTTCGGTCCGGTGGGAAGCATTCAGGTGGCCAATGATTCGGCCCGCGCCAATCTGGGCTGGATGCTTTTGATCGGGATTGGATTTTCATTCCTGTTTGCGCCGCCTGGTTCCACCATTCGCCGTCACTAAAGCGTCCCCTGGCACACAACAGTCTCTGACACGCGGGCATCTTAACACTCTCAGGAACAACAATTCGGGCAACTGCCCGATGGCAAGAGGAGTCCCTCATGGCTACCGCACCTCAGTTGCCCACAACTCGTCCACGCTGGGCGCGCTCGCCTTTTTATTTCAACTCCGCGTCGCATCTTCTCCGCATCGGCAGGGAAAAGGCCACCACGCTTCAGGAATTGCTGGAAGCCATACGCACTTGTCCGGAATCATCCATTTTTCAGCACACATTTCAGACGCTGGCGGAACATCATTTCATTCGCGAGGGTTTTTCCAACGATTTCTCGCACTGGGCTTTTGCCTCTTGCAACGAAGTGGAGCTGGCGGAGCGGCTGGCCGCCATTGACGTGCGCGAGTTTACCTCGATCGCGACGCTGCGTGAGCGCCTGATCCATATCATTGACTCGTACCTGCAAAAAAACCCGCGCGCCGCCACCCGGGTGGCCATGGAGCCCTTTTACCTGATGGCCTCTGACCTGGTGGTGGTGCCTACGCCCTACGTTGCGCGCAACCTGGAAGAGTTTGCCGACGGGCTGCGCAAAGTCAGCATCCACGCCATCTACTACCACTTTATCGATGCCCGGCTCCGCCTCAAATTGAACACCAACGATTTTTCCATCTGGCTGGAAAACGAGTTGGACCTGGCCCAGGCGGCTGACAGGCTTAACCGCATTGATATTTACACCTCCACGCTGGAAGGTGTGCGCCGCAGCATATTGAAAGTGGTTGAAACTGAAATGAGCCGTGCCTGATCAGGCCAATCCTGGCTATCAACAGAAGACTTTGTTGGAGAGCGAATCGATGAAAGAGAAAAACGCGGAGCGCAAGACGGCAGTGGTGGATAAAAACGCAAAAGCCGGCGAGCCCAGGCAAGAGCAGCGGGAAAAAGCCGAGATCGCGGAAAAGCCGGTACAGCAGGAAGCGCCCATCCCTGCTGCGTCTTCGGCCCCGCCTGCGTCTTCGGCCCCGCCTTCAGGAGAGCGCCGTTTCCGCCAGACAGATCTGCCGGCCCACTTTATTGAGCGCCGCAAGCGCCCGCGCATCAGCACGGAACAGCCGCCGCCGCCCGCGCCTCCGCGTTTTGAAGATTACGCTCCCATCATCGGCAAGCCTGAGCTGGACGAAATCCGCTTCCTGGCCCGCCATCTTCGCGGCAAGACGGTCAAGATGGTCAATTCCACCGCCGTGGGCGGAGGCGTTGCCGAAATCCTGAACCGCCTGATTCCCCTGATGAATGAGCTGGAAATCCCTACGCGCTGGGACGTGATCACCGGCGGCAATGATTTTTATGAGGTCACCAAGGGCTTCCATAATGCGCTGCACGGCGGCGAGTACAACCTGACCCAGCAGATCAGGGACATCTTCATGTCCTATAACGAGCAGAACCGCCAGCGCATGGAGTTTGCGGAAGACCTGTTCGTGATCCATGATCCGCAGCCGGCCGGGCTGGTCCGCTCCAAATCGCCCAATCGCGGCAAGTGGATATGGCGTTGCCACATCGACCTCTCCAACCCGCATCCGGGCGTTTGGGATTTTCTCAAGCCGATGGTCGAGCAGTACGATGCCACCATTTTTTCTGCGCCGGCCTTTACCCGCCAGTTGAATGCTCCGCAGTATCTTTTCTATCCTTCCATTGATCCGCTGTCGGAGAAAAACAGAGACCTGCCGGAAGAGTACGTCAACAAAGTTTGCGATGACTTTGGCATTGACCGTTCGCGGCCCGTGATTACGCAAATCTCCCGCTTTGACCGCCTCAAGGACCCGGTGGGCGTGATTGAAGCTTATAAGCTGGTAAAGAAATATGTCGACTGCCAGCTGGTGCTTGCCGGCGGCGGCGCCACGGACGATCCTGAAGGCGCGGTAGTGCTCCAGGAAGTGATGGAGGCGGCGGGCGACGATCCTGACGTCATCATCCTGAACCTGCCGCCGTGGTCAGCGCTGGAAATTAATGCCTTGCAGCGAGCTTCCACCGTGATCGTGCAGAAGTCGCTGAAAGAAGGTTTTGGCCTCACGGTAACTGAAGGACTGTGGAAAGAAAAGCCGGTTGTCGCCGGCGCCGTGGGCGGCATTCCGACGCAGATCATCCACAAGCTTACCGGAGTGCTGGTGCATTCGGTGGAGGGCTGTGCCTATCAGATCCGCTACCTGCTCACGCATCCGGAATTTGCCGCGCAACTGGGCAAGAACGGTAAAGAGCACGCAAAAGAGAACTTTCTTATCACCGTCAACCTGAAGCGCTGGCTGCTGCTGTTCCAGATTCTGCTAGGCATGGCCAGGCCGAACGCCTCGCTGTAGTCTGTAAAATCAAAGAAGGAAAGCATCCTTGCCTCAACAGGGTTCCTTTCTTCTTCTCATCGGCGTACCATTAAATTGCGCTATTTTTGCCCTTCTCGGCAGTTGACTTGGAGGTGTCTATGCGCAGATTTTCTATCCGCAAAATGTTCCTCAGCGGACCGTTCCACAGATCAGCAACCCACAAAGCGTTGTTCTTTCCCGCGATTGCAGCTGTTCTTTTTATGGTTGTTTCTTGTGGCGGCAATTCCATGATGATGATGCCCGCCCGCCAGATGCAAAGCATTACCGTATCCCCGGCTTCTGCCGACCCAAGAAATTCCGGCGGCATGGTGCAGTTTACCGCCATGGGAAACTTCAATATGGACCCCATGACGGCTGCCACGCCAGTCCGGTGGTCGGTGGGAAACCCGTTTTCCGCGCAGCCGGTTCCCGCCGGCGTGAGTGTCGACATGAACGGCCTCGCCCAGTGTTCCGGCTTCACTGGGATGGTCATGATTGAGGCCACCGCGCCCATGGACCCGACTATGCCGCTCTCGAAGATGACGATGAGCACCATCAACGTCACAGGCATGGCGCAGCTGACATGCCCGTAAATCAGAGCTTCTCCGGCCACCACACCAGCACTTCCAGGTTCCGGGAAAAGTGCAGCAGGGGACTCCCGTCAGGTAGTTCAATTCCGGAGGCCTGCGCCACGGTATTGACTTCAAACTCCGCCTCCGCATCCTGCAACTGCCACGGCGCATGGTGGATGTAGGCGCGCAGCACATGTCCCTTATCGACCGTATAGAGGCAGTAGCGCTCGGTCAGGAATGATTCGATCGAGCTCTTCTCCCGCACACTGGGCGCGGAAACCGGCCAATATCGCGCATGGAAATTCGCCGGCCGCGGCTCTTGCAGGCGGCTGCTGGTGTATTCAAACGATTCTCCCGACGAGCGGATCAGCATGGCCGCATGAAAATAGGGCAACCTGTAAGTCGCCCGCGCGCCGAGCACCGCGGGAAGGCTGCCCGCATCCAGGCTGAAAAAATAAACGCCCGGCACGCCTTTGTAACGTACATAGGTCCGCACGTTAAGCTCGCAGAATTTTGTCAGGAACGGCAGCGGAGGCGCCCACCGGCCGCGGATCCCGCTCATCCAGAAAGGCACAACGGCGATCCACGCCTGGCCATCGCGCAAATCCAGCTCCAGCTCTTGCGGAACCAGCGAACGCAACTTTTCCGGAGGCAGGGGCCAGTGAGCAAAGAGAAGATCATGCCATTTCTGTTTCATGCTCCACGGCGCGCTGGGCATGGCGATGGGGCGGTGCGCGGTTTCAAGGAGCAGTGGGTGCATAGCTTTGATGGTTAGGATTCTATCGCGGACTTTCCCGGTCAGTCGCCCCATTGAATTTTCTTCCAGCCTTAGCCAAGATGCGACCGTCGCCCTCGGCTTTGGTCGTGCTATCATACCCGTCCATGAGTGAAGGGCCAGCCCCCGCAGCGCCGCCTCCACAGGGCCTACCCGAGCAGCAATCGCAGGCCTGGAAGCTTATCGTGTTGTTCGCGTTTGCTGTGTGCGCGTTTGCAATTCTGATTCTTCTTGCCAAGTTTGACCCGAACCCTTCGCAGACAAACTGGTACATCTACCTGACCCTGCTCGCATTGGCTGCCGCAGGAGTTGCCGCGCTTCTTCCCGGCGCCATCAACTTTGAGGTGTCTGGCTCATTGAAGGCCGGCGGCGCGCTCGCCGTGTTCGCTCTTATTTTCTACCTCGGCTCGGGGAAGGCCGCGCCGGTCAGCTCAACCTTTACCATGAGCGCTTTTCTCACCTTCACCAATCCCACCAATCCCCCCAATCCTTTCGACTCTGATGTCTACGTCTTCGTGAATAACAAAGTCGCCAAAGCGGACACCACGGGCTCGCACGCGGCGCTCTACCCAGTGGAGGACCAGACGCGAAACTCTACCATCCAGGTCAACCGGGGCGCCGGCGGTCTGAGGATTGATTTCGGCAAGCTTGCGCCTGGCGACCGCATCTATGTACGCGTTTTTTCCGAATCCGAGCAATGGCGTAGTGATGACATCCTTGTTCCTGAAGGCCAATGGGCCATGACGCCTGTTCGCACGACCACCCCTCCGTAGGAGCATTTCGCATGGCAAAGAGGTTCGTCCTTGGTTGGTTGATGTTGATGGTTTCAGTTCCCTGCCTGCCGCAGACTGCCGTCACCACTGACAATACCGCAAAATCCATCGGCGCTGGCCGCTGGGAGTGGACCGTCTTCATCAAGGCCGATCCGGCCACCCTGTCTCAGATTCATTGCGTGGAGTATCTTCTTCATCCTACATTTCCAGACCGTGACCGCAAGGTCTGCGACCGCGGTTCCACTCCCGGGCAGGCGTTCTCCCTTACCGCCAGCGGCTGGGGTACCTTCGATATTCCGGTCACTGTGTTCTTCAATGACGGCAAGACCCAGAGTCTCACCCACCATCTCAGCTTTGACAAACCCGCTCCTCTGCCGACCGTGGCATCGCCCGCTCCCGCCGGTTGCAACGTGGCTGGCAGTTTTTCCATCGCCGAACACTCGATTCAGCCGCTGGGCGCGGATTGGCCCGGCGTGTATCTGTATGCCGCTGAAATCCACCATATACTGCCGTCACACTTCGACCTGGTCAAGTCCTCGCAGCCATTGCAGGCGGGCAGCTTCAACTGGTCCGAGCAGACCCGCAGCAGCGCCCTCAAAAGGCATACCGCGTTGTCGGACGCCGATACCAATGCATACGTAAAGTTCTCAGCCGCTCCGAAGAAGCCGGTTCCCATTGCGATCGCCGGCCCCAGGGCGACCCTCACCTTCAAAGATCCCCAGGAGCACAAGTCGATCAGCGTGTTTGTTTGCAAGTGAACGTGTCACTCAAATCGGACCACTGTTTCCGGCGGTGACCAACAGCCCGCACGTTCGTGCAATAGAATCGTTCTGGTGGCTACGGTATTCACCATCGGGCATTCCACGCGCGACCTCGCGGACTTCTCCTCCGTTCTGCAGGCGCATGACATTAGCGTGCTGGAAGATATCCGCGCTTTTCCCATGTCGCGCCGCCATCCTCACTTCAATCGTGAGCACCTGGAGCTGTGGCTGCCGGAGATCGGGTGCGAGTACGTGTGGGAAAAAGACCTTGGCGGACGGCGCGGCAAGCAGATGGCGCCGGACGAGTCGCCGAACATCGCGCTGCGAAATCCGTCGTTCCGCAACTACGCTGACTACATGCTTTCAGACAAATTCGCCCAGGCAATTGCGCGCCTGGTGGAGCGCGCGGAGAAATCCCATACCGCCATCATGTGCGCTGAGCAACTTTATTTCCGCTGCCATCGCATGCTGGTCTCTGATTACCTGGTGGCACATGGACACACCATCCTCCACATCATGGACGAAAAGCCTCCCAAAGCGCATACTCTGACCAAAGAGGCCCGCGTGATCGATGGGCGTCTGGTGTATCGCGGGGATTACCTGTTGTGAGATCGCCGTCATCGCCCGTGATCGCCGTGATCTGAAACCTTGCAGATGGAGAAAGCGAAGAAAAACTGGCAACCCGATCTCCCCGACGATCCACCCCTATGATTCAATTTCGGATGCCCCGATCACCCAATCACCCGATTTCCTTTGCGTCCTTCGCATCCTTTGCGGTAAAAGGTTTGGCTGACTATTGATTACTGAATGCTGACTGCTAGAACAGCCCGGCTGCTCAACAAGCTGGAACAGGCACGGACGCAGATCGGCACAATCAAGGAGCGGGAGCTTGCCCGCCTGCTCAGTGCCGCCGGGCGGGCGCTGTTCGGCAAAGACGCGCCGTCTCTTATACGCTTGCATGATCTGCTGTTATTCTTCCGCGCTTTTCCGTCCGGACCGAGCGTCCTGCGGCTGGCGGACCGGCTACTCCTTGGGTTTGAAAGGAAGGTCAAGGCCGCGCTGGCTGCCGGCGCAGACGCTGATGACTTCGCGCCCGAAGAAGTCGTCGGCATCGCCGGCGCCGCAGTGGAAGCAACGTTTAGCTATCCCATGGTCTGTTGGTTGGTGGAGCGCCATCCTAACGCCCTTTCTATTCAATGGGACGACTACGAACGCGAGACGCAGCGTGCCGCCATTTGGCCACGGTTTTTTCCTCTGATGGAGGAAGATTCGCTCACCGAAGCCAACGTACCTTATCTGGACTGGCTCAAGGCCGCGCGGGGCCGGCAAGATGAGTTGCCCTGGCTGGTCCGCCAATTTCAGCGGCTGCCTGGCTTTCCCAAAGAAACGGCGGAAAAAGAAAAAGCCGCGCTCTATGACTCACTGGAAATCATGGTGCGCTGGGACATGAGTGGTTCGCAGGCTTCGCGGACGCTTGCGCGCAAGCCGGTGCGGCAATTCTTTTTTCACTCCGAACCGCTGATCCAGCGCCGCCAGGTTTCATTGGCAGAGGAATTTGCCAAGCCGCGTTTGCCGGTCAGGATATTGTCACGTCGGGAAGCCGGGCGCACGCTTGATCTGGTAAAAGAGGCGACGGGCGTCCGTTATCGCGAGCTGTATGGAACGGCCAACGCTGATCCGGCATGGGTGGTGCAGGCCAATCCAGGGCGCGGCGTGGAGATTTATTTCTGGGGGCTTGCTCCGGAAAAACGACTGCCGCTGCGCGCCTACCTGGCCGGATTCACCGTGAAGAATGGCGTGCCCATCAACTATGTGGAATGCATTTCGCTCTTTGACTGGACAGAGATCGGCTTCAATACCTTTCCCGCATATCGCGACGGCGAGACTGCATGGATCTACGCACAGACCCTGCGGCTGCTGCGGCAACTGCACGGCACGAACGCTATTTCGGTTTATCCGTATCAGATCGGCGATGGCAACGAAGAAGCCATTGGCTCAGGCGCATTCTGGTTTTATCGCAAGATGGGATTCCGTTCGATGGACCGTGAGTTAGAGAAGCTGGCGCAAGCGGAAGAGAAGAAAGTCCAGGCCAGTCTTCGGTATCGCACGCCTGCTCGAACACTCCGCCGGCTGAGTAAGGCGCACGTTGTCTATGAACTGCCTGAAGGCGACCGGGGAGCGTCCACCCCAGCGCGAGCAACCCCGGCTCGCTCCGGGGGCCCCGGAGCGTGGGACCGCTTTACCATGCGCAACATCGGCTTTGCTCTGCAGCGGCGGATGGCTCGCGACTTCGGCGGCGATGCGGAAGCCATGCGCAAGGCTGCCGGCGCGCAATTAGCACGCATTCTCAATTTGAGTCCTCAAAGGCTTAAAGCACACGAACACACAGCGTTTGCCGACTTTGCCATGGTCCTTAGCCTTGTTCCTGATCTGGCCCGATGGTCTGCTGAAGAGAAAGCTGCTTTGCGGAGGATCATCGCCGCCAAAGCGGGCCGGACCGAGCAGCCCTACATGCGCCTGCTGCAAAAGCATCTGCGTCTGCGTGCCGCAATATTGAAGCTGGGATCGTAGGTAGCATTCAGCAATCAGCATTCAGCGCTCAGCTAAAACCGGTTTACCGCAAAGGGCGCCAAGATCGCAAAGGAATTTGGGCGCTGAGCATTTGATCTTTATTTTGCGTCCTTTGCGCCCATTGCGGTCAAGAGCCTTGGCTGAATGCTGATTGCTGATTGCTGATTGCTGACTGCCGACGGCTGATTTTCCCTGCAAGAACTCTGGATTGCACCGTTCCTCCTGCAAGAATGCAGGAGTAGGTGATATGAAAGCCCGTTTCACGATGGCCACCATGGTGGCTTTGTGTTTGCTCTATGTTCTTATCGTTCTGAATCCCCAGAATGCTTCCGCCGGGCAGCCGCAGAGCGGCAGCCAGCTGCAGATCGTCGGCAAAGACGGCAAAGTGACCGGCTTTGTTCCGCTCAAGCACACCGGCATCAAGACTGAAATCAGCGGGTTTGTCGCGCGTATTGAGGTCACGCAGGAATTTGAAAACGTCCTGCCGGACGCGGTGGAAGCCGTATACGTTTTTCCCCTGCCGCATGACAGCGCCGTGGACGGTATGACCATGACGGTGGGCCAGCGCGAGATCCATGCGGTGATCAAAGAGCGTGACGAGGCGCGGAAAATCTATGAGCATGCGCGCAACACCGGCCATACCGCCGCTCTCCTGGACCAGGAGCGCCCCAACATCTTCACGCAGTCAGTCACCAACATTCCGCCCAGCGGCAAGGTACAGATCAAGCTCTCAGTGATTGAGCTGCTCAAGTATGAAGCGGGCGCGTATGAGTTTGCGTTTCCGCTGGTGGTGGGCCCACGCTATATTCCCGGCAACCCAACCGGCGGGGGCAACCACGGCACCATGCCGGACTCGGACCAGGTACCTGACGCTTCGCGCATCAGCCCGCCGGTGGCCGGCGTGCACACCGACGATGCAACCGCGGGGCATGATGTATCGATGGAGGTGAATCTGGCGGCAGGCGTTCCGCTAGGCGACGTGGAATCAACCTCGCACAAGATTTTTGCCGATCGCACTGGCGCCGACTCCTATCACGTGACGCTGGCCGATCAGGCCGTGCTGCCGAACAAGGATTTCATTCTGAAGTACAAAGTCGCGGGCGCGGGCATCAGCGACGCCGTGCTGTCGCACTCTGACAAATCAGGTGGATACTTCACGCTGATCCTGCAGCCGCCGGACAGGCCGCAGGAAAAAGCCCTGGTGCCGCGGCAGCTTATCTTCGTGGTCGATACTTCGGGCTCCATGTGGGGCTTCCCGCTGGAAATGGCCAAGAAGACCGTCCAGCGCGCGCTTGATAATCTGCGCAAAGATGAAACCTTTAACCTGATTACTTTCTCCGGCGACACCAGAATCCTCTTTCCTGAGCCGGTCCCGGCAACGCCGGAAAACGTGGCTGAAGCCAAGAAGGTGCTGGCCGGCGCTTACGGCAGCGGCGGCACGGAGATGATGAAGGCCATCCGCACGGCGCTGGGCGATGACGCAGGCGCGGACAAGCCCATGGAAGCCGATCCGATTCGCGTAGTCTGCTTTATGACCGATGGTTACGTCGGCAATGACGCCGACATCATCGCCGAAATCAAGAAGCACTCTGACGCGCGCGTGTTCTCGTTCGGAATCGGCACGGCCGTAAATCGTTTCCTGCTGACCAAGATGGCGGAAGAAGGCCATGGCGACGTGGAGTTCGTGACCGCGCCCAACGAAGCGCAGGCCGCTGCCGACCGCTTTTACGAACGCGTGCATTCGCCGGTGCTGACCAACATTTCCATCGACTGGAACGGGCTGCCGGTGACTGATGTCTATCCCAGGAACGTGCGTGACCTGTTTTCCGCCAAGCCCATCATTATCACCGGCCGTTACAGCGGAGCGCCCACGGGCAAAATCACGATCAAAGGCTACCAGAGCACGGGCGACTATAGCCGCACCATCCCGGTGGACTTTTCGTCGGTGACCGAAAACAACGCGGCGCTGGAAAAAATCTGGGCGCGGCACAAAGTGGAAGACCTGATGTCGCAGGACTGGAACGGAATCCAGTCGGGCAATTCCATATACAAGGCCCAGATTGTCCAAGTGGGACTGGAGCACAGCCTGGCCACGCAGTTCACGTCATTCGTGGCGGTGGAGGAACGGACCGTTGTGTCCGACGGCAAGCCCATGAAGGTTGAGGTCCCGGTGGAGTTGCCGGAGGGCGTTTCGCCGCTGGCCGTACCGGGAGAACAAAATTCGCCGATCGCGCTCCATGTTCCTAAACCGGGACTGACCATGGCTTATGCGCCCTCCCCTAGGATAGGCGGCGGCACGAATGAAACAGTTGAAGTCACCGCCGATGCCCCCATAATCGAAACCAGCTCGGCCCAGGTCACGAATACGTTCTCGAGGCAGGAACTGCACACCGCGGCGCGCGTGGGCGACGGGCCTGGAATCATCGGCGGTCCCAAAGCCCATTTTGAGGCCAAGCAGAAGGCCGAGTGGGACGCCAACCTCAAGCTGGTACAGCCGAAGTTCAGCGCAGACCTGCTCTCGTACTACCAGTGCGCCAGCATCGGCTCCACGACGGATGGCAAGACCTGCGATCCGCCATCGTCCAAAGTGGTGAAGGTCAAGCTTGAACTGACCTCTGCCGGGGCTGCCGTCGTCCACAAACTAGCGCTGGCTGGATTCAAAGTGGAAAGCGGAAAAGGAACGATGCAGCTTACCGGCAGCATCCTTACCTATCGCCTGAAACAACTGGCACAGATTGCGGAGGTGAAATCAGTATCGCTGATCCAATGAGACAACAATTCGCGGAAAGAGAAATAAACGAAAAGGGGGTGCCACAGAGCATCCCCTTTTTATGGCTCTTCAGTTTGCGGCCGTAGTACCGGGCCCCAAAACAAAATCTCACCGCGGAGGCGCGGAGACGCGGAGAAACCCCGAAAATTGAGTCCGGTAATGGAGCACTTTGAATCTGAAGTTCTCACAGAACCAGATTTGATTCATCGAAGATCTGATCTTGCCTGCTTTGGCTCTCTCCGCGCCTCCGCGGTGAGATTTATTTTTTATGCATCCCCGATCTATTTCACCTCTACCGGCTGTTTGAGCTTGAAGGTCAAGGCAGTCTCGGCCGGCAGAGTAATCTCCTGATTGCCGGTAAAAGCTGCCCCGGCGGTGCCTGCGCCAGCGCCGGCTGCCGCGCCAATGGCTGCTCCCTTGCCGCCGCCGGCCAATGCGCCGATCAACGCGCCTGCTCCAGCGCCACCGCCAATGAAGCCGGCAGAACGCTTGCCTTTGCCCTTAATGGAGCGCGCCACCATCCCGGTTTCAACCGCGGTGTCTTTTCCCTCAATGGTTACTGAGTCGAGCTTTACTTCAAGCAAAGCCCCGCCTTTGAAGTGGCCCATGGCCTTGGCATCGACCACAGAACCGCGCGCGGCCGCGCCTTTTTCAATCACAGTTTTTCCGTCGACGACCACCGGCTCAGCAACTGTGGCAGAGAATCCCTGCCCCGCGCTGCTGCTCTTGGAGCTGAGCGTTTCACCCAGGCGGGCGGTAATCACCGTCCCTGCCGGAATGGTAATGATTTCTTTGACCGGCTTGCTGGCCGCGGGTTTGCTGCTGGCGCTGCCGCCCGCGGAACCGCCGCCCGGCGCTCCGCCCGCGGCATTGGGGTTTTCGGTTGAAGATGCAGGTGCGCTCGGATTGCTCGAACATCCCAGCACCAAACTTAGCGCGAGTAGCGCTACAACATACAGCATGCGTATAGCTTTCACAGGCCCCCCTCCCATCGAATAGAACTTGTCTGGTGAATTATAGCCGCAGGACGAGACTATTTTTCGTCAGCCGCCGCGGCCCTGAAGTTTTGTTGTGGAACAGCCTCAGCCGTGGAATCGGTAGCAACGCCGTTTCCGGTCTTCATTTTCTCCAGGAACTTTTTCGAATTCAGCAGCGGCCGTTCCAGGCTGGCGTTATAGGTCGTCCATTCCGCTTCCGGCTCCCGCCCAAAGTGCGCGCGCATGCTCTCCATTTTGGAATCGAGATCATCCAGGTAATGGAGCATGAGCGCTTCAGGAAACATGGGCAGCTTGGGGCTGCCGAATTCGTACTTGCCGTGGTGGCTGATGATGAGGTGCTCGATCAGCGTCTTGTATTCCGCGGGGAAGCCCGGCACCTGGGCAATTTTTTCCTGCAACATCTCCAGCTCGATGATCATGTGCCCCAGAAGCTGGCCGCGAGTGGTGTAAGTGAAAGAACGCGCGAAGGTGAGCTCATGGATCTTGCCGATGTCATGGAGAAAAGCGCCGGTCAAAAGCAGGTCGCGGTTGATGGTATCGGGATAATTGCGGCATGCGAGATCACACAGGTTGAAGAGAGAGACCACGTGGTCCAGCAGCCCGCCGATAAAGGCATGGTGCAGGGTCTTGGCTGCCGGCGCATTCTTGTAAGCGTGCTCAATTTGGGGATCGGCCATGAAAGCGCGCAGCAGGGCCTGCAAATGCGGATCGCGGAAGCCGTCAACAAAGTCGCGCACGGTTTGCCATAGCTGGCCAATGTCTTTGGTGGTGCGAGGCAGGTAATCGTCAAAGTCAACCTCTGATTCCTGCATGGAACGCACTTTGTGGACGGTAAGCTGAAAACGCCCGTTGAACTTGTTGAGCAGGCCGCGCACCTTGACGAAATCGTCCTGCTCAAAGCAGTTGATGTGCTCGGCAACGTTGTCCCACATCTTGGCGTCCAGGTGACCGGTGCGGTCCGCCAGCGTCAATGCCAGATATAGTTCGCCGCTCTTCTTCGGTTTGGCCTGCTTGGAAACAACAACAAACGAGGTGGTGACCACCTGGTTTTCAAAATGAACGCAATCAGATATATAAAACTCTTTCATGGTTACTAGTGAGTTTACTGCAATTTGTCGACTGTTGTGGGCAAAACTCAGTAAGCTCGCGGCTCAACCTTCCAGCGGTCAAAGATCTTTGCGGAGAGAAAAATTTCGAACAGACCTGGGTCCAGTTCTCCATCTTCAACGGACGTTCCCAGGATTTCCAGGGCGCGCTCAATGGAGACAGCCTTTTTGTAAGGGCGGTCCGCGGCGGCCAGCGCGTCAAAGATGTCTGAGATCGTCATCATGCGGGTCTGCACCGGGATTTCCGGGGCCGCCAGCTTGTACGGATAGCCGGTGCCGTTCAGCTTCTCATGGTGCCCCCGCGCAATCTCCGGGACGTTGCGCAGTTCGTTGGTCCAAGG
>Ga0164306_10000275_pt1 | contig 19896 bp, 20 predicted proteins | sample Whisoiple_242_MG_FD_110213 | JGI IMG/M metagenome (GOLD analysis project Ga0164306, IMG submission 110213) | Soil microbial communities amended with fresh organic matter from upstate New York, USA - Whitman soil sample_242_MG | ecosystem: Environmental > Terrestrial > Soil > Unclassified >... | reverse complement strand
TTCGCGCACGTGCGGGCCTCCAGCGGCACCCCGGTACAGAGGAGCAATTGCCACCCGTTCCGCAACGGGCGCTGGCTGTGGATGCACAAAGGGTCACTCGCCGACTTCGGAGTCGTTCGACGCGACCTGATGATGGCGGTAGACCCGACACTGTTTCCGCAGATGACCGGAACGACCGACACAGAGACCCTGTTCTTCTTGGCCCTCACCTACGGACTGACCGAGGACCCACCGAACGCCGTGGCCCGCGCGGTGGGGCTGGTCGAAGACGTGGGCCGGCGGCACGGAGTGAAAGATCCGATCCACATGACCGTGGCGGCCAGTGACGGTGAGAGCATCTGGATTTTTCGTTACTCCAGCGAGAAAAGCACGAGTTCGTTGTTCTACTCCACCGAGATCAAGCAGGTACGCGCGCTGTATCCGGAGCTGGCCGTCCTGAATGAACTGGATGACGACACGCGGTTCATCGTCTCCGAACCCCTTCGAGATCTCCCCGGCGCCTGGAACGAAGTACCCGACAGTTCGTGGGGCGTCATCCGCCGGGGTGAGCAGCACATCCAACCCTTCGCGCCCATCAGTAGCAGTGGCTCTTAGCGCGAAATGTCCTGCACCGCAGCAAGCTCGACCTTTGCCGTGGTTCGGTCACCTCTGTCGAGGTGCATCCGGGGAGGATGCCGTCCGATGGCTTCCGGGTGCACACGCGGGTTCGGCGTGTGATGGATTACCGGCTCGCGATTTGTCCGCGCGCGGCGATCGCCATGAGGTCATTGCGCACTGTCTGACCGGGGGCGTGCTGGATCATCGTGTTCAAACTCCTGGTCCTTCTCCTGATGGCAAGGCGGCGTAGCAAGTTGTCGATCATGACCTGTCCTCTCTCCATATGTCGCTCCGGATCTTCCCGGAAACGTCTTTCAGCCTGCCGCTGCTCGAGACCTGCAGAAATCCACCGCTGGTCCGATGCGCCGGCTGACGTCGGATCCTCCGATCGGTGGACAAGCCTCGCGCTCTGTTGAATTCCGGATGTGTCAGAAGAGCGGGTCGTCGTGAAAGAACGACGTGCGCAGATACATTCAGTGGCTGACAATCATGACGAGCCCGGTGTCGACCTCGGAGCCGCCGCCCGACACCTGTTCATCTGGGGTCTGACCTGATTCCCGGGGACGGGTCCACGCCGACTTCCGCAACCACAGCTCGCCCGACTGCAGGCCCTCCTGGCCGGCTATTGAGCGGTCGGGTATTCGGCGCAACGGTGCCCGACCGTCAGGGACGGCGGAAACGTTGCTGGGCGCCTTGTTTGCTCAGCCCGTAGAGGGCGCCGATCTGGGTCCAGGTGACCCCAGCGGCACGTGCGGCAGCCACCGTGGCCCCCTCGAGGTCGTCGAGTTCGCTGATGCAGTGCCGGATCGCGTCCAGCCTGCGTAGAGGGTCCGGGAGTTCCTGCAGTGACTGCATCGCGCGGTCGAATCGTTTGACGTGCGCAGGATCCGCCATCATCGAAGGGTAGCTTGCGACAGACTGGTGTCAACACTATGTTGCCGATGGGGTCAATCAATCATTGACCCTGCGGCAACGATGCGTTGACGTATCGTGGTGTGGTGATCGCCGACAACGGCGTCGATCGGTCGGAAGGGAGGTCTCCCATGGCGAAGAAGAAGAAGAGCAAGAAGGGCAAGAAGGGCAAGAAGAAGTAGGCATCCCGAACATCCACCGGGCCTGCGCCCGACCGCTGCGAAAGCCGGCGGGCGGGCGCGCCCGGTGGTTCGGATGGTTCATCGGTGCCCGGGATGGGCACTGATCACCACATGCCACCCTGTTTGTCCCTGCGAATGGGGCAGGCGAGCGGGCTCTTGCGTCGGTGACCGGGTTCGCGACGCGGGACCGCACCGATCGGGAAAGAGGTTTCGATGACCAGCGACCAGGTGGAACGGGAGATCAAGTTCGACGCCGCGGCGGACACCGTGCTGCCTTCTCTGCGCGGGGTGACGGGAGACGGCCCGGTCGAGGAGGCTGCAATCCGGTTGGACAGCGTGTACTTCGACACGGAGGATCTGGATCTGCTGTCCCGGGGGATCACGCTGCGGTGCCGGACCGGTGACACCGACACCGGGTGGCAGTTGAAGGTACCCACCGGTGATGCGCGGACCGAGATCCGACTCGAACCGACCGGCAGCCAGACTGCCGTTCCCAAGGAGCTTGCCACCCTGGTCACCGGTGTCCGCCGAGGAAAGGCTCTCCGGCACATCGTGACGGTCCGGACCGATCGCACCGTGCGCCGGATCCTGGACGGCAACGGGGACGTGATGGTGGAGGTCGCCGACGACCGGGTGGACGCGGTGGCCCCCGGCCGGCGGGCCGCCACACTGAGCAGTTGGCGGGAGATCGAAGCCGAACTCGGGCCGGCCGGCACCGAGGACACACTGACGGCCGTTGCCGAGGTCCTCTCGAGTGCAGGAGCAGCCCGCTCGGCCAGCCCGAACAAGGTCGCGACCGCGCTCGGTATCGATGTCGACGCAGGGACCAGCGAAGGGCCGAACGGTCGGAAGGCGACGGCAGGTGACGTGATCCGCGGGTACCTGGCGGAACAGGACGACGCCCTGGTGATCGGGGACCTCACCCTTCGGCGGGGGCTCGGTGGGATCCATCCGACCAGAGTTGCGACTCGCCGGATGCGGTCCACCCTGCGCATTTTCGCCGAGTACTTCGACGCAGACCGGGCCGCCGCCTTCGATACGGAATTGGCCTGGTATGCCAATGTGCTGGGCGAGGTCCGGGACCGGGAGGTGCAACGCGTCCGGTTCGCTGATGCCATCGGTGAACTGCCGGCGGAGCAGGTCCTCGGGCCGGTCGCAGCCAGGATCGAGCAGGTGTTGCTGACCGAGCAGGTTCATCATCAACAGGCCCTCGACAAGGTGCTGAGTGGTCGCCGGTACCTGGCGCTGATCCGGGAGTCAGGAATGTGGGCGACGAACCCGCCATTCACCGAGGATGCCGGACGCAAAGCCAATGCGCTGCGAGATCAGGTTCGGCGTGCCGGAAAGAAGGTCTCCAAACACCTCGCGGCAGGTCTGGCCAGTGGGGACGACGAAGAACTGCACAAGGCCCGCAAGGCCGGTAAACGGGCGCGCTACGCCGCCGAACTGGCGAGCTCGGTGCTGGGCAAGAAGACCAAGAACGCGGTGGACTCGTACAAGGAACTACAGGACATCCTCGGTGACCTGCAGGACGGTGTCGTCGCCGCTGAGGTGATCCGCCGGATCGCCGCCGGAACCGCGGGGCGGCATGACGAGAACGGCTTCACCTACGGTCTCCTGTTCGCCAACGAAATCCACCGATCCGAGGCCAGCCGCGCACAGGCACGCTCCTGGAAGCGACCACAGCTCTGACTGCGGGGAAAGTCGATCGGATCTGGGAGCCGAAAGAGGCGAACGGCACGCGCTTGCCCCGGACACCAGGAACCCGGACCTGGGCAGTGCGACACTGACCGGCATGGGCCGCTCGGGAAAGCACCAACGCCTCTGGATCGATGTCGAGCATGGCGCCAGGTTCGGAGACGCCGCTGACAGTGTCGACATGGTCGACCGCGTCTTCCCGATGATCGGCGTCGTCGACGACATCTGGATCTTCGCCCGCTCCAGTGCCGCGCGGAATCGTGGGTTCTACTACCCGCGGTCGGCGCAGGTGCGGTTCGGAGTTCCGAAGGCGCAGGGGCCGCTGATGGTTCTCATCGATGACGCGGGAGATCAGATCTGGCTCAGCGGGGCCTCGTGCCGACCCGGTGGCGTGGCGGCAGCAAGAGAGATCATGACCAGATTGGACGTCGACCTCGACATTCTTGATGGCGGCGGAGGTTTCGTCGAGCGGTGCGATGAGATCCACATCGCCGACGGTCAGGTTCGCGGAGTGCGAATGATCGTCGATCCTGTTCCGTCGACCCCACCCGGTCGCACTTTCATCCTCGACGATCGGTTGGTGAGCCGAATGGAATTCGACAAGGGTGGAGTCGGTGCCACCGATCTGAGCCGGCTGTGGGCGATGGCGACCGAGCCGAGAGCCTGGCTCGGAAGGCCGATAGCGTTGACGCTCTACGACAGCCAGCGACGCGCCCTTGACTCCGGGTACGACGGCTGCCAGTTGATTGCCATCGGAGAATCCGGGCGGGAATTGTGGATGCAGCTGCCGGAGCCGGACGAGTACGGCCGGGTCAGCCCCGGGCGGTTGCGGAACACCTTCGACGGTTCCATCACCGAATACGAGTCAGCCGTGAGGTGGATCTTCCGCGGGGTGGGTGTGGAATTGCCGTCTGCCGCCGATCGGTCTCTCCGGGACAAGCTGATCGGTGTCCATCGGGAAGATCCGGCGGTCGTGTGCTGGCCCTGACGGTGCCGCCGATTCAGCCGCCGCCCAGGGCGCCCACCGCACGGGCGATGACGAGCAGTGAGGTGATCAGCGCGGCCGTTGCCTGGATGCCCATCAGAATTTTGGCCCGCGAGGTGAGTGGCATGGTGTCGGTCGGACTGAAGGCGCTGGAGTTGGTGGTGGACAGGTACAAGTAGTCAACGAAGGTCGGGATCCAGTCGGCCTTCTTGCTCGACCCGGCTGACACTTCGATCACAGTGTCCTGTGTTTCGTCCTGGGTGAACCGGAAGTCGGCGAGCGGGAGTTTCTCCCGAGGATGGGTCTTGGTCCGGACGACGGGACCGCCGCGGTCGAGTTCCCAGTAGATCAACCCGAACGCGATCACGTTCGTGACCCAGACCTGCATCGCTGCGATCAGCAGGCTGGTCCCTGCGGTGTCCTGCGCCGTCACCAGGTCGTCGATCAGCAAACCCAACGCCACCAGGTTGGTCCCGACGACGAGGCCCGACAGGGTGAGGGACGCAATCCGCGACCAGCGGGTCTGCCGGGTGAACCGCAGCGGATTCGTCGCGACCAGGGCGACGAGCAGCGCGAGTTCCAGCGCGGGGATCAGAAATCTCGGACCGATGACCAGCGGCTCCGGGAGCACGGCGTAGAGGGCGATGGCGACCAGGACCGCAATCGCCGGCGGAATTCTCGCCTCCCCACGTTTTCCGCGTCGGGCATTGTGCGACGACCGCGCCGTCGGCGGATCCACCAATCCCTGTTCATCGTTTCCACCCATACAGCAAGCATCCCGCACGAGCGTCCCGGCCGGCTGGGAGAAACCTATGACACCGTGAATTTCGTCGTTGCGGTCTGGCCGTACGTGGCTAGAAGAGATCGGGCGTCGTCGGTGGCAGGTCATCAAGAAAAGCACTGACCAACGGCACCAGCACGGCTGACTCCCCGGAGATGCCGACGTGTGACGTTGCAGGGAGAATCACCAACCGCGCCGGCGGCGCCTGCAGCAGCATGCCGGATGCTGCTGCTTCCTCATCGCCGCCCCCGCGCAGCTCGAACATCGCCAGCGCATGCTCGGGCTTCACGCCGTCTGCGTCACCGACGATGACCATCGTCTTCGCCGGGATCGAACGGACCACTTCGTCGCTGATGTTCTGGTCACCGATGTTCAGCACCTTCATCTTTTCGAGGTAGGCGTCGAACGCAGCGGCGTCCGGAGTGTGCTCGAAGAAGGCGTTTTCGACAGGCGTGCCGGAAAAGGCAGCGGCGCTGAGGCCATCGATGGCCTCGAACACCGACGGGTACCAGCCGTCCTTGCGATAGGCGGCAGACATGCAGACCAGCTTGTCGACGAGCGATGGGTGACGGATGGCGAGTTGCAATGCGACCCCGCCGCCCTGCGAATAGCCCATCACCGCCGCACGCTCGACCTGCAAAGCGCGCAAGAGGGCCGCGGCATCGTCGGCGAACTGCTCGTAGGACATCTCGCGGGTGGTGTCCGGGGTGCGGCCATGTCCTTGCTGATCGAAGACGATGACGACGCGGCTGCCGGAGAAGGCGTTCGTCCACGACGTCATCGAGTTGGCGGCCATGAACGCACCCGGAATCAGCAGCAAGGGAGGTGTCTGTGCTGTGCCGACATCGCCGTGCACCTCGTAGTACAGGTTCAGACCGTTGATCGGCAGGTGACCACTGCGTGGAGACGTCGTTGGCATGACTTCACCTTTCCCGTCGCATCACTGAAGGCCGACATCCTCGCAGACCGGGGGTGATCCAGAGCTACGCGGTCAGATTGGTCGTCTGCCAGGATGTTGGCACTGAGGTCCATTCGGGTTGCGCGCGGTAAGGGGTTCTCGTGAAGGCGGTCGTGTACGACCGGTACGGCGACCCCGATGTGTTGCGCATCGCGGACGTCCCGGATCCCGCACCCGCTGCCGGCCAGGTGCGGGTGAAGGTGGCAGCGACATCGGTCAATCTCAGCGATTGGGAGTGCCTTGTCGGGTCGCCGGCATACGCCAGGATCGGCGGGTTGCGTCACCCGAAGCGGAGGATCCTCGGGTCGGATATCGCGGGCATCGTCGACGAGGTCGGGTCGGGTGTCACCCGGTTCCGCCCGGGGGACCAGGTCTACGGCGACAACCTCTCCTTGAAGGGAGGTTTCGCCGAATATGCGATCGCCCCGGAATCAGCATTGGCGGAGAAGCCCGCCGGGCTCACCTTTGTCGAGGCATCGACGATCCCGCAGGCGGGTGCGATAGCGTGGCAGGGGACCCGCTCGGCCAAGGCGGGCAGCCGGGTGTTGATCAACGGCGCAGGCGGCGGGTCCGGGTCGTTCGCCATTCAGCTGTGCACCCGTTTCGGCGCTCACGTCACCGGAGTCGACAACGCCGACAAACAGGAGTTCATGCGATCGGTGGGTGCGAACGACGTCATCGATTACCGCCGTGTCGACTTCACCAGGACCGCGCACGCCTACGACCTGATCCTGGATCTGGTCGCGCATCGGTCCGTGTTCGCCTACCGGCGAGCGCTTTCACCCGGTGGCAGGTATCGGTGCGTGGGCGGGTCGGTGCGCACCCTGTTACGGGTGCTCACAGCCGGCGCGGTGGTCGGCCGACTCAGCGGCCGATCGATCGGTGTTCTCGCGGTCAAAGAAGGTCCTGCTCATTTCGAACCGCTGGCCGACTTGTGCGTGTCCGGAGCGGTGAAGGTGCACATCGACCGGGTCTTCCCGCTCGACGAAGTGCCCGACGCACTTGCGCACGTCGGTGAAGGTCGCGCACTCGGGAAGGTCGTCGTCCGCATCGGCTGATCTCCCGTGGGTCGTCACCGGAAGCCCGGTCACGGATGTAGCGGCGGTGGGATCAGCAACGGCCTGGTCTGCGACTCCTTGACCTGGGACATACCCGGCCACCGGCCGGGTATGTCATGAAGAGGGCAATGGTGGTGTCACGATGCTCGGCGGCAGATCACCGACTCGGTGGGGTGCCGCACATCGGTGGCGTTTTCAGTCTGCGCGCGCGATCGCCTTGCCCAGATGAATGATGAGTGAATTGTAGATGTAAGTCTGATTTATCCGGCTGTCCGGGATCGCGCGGATCCTACGATCGTGCGGTTGGTGGACCGAGTGGATGCCGGCCGAGTGCGTTGCTCATCGATATCCACTGCGGGCCGCCAGGGTCATCGCGCATTCGCGGCAGCGCGTGCGTTCGGCGGAAGTCGATCTTCCACCAATTTGGAGGAAGACGATGGGCTCACCGGCCGGGCAGGCATCAACCGCTGGGCATGCAAGGCCGGCGCAGGCGACCGGCGCTGCGGAGGATGACCTGTTCGAGGCGAACCCGTGGTACGAGTGGGGGCCCTACGTGTCGGAGCGGGCGTGGGGGACAGTTCGGGAGGACTACAGCGACAGCGGTGACTTCTGGGGCTTCTTCCCCCACGATCATGCGCGGTCGCGGGCATACCGCTGGAATGAAGACGGCATGGCGGGGCTGTCGGACGTACACCATGACCTGTGCTTGGGATTGGCGCTCGGACCGGGGTGGTTCCCGGTCAACTACCTGGTCATCCGGGCGCTGCTGCAGTACGACCAGTTCTTCGGTCCCGAGTTCACCATCGAGTACCCCACCCGATCGGGGCAGCAGTTCACCCTCCGCGAGGTTGCCGGAGACCTCGCCGACCGGTTGGTCAGCATCTGGGTCCCGGGAACCGACGGTCGCAGACCCGTCTACGGCGGCGTCGACAAGCTGCAGTCGGACCCGGCGTGGAAGGACAATCTGTTGTTCTACGAGTACTTCCACGCCGACAACGGCGCCGGTCTCGGCGCCATGCACCAGACCGGTTGGACCGCACTGGTTGCCGATCTGATCCTGGACCCGCCGCGACCCAGTCGGCGAATGATCTTCCGGAACGGGCATGACGGCTCGACCTCGTCCGGAATGGAGGAACGTCACGATGGCACGGCCTGAAACGACCGTCCGAAAGCGCATCCGCATGCCGGCGCGAGCGGCACACCCTTTCATCCACGAGATCAACACCTGGGCCTGGCTGAATTCGATCGGCATGAACGAGGGCCATAGCATCGATCTCGGTAGCGTGCCGGCCCGGTATTGGGATGAGCTCGAAGACCTGGGTTTCGACGCGGTCTGGCTGATGGGGGTGTGGCGGCGAAGTCCCGCAGGCATTTCCATCGCATTGGCCAGCACCGATCTGCGGGCTTCGTTCGACACCGCGCTGCCCGACTGGCGCCCGGTAGATGTGGTTGGATCCCCTTATTGCATCCGCGAGTATGTCGTCGACGGTCACCTGGGCGGGCCGGCCGGCCTTGCCGCAGCGCGGGCGGAACTGGCAGCGCGGGGGATGCGGCTGATCCTGGACTTCGTCCCGAACCATGTCGCTCCCGATCATCCCTGGACATCCCTGCGACCGGAGCTGTTCGTCGCCGGATCCGACGCCGACCTGGCGACCGATCCCGCGTCGTTCGTCGAGGTGGGGGGTCGGGTGCTCGCCAACGGGCGGGACCCGTACTTCCCGGCATGGCCAGATGTGCTACAGCTCAACGTTTTCGATCCAGGCATGCGCGCCGCGGCCGTACAGACGGTGCTGTCGATCGCCGATCAGTGCGACGGGGTGCGATGCGACATGGCCATGTTGGTGATGAACGACGTCTTCGCCAGGACGTGGGCCGCAAGAGTCGGCCCGGCGCCGACAACCGAATATTGGCCGACCGTCATCGACACAGTCCGCGACACCCATCCCGGTTTCCTGTTCATCGCGGAGGCCTACTGGGACCGCGAGTGGTCCCTGATCCAGCAGGGCTTCGACTACTGCTATGACAAGCGCTTATATGACAGGCTGCTCGACGGCGACGTGCACCAGGTACGTCAACATCTGCTGGCGGACAGCCGCTATCAGAACGCCCTTGTCCGGTTCGTGGAGAACCACGACGAACCTCGCGCCGCGTCGGCATTCCGAGAACGGCAGGCATCGGCGGCGGCAGTTGCGACGCTGACCCAGACCGGGGCACGCTTGACCCACGACGGGCAGCTGCAGGGTCGCCGAGTGCGGCTCCCGGTCTTCCTCGGCCGGTTCCCCGACGAGCCCGTCGACGAGCGCATCGCCGACTTTTATCGAGTCCTGCTGTCGACTGTGTCCGATCCGACCTTCCGGAATGGAGAGTGGGAGATGTGTGACGTTGCGGGATGGTCCGGGAACGTCACGTCCGGCAGTCTTCTCGCCTGGTGTTGGAACGGTCCCAGCCGGTGGATCGTCGTCGTGAACCTCAGCGAGGCCACAGGGGCCGGCCGGCTCCGCGCCCCCTGGCAGGACCTGCGGGAACACCGATGGTGGCTGACCGATCCGACCCAGAACGTGAGTTTCGATCGTGATGGCGACGACCTCGTCGACGGGTTGTACGTCGAGCTCGAGGCATGGCACTGGCATCTGCTTCGCCTCGACCCCATTCCGGGCGGCCACGACCAGTACTGACTGCGCGAGAAGCACGATGACCCTGCAATCGAATACCCACGATTCCGACGGGCTCGTCCCGGGCGATGCGGATCCTCGTCCAGCAGGGGCTCGCGTCATACCGGCTTCGGTGTCCACGACCGCTGGTTGCCCAATGCGGCGGCCAGGCCTGGACACGACTACACCTCCGCGGTGTACGGGCGATTGCGAACGGTGAACACCGCCAGGTCGGTGTCAGTTGTCGGCGGTGGTGAGCGTCCACAGCAGCAGCGTCAGCTGCGCCCGTCGCTCCGCGGGGGCGACGGCCAGGAGCAGCGGTGAGAGGTTCTTCCACGGTCCGCGGAACTCTCCGATGAAGGCCGTTGTCCTCTTCGCGGTCCGATGACGGCGCAGGTGCTGTTGCAACGCCGCGGAGAGGTCGCGACGTTGGTGCTCCGAGGAATCGGCAAGGCTTTGCGCGGCGACACTGTGAAAACGATAGGTCCAGGCCGGGATGCTGCTCCGGGCGCCGCAGCGGGGGCAGCAGCCACCGGTTGCTCGATAGACCGGTGTGATCCACGGCGGCGCAGCAACAGGCACATCGCTATGAAAGACCTTGCCGCACTGCGGGCAGACGGCAGGCGCGTACAGAATGTTCTGATCCCGCTCCGGCCCGCCTTCCATCCGGTCAGCCTGGCTGCATCAGATGAATGGACGGTGAACACTGTTACTGGGTCGAACGACTTACCAAGACCGCCCGGTGACCGTCGTAGTGTCTACGGTCGTGGGCCGCACCCTGGCGGGGATCATCGTTCTCGGGCTTGTCGGCTTGTCGGCTTGTCGGCTTGTCGGCTTCTCGATTCCGGCGCCGGGTACGCCGGTCGTCCCTGCCCCTGGAATGACAACCTTCGACCAATTCGTCAGGTTGCCGGCCGGTCCAGGACGTCCTTGGCGGCGCGTTCGACGAACACCGGAACAAAATCCCTGATGGGGTTGCCGGCGAATTGTTCGTGAGCGGCGTCCACCACGGCCCGGATCCGATCCGGCTGCTCCTGCGGGAACTTCTCGGAGAGGCGTTCCACCACCTCGTCGATCTCCCGGGCCTCGTGCTTCACGACTTGCTCGGCACTGAGGGTCTGATCGGAGGGTATAGCGGTCGCGGCGTCCACGTTCTCCATCGGAACATGGTGGCACAGACTGCATGCGAGCACATCCAGTTGGCACGCTGACCCGTCAGTCCTTGATGGCTTCGCGCCCTCTGATCACGATCTCCGGGTCCGCCGGGTGGACGACCGACTGGTTCTTGTCCTGGTAGTCGAACTGGTTCAGGAAGAACCGCATGGCGTTGATCCTGGCCCGCTTCTTGTCGTTGCTCTTGATCGACATCCACGGCGCGGTGTCGGTGTCGGTGTGCTGGATCATCGCCTCTTTCGCGGCGGTGTAGCTGTCCCAGCGGTCCAGCGATTCGATGTCCATGGGGGAGAGTTTCCACCGGCGAACCGGGTCGATCTGCCGAATCGCGAACCGGGTCCGCTGTTCGGACTGAGTGACCGAGAACCACAGCTTGGTGAGCGAGAAACCGCTCTCGACAAGCATTTCCTCGAACGACGGTGCTTGTCGCAGGAAGATCTCGTACTCGCGGGGGGTGCAGAACCCCATCACCCGTTCCACCCCGGCCCGGTTGTACCAGGACCTGTCGAACAGGACGATCTCGCCGGCCGTCGGCAGGTGGGTGATGTAGCGGTGGAAGTACCACTGTCCGAGTTCGGTTTCGGTTGGTTTCGTCAGCGCGACCACCCGTGCCGCACGCGGGTTCAGGTGCTCCATGAAGCGCTTGATCGTGCCACCCTTGCCGGCGGCGTCGCGTCCCTCGAACAGGATCACGTGCTTGGTGCCGCTGTCCCGTGCCCAATCCTGGAACTTCAGCAGCTCGATTTGCAGCTGGTACTTCTCGGTTTCGTACTGATCGCGTTCCATCCGCTCGGGGTAGGGGTAGTCCTCCCGCCAGGTCTCGATCGGGTTGCCGCCGGGATCGATCAGATCCGGGTCGGAACCGTGCTCGTCATGCCGCACGGAGTATCCGCCGTGTAGCAGGTCGTCCAGGTATTCACGGAAGTTCTCGCGGATCAGCACGTCGTGCAGTATCGACCCACCGGCCGACTACTGGGTAACCACAGGGTGAACAGGCGGCCGGCCGCGCGGAGTGCGGAACCGTTCGCCGCTCCTATCACGCGAGCGAAATATTCCTCCGGGCAGATGACAGCAGGTGCTGCCGCTGAAGTTCACCGAAAATGCCCCCAGCAGTTCATCTTCGTTAACCTTCCGGTGATTGCCTCGGGTGGCGCTCAGTTGGGCGACCGTCGACGCGGCCGCACAACGATGACGAGCCGGTCGACGACCTCAGGATGGCTGATAGATGAGTGACGGCGCGGGGGCACGGGCCGAAACGATGTCGCGGTCACGAGTTCCTCAGCAGGGTGGGAGAACGGGCGGGCTGCGTCCGCCCGTGCGCCTGCTGGTGTTGCTGGTCGACGACGAGCGGGAAGCTGCGAGGCTGCACGAGGCGTGGATGGGCCAGGCCATCGACCTCGAGGACTGCCCTTCTCTTGCTGTGGCGCTGGTCCGCATCGGACAGGCGGCCCCGGACATGGTGGTGGTCGGGGCCACGGCCGGCTCGCTCGATGCGATCGAGTTCCTGCGCGCCCTTCGGCTGGTCGACGACGACACTCCGGTGATCCTGGGCCTGGATGACGGTTGCATGGAGCTCGGGTCGGCGGCGCTGCTGGCCGGCGCGACGGCTGTGGTCCGTCGCCCTTTTGCCGCTGAGTCGGTACTCCGGTTGCTCGATTCGAGCGTCCGGAACAACACGTTCCATCTCAAGCCGCTGCCCATCGACCTCGGTCGCCTGCGGGTCGACGGCGCCGCGACCAGGATCTGGGTCGACGGCGTCGAGACGATCATTCCGGCGATGGAGCACGTGTTGCTCAGGTATCTCGCCGAACGGCACGGTCAGATCGTCGCCCGGGAGGAACTGCTGGCGGTCGGCTGGGGTGATCGAACCGGCGTCCCGAACAATCATCTGAACGTCCATCTGGCCCGCATTCGACGGCGCTTTCCCCATGAGGGATCAGTGGACTGGCTCCGCCCGGTCCGTGGTATCGGCTATCAATTGCTGGTGCCTCGACCTGCGCAGATCTCTGGCATGGCCACGGTCGGTTCCTGACCTCCGACGTTGGTTCACCGCCCGTTCATATTGGAGTCGGTTGCCGTCCACTACCGCGGCATACCGTCCGTCGTGTTGGACGCCCCGCGTCCGACCGCGCCCGAACGGGGCGCGATTCATGAGTAGTTGTGACACTTGATGGAGGAACAAGCGTGAAGATCACGCGCATGAGCGGACTGCTCGCCCTGGTGGCGGTCGGAGCGTTGACCCTGAGTGCCTGCGGAAGCGACAACAACGCGCCCGCCTCATCGTCCGCAGCGGCCGCTCCGACTTCCGCGGCGTCGGCGGCTGGTTCGGCGTCGTCTACAGCGAGTTCGGCAGCATCCGGCGGAGCCGCCGCCGGCGGTGACACCACCTTCGAAGGAGCCGGATTCGCCTGCGCCGAAGGCGATCTGCGGTCCTCCGGGTCGACCGCGCAGGGCAAGGTCATGGAGCAGTGGATCGCGGACTTCAACTCGCTCTGCAGCGCCAACATCAACGCCTACGGCGGCGGTGGTTCGGGCAAGGGCATCGCCGACTTCCTGGCCAACCAGGTCGACTTCGCCGGGTCCGACTCGGCACTGAACGCCGAGCAGACCGCGACCGCGCAGAGCACCAGGTGCGCCAACAGCCCGGCGCTGAACCTGCCGATGGTCACCGGGCCGATCGCGTTGGCGTACAACATCACCGGCGTCGACAGCCTGATCCTGACGCCCCAGGTGCTGGCCGGCATCTTCAACGGGTCGATCGCGAACTGGAACGACCCGGCGATCGCCGCGATCAACCCCGGCGCCACGCTGCCGTCCCTCGCCATCCAGGCCGTGCACCGCGCCGAGGACTCCGGCACCACGGACAACTTCACCAAGTACCTCAAGGCCGCTTCGGGTGGTGCCTGGACCCTCGATTCCTCGAAGTCGTGGACCGCTCCGGGCGGCGTCGCCGCGCAGGGCAGCGACGGCGTGTCCAAGCAGGTGAAGAGCACCGACGGATCCATCGGTTACGTGGAGTGGGGCTTCGCCCTCGACGACGGACTGAACGTGGCCCAGATCGACAACGGCGGCGGCGCAGTCGAACTGACCGCGGAGTCGGCCGGCAAAGCGGTCGCCGCAGCTCAGGTCGTCGGTACGGGTGGTGACCTGTCCCTGAAACTCGACTACGCGACCAAGGAGGCCGGTGCCTACCCGGTCGTCCTGGTGACGTACGAAATCGTCTGCTCCGCCGGCAACGGTGAGCTCGGTGGCCTGCTCAAGTCCTTCCTCGGCTACACCTCGACCGACGGTCAGACCACCCTGGAGGATCTGGGAGCGGCGCCGCTGCCCGCAGAGATCCAGGCACAGGTCATCAAGTCGGTTTCCACCATCGCGTGACGGGCCGGTCCGGTCGGCATTCGCCGACCGGACCCCCGGTTCCACGGGTTGATCATCAAGCCCGGGCCAACTGAAAATTCTCGTCGCGATCTTGACGCCACGACGAAACCCCTTGGAATTCCTTTGTCAGCAGCAGCGTGCAGGCACCCCCGAGATGTGGATGGCACATGGCCGAAATGACCGAACACGATCCGACCAATGACGAGCGATTCCAGGTGGCCGCTCAAGGGGTTCCCGGGGCAATGCCGGTCGGGACGATCGTGCCCGACGCCGGCGATGTGGTGTCAAGCGGAGGGCTGACCCCTGACGGGCGGAAGGCCGAGGGCGGTATCTCCGGCAACTCGGTCCGGATCGGCGACCGCATCTTCAAGGGTCTTGCCGCCGGGTCCGGCGGCATCCTCCTTGTCGTGATGGCCGCCATCGCCATCTTCCTGATCTGGAAGGCCATTCCGGCCTTCACCGACAACAGCGGGAACATCTTCACCACGCAGTCGTGGAATCCGCAGGCGACCCCGCCGTTCTTCGGCATGGCAGCGGTGTTCTTCGGCACGGTCATGTCATCGTTCATCGCGCTGGTGATCGGCGTCCCGATCGCGATCGGGATCGCCCTGTTCATCTCGAATTACGCCAAGCGGCGGGCGGCGACCACCCTCGGTGCCATCGTCGACCTGCTGGCCGCCGTGCCTTCCCTGGTGTTCGGCATGTGGGGTCTGTATTTCCTCATTCCCAACACCCAGGGCTTCCAGCAGTGGCTGTCGGTGTACTTCGGCTGGATCCCAATCTTCAACAACCAGACCGCCACCACCGCAAGCCAATTCGGCAAGTCGCTGTTGATCGCCGGCATCGTGCTGGCGATCATGATCATCCCGATCGTCTCCGCCGTCTGCCGTGAGGTCTTCCTGCAGGTTCCACGGGAGACCATCGATGCCGCATGGGCACTCGGCGCCACCAAATGGGAAATGATCCGCACCGCCGTGCTGCCGTTCGGCCGGGCCGGCATCATCTCCGCCGCGATGCTCGGGCTGGGTCGCGCGCTCGGCGAGACCATTGCCGTTGCCCTGGTTCTCAACTCGGGCTTCGTCATCAACTGGCACATCACCGAACCCGGTGGCGACACCTTCGCCTCCACCATTGCGTTGAAGTTCGGTGAATCGGGTGGCAACCCGGTGGCCATCGCAGCCCTCATCGCGGCGGGTCTGTTCCTGTTCGTCATCACCCTGGTGGTCAATTCGATCGCCCGTGTCGTCATTGCCCGCAGGAAGGACTTCACGGCATGAGCACCGCATCGTCCGCTCTCAGCACAGCACCGGGGGGCACTGCCCCGCCGCGGGTGACGTCGGACCTGGTCGGGGCCAGGCTGCCGAAGTGGGCCGTGTACGGCTCCGCTGTGATCGGCTGGGCCGTGGCCGTCGGCCTGAAGTTCCTGCTGGATTGGACCGGTTGGTACACCACGTTCTTCACCGGCGCTCTGCTGTTCGTCATCACCCTCACGGCATGGTCGTTCTCCGTCGAGGGCCGCCGTCGGGCAAAGGACCGCTTCGCATCGACGCTGATCTACACCTCGTTCGTCTGCGCGATCGTGCCGCTCGTGCTGATCCTGTCCTACATCGCAGTCAAGGGTCTGCCGTTGTTCAGCCCGGACTTCTTCCTGCGGTCGATGAACGGCGTCACCAGTCGTGAAGAGGGTGGTGGCATCTACGCCGCCCTGATCGGCACCTTGATCATCGTTGGTATCGCGACCGTGATCGCCCTGCCGATCGGTATTTTCACCGCGATCTACCTCGTCGAGTACGGCCGCGGCAAGTTCGCCAGGACGGTCACCTTCTTTGTCGACGTGATGACCGGGGTCCCGTCCATCGTCGCCGGACTCTTCGTCTATACCTTCCTGTTGCTCGGGTTCGGGATGCGACCGTTCGGAGCTGCCGGTGCCATCGCGCTGGCCATCCTGATGGTCCCGGTATCGGTCCGGGCATCGGAGGAGATGCTCAAGCTGGTACCCCGAGACCTGCGGGAGGCCTCCTACGCGCTCGGTGTCCCGAAGTGGCGGACGATCTTGAAAGTCGTCCTACCGACGGCGATGTCGGGGCTGATCACGGCCTCGCTGCTCGCGGTCGCCCGGGTCGCCGGCGAGACCGCGCCGCTCATCCTGCTCGTCGGCTACACCGCGCGGATCAACTTCAACCCGTTCTCCGGCGACATGGCCACGCTGCCGATGATGGTCTGGGACCAGCTGGGCAAACGGTCGGGGACAACCTCGAACGACTTCACCGAAGCCCGGGCCTGGGGTGCTGCCCTGACCCTGGTGCTGCTCGTCTTGATCCTCAACGTCGGGGCCAGGTTGCTGGCGAAACTGTTCCAGCCCAAGGCACGCTGATGTGCGCACCAAAGTTTCTCTCACCCGTTTTTGCCCAACCGAAAGTGATGACCTGACATGGCAAAGCGCATCGACGTCGACGACGTCAATGTCTATTACAGCGATTTCCTGGCGGTCGAGGGCGCATCGATCAACATCGCGCCGTTGTCGGTCACCGCATTCATCGGGCCCTCGGGCTGCGGGAAATCCACCTTTCTCCGCATCCTGAACCGGATGCACGAGGTGATCCCCGGCGGTCGCGTCAGCGGTTCGGTCAAGCTGGACGGCGAAGATCTCTACGGCACCGACGTCGATCCGGTGAACGTCCGCCGCACGGTCGGCATGGTGTTCCAGAAGGCCAACCCGTTCCCGACCATGTCCATCTACGACAACGTCATTGCCGGTTACAAGATTGCCGGCACCCGCAAGTCCAAGGGCGAACTCGACGACATCGTGGAGCGTTCGTTGAAGGGCGCCAACCTGTGGGAAGAGGTCAAACAACGTTTGACCCGCCCAGGCGCCGGTCTTTCCGGCGGTCAGCAGCAACGGCTGTGCATCGCCCGGGCCATTGCCGTCGAACCCTCTGTGCTGCTGATGGACGAGCCCTGCTCGGCACTGGACCCGATCTCCACCTTGGCCATCGAGGACCTCATCGGCGAACTCAAGGCCAGCTACACCATCGTGATCGTCACCCACAACATGCAGCAGGCGGCGCGGGTGTCGGACCGCACCGCGTTCTTCAACTTGGCCGGCGTGGGTCAGCCGGGCAAGCTCGTCGAGTACGACGACACGACGAAGATCTTCTCCAATCCGACGCAAAAGGCCACCGAGGACTACATCTCGGGCCGGTTCGGCTGAGCCGTCAACTCTGCCGTCACGGAAAGGCGCCGCTTCCCATGGGGGGTGCGGCGCCTTTCTTTGTCCTGTACCTGGTTCCATGTCGGAGCCCGCTGAATCGACATGTGCCACCGCACATCGAGTACGAATTCCGTTCAACTGCCGTTCGTCTTTGCCAGTCACCATTGAAGGCGTGACAGCTTTCGAATTTCCTGAAACGGGGTCGCCCGACGCTGCCGATTCGGTTGCGGCGGAGGGCTTGTGGGATGCGCTGTACCTGGCCAGGGCCGGCAAGAGCCAGCGATCGGCTGCGGAGCTGGAAGATGCCATCTTCCGGCTGTACCTACCGATGGCCCGGGCAGTCGCGCAGCGGGTCGGTGGCGATGACGCGGCCGAACGGACGAGGGCGGAACAGGCCGCCGAGCTGGGCCTTGCGCACGCGGTGCTGTCGTGGGAGCAACGCTCAGGCGGCGGGTTCCGGCGGTTCGCCCGTGGCAAGATGCTCCGTCATCTGCTCCTTCGTTGATCGATTCAAGAAGTCGGTCCATTTACCGATCGGTTGGTGCCGCCGCGGTCAGCCGATGATCGCGGCCTCGACGACCGCCATCAAGTTGGCGATTCCCCTACGGCCAGCACTTTCCCCGGGTCGGACGACGGCAGGACGGCACGGGTTGATGCCGGTGGCGTCCGCCGCGTCCGATTCAGTGGAATTGCGGGATGATGAGGTAGAGCCCGTAGAGGACAAGTAGTCCGGAGATTCCGACGCAGGCGTAGCCGGCGAGTTTCGCGGCGGCGCTGGGTGGGTTCTTGACGAGGGCGCCGCCGGATTCGTGGTCGCCACCCGAGGTGAGGGCGGCGACGCCGAGGGAGAAGATCCCGACGATCGCGATGGCGGCGACGACGGTGGTGATCGCGACCAGTCCGAGTGATGCCCAGTCGATGTTCATCTCTGGTTCCCGTCTTTCGCGGTGGCAACAGTGGTAGCGGTGCTGGTCGTGGTCATACGGTGACCTCGGCCTTTTCCGGGTTGATGGTGACGTCAGCGGAGTCGTTCACGTTGCTGCTGGACACCGGGGCCCGCTTGGAGATGGCGTAGATGACGCCGGCGCCGGCGAGCAGGGCGGCGAACACGATGATCAGGCCGATGGTGCCGGTGAGGGCGATCGCTGCGGCGGCGCCGCCGACCAGGGCCGCGGCGGGGAGGGTGAGCAGCCAGCCGTAGAGGATTTTCCGGGCGGTGGTCCAGCGGACTTCGGCCAGTTTCTTCCCGACGCCGGACCCGACGATGGAGCCGGAGCAGACCTGGGTGGTGGAGAGCCCGAAGCCCATGTGGGAGGACGCAAGGATCGCGGCTGCGGAGGTGGTTTCGGCGGCAAATCCCTGGGGTGCTTTGACGTCGACGATGCCTTTGCCCATGGTCCGCATGATGCGCCACCCGCCGGAGTAGGTGCCCAGGCCGATAGCCAGGCCGGCGCTGGCGATGACCCAGAATTGTGGTCCGGTGCCGGCTTCCTGGTAGCCGGCGGTGATCAGTACCAGGGTGATGACGCCCATGGTCTTTTGCCCGTCGGAGGTGCCGTGGGCGAGCGCGACCATGGACGCGGAGACGGATTGGGCGTGTCGGAACCAGCCGGCTTGGGGTTCCTTGTCGGCGCGTTTGATCATCTTGTAGAGGAAGTACGTGGCCAGTCCGGCGGCGAGGCCGGCGACCAGTGGGGCCATGATCGCGGGCAGGATGATCTTGGACATGATCACCGAGATGTTGACCCCGGCGGTTCCGGCGCCGATCAGGACGGCGCCGATCAGTCCGCCGAACAGGGCGTGGGAGGAGCTGGAGGGTAACCCGAACAGCCAGGTCACGAGGTTCCACAAGATGGCGCCGACCAGGCCGGCGAAGATCATTGTCGGGGTCACGACAGCGTCGTTGACGATGCCGCCGGAGATGGTTTTCGCGACTTCGGTGGACAGGAAAGCACCGGCCACATTCAGGACGGCTGCGATCAGTACGGCGACCTTGGGTTTGAGGGCGCCAGTGGCCACCGAGGTCGCCATCGCGTTTGCGCTGTCGTGGAACCCGTTGGTGAAATCGAAGAACAACGCGGTGATGATCACGATCGAAACCAGGAACAGAGTTGTCTCCATGGGGGCCGCTTTCCGTTGCGGGAGAGGAACTACGGGCCGGATCCGGCGGCGGTCCGCCGGATGATCCGCTGCGGCGTCGGCGTCGCAGTCGCGGACGCTAATCCCGTCGGGTGAACGGACAGTAAACGGAGCGCGAAGCGTGGGGGCGTCGGAACTTCTCGGACTTGATCAGATCAGCGGGCGGCGGGTTC
>Ga0164306_10000274_pt1 | contig 19915 bp, 16 predicted proteins | sample Whisoiple_242_MG_FD_110213 | JGI IMG/M metagenome (GOLD analysis project Ga0164306, IMG submission 110213) | Soil microbial communities amended with fresh organic matter from upstate New York, USA - Whitman soil sample_242_MG | ecosystem: Environmental > Terrestrial > Soil > Unclassified >... | reverse complement strand
GCCGAACTCAGGGCCGAAGCCGGGTCCGCCGAAGTGGCGGACGAGGTCGGCGACCCATGGGGGCGGGCCGGGGCGGCCACGGCCGCCGGGGCCGGGTCCTCCGGGACCGCCCCAGGGGCCACGACCGGGTCCGAAGCCGGGGCCGTTGCCCTGGCCTCCCCAGCCGCCGCCCCAGTTGCCGTCCCAGCCGGACTCGCGTCGGTGGTGGTGGTGTCCGTGCATGGTGGTTCTCCTTCTACGAACGCGACTCACGAACAGTCGCGATAGGTCGACGATATATCGCGACTGTTCGTGATGCAAGCACCTGTCCAAGACCTCCGCGAGTGGGTAAGGGCGGGGCGGGTGCGAGAGCCCCCCGGTGCGAGTCCGCGGCTTCCGCCGTATCCAGCCCTCTACGACATTCGCTAGATGTCTGGATACGGACGAATCGGCAGGTCAGCGCCACGGGAAAAACTCGCACTTCATTGAGGTACGGCGCAGGTTTCGTTAGCGTTCAACGACGGGGGCATGCGAATCGCCCGTGAGGAGGACTTGACGTGGCGAGCACACAGGGGAGCGGCTCGGCGTCCCACACCGATGTGGACGCCCGACGAGCCAACGCGATCGCGAGGAGATCCATGAGCAACGTCCCGGCCGTTCCGCTGGGCGAGAAGCGCACCGTCCGCATCCAGTGGGCGCCGTCCGCGGCTCCTCGGATCCGCAAGGAGCTCGTCGAGGACCTCCTGGCCCGTGAGGTCTCGCCGCAGGTCATCGACGAGGCCGAGATCGTCGTCAGCGAGCTCGTCGCCAACGCCATCCGCCACGCAAAACCCCTCTCCGACGGTGCGATCCGCATCCACTGGAAGGTCAAGAACAACGTCGTCGAGGTCGAGGTCTCCGACGGCGGCGGTCCGACCGCGCCCCGCCCCGCGCCCCCGACGATGTGGGCCCCGGGCGGCCGCGGTCTGCGCATCGTCCGCTCCCTCGCCCACGAGTGGGGCGTCATCGAGGAGCCCCACGGCCGCACCGTCTGGGCCTCGCTCGGCGGTCCCTCGCGCCGCCGTTCGCACTGAGCCTCGGGCAACCCGCGTCGTGTCCCTTCCCGACCCGGCGCTCGTCGTCCTCGTCGGCGCCTCCGGCTCGGGCAAGTCGACGTGGGCGGCCTCGCGCTACCGCGACGCCGAGGTCGTCTCGTCCGACGCGCTGCGCGCCGTCGTCGGCAGCGGTGAGCACGACCTCGACGCCTCGACCGATGCCTTCGCGCTGCTCGAGCAGGTCGTCGCCGCCCGCCTCGGTCGCCGACTGACGACCGTCGTCGACACGCTCGGCACCGATGCCACCCGGCGCCGCGCGTGGCGGGACGCCGCTCGGGCCGTGGGACTCCCGGCCGTCGCGGTCGTCCTCGACACCCCTGCGGGCGTATGCCGTGCGCGCAACGCGGCCCGCGACCGCCCGGTCCCGGCCCGCGTCCTCACGAGCCAGCTCGCGTCGGTCGCAGCCACGGTCGACGTGCTCGATGCCGAGGGCTGGCAGGTCGTGCGGGTCGCCGTGGACCAGTCGTCCACCGACGGGCCCGCGCTCGGGCCTGCCCGTCCTCCAGCCTCGGCCGGGGCACCGCCGGGCCTGCGCGGCGTCGTGCTCCAGCTCTCGCGCTTCCCGGCCGAGGGTGACCTGCTCGTCTGGCTGCGCGACATGGCCGCCGCGGCCGAGGAGGCCGGGCTCGCCGGCCTCGCCCTCATGGACCACCTCATCCAGATCCCTCAGGTCGGCCGCGCGTGGGACCCGATCCCGGAGCCGTGGGTGACCCTCGGCGCCCTCGCCGCCTCGACGACCCGACTCCAGCTCGGCACCCTCGTCACGCCCGTCACCTTCAGGGCCCCGGGCATCACGGCCAAGGCCGTGGCGACGTTGTCCGCGCTGACGGGTGGGAGGGCGTTCGTCGGTGTCGGTGCGGGCTGGTGGGAGCGCGAGCACGCGGCATACGGCCTCGGGTTCCCTTCTGCGCGAGTGCGACTCGACGCGCTGGAACTGGGGATCGAGACGATGAAGGCCCTCTGGGCACCCGGCACCAAACCGTATGCCGGACAGCGGGTCTCGCTGCCCGAGACGACGTCGTACCCCAGGCCGGTCGGCGAGATCCCCGTCATCGTGGGCGGCGGCGGCGATCGGACGCTGCGCATCGCGGCCCGGCTCGGCGACGGCTGCAACGTGCCCTCCGACGAGGTCGGTCTCGCCAAGGTGGTGCGCTACCTCGCGCTCGTGGGGCAGGCCGGTCGGGACCCGGCATCGGTCCACGCGACGGTGCTCGACCTGCCGCTCGTCGGCCGGGACCGCGACGACGTCTGGGGCCGTGTCGAGCGACACCGGGGTCGCACGGCCGCAGCGACCTTCGCTGCGCGGCACCACGCCGGCACGGCGGCGGAGCACGCGACCCGTCTCGCGGGCCTCGCCGACCTCGGGGTCACCACCGCGTTCGTCGCACCGGTCGGGCTCGACGGGCCCGACGACGTGCTGGCCCTCGCCCCGCTCGCGACCGCGTTCGGCTGACCCCGCCCCGGCCACTAGGGTGGCGCGCATGGGTAAGGCATCACGTCGACCGCGCAGCGAGCGCGCAGACCGTTCCGCACGTCCGCTTCCGGCCCCGTTCGTGGCGCGCCCCTTCGAGGGCCTGCCCAACGAGACCGACTGGGTCGCGATGCGCGAGATCGTCCCGGCCGCGACCGCCACGGTGCGCTTCGCGAAGGGCCAGGCGCCTGAGGACGCGCCCGACGAGGTGACGATCGCGACCGTGCTTCCCCTGGCCTGGCCGGGCCTGCACCGCGAGAACGGCGAGGTGCTCGTCGGCATCCAGTCCGGCAACGCGAGCGGCGACACGAGCCGCGACATCGCCCAGGCGATCGCGCTCGCGTCCGTCGCCGAGGCCGGCTCGCCCGTGACGACGCTGCCGGTCTCGATGGCCGACACCCCGCGCCTGCAGGACATCCTCGACACCGAGGCGACCTTCGAGATGGAGCTGCACGAGGGCTTCGACTTCTGGGTCGCCGACGCCGACCTCGACGCCGACGGCAAGGAGTCGCTCGACCGCGCCAACGAGTCGGCCATCCCGACCGTCAAGCTCGACGCCGCACCGTCCGCCTTCTGGTGCCGCATCGGCGAGCGCACCTACGTGCGTTGGGTGCTGCCGTTCGACGAGGACACCGCGACCGGTGCCCTGGCCCGCCTCCACGCCGCCGGCGAGAGCCACCTCGGCGAGGACGGCCGACTGCTCGGCTGCTTCCGCTCGAGCGGACTGCTCATCCCGGTGTGGGAGGTCGACCCCGGTTCAGCCGCCGCCGACTTCGAGGACGCCGTCGCGGCCATGAAGACGAAGATCGACGCCGCGGCCGCCTCGACCGAGCCGCTCACCGCGGCCGAGCGCGGCGCCAAGGCCGGGCTGACCAACCGCCAGGTCACCCTGCGCTGAGGAGACGCGCGACGATGACGACCCCACCGCTGTCCGTCGCCGTCGTCATCCCGGCCAAGGACGAGTCGGCCCGGATCGCCGAGACCATCCGGGGCGTGCGCACGATTCCCGGCGTGTCAGCGGTCGTCGTCGTCGATGACGGGTCGACCGACGGCACCGCCGTGATCGCCGCCCGCGAGGGGGCCGAGGTCGTGCGCCACGTGCGCAACCACGGCAAGGCCGACGCGATGATGAGCGGCCTCGGCCGCGTGTCCGGGCTGCGCCGAGTCGGGCGCCTCGACGCCGGCACCTCGGTCCTCTTCGTCGACGCCGACCTCGAGGCGTCGGCCCAGGCCGTCGGTGCCCTCGTCGGACCGGTCGCCCGCGGCGAGGCCGACCTCACGATCGCCACCCTGCCCGAGCAGAAGGGCAGCGCGGGCGGGCACGGCCTCGTCGTCGGCCTGGCCCGGCGCGGCATCGAGGAGCTCACCGGCTGGGCGCCGAAGCAACCGCTGTCGGGCATGCGCTGCCTCTCGCCGGCGGCGATCGCCGCGGCCACGCCCTTCGCCCGCGGGTGGGGCGTCGAGGTGGGCATGACCGTCGACGTGCTCGACGCCGGCCTGACCATCCTCGAGGTGCCGTGCGACCTCCAGCACCGGGTCACCGGCACCGACTGGCGCGCGCAGGTGCACCGGGCCGGTCAGTACCGCGACGTCGCGCTCGCCCTCGGCGTCCGCCGGCTGCGTCGCCGCCTCGGCCCCGGCTGACGGCCGGCGCCCGCATCCGGTGCCCCACGGGTTGAGGTGATACGTCGCGGTGGAGCGCGGCGGCACACCCCGATCGGGCGGGACGTGCCACGGGTCGAGGTGATAGGTCGCGGTCGGACGCGGCGGCATACCTCGAACGAAGGCTGCCCTCAGATGTGGTGGCGGTCGCGGCGCCGGCGCACGGGGGCGTTCCGCGCCTCGATGGACAGGAAGTGCATGACCGCCGACACGACGAGCGGCACGGTGAAGATCGCCGCGACGGGTGGGATCGCGGCGCCCGAGTCGTTGGTGAGGAAGCCGATGACGGCCATGACGATGACCGAGAGCAGGCCGCGTCGCATGAGCGGGGCCTCCTCGAGCAGGCGGCGGAGCGGCTCGGTGCCGAGGATGCCGGGGCGCAGCACGATCATGACGACGACCACCATGAGTGCGACGACGACGAGGAGCAGCACCGGCAGGTGCACGGCGAGGGAGACGTTGGCCCACAGCTTGCGCGACATGACGTCCCAGGCACCGCCGTCGATGACGGTCTGGAGGAAGCGCCCCGGGTGCGAGCGCTCGGACTCCGGCCGGCGCCAGTCGAGGTAGCAGACGAGCCCGACGACGAGGCCCGCGACGAGCAGGACGATCGACACGTTGCGCACCGACGTGCGCCAGCCCATGACGCCCATGAGGAGGAAGCCGAGGGCCGGCACGAGCGCGATCGGCCCACCGAAGTCGGCACCCCAGGCGGGGAGCACGTCGACGGCCAGCGCCACGCCCCCGATGACGACGACCGCGAAGACGGCGAGCCGCGGGGAGTCCCGCCTCACGAGCGCGTGCGCGATGGCGGCGCACAGCAGCAGGACGGCGGCGGCATACAACGCGAAGGCGACGTTGCCCATGCCGTAGAAGCGGCCTCCGACGAGCGGCTGGAGCCCGAAGATCGACGAGATCTGCAGGTGTGAGCCCGTCAGCAGGTCGATGCCGATGACGCCCGCCGTGATGGCCGACATCGCAGCCAGCGGGCCGAGGGCCGAGCTGCTCCACGGGCCCTGGAGGCACGCGAGGGTCAGCACGGAGCTGATCGCGAGGACGAGGACGAGGAGCACCGCCACGAGCACGACGGTGTTCGTCGACCAGCGCCACCACGGGACGAGGTTGGCCAGGAAGGTCGCGGCGGGCATCGCGGCGGAGACGAGCCCGACGAGGCGCACGAGGCGCAGGACGCGCGCCCGCGTGAAGCGGCGGTTCCACGGTCGGGCCCGGCGCATCACGAGCCACAGCACGCCCATCGCCAGGGCCGTGCCCACGAGCCAGATGAGCAGGAACGGCGCGACGACGTCGTGCATCGCGTCGGCCTTGGTGTCGATGTCGGTGAGCACCGTCAGCTTGGCCGCGGCCGTCGACTCGCTGTTGTTGGCCGACGGCACGACGCTGAGCGCCCGGCCGCCGATGGCGGCCTGCGGCTCCACGCCGCCGCGCTGGAGGATCGTGGCCGTGATGTCCGAGAGCTGCGCGATCCCGACCATGCGCGTCGAGGCCGACGCGAGCAGGCCCGGGGCGTAGTGCGGGCCGCTCGCCGTGAGCAGCCGCAGACGCTCCTGCTGGTCACGGTCGGCCAGCCCGGCGACCACGAGGTCGGCGCCGTTGGGCATGGCGTCCATGACGAGCTCGATCCGGCGCTCGATGCCGTTGATCTGCTCGAGGTGCCGCGTCGGGTTGGGGTCGGTCGAGCTGATGCCGCCGACGTCGACGATGCTGACCGGGCACTGCGCCAGGTCGGACACGAGGGTCGTCGCCTGGAAGGGGGAGTACTTCGCGACCTTGCCGTCCCCCGTCGCGGCGGCGAGGCCGGCGCCCGGGCCGACGGCCTGGATGCACGTCTTGGCGGCCGCGAAGCTGTCGCCGAGCAGGCCGAGCTGTGCCCGGAACTCCGCCTCGCGCGACGCCGCCGCAAGTGCGTCGAAGCCGATGACGCGGTAGCCGGTCGTCGCGTCACCCGCGACGGACGGCAGCGGCGTGCACTGCGGGCGGGACTCCGTCGTGTCCGGCCCGGCCGCCTCGCCGGCCGAGACGGTGGCCCAGCCGTCGGTCGGGCACGTCGTCAGCCGCAGGCTCTTGACCGACACCGACGCGGCCGAGCCGTCACGGAGCAGGCCCCAGAGGATGGGCGTGTCCTCGGCCGAGACGTCGTCCCACGAGAGGCCGCCGAGCCCCACGACGACGAGCGACTCGCCCGGTTTCGGCTGCGAGGTGGGCGGCACGGGGACGGTGGTGCGCTTGACGTACGCGAGCGTGAGGGCAGCCACCATCACCAGGAGCAGGACGACGAGCGTCTTGACGGGGTGGCGGCGGATCACGGGGGACAGACTACAAACCGAGCCTGTCGGTGGAGGGGGAGGTCACGGGCTGGAATCGGAAGGCTACGGGCCACCGGCGCGGCTACCCTTGCCGATCGTGGACGCCCCGACGCTGACGACCTTGGCCATCGCCGCCGTCGTCGTCGCAATGCTCGCCCTCGCGCTCGCCGTCAGGGCCCAGCTGCAGCTCTCCCGGGTCCGGCGCGACTTCGCCGCCCTGGACGACGGCGGCCAGACCGACATCGCGCGCGTGGCCGCCACCCAGAACCACCGCATCGACCGGCTCACGGCCGAGCTGACCCGCCTGCGCGAGCACGTGGCGAGCGCGGAGGATGACGTGCGCCAGAGCCTGCGCAACGTCGCCGTCGTGCGCTACGACGCCTTTGGTGACATGGGCGGGCGGCTGTCGTTCTCGGCCGCGATCGTCGACGACCTCGGTGACGGCATCGTCATCAGCTCGATCCACGCCCGCGGAGAGTCCCGCACCTACGCCAAGGGCATCGTCGGCGGGAAGTCGAGCATCACCCTGACCCCCGAGGAGCAGCAGGCGCTGGCCTCGGCGACCCGCCTGCCCGACCGGACGAAGGACGCGTCGTGACGCCGCCCCGCACCCCAGACCAGCTGCACCGCTTCGGCTACCTCGGGCCGCGTGGCACCTTCACCCAGATGGCGCTCGACGCCTGGGACGCCGCCGAGGGCCGCGACCACCTGCCGTTCGGCTCGGTCGACGCGGCGCTCTCGGCGCTGCGGGCCGGTGACATCGACGCGGCCATGGTCCCGATCGAGAACTCCGTCGAGGGCGGCGTCTCCGCGACCCTCGACTCGCTCGCGACGGGGGAGCCGCTCGTCGTCATCGGCGAGGTGCTCGTCCCGATCACGTTCGTCCTCTGCGCCCGGCCGGGTGTGCCGCTCGACACGGTCCGCACGGTCGGCACCCACTCGCACGCCTGGGCCCAGGTGCGCGGCTGGATGGGGCAGCACCTTCCCGAGGCGGAGTACGTCCCGACCCTGTCGACGGCCGCGAGCGCCGCCGCGCTCGGGCAGCCGGGCGACGTCATGTTCGACGCCGGCGTCTGCGCGCCCGCCGCGGCCCGCAACGAGGGGCTCGAGATCCTCGCCGAGGACATCGGCGACAACGCGTCGGCCGTGACGCGCTTCGTCCTCGTCGCGCGACCCGGCACGCTGCCCGAGCCGACCGGCGCCGACAAGACGACGGTCGTGCTCTTCCAGCGCGACGACCACGCGGGTGGCCTGCTCGAGCTGCTCGAGCAGTTCGCCGTCCGCGGGGTCAACATGACCCGCCTCGAGTCGCGGCCCACGGGCGAGGCCATGGGGTCCTACTGCTTCTCCATCGACTTCGAGGGGCACGTCCTCGACGCGCGCGTCGGCGAGACCCTCATGGGCCTGCGGCGGGTGTGTGCCGAGGTGCGGTTCCTCGGGTCCTACCCGCGGGCCGACGGGGGTCGCCCTGACGCACGGCCCGGCACGTCCGACGACGACTTCGATCGCGCGAGGACCTGGCTCGACGACCTGCGCGCCTGACCGGCCCTCCTCGGGCGGTCCGGCCGACTCGGCCTCAGCCGATCGTCGCGCCCATCTTGAGCAGGAAGAGCGTCTCGTCGCCGACGACGCCGTCGTCCCCGATGCGGTTGGCCTGCTGGAAGCGCTTGACGACCTTCTTCGTCTCTGAGCCGAAGTCCCCGTCGACGGTGATCGTGCCGCCCGCGGCCCGCAGCGCCCGCTGGAGCGTCACGACGTCGGGGCCTTTCGAGCCGACCTTGAGCGTGCCGTCACCGAGGGCGCGCGAGATGAGCAGCACCCACATGCCGGCGTCGATGCGGCCCGGCTTGGGCGCCGGCCCCTCGAAGGTCGACTCGACCTTCGTCACGGCCGTGCGGGTCTGGGCGCCGTAGACGCCGTCGACCGCGACCGGGCCGTAGTCGGCGTCGTTGAGGAAGCACTGGAGCGACCGCACCGCCGGTGCCTTCGCGCCGGGCTCGAGCACGGGGTATGCCGGCAGCGTGCGCTCGCACGCCCCCGCGACGCTCCCCGGGTCGGTCGGCGTCGGCGTCGGCGCCGGTGTCGTCGGCGTCGGAGCCGGTGTCGCGCTGAGCGTGGCCGACGGGCGCGGGGTGGGCTTCGTCGGGGTGAGCGGGTCGGCCGTCACCGTCGGGATCGGCTCGGTGGGGCCGGGCTGGACGGTGCCCGTCGCCGTGGCCGTGACCGTGGGCGACTCGACGGCTGACGTCGTCTGCGGTGTCGTGCCGCTGCACGCCGTCAACGTCAGGCCGAGCACGACCACCGCTGCAGCAGAGGCGATCCCGCCCCGTCGATCGTGACTGTTCCGAACGCCTGCCATGCCCTGCACCCTGACTCCCCTGAGCTCACGTCGCGCGGTCCCGACGTCCGCGCACGTTCGAGAAGTATGCGCCGCCGGGGGTGAGCGCGCGAGCGCGACGCGCGGCGACGGCATACGCGGGCCGTGCCCGTCCGAGGTGCGCCCTGCACGAGGGCAGGGGAGGGGGCGCCGGTGCTGCCAGGCCCGGCGCCCCACGGACGGGACCGCCCCCTGGAAGTCCCGAACCCCTGTGCAGGTCACCGGGCCTGCTGCCCCTCCGCAGCGCCCCGTTGCAGCCCGGTGACCGTTCCCCCTGACCACCCAGAGTCGTCCCGTCCGGGCTTGATACGTCTCCGGACGAAAAAGTTCGGAAGGCCCGATGTATCAGGAAAACGCGTACGCACACTCAGTCGGGTGTAAGGGTCTTTCCAACACCATCCGCCCCTCAGGAGGTTGTCGATGTCAGAGTCGGGTCCCGACGCCCCACAGGGAGCGACCGGCGAGAACGCGGCCGGCGGCTCCCGCCGCCCCGAACGTCCGCCCGTCCGCGCCCTCGACCCGGCCACGGCGATGCGCCTGACCGACGGTCGCCCGCCGCTTCCCGCCCTCTACCTCTCCGACCGCCTCCTCGTGCGGACTCCGTCGGGTGGGGGCAGGCCGCGAGGACTCGAGGACCTGCGCACGGCGCTGGGCAAGCTCGAGCTCGACTTCACCGTGACGCCTCGGCCCGAGGGTGGGCCGCGCGATCTCGACCAGCCCTCCTGGGGCACGAGCATCACGCTCCGGCCGACCCGCTCGATCGACCCTGTCGACGCATGGAGCGTGCTCCAGCGGCTGCGCCAGTCCGGCGAGCCGATCGCCGAGCAGCTGAGCCTCGAGCACGTCCTGCGCCCGGCAGACGGCTACTGGGGCGGCGTCGGCGGCTACTGGGGCGGCGTCGGGGGCTACTGGGGCGGCGTCGGCGGCTACTGGGGTGGCGTCGGGGGCTACTGGGGTGGCGTCGGCGGATCCGCGCTGCAGGAGTACTCCGTGCCCGGGCGGGGCGGCCGTATGCCGGTGGCCCTGGCCCTGCCCGACCCGCGGCTGCGGGCACGTCCCGTCGACCGCAACCCCGTCGTCGTCGTGCCCGACACGGCGGTCGCGGCGCACCCCTGGTTCAAGGACGGCGAGGGGGTCGTGCGGCTCGAGCTCAAGGACGGCCGGCTCGTGCCGGTGAAGACGCCGAAGCCGGTCGACCCACCGATCTCCGTGCCGGCCCCGAGCGAGCCCGTCGGGCTGCTCCAGGGGCACGCGACGTTCATCGCCGGCCTCGTGCGCCAGGGCTGCCCGGAGGCGACGATCCTCTCCATCCCTGTCATGGGTGACGACGGCGTCGTCGACGAGAGCGTCATGCTCGACGTCCTCCAGGCGCTGCTCGACCGGCACGTCCACGGGCAGGAGCACGACGACGCGTCCGAGGTGGTCGACGTCCTCTCGCTCTCCCTCGGCTACTACGCCGAGGACCGCAGCTACACGTCCGGGCCGGTCGCCGACCTGCTCGACCGCTTCGGCGAGCACGGCGTCCTCGTCGTGGCCGGTGTCGGCAACGACGGCACGAACGCGCCGTTCGTCCCGGCGGCGCTCGCGGCGGCGCCCCCGCAGCGCGTCACCGCGAAGTCGGTCCCGCCGCTGGCCAGCGTCGGCGCGACGAACCCCGACGGGGTGACCGTCGCGCTCTTCTCCAACAACCTCACGGTCGTCAGCGCCGTGCGGTCCGGCGTCTCCGTCGTCAGCACCTTGCCGCTCACCAACGGCATGGGACAGCCGTCGTCGCAGGTCTCGGCCGACGGCACGGTGCGCTGCACCGTCGACCCCGACGACTACACCGGTGGTTTCGGTGTCTGGAGCGGCACGTCCTTCTCCACCCCGGTCTTCGCGGCAGAGCTCGCGGCGGCCCTCATCGACGAGGGCGGCCTGGCCGACGTCTCGTCCACCGTCATGCGCAAGCGCGCCATCCGTGCGCTGCGCACCTGCATCGGAAGGGCGCGATCATGACGCCGACCCCCACCGCCCCCGACGGCCTCGGGACCCTCGCGGGCAAGGCGTTCGCCGCCTACCGCGCGGGCGAGCGCGAGCGGCTCTCCGAGCTCGTCGACCTCGTGACCCCCGTGCTGTGGAACGCCGCACGGTCCCAGGGCGGTGCGCCGGCGACGTGCGAGGACGCCATCCAGACGGCGTTCCTCCAGCTCGTCGACCGGGCCGACTCGATCAACGAGCCGGCTGCGGTGCTCGGCTGGCTCGTCGTCGTCGTCAAGCGCGAGGTGTGGCGGCTCGCCCGCGGGGCCCGGCGCGAGTTCGGTGTCGAGGAGGTGCCGGAGGCCCCGGCGCAGCAGCTCGACCCCGAGGCGCAGACCATCCTCTCGGAGCGCCAGCGCGTGCTGTGGAAGCACGTCTCGACCCTCTCCCCGCGGTGCCAGGAGCTGCTCCGGGTCATCGCGTTCGCCGACCGCCCCGACTACGCCGCCATCGCGGAGTCGCTGGGGATGCCGGTCGGCAGCATCGGCCCGACCCGTGGCCGCTGCCTCCAGAAGCTGAGGACGACCCTCGGCACCGACCCCGGATGGGCGGTCTGACATGACATCTCACACTGACGCCATCGATGCCCGCGACATCGCCAACCTCCACCACGTGCGTGACCTCTTCGGCCACGCCGACCCCGTCCCGAGCGACCTCGCCGAGCGCATCAAGTTCGCGATCACGGTCCACGCGCTGCACGCCGAGGTCGCCGAGCTCATGGACTCGGCCCTGCTGACGACCCGCGGCGCGGAGACGAAGGTCGAGCCGACGCCCACCGACTCGGTGACGTTCACGGCCGCCTCGGTGAGCCTCATGGTCTCGGCCGGGCCGGCGGACTCCGACGACGACGACGCGGACGACCGCGTGCGCGTCGACGGCTGGGTCACGGCGCCCGGTGCACAGATCGAGGCGGTGACGACCGAGGGCAGCTCGACGGTGATTTCGGATGCGAACGGGCGCTTTGTTCTGGATGATCTACCCCATGGGCCGGTGCACTTCGTCGTCACTGACCCGGGCAACGAGGACATGCGACCGGTCATCACCCCCACGATCCAGATCTGACGATCCCGACCTGACGTGGTGACCGGCCCCTGAGCGAGAGGCCGGGCGGGAGCCATCGATCTGCTCGAGAGTGCACGCACCCTGCGCGAGCAGGGTGCCGCGGACAACATGGCCGGGCGGCCGGTCGATGCGGCGCGCTCGCTGACGGCGGCCCTCGACGAGATCGAGCGCGTGGCGGGCGCCGCGCCCTCCCGGGACCGGCTCGAGCTGCGCTGCAAGACGCTCATCACGCTCGCCCTGACGGAGTTCATGCTGTCCGGGGTGGAGGCCGCCCTGGCTCGGCTCTCCGAGGCCGAGGTGCTCGTCGACGAGCTCGGCGACGAGGCGCTCCGAGCCCGGCTCGACTACCAGCGCGCCAACATCCACGGCCGCGTCGGTGACCTCGCCTCGGCATGGGACGGGCTCGAGGGGGCGGTGCGCCGCCTCGACGCCTTCACCGAGCGCGAGCAGTGCTCGGTGCACCTGAGCCGCGGGATGCTCGCCTTCGAGCTGCTGCGGCCGCAGGAGGCGCTCGAGTCCTTCGCCGAGGCGGCGCGCCTCGCGCACGACCTCGGCGGGGTGGCCCAGGAGTTCATGGCCCGCCACAACGAGGGGTATGCCGCCTACCTCCTCGGTGACATCCCGCGCTCCCTCGCCGGCATGGCCCTCGCCGAGGAGCTGGAGTCCGACGTCTTCACGGGACCGGCGCGCCTCGACCGCGCCCAGGTGCTGCTCGAGGCGGGGCTCGTCAAGGAGGCCGTCGAGGCGCTGCACGGTGGCCTCGAGACCCTCGAGGGCGACGGCCACGACCAGATGCGGGCCGAGTTCGAGCTGGCACTCGCGCGCGCCCACCGGCTGCTCGGCCACCTCGACCTGGCAGCCTCGGCCGCGGCGTCGGCTCGCGAGACGTACGCCCGCATCGGGGCGACCGCGTGGGCTGCCAAGGCGATGCTCGTCGGCCTCCTCGTCGAGCTGGACCGCCAGCGGCGCACCCGCCGTGGTCGGGAGCGCGACGGCCGTCATGGGGTCGGGGACGCCCATCCCGACGCCGAGCTCGTCCGGCAGGTCGTCGGTGTCGGGGACGCCACCGTGGCGCTCGCGGCGGCGGCGACCGCCGACGATCTCGCGGAGACGGCGACCGAGCTGGGCGACTCCGAGCTCGCCGACAGTGCCAGGGTCGTCGCCGCGCAGGCGCTGCTGCTCGCCGGTGACCCGGCCGGAGCCAACACGAGGCTGCTCGGCCTCGAGCGGGTCTCCACCGGGTCACTCTCCGACGAGCTCGATGCCGCCGTCGTCACCGCGATGACGCTCGTCGCCACGGGTGACCTCGCGCCGGCCCGACGCATCCTCGCTCGGGCCTCCCGTCGCCTCGCGGCCGGCCAGGAGGGCAGCGCGAGTCTCGACCTGCGCACCGCCCGTGCGGTCCACGGCGCCCGGCTCTCCGAGCTCGACCTCGAGCTCGCCGTGCCCCGGGGCAGCGGCGCCGTGCTCGAGGCCCTCGAGCGGTGGCGCAGCGCGACCGACCGGCTGCCCTCGCTCGGGCGGCCCGACGACGAGCAGCTCGCCCAGCTCACCGAGCAGCTGCGCGCCGTCCGTGGGCACCTGCGCGGCGAGGGCGACCCCGAGCAGGCGCGTGAGCTGCACGACCACGCCTCGCGCCTGGAGCGGCAGATCCGAGACCGCGACTGGGCCCTGAGCCGCAGCGGCGGGGCCTCGCGCGCCGTGCCGGTGCGGGTCCGTGAGGCGCGCGAGCACCTCGGCCGGGTCGACCGCGACCTCGTGTGGTTCTTCCGCCACCGCGGCCGCATCGGTGCGGTCGGGGTCGTCGGTGGTCGCGCGACGATGCGTGACCTCATGCCGGCCGATCGGGCCGCAGAGCTCGCCCAACGCATCCGCGTCGACCTGCGGGCCGCGGCCACGCACCACCTGGGCCCGCTCGCCGGCGCCGTCTGGTCGTCGCTGCGTTCGAGCGCGACCGAGCTCGACGACGGCCTGCTGCGGCCGTGGCGCACCGACCGTGGCCTCGTCGTCGTGACGTGCCCCGAGCTGTCGGCCCTCCCGTGGGCGCTCCTGCCGTCGATGACCGGACGGCCGTTCACGGTGGCGCTGTCGCTGACGTCGTTCACCCGCCGCGCCGCACCAGCGGGGGACGCTCCTCGTCGGGGGCCCGTCCACGTCAGCGTCGGCCCGTCCGTGCCTCGCGCGTCGGGCGAGGGACGGACGATCGTCGGCACGTGGGGCGAGGTGGCCCACCTCGCCGAGCCGTCCCGCCGGGCCGACCTCGTCGGGGCACTCGCCCGCTCGGGTGTCGTCCACGTCGCCGCGCACGGCACCCACCAGGTGGAGTCGCCGCTCTTCTCCTCGCTCGTGCTCCACGACGGGCCCGTCTTCGCTCACGAGCTTCAGCCCACCGGCGTGCGCGCCGACCACATCGTGCTCTCGGCGTGCGAGGTCGGGCTCGCCTCGCCCCGCCCCGGGCACGAGTCCCTCGGCCTCGCGCTCTCACTGCTCTCGCTCGGCGCGCGCTCGGTCGTCGCGGCCGTCTCGCCCGTGCCCGACGACGTCGCCGCGACGACGATGACGCGCCACCACGAGCTGCTCGCCTCCGGCCTCCCGAGCGACGAGGCCCTGGCCCGCTCGGTCGCGGAGACCGACGACGTCGCCGCAGCCTTCCTCAACCTCGGCGGCCAGCACCGCCCCTGACCACGGCTGCGCCGTGGCGCACTCTCGCACGGAGGTCGGTCCGGGGTTGGGACGTCCGGCCGTGCTCAGGCGGGGGCTCGGTCAGCGGACGAGGCAGGGGCGCTTCGGGTCGAAGGTCCAGTCGTCGACGAGGTACTGCATGGCCACGGCGTCGTCGCGGGCGCCGAGCCCGTGCTCGAGGTAGAGCTCGTGTGCAGCGGCGAGCGCCTCACGGTCCAGCGTCACCCCGAGCCCGGGTGAGCTGGGCACCTCGATGGCGCCGTCGACGATCTGCAGCGGTGCGCTCGTCAGGGCCTGGTCGTCCTGCCAGATCCAGTGCGTGTCGAGGGCTGTGATCTCTCCCGGTGCCGCCGCGCCGACGTGGGTGAACATCGCCAGGGAGATGTCGAAGTGGTTGTTGGAGTGCGACCCCCACGTCAGGCCGAAGTCGTTGCACAGCTGCGCGACCCGCACGGAGCCCGCCATCGTCCAGAAGTGCGGGTCGGCGAGGGGGATGTCGACGGCGTCGCTGCGGATCGCGTGGGCCATCTCGCGCCAGTCGGTCGCGATCATGTTCGTCGCCGTCCGCAGGCCGGTCGCCCGCTTGAACTCCGCCATCGTCTCCCGACCGGAGAAGCGTCCCTCCGGGCCGACCGGGTCCTCCGCGTAGGCGAGCACGTCGTCGAGGCCGGTGCACAGGCGTACGGCGTCGTCGAGAAGCCAGCCGCCGTTGGGGTCGAGGGTGACGCGGGCGTCAGGGAATCGTCGGGCGAGGGCCGTCACCGCGGCGACCTCCTCCTCGCCGGCCAGCACCCCACCCTTGAGCTTGAAGTCGCTGAACCCGTAGCGCTCCTGGGCTGCCTCTGCCAAGGTGACCACGGCATCCGGGGTCAGGGCCTCCCGACGACGCAGCTGCGACCAGCGGTCGTCGCCGCCGTCCCCGACGACGTAGGGCAGGTCGGAGCGAGCCGGGTCGCCGACGTAGAAGAGGTAGCCGAGCATCGGGACGTGACTGCGCTGCTGCCCGTCACCGAGCAGCTCCGCGACCGGCACGCCGAGGTGCTGGCCCATCAGGTCGAGCAGGGCCGACTCGAGCCCGGTCACGGCGTGCACGGTCGTGCGGAGGTCGAAGGTCTGGGCGCCCCGACCGCCCGCGTCGCGGCCGGCATACGCCTCCGCGACCCGGCGGAGCAGCTGGCGGAACCGGGCGATCTCCTGGCCCACCAACAGCTCCGCGGCCTCGCGGATCGTGCTCGCGATCCTCTCCCCGCCCGGGACCTCCCCGAGGCCGGAGCTGCCGTCGCTGCCGGTGACGATGACGACGTTGCGGGTGAAGAAGGGGCCGTGCGCGCCGCTGAGGTTGAGCAGCATGCTGTCGTGCCCGGCGACGGGAACGACCTCGACGGACGAGATCTTCGGCGACATGGGTGCTCCCGTCAGTTCTGGGCCGGTCGCAACCGGCCGTCGATGCGCTGGGTGACGCCCCACGGGTTGTCGTCGCGGGTCGCCTCGGGCAGGAGGTCGGCCGGCACGTCCTGATAGGCGACCGGTCGCTGGAAACGGTAGACGGCGAGCGAGCCGACCGAGGTGGACCGTGGGTCGCTCGTCGCCGGGAAGGGTCCACCGTGGACCATCGCGTGGCCCACCTCGACCCCGGTCGGCCACCCGTTGAAGAGGATGCGGCCGGCCTTCGTCTCGAGCAGCGGGAGCAGGTTTCGGGCCGCGTCGTGATCGCTGTCCGCGGCCTGGACCGTGACGGTGAGCTGGCCCTCGAGATCACGGAGCGCGTCGGTGAGCTCGCTCAAGCCGTCCCAGCGCACGACGAGACCCGCGGCGCCGAAGACCTCTTCGCTGACCGCGGGGTCGTCGCGCAGCGCTGCAGACGTCGTGGACGCGAGCAGCGGTGCGGGCGCGTTGACGCCGTCGCCGGCATGCCCCTCCGCCTCGACCGTGACACCCGCAGCGCCACGGAGGGTGCCGGTGCCCTTGTCGAAGGCCTGGGCGATCCCCGAGGTGAGCATCGTCTGGCCGGTCGCGGCCGAGACAGCGCGCGCGGCGGCCGCGAGGAAGGAGTCTCCGTCCGGGCCGGTGGGCACGAAGGTGAGCCCGGGGTTCGTGCAGAACTGCCCGGACCCGAGGGTCAGCGAGCCGACGTATGCCGCCGCGAGGCCTTCCGCACGGCCGCCACCGATGCTGCCGGGCAGCACGACGACGGGGTTGACCGAGCTCATCTCCGCATAGACGGGGATCGGTTCGCGCCGGGCCGCAGCCGTGGCGACGAGCGCCAGTCCGCCGGCGCGCGAGCCGGTGAAGCCGACCGCCTTGATCCGCGGGTCGCGGACGAGCGCCTGACCGACCGAGGTGCCGCTGCCGAAGACGAGGGAGAAGACACCGGCGGGCAGGCCGCTGGCCGCGACCGCGCGCGCCACCGCTGCCCCGACGAGCTCGCTCGTGCCGGGGTGCGCGTTGTGGGCCTTGACGACGACGGGGCACCCGGCGGCGAGCGCCGAGGCCGTGTCACCACCGGCGACGGAGAAGGCGAGCGGGAAGTTGCTCGCCCCGAAGACGGCCACCGGGCCGACCGGGACGTGGCGCTGCCGGATGTCGGCGCGGGGGAGCGGGGTGCGCTCGGGGAGGGCCGGGTCGATGCGCGCCTCCAGGTGGTCGCCGAGGCGCACGACCTCGGCGAACATCCGCAGCTGACCCGTCGTGCGACCCAGCTCGCCCGTCAGACGGGCCAGCGGCAGGCCGGACTCCACGACACCGCGGGCCACGATCGCCTCGCCGTTGGCCTCGATCTCGTCGGCGACCTTCACCAGGAAGGCTGCTCGCTGCGCGGGCGAGGTGGCGCGGTAGGTGTCGAAGGCGTCGGCCGCGGCCTGCGTGGCTGCCTGGAGCTGCTCCTCGTCGACGTAGGTGTAGACGGGCTCGAGCGGCTCGCCCGTGGCCGCCTCGACCCCGGCCGACCCGGGGAGGCGGCCGGCGACGGGTGAGCCGGCGATGATCGAGTGTCCGGTCAGGGTGGTCATGCGGAGCGGCTCCGTTCAGCTGATCTTGTCGATGAGGATCTTGAGGTCCGACACGTCCTGCTCGGTGAGGTCGGTGAGCGGCGGGCGCACCGGGCCGGCCGGACGGCCGATCGCGGCGAGGCCGCCCTTGATGATGGACACCGCGTACCCGCGCTCGCGGTCGCGGATGTCGAGGTAGGGCAGGACGAAGTCGTTGAGCTTGCGGTAGACGGCCTCGAGGTCCTTGCGTCGCACGTCCTCGTAGAAGCCGACCGCGAACTCCGGGACGAAGTTGAAGATCGCCGACGAGTACGTCGTCACGCCGAGCTGGAGCAGGGGCAGGGCGAACGTCTCGGCCGTGGGGAGACCGCCGACGTAGAGCAGCCGGTCACCGACCCGGGCGTACGTGCGGGTCATCGCCTCGACGTTGCCGACACCGTCCTTGAGGCCGATGAGGTTCGGGTTGCGCTCGGCGGCCTCGGCCACGGCGACGTCGCCGAGGATCGCGTTGGCGCGGGAGTACGCGATGACGCCGAGCGAGGTGGCGCGGCAGACGGCCGAGACGTGCTCGACGAGCCCACGCTGGCCGGCCTCGGTGAGGTAGGGCGGGAAGAGCAGGATCCCGTCGGCGCCGGCGGCTTCGGCGGCCTTCGCCTGCGCGATGGCGACGGCGGTGCCGCCGGTGGCGGGGGCGAGCACCGGGACCTTGCCGCCGATCTCGTCGACGGCGACGCGTACGACGGTGTCGATCTCCTCGCTCCGCAGCGAGAAGCCCTCGCCGGTGCCGCCGGCAGCGAAGAGGCCCGCGACGTCGTAGCCGCTGAGCCACGAGAGGTGGTCGCGGTAGCCCGCCTCGTCGAATGCGAGGTCCGGCGTGAAGTGGGTGACCGGGAACGAGAGCAGTCCGGTGCCCAGGGTGTGGGCGAGGTCGTCGGGAGCCAGAGGCACGGGAGCGTCCTTTGAGACAGAGCGGCTGCCCGTCCCGCAGATCGGTGGGCCCGCCGCTGGGCCAGTGAGTGCCCTCAGGCTAGGAAGAGCAGTGGATACCTGTCCAAGACGTATTTCGTATGCCGTGATGCTCGGCGAGCATCGCGACTGATGGTGGTGCTCAATCCTCCTCGCCGAGCCGCATGCGGCCGATCTGGGCGAGGACCCGGCGGAGCATCGGACTCCGGCGGCCGCGTGCCCAGATGGCGTGCAGCTCGACCGGGCGGCCCGGCACCTCGCTACCGTCGGGGTCGCCGCCCCCGTCGACGAGGTCCATGTAGACCACGCCCTGCACCCCGAGCGATCGAGCGGAGGTGGGCACGAGGGCGCACCCGCGACCCGCGGCGACGAGCAGGACGGCGGTGAGGATCTGGTGCACCTGTTGCTCGACCCTGGGGTGCGCGTTGGTGAGGAACCGGACCGTGAGCTCGTGGAAGTAGCGCGACTGGACGGGGTTGTAGCTGATGACAGGCACCCCGTCGAAGTCTCCCGCCGTGAGTGGCCGCGACACCTCGGCGAGGGGGTGGTCGGCCGGGACGGCGGCGCAGAGCGGCTCGCGGAAGACGACGCACGACTCGAACTCCGAGGTGTCGAACGGCGGGCGTGCGAGGCCGAGGTCGAGCTCGCCGCGGCGGATGCCGTCGGCCTGAGCGGCGGTGACCCGTTCGTGCAGGATGACGTCGACGCCCGGCAGGCCCCGGTCGAGCTCCTTGAGCAGGGGGCCGAGCACGCCGATGGCCGACACAGCCGTGAAACCGAGTCGGAGGGTTCCGGCGGCGCCGCCGTCGATCCGTCGAGCCACGTCGCCGGCGCTGTCGACGAGGGCCAGCAGCCGGTAGGACTCGTCGAGGAAGGCGCGCCCCGCCTCGGTCAGCTCGACCTTGCGGTTGTCTCGCTCGAGCAGGGTCACCCCCACGGTGCGCTCCAGCTTCTGGATCTGGCGACTGAGCGGTGGCTGCGTCATGGTGAGCCGCTCGGCCGCCCGGCCGAAGTGCAGCTCCTCGGCGACGGCGACGAAGGCGCGGACCTGGTCGAGGGTCATCATGGCCGCCGACGATACCGGACGATGCGGCAAAGGTATCAACTGATGCCGTATCGGGTTTGGACAGGCATCGACTCGCTTCGTAGTCTCGGGCGGCACGGGGACAGACCTCACACCCCAAGAGCACCGACGACGGTGCCCCAGCTCGTAGGAGACCTTCAATGACGAACGTTCGAACGAGGACCCGCATCGCCTCCGTGGTGGGCGCCGCCGCCCTCGCTCTCGCTCTCTC
>Ga0164306_10000273_pt1 | contig 19928 bp, 19 predicted proteins | sample Whisoiple_242_MG_FD_110213 | JGI IMG/M metagenome (GOLD analysis project Ga0164306, IMG submission 110213) | Soil microbial communities amended with fresh organic matter from upstate New York, USA - Whitman soil sample_242_MG | ecosystem: Environmental > Terrestrial > Soil > Unclassified >... | reverse complement strand
TTGCCCGCCCCGCGTTCGGCCCACCCCACGACGGGGAAGAAGCGCACGCCCTTCTCGCGGAGCCAGGCCCGCTTCTCACCGGCGGCGAACTCGAGGTACGCCTCGGCCCAGCGCCTGCCCCACTCGTCCTCGTCGCGGTCGAAGCCCGCGGTGCCCTCCCAGTCCTGGCGGGCGAGCTCGAGCGAGTCCTTCACGCCCATGCGGCGCTGTTCGGGCGAGTCGACGAGGAAGAGGCCGCCGAAGGACCAGTGCGCCTGGCCGCCCATGGACTGTTCGGGCTCCTGGTCGAGCAGGATCACCGTGCGGCCCGCGTCGACGAGCTCGGCGGTGGCGACCAGCCCCGCGAGCCCTGCCCCGATCACGATCACATCAGCGTCGTACGCCATGGGGTTCCGTCCTTCGGGGCATGCGGGCGGCCCGGCGCGGGTCACGGCCCGGTGAGAAGTTACTGGTGCGTCAGATCTTGGGTACCGGCCGCCCCTCACGTCAACCGTCCGGTCGGCGGCGGCTTCACGCTTCCCGTACCGCCGCGGGGCTATCGTCGGACCGTGTCCTTGCTGGTAATCCTGCTCTCCGTGGGCGCCGCGTGCTGCACGGGCTTCGGTTTCGTCCTGCAGCAGGACGCGGCACGCCGCGCGCCGCAGAGCGATTTCCTGTCCCCCCGGCTGCTGCTGGACCTGATGAGGGTGCCGAGCTGGCTGGCCGGTATCGGTCTGATGATCTGCGGCATGGCCCTGGGGGCGTTCGCGCTCGGGCAGGGCGAGGTGTCGGTCGTGGAGCCGCTGCTGGCCACCAATCTGCTGTTCGCCCTGGCACTGGCGCGCTTCTTCACCGGCCAGCGCCTGGGACGTCAGGGCTGGGGCGGCCTCTGGCTGCTGGCCGGCGGCGTCACGGCGTTCCTGCTGGCCGGCCAGCCGCGCGGCGGGGAGGCGGTGACGGAACCGTTGCGGCACTGGCTGGTGATCGGTGTGGTGGTGGGGCTCGCGATGGCCCTCGCCGCCTTCGCCCGGCATCCGCGTACGCCGTGGGCACCCGCGATGCTCGGGCTGGCGGGTGGACTGCTCTACGGCCTCCAGGACGCGCTGACCCGCGTCAGCGCCCTGCGGTTCGACGAGGGCGGCCTGGGCGCCCTGTTCACCGGCTGGCAGCCCTACGCCCTCGTCGCCATGGGGGTGACCAGCCTGATCCTCGTCCAGAGCGCGTTCGAGGCGGGGCCGCTGCGGATGTCGCTCCCGGCGCTGACGGCCGCGCAGCCGCTGGCCGGGATCGTGTGCGGGATCGGCTTCCTCGGCGACCAGGTGCGCACCGACACCGGCGCGCTGGCCTGGCAGGCCGCGGGACTGGCCGCGATCGTGACGGGGATCGTGCTGCTGGGGCTCCACCCGGCGATGCCGGAGGGGAAGGAGCGGCACGGTTCCACGGCCGCGGACCGGTTGATGTTGGATGGACCCCATGACTCCGGCTGACGAGATCCTGGACATCGTCGACGAGCACGACGAGGTCGTCGGGCAGGCGCCCCGCGGCGAGGCGACCGCGCGCGGCCTGCGCCACCGCGCCGTCTTCGTCGAGGCCAGGGACGCCGCGGGCCGGCTGTTCGTGCACCGCAGGACGGCGACGAAGCTGGTCTTCCCCTCCCACTACGACATGTTCGTCGGCGGGGTCGTGGGGGCGGGCGAGTCGTACGACGAGGCGGCCCTGCGCGAGGCGGAGGAGGAACTGGGGGTGTCCGGCCTCCCCCGCCCCACGCCGCTCTTCAAGTTCCTCTACGAGGACGAGGGCACCGGGCACAGCTGGTGGTGCTCCGTGTACGAGGTGCGCTGCGACCTGCCCGTGCGACCCCAGGTGGAGGAGGTCGACCTGCACGTCTTCCTGACCGACGCCGAGCTGGAGGACCGGCTGGGCGACCGGGCGTGGGTCCCGGACGGCCTCGCCGCCTACCACCGGCTCCGCAGTTTCCGGGCCGGCGGCGCGGGGCCCGCCGCATGAGCGACTTCACCCGCGGACTGCGGCTGTGGTTCGCCCCGGAACGGATCCGTGAGGAGGGCGACACCCCGGACTACCGCTTCTCCCTCGCCAACGAACGCACGTTCCTCGCCTGGATCCGGACGGCTCTGGCGCTCATCGGCGGCGGGTTCGCGGTCGACCAGTTCCTGCCGGGGCTGGCCTGGGGCATCCGCGCGGGTCTGGCCCTCGGGCTGCTGGCCGCCGGGGTGCTCTGCGCCCTGCGCGCCGTCGGCCACTGGGTGCGGTGCGAGCGCGCGATGCGCCGCGGCGAGGACCTTCCGGCGTCACGCTTCCCCGCCCTGCTCAGCCTCGTGGTCGCACTGGTGGCGGTCGCGATGGTGGTGGTGGTCGTGTTCGGCTGGGAGGGACGGTGACCGGCCCGGTCCGGGATCCCGGGCTCCAGCCCGAGCGGACGCGGCTGGCCTGGCGCCGCACCACCCTGGCGTGCACCGTGGTGGCCGTGCTGGGGGTGCGCCAGGCACTGGTCGGCGGGGCGACCGGGGCCGGGGCGCTCGCGGTGGCCGCGAGCCTGCTGGCCTGGCTGGGCTTCCTCGCGGTGGCGCACCGCCGGGTGACGGGCATGGGGACGGCGCGCCCGGCCCCGCTGCCGCCACGCCTCGCCCTGGCGGCGGTCGCCTGCACGGTCGCGCTCGCGGTGTTCGCCGCCGCGACCCTCTTCTGAGGGGGCGTCGCCCTTCCGACGGTCCGGGGACCCGGCGGCGCGCCGGGCCTGACCCGCCTCAGTCCTCCCAGGGCACGGTCACGACGATCTTGCCGCGGGTCCGTCCCCGCTCGTTGAGCCGGTAGGCGTCGGCGGCCTGCTCCAGGGTGAAGACCTGGTCCACGTGGACGGTGACGATGCCCTGCTCGGCGAGTCCGGCGAGGTGGGCGAGGTCCTCGGCGTCGGGGCGCACGAAGGCGTAGTGCCCGCCGTAGGAGAAGACCTCGGCGTCGGCTATGGACGCGAGCCGGCCCTCGGGCGCCAGGGTCTCAGCGGAGACGCGGAGCGCCTCGCCGCCGACGGTGTCGAACGCCGCGTCGAAGCCGCCGGGGACGAGGTCCCGGAGCCGGGCGGCGAGCCCGTCGCCGTACTCCACGGGTTCGCCGCCCAGCCGGGTCACGTAGTCGTGGTTGTGGGGTCCCGCCGTGCCGATGACCCGGCAGCCCGCGTGCCGGGCGAGCTGGACGGCGAGCGAGCCGACCCCTCCGGCCGCCGCGTGGACGAGCACGGTCTCGCCCTCCCGGACCTTCAGGGTGCGGTGCAGCACCTGGTAGGCCGTGAGGCCGCACAGCGGGAGGCCCGCCGCCTCCTCGAAGCCGATGCTCAGCGGCTTGCGGGCGAGGGTGCGCACGGGGGCGGCGACGTACTCGGCGAAGGTGCCGCGCGAGAGGAAGTCCTCGCGGACGTAGCCGATGACCTCGTCCCCCACCGCGAACTCGTCCACGGCGGCGCCGGGCTGGACCACCACCCCGGAGACGTCCCAGCCGGGGATGACGGGGAAGACCGCTTCCAGGCCCGCCTGGAGGTAGCCTTCACGGGCCTTCCAGTCGACCGGGTTGACGGCGGCCGCCCGCACCTTCACCAGGACCGTGTCGGGTCCTACCTTCGGGTCGGGGCGCTCGCCGTACTCCAGGACGTCGGCCGAGCCGTACCTGCTGTAGCTGATCGCCTTCATCCTCCGACGATCAGGGCGGGCCGGGGCCCCCGCAACTCCTGCGGGGCCCGGAGCGGGGAGCCTCGGATCACTTCTCGGATCGCGGGCGGGCACTGGACGACATACCGACTGGTCGGCATCATGGTCTCGACCGTCCAACCGCCCCGGAGGTGTGCCCCATGAGCCCAGTCCACCCGCCAGGTCTCGATCTCGACCTGCTGCGCGGCCATCTCGACCGTGAGCGGCCGGGACTGGTGAACGGGCCGCTCGACGCCCGGGTGATCGAGGGCGGCCGCTCGAACCTCACCTACGTCGTCACCGACGGTTCCGGGCAGTGGGTCGTGCGCCGGCCTCCGCTGGGCCACGTGCTCGCCACCGCCCATGACATGAAGCGTGAGCACCGGGTGATCAGCGCCCTGCACCCGACAGCGGTCCCGGTACCGGAGACCCTGCTTCTCTGCGAGGACGAGGCTGTCATCGGCTCGCCCTTCTACGTCATGGAGTACGTCGAGGGCACTCCCTACCGCACCGCCGAGCAGCTCGCCCCGCTGGGCGCCGAGCGCACCAGGGCGGTCGTCCTGGGGCTCGTGGACACCCTGGTGGACCTGCACGCCGTCGATCCCGCGTCCGTCGGGCTCGGTGACTTCGGGCGGCCGGAGGGCTTCCTGGACCGGCAGCTGCGGCGCTGGGGCAAGCAGCTCGACGCCTCACGCAACCGCGAGCTGGCCGGGATCGACGAACTGCATGCCGCGCTCGGCCGGGAGCTGCCCGCCTCCCCCGCCCCCACCGTCGTGCACGGCGACTACCGCCTGGACAACGTCCTCATCGGCCGGGACGACCGGATCAAGGCGGTCCTGGACTGGGAGATGTCCACCCTGGGCGACCCGCTGACCGACCTCGGCCTGCTCGTGATGTACAGCTCCGACCTGGGGCTGCCGGAGTCGCCGGTCTCCACCACGAGCGGCGCCCCGGGCCACCCGAGCCCCGCCGAGCTGATCGGGCGTTACGCCGCCCGCTCCGGCCGCGACACCTCCGCCATCGCCTGGTACACGGCCTTCGCGTGGTTCAAGCTCGCCGTGATCCTCGAGGGCATCCACTACCGCTACACCCTGGGCCAGACCGTCGGCGCCGGCTTCGACCGCATCGGCGACCTGGTCCCCGTCTTCATCGCGCACGGCCTCACCACCCTCCAGGAAGGCTGATCACCCCGTGGACTTCGCATTCGACGCCCGTACCGAAGAGCTGCGCACCAGGCTGCTCACGTTCATGGACGAGCACGTGTACCCGGCAGAGCAGGTCGCCGAGGAGCAGCGCGCCGGGCTGGCGTCCCCCTGGGACACCCCCCGGATCGTGGAGGACCTCAAGGCGGAGGCGCGCCGGCAGGGACTGTGGAACCTCTTCCTCCCGGACGCGGCGTACGGGGCGGGGCTGACGAACCTGCAGTACGCCCCGCTGGCCGAGATCACCGGCCGCAGCCCGCACCTGGCCCCGACCGCGCTGAACTGCGCCGCCCCGGACACCGGGAACATGGAGGTGCGCTCCCAGTTCGGCTCCGAGGAGCAGAGGAAGCAGTGGCTGGAGCCGCTGCTGGCCGGCGAGATCCGTTCGGCCTTCGCGATGACGGAGCCGGAGGTGGCCTCGTCGGACGCGACGAACATCGAGACGCGCATCGAGCGCGACGGCGACTCCTATGTGGTCAACGGGCGCAAGTGGTACATCTCCGGGGCGATGAACCCGGACTGCGCGGTCTTCATCGTGATGGGCAAGACGGACCCGGACGGCGCCGACATCCGCCGCCAGCAGTCCATGGTCCTGGTCCCGCGCGACGCCCCGGGCCTCGAGATCCGGCGCGCCATGCAGGTGTACGGCTACGAGGACCACTCCCACGGCGGCCACGCCGAGGTCGTCTTCGACGGCGTACGGGTGCCCGCCGCGAATCTGATCGGCGAGGAGGGCGGCGGGTTCGCCATCGCGCAGGCGCGGCTGGGTCCGGGCCGCATCCACCACTGCATGCGGCTGATCGGGATGGCGGAGCGCGCGATCGAGCTGATGTGCCGCCGGGCCGTGGCCCGGACGGCCTTCGGCAAGCCGCTCGCCCAGCAGGGCGTCGTGCAGAACTGGATCGCGGACGCCCGGGTGACGGTGGAGCAGCTCCGGCTGCTGGTGCTGAAGACGGCCTGGCTGATGGACACGGTGGGCAACCGCGGGGCGCACACCGAGATCCAGTCGATCAAGATCGCCACGCCGCGCGCGGTCGTCGGCATCCTGGACCAGGCGGTGCAGCTGTACGGCGCCGGCGGCGTCAGCCAGGACTTCCCGCTGGCCGAACTCTGGGCCTCGGCCCGGACGCTGCGGCTGGCGGACGGACCGGACGAGGTGCACCAGCGGTCGCTGGCGCGGCGCGAGATCAAGAAGTACCTCTGACCCGCTGCGGGGAGGCGCCCGTGCGGCGCCTCCCCGGCGGGTCTTTCCGGCAGGTCCTGCCGGCCTGCCTTCCGGCAGCTCCTCCGGCAGGTCTTCCGGCAGGTCTTCCGGCAGGTCAGAAGGTGAGCTGCCAGCTGTCGATGTAGCCGGTGTCCTGCGCGGCGACGTCCCGGACCTGGAGCTTCCAGGTCCCGTTGGCCGTCTCGGCGGACGCGTTGACGGTGTACGTCGCGATCACGTTGTCGGCCGAGTCGCTGCTGCTGGAGTTCTTCAGCCGGTACGCGGTGCCGTCGGGTGCCAGCAGGTCGACGACGAGGTCGCCACGGTAGGTGTGCTTGATGTCGACCCCCACCTTGAGCGCGGACGGGGCGTTGCCCGTGCGGCCGGTGACCGCGACCGAGGAGGTCACCGCCGCGCCGTTGTCGGGTACGGAGACGTTGGCGGCGTTGCTGAAGACGGTTCCGGCGGGCGGGGTGACCGTCCCGGCGGACAGGGTCCAGATCGCGTGGGCCACCGCGTCGCTGTTGCGGTCCAGGGCCGTGTCGTTGATGTTCGCCGTCGTGTCGCAGGACGCGTGGTAGCAGCGGTCGAAGGCCTGGCCGGCTGTTCCGCCCCACTTCTGGGCCTGGGCACTGGTCTTCGTGTAGTCCGCGCCGGAGAACAGCCCGCCCACCGGTACGCCCACGTTCTTGAACGGGGCGTGGTCGGAACGGCCGTCGCCCTCGGTCTCGATCTCCGTGGGTATCGACAGCCCGGCGTAGTAGTCCTTGAAGGTCTGCTCGATGACCGGGTCGTCGTCGTAGACGAAGTAGCCGGGGTTGGGCGAGCCGATCATGTCGAAGTTCAGATAGCCGGCGAGCTTGGAACGCTCGGTGGTGGCCAGGTTGTTGACGTAGTACTTCGATCCGACGAGGCCCAGCTCCTCGGCGCCCCACCAGGCGAAGCGCAGGTGCTTGTCCGGGGCGAGCTGTGCCCGCGAGACGGCCAGGGCGGTCTCCAGCACGGCCGCCGATCCGGAGCCGTTGTCGTTGATGCCGGCGCCGGAGGTCACCGAGTCGAGGTGGGAACCGGCCATCAGGACCTGGTTGGGGTCACCGCCGGGCCAGTCGGCTATCAGGTTGTACCCGGTGGCGCCGCCGGAGGTGAACTGCTGGAGTGCCGTGGTGTATCCGGCGGCGTCCAGCTTGGCCTTCACGTAGTCGACGGACGCCTTGTAACCGGTCCGGCCGTGGGCCCGGTTGCCGCCGTTGGCGGTGGCGATCGACTGGAACTGGGTGAGGTGCGCCTTGACGTTGGCGAGCGGGATGTCGGGGGCCGCGGCGACGGCCTCGGGCGTGGCCTGGGCGGCGGGGGCCGCGGTGCCCAGCAGGGCCGCGACGGCGAGCGCGGCAACGGGAAGGGATCTGAGTCGGGCGAGCTTCATCGAGGGCTCCGGATTCCGTTCGGGGACTGACGGAACGTGCGGGGGGTCCCCGGGCGTGCACGACCGGGGCCTGGAGCTGGCGGTGCGCAGTGCGCCCCCGATGCTCAAGTAATGTCCGCGTACCGTCAAGGGTGGAATTCGGACAGGGGTGTCCGCTCAGCGGACACGGGTGCCGAGGATGCGGCGGTCGCGGCAGCGGGACCCCGGGGCGATCGGCCCGCGATCCGGCGGACCGCCGCCGGGGGCGAAAGGACGTCCGGACCGAGAACCCCTCACGGCCGGACGGACGTCACGACCGTGACATCAGGGCCGCAGCGCCCTCAGCAGCAGGTCGGCCAGGTGGTCCGCGACCTCCTGCTGGCTGAGCGGGCCGTCGGGGCGGTACCAGGTGGACAGGTGGTGCACCGAGCCGAAGTGGTAGTCGACGACCAGGTCCGCCGGGGTGGCCGTGGAGAACACCCCGGCCTGCTGCCCCTCCTCGATCAGGGCCCGGAAGCGCTCGTGGTACCGGCGGCGCTCGATCCGCACCTGCTTGTTCTTCTCCGGGCTCAGGTGGTGCATCGAGCGGAAGAAGATCGAGGCGTCGTCGAGGTTCTCGATGGTGGTGACGACCACGTCCGCCGCCGCGTCACGCAGCCGCCGCTCGACCGGCGCCTCGGCGTCGGCGAAGGCGTCGAGCCGCTCCTGCTGGAGCCGCAGCACCCGGGCGTAGACCTCCTGGAGGAGATCCTCCTTGGAACCGAAGTAGTGGTAGAGCGCCCCCTTGGTCACTCCCGCCGCCTCGACGATCTCCTGGACCGAGGTGCGGTCGTACCCGCGCTCGGCGAAGAGCCGGGTGGCGGCGGCCAGCAGCCGCTGAGGGACGGGAGCCGTTTCCCCGTCCGTCGCCTTGGCCATTGCCGCCACCTTCCTTCCGTACCGCGCGTGATTCGGTCTAGCCGGGGGAACGCAGTTCCCGCCTGAGGATCTTCCCACTCGCCGTCTTCGGGAGCTCCGCCAGGATCTCCACTTCGCGCGGGTACTTGTACGCGGCGAGCCGTTCCCTGCAGTACGCGGTCAGCTCGCCCGGTTCGGTCCCGGCGCCCGGCCGCAGGCTGACGTAGGCCCGGACGGTCTCCCCGCGGTAGGGGTCGGGAACGCCGACCACCGCCGCCTCCCGGACCGCCGGATGGGTGTGGAGGACGTCCTCGACCTCCCGGGGCCAGACCTTGAAACCGGAGGCGTTGATCATGTCCTTCTTGCGGTCCACGACGTACAGCCAGCCGGCCGTGTCCATGAAGCCGATGTCCCCGGTGCGCAGTTCCCCGTCGGGGAAGGCGGCCTCGGTGGCCTCCGGCAGGTTCCAGTAGCCGGAGACGACCTGCGGTCCGCGTACCGCGATCTCGCCCTGCTCGCCGAAGGGGACGTCGTCGCCCTTCTCGTCGATGATCCTGACCAGGGTGTCCGGTCCGGGTACGCCGACGGAGAGAGTCCCCGACACCGGGTCGACGGGCGCCTCGTGCTCGGGCGGGACCGAGGCGCAGGGCGCGGTGCACTCGGTGAGCCCGTAGCCGTTGCGGATGTACGGGCCGTAGCCCTCGCGGACCTTCTCGACCAGCGCCGGCGGCAGCGGCGCGCCGCCGGAGGAGATGACCTTGAAGGAGGCGAAGTGCTCCCGGGTGGCCCCCGGGTGCGCCGCCAGCGCCATGAAGGCGGTCGAGGGGCCCACCGTGTAGGCCGGGCGGTGCTCCGCGAAGGCCTCCAGGACGACGCTCGCCTCGAAGCGGTAGGCGAGGACCAGGGTGCCCGCGTTGGCCACGCAGGCGGCGAGCTGGCACACCATGCCGGTGATGTGGAAGAGCGGGGCGAGCGCGAAGTAGGCCGAGCCCTCGTCGACGGGGTGGCCGGCCCGCTGCCGCTCCGCGTTGACCATGATGTTGCCGTGGGAGTTCATGGCTCCCTTGGGGGTGCCGCTCGTCCCGGAGGTGTAGCTGATGAGTGCGGTGTCCTCGGCGGTGAGCTCCCGGCCGTCCGGTGCGGCGAGTCCGGCGCGCGCCACGGTCACCAGGTCGCGGGCCAGGTCGCCGGGGCCGGGCGCGGGGAGCCGTTCGAAGCCGAGCACGCGCGGGTCGTCGGCCGACTGGAGGTCGAGCTCGCAGGCCGTGAGGGCGATCCTCACGCTCGGCGCGGCCTCGGCGGTGGCCCGCAGGTAGGAGTCCCAGGCGCGGTCGGAGCAGATCAGCGCGGTGACCTCGGCGTCCTTCAGTACGTGACCGACCTCGCCGGACCTGTACATCGGGTTGAGCGGCACGACGGTCGCGCCCGCCTTCCAGGCGCCGAGCAGCGCGAGGACGAAGTGCGGGGTGTTCTGGAGCATGACGGCGACGCGGTCGCCGCGCCGCAGCCCTTCGGCGGCGAGGTGCCCGGCCACGGAGTCGGACAGTTCGTCGGTCTCGCGGTAGCTCAGGCGTCCGTCGAAGTAGGCGAGCGCGGTGTGCTCGGGGGCCCGCCCGACGGCCGCGCGGAAGGCGTGGACCACGGTCTCGGCGGGGTGCACGGGGGCCAGCTGGGCCTCGCTGAGCAGGGCGGTCCAGGGCTTCGCCGCGTAGATCGAGTCGGTCATGCGCCGGCCCCCTCCCACTTCTGCTGCAGGTGGTTCATGTTGCCGAGCCAGCGGTCGGGGTCCTCGGCACGGGCGCGGTGGTAGCCGGCCACCTCCGGGTGCGGCAGGACCAGGAAACGGTCCTGCTCCATGGCGTCGAACAGGGCGTCGGCGACGGCCTCCGGCTCGATCGCGGTGGGCGCGAGCACGAGGTCGCCGGCGGAACCGGCGGCCGTGAGCATGTCCGTCCGTACGCCCTGGGGGCAGATCGTGTGGACCTTGACGCCGCGGTGGCGGTAGGTCAGCGAGAGCCACTCCGCGAAGGCGACGGCTCCGTGCTTGGTGACGCTGTACGGGGCGGCGCCGATCATCGTGAGCAGCCCGGCCGCCGAGGCGGTGGAGACGAAGCGGCCGCTGCCCCGCTCCAGCCAGTCCGGCAGCAGCGCCCTGGCCGCGCGCACGTGGGCCATGACGTTGACGTCCCAGGCCGCGGCCCAGACGTCCTCCTCGGCGAAGGCGTCCCCGCCCGACGCGAGGCCGGCGTTGGCGCAGTAGACGTCCACCGTGCCGCCGAGGGCGTCGCGGGCGGCGTCCACGACGGTGGAGGCGTCACCGGCCACGACGATGCCGCCGATCTCCTCGGCGAGTGCCTCGACCCGGCCGCCGTCGAGGTCGTTGACGACGACCCGTGCGCCCTCCGCGGCGAACCTCCGGGCCAGGGCGGCTCCGATCCCGCCCCCGGCTCCGGTCACCACTACTCCAGCGCCCTGCACCGTACTCATCGATCCCGCCTCTCTCAGCCGTCCTCCTCGGCAGACTAACCAGTCGGTATGTGATCGGGGAAGGGGTTCGGGGCAGGACTGGGAATCTGCCCCGTCGTGGCCGTTCCGTGTGGCCCGCACCCGCGCTAGCGTGCGTGACCATGACAGTCGAAGCGATCATGGAGGTAGCGGAATGACCCTGTCCAGGCGTGGTTTGCTGGCTGCCGGCGGTGCGATGGGAGCCCTCGCGACGACCGCCGCCGGGCCGGGGGCGGCCGTTGCCGCCGGCCACGGAGCCGGGCGTGCCCGGGTCCGTACCGGCTTCGACCGGCTGGCCGCCGACGGGTACCGGCTGCTCGCCGGGGAGAAGGTCGGCATCGTCACCAACCCGACCGGGATCACCCCCGACGTCCGGCACATCGTCGACGTGATGCACCCCGACGACCGGGTGAACCTGACCGCGGTCTTCGGTCCCGAGCACGGCTTCCGGGGCACCGCGCAGGCGGGCGGTTCGGAGGGGCGGTACGACGACCCGGCGACCGGGCTGCCGGTCTACGACACGTATCTGAAGAGCGGCCGGCCGCTGGCCGACATCTTCACGGCGTCCGGTGTGGACACGGTGGTCTTCGACATCCAGGACGCCGGGGCCCGGTTCTACACGTACATCTGGACCCTGTACGACTGCATGGAGGCCGCCGCGCTCGCCGGCAAGCGCTTCGTCGTCCTGGACCGGCCGAATCCGGTCACCGGCAGGGCGGCCCTGGGGCCCGTGCTCGATCCGGCCTTCGCGTCGTTCGTCGGACGACGGGAGATCTCGCAGGCGCACGGCATGACGGTGGCGGAGCTGGCACTGCTCTTCAACGCGGAGTTCCTGGCGGACCGTCCGGTGGAGCTGGAGGTCGTCAGGATGTCCGGCTGGCGGCGTTCGGACTTCTTCGACGCCACGGGGTTGCCGTGGGTGCCGCCCAGCCCCAACATGCCGACGCCGGAGACGGCGGTGGTCTACTCGGGGACCTGCCTGTTCGAGGGGACGAACCTCTCCGAGGGCCGGGGCACGACGCGGCCCTTCGAACTGCTGGGCGCGGAGGGCGTCGACCACCGGTGGGCGGCGGCCGCGAACGCCCTCGACCTGCCCGGAGTGGCCTTCCGCGAGGCGTACTTCGCGCCGACGTTCTCCAAGTTCCAGGGGAAGACGGTCGGAGGGGTGCAGGTGCACGTCCAGGACCGGGAGGCGTTCGACCCCGTACGCACCGGCATCGCGCTGCTGGTCACGGCCAGGCGGACGTGGAGCGGGTTCGCCTGGCGGGCGGACAACGCCATCGACCGGCTCTCGGGCAACACCCGTGTCCGCACGATGATCGACGCGGGAGCGGACACGGACGAGGTGGTGGGGGCCTGGGCCGCCGACCTCGCCGCGTTCCGGAAGGTGCGGAAGGAGCACCTGCTGTACCGCTGAGTACCGCGGTCCTGCGGGCCGGGGGAACCCGGCCCGCAGGACGGTCGAGGCAGCCGCGCGGACTCAGCGGTGCGAGGGGAACTCCACGACCTGCTGGTAGGTCGGGCGGTTCTGCCAGTGGATCGACTTCTGCGAGATCCCGCCCAGCGGCCGGTGCACGATCGTGTCCGTGCACCACTGCTCACCGGCCTTGCAGCTGTCGTCCCCCGGGTAGACCGTGGTCGCCGGTTCGGCCGCCGCCGCCTTCAGGGTGCTGAGAAGGGCGGAACGGCAGGCGCTCAGGTCGCCCCCGCCGCAGTAGGTCTTCGCCAGCGGCCCCTTGACGGACTGGCCGAGGACCTGGCGCAGGTCCTTGTCGGCGAAGCCCCACCAGCCGTACTGGAACGCTGATCCGCTGTGCGCCCCGCTCGGTCCGTGGCTGGCCGCCGGGGACTCGTCGGTGGCCAGGCTCGCGGTCAGCGCCGTGTAGAGGCCGTCTCCGAGGCCGGGACGGAACTCCGCCTCGACCAGCTTGGGCCACCACGCGTCCATGATCCGCACCGCGTCGTCGTGCGTGTACGTGTGCGAACCGGGGCTCGTCTCCTTGCGCTGGGCACCGGCCGCCCGCCAGGAGTCGAGCTGCTGGACCACCGCGTCGAGCGCGGGGTCGGTGACCGGCTGGGAGCGCAGCACCTTCAGGAGTTCGGGCAGCACCTGCTCGCCGCGCAGGTCGGTGAGGGCCGCCTCCTCCATGGCGCGGGTGAGGGAGGCGCGGGTCACCCCGCCCGCCGCCACCAGTGCGGACACCCTGTCGTCGAGCAGGTCGCCCCGGTGCACGGCGCCGAACCCGAACGCGGCGGTCGCGTAGTCCTTGGCCTGACGGTTGTTCCAGGAGATGTAGTAGTCCTGGCCGCTGGAGTGCGGGTGCTCGGCGAAGGGCGTGTAGTCGGTGGTGTTGGCCGCCGGGTCGTAGCCCCGCCACTCGTACGCCTTCTCGGCCTTGACCGGCAGAGCGGCGTCCACCCCGGCGGCGCGCACCGGGTTCATGCCGCTGTTGTAGAAGGCCGTGGTGCGCGAGTCGGCGTAGAACCAGTTGAAGGCGTAGTCGATGTTGCTCGCCGCCTGCTGGAAGGACGCCGCGTCGGTCACGACCGCCGGGTCGTTGAGCATCTGGAAGCCGATGATCGAGTCGGCCTCGTGCCGGTAGGTGGTGCGCAGCGAGGTGTACGCGACCGGCTTTCCGCCCACGGTGGCGCGGTGGCTGACGATCCCGTAGTCGGTGCGCCACACCTGCATCCGGTAGGAGCCCTTGGCGGTGGAGTCGGCGACGGTGGGCTTCCAGGAGTTGCTGCGCTCCAGCTTCTCCATGGGCGTGCAGGCACCGTCGGCGCGGTAGTGCGTGGAGTTCTTGGTGGGCGCGGAGCCGTCGGGTTCGCACAGCTCGACCGCGTAGGTGTCGGTGATGTCCTGGGCCGCGGAGGTCGCGCTCCAGGCGTAGTCCTGGCCGCGGCCCATCTGGACGTACATGCCGACGCCCGCGAAGGAGACGCCGCGGGCGCTGATGCCGGGTCCCTGGAGCTCCTGGAGCATCATCAGCTGCGGGGCGAAGTAGCCGGTCTGGGGGCCCATGACGGCGACCGGGTTGCCGCTGGCGGTGTGCTTGCCGGAGACCAGGAGGGCGTTGGACATCCCGCGCTTCTGTGCGCCGTCACCGGATCCGGGCAGCGAGCCCTCGGGGATCACGCCGTCGTCGTACATGCCCTGGAGCGGGGCGAGGGCGGCCGGCGCCTTCACGGGTGCCTTCACGCCGGTGCCGGCCGAGCCGGTGCGGTCGTATATCAGGGGTTCCGGGGTGACGGAGCCCGCGTCCGGGAGGGCGGTGCCCCGGGCACTGTCGGGCTTGCCCGCGTACGGGAACGAGGTGCCGTCGTGGACGGTGAGGACGGCCTCGGGGTCGTTGCGCTGGCGGAAGGACTCCCAGACCCGGGTACCCTCCTGGACCCCGTACTTCTGCTGGGCGGCGAGCAGCGAGAGCGCGGCCTGGACCTCGCCGCCCCCGCCGCCGCCGAACTGCCCGCCGACGACCGAGGCGATCGAGATCAGGTCGGTGAGTTTGAACGGCTGGATCTCGCCCACGTTCGTGATCGAGTCGATCTTGCCGGTGAGGACGTACTCACCCGGGAAGTAGCGGCCGTTCTTCGACTTCACCCGGTAGGCGTTGATGCCGTCGACGTAGGCCTGCGCGTCGGCCATCGCCTGCTCGCCCCGCGCGCCCTCGGTGGTCCTGATCCATTCGACCTGGGCTTCGAGGTCCGCCTCGGTGTACGGGGCCTGCGGCCAGAACTGCTGCTCCAGGCCCTGGTTGGCCAGCGCTCCCCCGGCGAAGGAGGTCAGCTCACCGCGTCCGATGTGCCGGAAGAGGTCCATCAGCCACAGCCGGTCCTGCCCGGCGGCGTACCCGGCGCCGAACTCGGTGCCGTAGCGGGTGGTGCCCTTGATGTGGGGGACGCCGCTCTTCTTGTCCCGGGTGATCGTGACGTCCTCGCGCGGCTTCGTCGTGGACTCGACCTGGTCGGCGGCGACCCCGAAGGAGGCGTCGTTGAAGAAGTCGGTCAGCTTCTGGTCGGTGAGGCCGGTGTGGCCGGCGACCAGGGCGTCGTAACGGTCGATCTGGTCGTCGCTGTGCGCGGGGTGCGTGCCGAACGCCTTGTTGCCGAGGATCTCCACGAGCGTGGCGTTGCCGTTCCCACCGGGCGGCAGGATGTCGGCACACTGACTGCGGCAGTGGTCGGTGACGGCGAGGGGTTCCGGCTCCGCGGCTCCGGCGCTGGGCACCGAGGCGAGCAGGGACGTACCGAGAGCGAGAACGGCCGCGACTGTGGCGGCTCTGAGCGTGCGGGTGCGTGGGGGCATGCGTGCTCCTCCGGGTGGCCGATGCGCCGGAGGTTACTGGCGGTAGGCCCCGTCGGTAAGATGAACATCAGTCACTTTTTCCGAATCGCCACACGCCCTCGCACGCCCTCACAAGGACCGTCTCATTCCGCGGACGGATTTCACCCTTGGATGGAGCCGAACAGGGCAGTCGTACGTCCATCCCTTGACGCCGAAGTACGAGCGACGGAGGTGGCAGTGCCATGGCCGGTTTCCGGAGTCTTGCGAGACAGGTCCGCGATCCACGGGGCGATATGGCTTTGCGGCGGTACTCGCTGCGCAAATGCCTGGAGCGGTTCGCCCCCTACGGTCACCGGGCGACCTGGGATCATCTGTGCGCCCGGCACGGGATCGAGCCCGAGGACAGGGCCCCCGACCCGGGGCGTCTGATCCGGGCGCTGGAGGAACTGGAGGAGGCGCGGGCCGTCTGGCTCGCGTACGAGGCGGGCTTCGCCGAGCGGCGGCGCCGTGAGAAGCACGACGGGCTGCGGAGGCCCGGAACGTTCGACGACTGGCACCGCCGGATCTGGGGCGGCAACGGGATCGCGCACTGCGAGGATCCCGAGGTCCACCCCAGCGCGCCCCTCGGCGAGGTCCTGGGGCGGCTCATCTCGGCCCTGGGCGCCGAGCCGGGCGCGGCGTGCCCGGTCTGCGCGGGGACCGGCATCGTCTGGCGGCAGGACCTGGACCGCGAACCGTGGGCGGGTCCGGTCTGCACGGGGTGCGGCATCGTGGTCCCCCGGCCCGTCCTGACGCCGGGCGCGTTGTCCGAGGCGAGGAGGGCGCGGACGAGGGAACTGGCGTCGGCGGCCTGACGGGCGGGACGGAAGCGGGCCGGAACGGCCCGGCGGGCCCGCGTCACGGACAGCGGGCGGGCCCGGCGCACCGGCCGGCGCCGGGGCGCGCTCAGCTGCGGTCCGCCGCCTTCCGCTCGGGCATCAGCCGCGACCCGGTCAGCCGGTCCCCGAAGACGTCGTCCGGGTTGGACAGCACGCAGGTCTCCAGCGAGAGGCACCCGCAGCCGATGCAGTCGGTGAGGTGGTCGCGCAGCCGCGCGAGCTGCTGGATGCGCTCGTCGAGCTCCGAGCGCCACACCCTGGAGAGCCGGGCCCAGTCCTCTCGGTTCGGCGTGCGCTCCTCCGGGAGCTCGGCCAGCGCCTCCCTGACGGTGGCCAGGGGGATGCCCACCCGCTGGGCCGCCCTGACGAACGCCACGCGGCGCAGTGCGTCCCTGCTGTAACGGCGCTGGTTGCCGCTGGTGCGGGTACTGCTGATCAGCCCCTTGGACTCGTAGAAGTGAAGGGCCGACACCGCGGCACCGCTACGGGCGGAGAGCTGGCCGACGGTGAGTTCTTGGTATGACTGCGGGATCTGCGGCACTCCCCGAACCCTAGTGGCCGCCCCTCGGCCGCTGCGGCCACTTCGGAAACCGCGCGGTCCGTCGTTGACAGGGGCGCGCGGCCCAACCATGCTGAGCAAGCGCTTAGACATCGCCCCGGACAGGGCGGCCGACAGCCCGGAAGGCAGGGACCACGAACATGGCAGAGCCGAAGATCTTCACGTCCGCACAGGAACTGCGGGACGGGGTGGGCCAGGAACTCGGTCACAGCGACTGGCTGGAGATCGAGCAGAAGAGGATCGACCAGTTCGCCGAGGCCACCGGTGACCACCAGTGGATCCACGTGGACCCGGAGCGCGCCGCCGCCGGACCGTTCGGCACGACGATCGCGCACGGCTATCTGACGCTGTCGCTGCTGCCGGTCCTCGTCCCGCAGATCCTGCGGGTCGAGGGCGCGAAGATGGGCATCAACTACGGGACCAACAAGGTCCGCTTCCCCTCGACCGTCCCGGTGGGCTCCCGGCTGCGCGCCACGGCCGTGCTCAAGAACGTCGAGGAGGCGGGCGGCGGCGTCCAGGTGACCGCGCTCGTCACCGTCGAGCGCGAGGGCGGCGACAAGCCGGCCTGCGTCGCGGAGTCGGTCTCGCGCTACTACTTCTGAGGCGCGCCGCCGTCCCGGTGCGCCGGGCCGGCGGGGGCGCCCGGCGTCACTTCTGGGCGCCCACCATGCGCAGGACGAGGTCCGCGTAGAGGGTGCCGACCTCCTCGGGCGTCCGGCTGCCCTGCGCGTTGAACCAGCGCGCCACGTCGATGCACAGCGACAGCACGGCGAGCGTGGTGCCCGGGACGTCGGGGACGTCGAACTCGCCGGCCCGGACGCCCTCGCTGATGATCCGGCGCACCGCGGCGTCGCTCTTCCTGCGCAGGGCCACGATCTCGGCACGGTGCCCGTCGCCGAGTGCCTCCAGTTCGTACTGGACCACGCGGGCCGTGGTGTGGCGTTCGGCGTGCCAGCGGACGAAGGAGCGGACGGCGTCGGCGAGCCGGTCGGACGGGGTGCCACCGCTGTCGGCCGCGGTCTCCAGGAGGCGCAGCGCCCGGTCGTGGCCGATCCGGCTGATCCGGTGGAGCAGCTCTTCCTTCGTCTTGTAGTGGATGTACAGCGCGGCGGGGCTCATCCCGGCCCGGCCGGCGATGTCACGGGTGGTGGTCGCGTGGTAGCCACGCTCGGCGAACGCCTCGACGGCGGCGACGAGCAGTCGCCGGGCCGCTTCGGGCGTCACCTCGCTCCACGGCGTGTTCTCGCCGTCGGTCTCCTCCGCCGTGCTCATCGCCACATGCCCCTTTCGCCCGCAGGACGAACACCATACCCCGAACCTGAGCAAGCGCTTAGAGCGCTCGTGGGGTGAGATCGTCAGAGCTTCTGGAAGGGGTCGTGCTCGGAGAGGATCTTCTCCAGCCTGGCCTGGTCGACGCGGCTGACGATCTGCCCCGCCTCCTGCCGGTCCCTGATGACCTTGGCGAGGGTGAAGCACGAGGTGACGAGATAGAGGACGCCGATGGCGAGGAAGGCCCGCACCCAGCCGTCGGCGTCGAGGAAGAAGATGCCGAGGGCCACCGCGCCCATCGCCACACCGAAGGAGAGGACGGCCTGTCCGTAGAAGGCGGCGGTGCCCTGCTGCTTGACCGAAGTTGTCTCACTCATGCCGCACAGCATCCGGCGTGACGGAGTGCGCCGGTATCCGCCGGCGTACTCACCCGGTACTCAGAAGTGGCGGCGGGATCAGAAGGCGGAGACCCCCGTCAGCGCCCGGCCGATGATCAGCTTCTGGATCTGGCTGGTGCCCTCGTACAGGGTCATGACGCGGGCGTCCCTGACCAGCTTGCCGACGGGGTACTCGTCGATGTAGCCGTAGCCGCCGAACACCTGGAGCGCGTTGTTGGCGGCCCGGACCGCGGCCTCGGAGGCGAAGAGCTTGGCCGTGGAGGCCGCGGTGGCGAAGTCCTGGCCGCGGTCGACGAGGTCGGCGACGCGCCAGGTCAGCATGCGGGCGGCGTCGACGTCCACGGAGATGTCGCTGATGAGTTCCTGGACGAGCTGGTAGCTCGCGATGGACCTGCCGAACTGTTCGCGCTCGCCCGCGTAGCGCACGGCCGCGTCCAGCGCGGCCTGGGCGATGCCGACGCAGCCCGCCGCGACCGACATCCGGCCCTTTGCCAGGGCGGACATGGCGACGGAGAAGCCCTTGCCCTCGGGCCCCATGAGGGTGGAGGCGGGGACACGGACGTCCTCGAGCACCAGCTCGGCGGTGGCCTGTCCGCGCAGTCCGAGCTTGCCGTGGATCGTGCGCCGGGTCAGTCCGGGCGCGTCGGCCGGCACCAGGAAGGCGGAGACGCCCCGGTGCCCGGGGGTGTCACCGGTGCGGGCGAAGAGCAGGACGACGTCGGCCCAGGTCCCGTTGGTGATGAACATCTTGGAACCGTTGATGACGTAGTCGTCGCCGTCGCGCACGGCCTTCGTGCCGAGGTTCCCCGCGTCGGAGCCGGTGCCCGGCTCGGTGAGGCCGAAGCAGCCGACGGCCTCACCCGAGGTGAGCTTCGGCAGCCACTGCCGCTTCTGCTCCTCGCTGCCCCAGGACGCGATGGTCTTGGCGACCAGGCCGAGCGAGACGGACACGATGCCGCGCACCGACGAGTCACCGCGGCCGAGCTCCTCGGTGACCAGGCAGTAGGCGAGGTGGTCGCCTCCGGAGCCGCCGTACTCCTCCGGGATCGTCAGTCCGAGGAAGCCGAGGGCGCCGAGCTTCTCGACTATCGCCTTGTCGACACTCTCGGCACGATCCCATTCGACGACGTGCGGGGTGATCTCCCGTGCGACGAAGTCCTCGGCGAGCTGCCGGACGGCGTCCTGCTCCTCGCTCAGCTCCAGGTTCATCCTGTGACACCCCACTTTTAATTAGCACTGCTAGTTTTAGGCTTGCAGGCCCTACTATGTGCCGCATGGCCCGACCGCGCAAGCCCCTCCTCAGCAGAGACCGCATCGTCGAGGCGGCGAGCGCCCTCGTCGACGCCGAAGGGCTCGACGCCGTCTCCACCCGCCGCCTCGCCGCCGGGCTCGGCGTCAGCGGCCCTTCGCTCTACAACCACTTCCGGAACAAGGACGAGATCCTCGACGCGGTGGCCGACGCCGTGTCCGCCCAGGTCGACCTGTCGATGTTCGAGGAGGACGATCCGCGGGAGTGGCCCGCCGCCCTGCACGACTGGGCCGTCTCCTACCGCGCGGCGCTCGCCGCCCACCCGCACATCGTCCCGGTGCTCGCGCAGGGGCCCGGTCGCCGTCCCGCGGGGCTGCGGGTGGCCGACGCCGTCTTCGGG
>Ga0164306_10000272_pt1 | contig 19964 bp, 20 predicted proteins | sample Whisoiple_242_MG_FD_110213 | JGI IMG/M metagenome (GOLD analysis project Ga0164306, IMG submission 110213) | Soil microbial communities amended with fresh organic matter from upstate New York, USA - Whitman soil sample_242_MG | ecosystem: Environmental > Terrestrial > Soil > Unclassified >... | reverse complement strand
TGGGTCTACTGCGAAAATGGCAAAAATTCAGGAGCAACTCCTTGATTCGGCCTGACACAACCGGACGGGACGTAACACACGCCACACTATGGGGGTTGAGCGTAACAGGGGCCCTGCTGCTGTTTATCTTCATCGGCAGTAACGGATTAAAACATTACGATGCGGCGCTGGTGCCATATACCGGGGCGTGTGTATTTTCCGCCTTCGGCATTGGTTACCGCTTTGCCATGTGGCTCAGGCGACCGCCGACGCGCAAATACTGGTTTCGAGGCTGGCAAATCTTTTTTCGTCCGTCAAAACTGCCCCGCAATGTTATTCGGCTGGCGCAAGTGTTTTTCTCTGATTTCGTTGAGCAACGGTTCATTGAAAAGCGGTCGCACGCCCGCTGGGCCGCGCACTGGCTGATTGCCTGGGGATGCATTCTGGCCGCAGCCGTAACGTTCCCCTTGTCGTTTGGATGGGTGCACTTTGAGAGCGCCCCAGACAACCAGGCGATCTATCGGGCCTTTGTTTTTGGACAGCACGTTTCAACATTTCACCTGGGAACCGTGACCGCTGCGCTCACTTTCAACATTCTGGATATTTCCGCTGTGATGGTGCTGATGGGAGTTGCTCTCGCATTGTTCCGGCGGGCGCGCGACCGGGGAGCCATCTCTGTCCAGCAGTTCGCGCAGGACATGATGCCGCTGCTGATGCTCTTCGCAATTTCCATCACGGGGCTCTTCCTCCCCGCGTCAACACATCTGCTGCATGGCCTGAATTACGGGTTTTTGTCGATGCTGCATGCCGTAACGGTCATCTTCACCCTGCTCTATCTGCCTTTTGGAAAGTTCTTTCACATTTTCCAGCGGCCAGCGCAGATCGGCGTTCAGTTTTATAAGGAAGAAGGCGCGCGGACTGAACAGGCAAAATGCCTGCGCTGCGGTGAGTCGTTTGCGTCGCGGCTGCATATTGACGATTTGAAAGATGTCCAGCAGTCGCTGGGTATCCATTATCAGCTTTCGAACGGCGACCATTATCAGGATGTGTGTCCTGCTTGCCGGCGCAAATCGCTGGCCATGGCACAGGACGGTAAATGGCGTGAACATGCAACGGGCTCAGGCGCTGCTTCAGAATCAATGAAAAATTTATGGCCAAACCACCAGTAACAATTCCCGAGCTGGTCGCTCAATTCGGCCCGACCCTGAACCGGATTCCCGCGAGCGGCTGGAATGCCGAAGTGGAACCGGATCGAATCGTCAAGACGCACTGCTGCTTCTGCGGGCAGCAATGCGGCATTCAGCTCAAGGTGAAAGACAATCGCGTAATCGGCTTTGAGCCCTGGGAAGATTTCCCGTTCAACCAGGGCCGTCTCTGTCCCAAGGGCGTGAAGCGCTACATGCAAGATGAGCACCCTGATCGGCTAAAAGTTCCGCTCATGCGGAAAGAGGGCACAGGTTTTGTGCCGGTGAGCTGGGATGAGGCGCTCGACAAGGTTGCTGGTGAAATCAGACGCATCCAGCAAACCTACGGCCCCGATTCTTTTGCGCTGCTCGGCGGAGCTTCGCTGACGAACGAAAAAGCCTACCTCATGGGCAAGTTTGCCCGCGTAGCGGTGAAGACCGCCAACATTGATTACAACGGGCGGCTCTGCATGGTTTCTGCTGCCGCGGCATCGAAGAAAATTTTCGGGATTGATCGCGCAGCCAATCCGTGGAGTGATATTCCGCTGGCCAAAGCCATTCTTGTGGCGGGAGCAAACGTTGCCGAGTGCGCGCCCATCACTACCCATTATTTGTGGCAGGCACGGGAAAACGGCGCCAAGCTGATTGTGATAGACCCGCGCATGACTCCCATCGCGCGCAATGCTGATCTGTATATTCCAGTGCGCTCAGGCGGCGACATCGGCGTCTTCAACGGAATGCTGCACGTCATGATCGAACGCGGATGGATCAACCGTGAATTCATCGCCCAGCACACCACTGGTTGGGAGCAGGTTGAAGCGACAGTGCGGAAATATACGCCTGAGTACGCTGCCAAAATTGCGGGCGTCCCAGCCAGCATGATTGTGAAGGCCGCGGAAATCTGGGGGCCGGCTTCCACCAGCTTTCTGCTGCATGCGCGTGGCATTGAGCACCACACCAAAGGCGTACTGAACTGCATGGCGGCAATCAATTTGGTGGTGGCCACGGGACGCATCGGGCGCGAAGGATGCGGCTACGCGATGATCACCGGCCAGGGCAACGGCCAGGGCGGCCGCGAACAGGGACAAAAATGCGATCAGCTTCCGGGCGGGCGTGATATTGAAAACCCCGAACACCGCAAATATATCGCGAGCGTCTGGGGCGTGCCGGAAGAGACCATTCCTCACAAAGGGCTTTCGATCATCCCAATTTTTGAGGCCATTCATGCCGGCAAGATCAAAGGATTGCTGGCAATCTCTTCCAATCCCATGGTTTCACTGCCCAATAATTCTTATATCCGCGAGGCCTTTGAGAAACTGGAGTTCTTCTCGCAGATTGATTTCTTCATGTCTGAAACAGCGCGCTATGCGGATGTGGTGCTGGCGGGTTCCCTGATGGAAGAAGACGAAGGCACCACCACCAACGTGGAAGGCCGTGTGATCCACCATAAAAAAGCCGTAGATCCTCCTGGCGATGCCCGCGTGGACTGGAAAATTATTTCCGATCTGGCTGCACGCCTGGGCCAAGCCGAGAAATTCACGTTCGACTCGCCCAAAGAGATATTTGATGAGCTGCGCGTCGCATCCAAAGGGGGCGTCTGCGATTATTACGGCATTACCTGGGACCGCATCGACCGGGAGTACGGCGTTTGCTGGCCTTGTCCCTCTGCCGAGCATCCGGGCACACCCCGCTTGTATGAAAACAACAAGTTCAACCATCCGGACGGCAAAGCGCATTTTCAACAGGTGGAGTGGCAGCCCGCGGTCGAAGAGACGGACAGCGAATTTCCGATCATCCTCACCACAGGGCGCGTGGTGTCCCATTATCTTTCGGGCACGCAGACGCGCAGAATCGGCGCGCTGGTGGACCAGTATCCGCAACCATTGTGTGAGATGCATCCCCAGTTGGCAGCCAAGCTCGGCATCGCCGAGGGCGACTTCGTGAAGGTTGAGAGCCGGCGTGGTTCAGTTACGGTGCGCGCAAACGTCGTGAAGACGATTCGCCCGGATACCGTGTTTGTTCCCTATCACTGGCCCCTGGATCGGGCGGCGAACAATATGACCATCCGCGCGATTGATCCAATCTCGAATATTCCCGAATACAAAATCTGCGCAGTTCGCGTGAGCAAAGTACCCGCGCCGCATGACGCGATTTCAGAATTGCAAATGCAGGCCGGAGGAGTGCGATGAACGGCGCGGACAGCATGGAGTTTTTCATCGACTACTCGCGCTGTATCGGTTGCAAGGCCTGCATACAGGCTTGTGAGGAATGCGATACGCATCGCGGCGTTTCCATGATCCACCTGGAAACCATCATGCGATCCGACAGCGTACAGACTGCGCCCCAAATATGCATGCACTGTGAAGACCCGATCTGTGCGCAGGTCTGCCCGGCTGATGCGATCAAGAAGACGCCCGATGGCATTGTGCAGAGTTCGTTAAAGCCGCGCTGCATTGGCTGTTCCAACTGCGTGCTGGCCTGCCCATTTGGAGTCCCGAAATACAAGGCCGAGATAAACCAGATGATGAAGTGCGATATGTGCTATGACCGCACCAGTATCGGCAAGCGGCCCATGTGCGCTACCGTCTGTCCTTCAGGGGCGCTTACTTTTACGACACGAGAAGACATTGAGCGCACGCGCCAGGGTGTGGCGATTAGAGAATGGCAGTTCGGCGGAGAGGTCGTGCGCACTAAAGTAAACGTTCTGGTGCCGCGAAGCGTACAAAAAATTGATGTATCACTAGAGCAGATTGGAAGAACAACCACCGACGAATACGACGTCGCCAACCTGCTCCTGGGAGATTGAGATGCCTGAAGAAAGGAACAAAGAGAAGGACGAATGTTTGGAGTGCAAGAAGAAAGATGCGCGGTGGCGGCAGGATTTTCCCGTGGAGTGGGAGAGTGACAACTATGTGACTCGGCGGGAGATGGTCAAGTTTCTGGCGTTGGGTTCGCTCACCATTGCTGGAGCGAACGCCGTGGTTGCCGGCCTCCCTCATATTCTTAAAGCGGCGGAAATGCCCAGGATGAAAGTAGGAGAGATTTCCTCTATTCCTGTCCGCGGGTCGAAACTGTTTTCCTACCCAACCAAGGCTGATCCCTGCATCTTAGTGCGGCAGCAGAACGGTGAGTTGGTGGCATACTCTCAGGTATGCACGCATCTTTCATGCGCCGTGGTCCATAATGAACAGGAAAATGCCTTGTTCTGCCCGTGCCATCACGGGTATTTTTCAGTGGACGAAGGCCGACCTTTTGCTGGCCCGCCAACGCGTCCGCTGCCACGGATCAAGCTGGAGCAACAGGGAAATGAGATTTTCGCGGTAGGAGTGGAAGTGTGATGAACAACCGCCAGGCGCAGGGAACAACGCTCTTCACGGCATTGCTGGTACTGATAGGCATCGGCGTTGTAGTGCAGCTCTGGCTTCTAGCCGCTTCGGTTGACGCGCTCATGCGTCATCAACAGACGATACCGTTGTATGCCGCCCTTGGATCTGCCGCCGTTTTCGTGATCAATGGTCTGCTGGTTCTCTACGTGATCAACTTCGACCGAAAGATCAAACAGTAGCGTCTTTTAGCAGGTGCGCGGGCGGCTGCTTGAAGGTGAGAAGCAGATTCAAGGCAAACAGAGTGACAGCGGCCAGCTCGCAGATTGCAGATACCGGCAAAATTCCCCAGGCCGGCGACCAGTAGTTTTCATAGGCCAGAATTTCGCTGCTTACCCGCAAAGCGCAGCCCATATTCAGTAGCAGAAGACAGGCAAGCATTAATCGCGGGCTGTACAGCACACGCATTCCCGCGAAGGCAGGCAATACTCTCTGGCCGATGGCAAACACCATGGTCGAAACAAATCCTACGGTGAGTGCATGCCGCGAAGCGCCAATCCATCCATGGTTATGGTCAAAATATACGCTGCAAATGCCGAGGCTGGATGCCATCAGGAGCCAAAGGTAGGCGACCCTAAGAAATGCAGGAAAAGAAGCGTGGATCCCGGCAGTCTTGGGCGCTTGCCGGGGCCGCTCGAACAAATGAAAAGCCGTTACAGCAGCAATCGCTGCAGCGGCGATCAGCCAGTGTGCAATCGGAGAAAAACCGGCAGCAGCCAGGAAAACACCGCTGATGCTCAACAGCAGAGCGGAACGAAGCACAGTCTCATTCAGCGGCTTGAGGCCCAGAAAGGTCGGCAACCATCGCGCGCTGAATCCCCAGACAGTAGGAACAATGAACGCATACGACACCAAGGCCAGGAATCGGGCTTCAAAGATCACCGGAAACGCCGGCCCTGTATCGTGCAAACTCACGAAGACGGCAACTATCAGGTTCAGCAGCAATGCCACGCCGAAACCAACGGTCCCCGTCAGAACGGAGAGCATCCAGACCGGCATGGGCTTATTGTCGTTGGGCAAGCGGGCCGGACGATGGCTCCCAACTGAATGAAGAAAAATGAGGAATGCGGCGAACTCCAGCGTAGCTGAAATCGGCAGCAGCGCGCGCCAGTACAAGTGATAAAAACCAGAGGCCCAGCGCAACAGAACGCCTGAGGTCCAGAGCAGCCAGGCAACCCATCCTCGCGCAGCAGGCTGGGCGCTGCTGCCTGTCAGCTTGGGAATCGAATAAAATCCGATGCCCAGGATGAATGTCCCAATCCACCCAAAAATCTGCGCATGACCGTGCGCCTGGATCCAGCTTGTTGAGATTGCGCTGCCGCGCCCACCGCTGATCGAGATAAGGTTCCACACTCCCAGAAAAGTCCCGGGCAGAAGCATAAAAAAAAGGCCGGTGATGGCATACGCCATCATCAATCGCTGGGCGCTCTCTTCCCGCGCCTTGAGCAGGATGGCTGATTCGTTGCTCATCCTGCTCTCATCGATAGGGACTGTCGCCGACATTACAAACCGCTCTGAGTTCCGCTTTCCATTGCAATCGCGCGTGGGAAGAGCATGTTGTTCTCGAGGTGAATGTGCTGATGCAGGTCGCTTTCAAAATCTTTCAGCGCAGTGTAGAGCGTTCTATAGCTGAAGCAGGCTCCCTCAGGAGGTTCATAGTTCGAGCTGAAGGTTTTGATCTCTTTAAGAGCCGTGCCTGCGGAATCATGCTCCAGTTCCATCATGTGTACAGGGTTGCTAACGGTGCCGAAAGCCGGTCTGGGTTTTGGACGGCCGCTGCTGACAGCATTCTCCAGAGCAACAATGTAGGGAAAGAGAATGTGCTCTTCTTTCATCATGTGCGAGGTGAGTTCGGCAGACATTGCCTGAAATACCTGCTGGATACCGCCCAGCTCCGGATGTGCTGTACCGTGGACTGACACAACCTTCCTTAGCAACTGCTCAAGGCGTGGAAGCTCCTGCTTCACGTAGACGTGATGTGTACTGACGATATGCTCGACCAGCTCCGCCAGTGTGCCGCCTGAAAAATTCTGGCCGTTCGACTCGGATGCCGGTCTGAGAGCGCTGCCTTGTTCCATCTCACTCAACACGTCTTTCAAGGTGACATGAGCGTGCATGCAGGCATCGTTCAATGATCTTGATCCGCCGCAGCAATAATCGATACCAAGCCTCTCAAACGTTCGAGTCGCATTGGGAATTTCTATGGCTAATTCTCTGACTGTCCGGGCGCCGTCCAGGTTCATAACTCTCTCCTCGGGAAATATCTAGCAATCGATCTCCAATTAAGAGTCTAGGAGCGCCGCCAGGCTGGGCCTATGACTTTTGTCACAGGAAGCTCGCTATTCAGAGCTTTCCAGCTCTGCCTGGAGTCGTTTGAGGTCGGGGATGGTCACGGCCTTTCCATCCATCTGAATGAGATCTTCAGCTTGTAAGCGGCTCAGGTTCCGTGACACCAATTCACGCACAGTCCCGATCTCTGAAGCTAGCTCCTGATTGCTTGGTGGTAGCTGGATCTGAACGCCCGCAGGAGTCTTCTTCCCGGCCTTCGCTAGACGAACCAGCACAGAAATAAGGCGCGAACGGACAGTGGTGAAAGAAAGCTCTTCAATAATCCCCACGAGTTTGCGTAACCGCGCCCCCACCACCTTTAGGACCTTGAGCGGGACCTGCGGATGCACAAGGCAGAGGGAATGGAAATCCTGTTTGCTAATGAAATAAATCCTGGCATCCTCCATTGCCGCAGTGGAAGCAGGATAATTGCCGCCATCGAAAAGTGGCAGCTCGGCAATCGAACTGCCGGGGCCTTCAACTGCAAGGATCTGCTCGCGACCATTGGGCGAACTCTTGAATATCCGCACACGACCGCTCTCAATCACAAACAGGCCGGTGCAGGGTTCGCCTTCCGTAAAAAGCAACTCGCCCTTGCTGTACTTCCGCGGAACAGCGCGTTCGGCAAGGAACTGGAGTTCAGTTGCGGTGAGACCGTTAAAGATTTGGACGCGTCGAAGAATTTCCAGAGCTTGAGGTACGGGAGCCATGGATGGACATTCTAAATTGTTCAGCAACTTTACTTTCACTAAGCATCAAGAACTGCCCAATCATTCGAGTGCGGAAATCAGCGTTGTTGCAAGTGTGAAAGGCTAAATTGTTCCAAGTGAAGGGTCACATTGCAGAAGGCCGCGAGTTGCAGTAATCATCCGCGACCTCCAGGGGCGCGGAACGCATGTCCACGGCCTTACTCGAGGACGCAGGCCTGCCCATCCATCTTTCCCCCGACAGTCTTGCACACGCTTGCCAGGATGTTGGACGAAGTACGACTGCTCATCGCATGATTTTCACTGAGAGTGTTCGTTACTAAGTAGATATTTGTCAAAGCTACTCTGGTTTCTTTATAAATTTTCTTAAGCGCACCCCAAAGGAAAGTCCTCTGCTTTCTATGCAACCGAATGCATGTGCTATGTGTGTTCGAGATTGCCTTCTGGTGTCTATAAATCAGGTTAACTTGTACTCGGGGAGAATAGTGTTGAGGAGAAAGCTCATGAGGCTAGCCAGGCTGGCAGTAGTAATTGCTGCTGTTGTCGCGATGGGAAGCGTATCTCTAACCGCGCAAAAACCGCCCGATCTCGAGAACGGATTCAAAACTACGGTTCCTATGACGGCAGCCATCTGGACACCGTCAACCTGATGAACGGCAACCTGATGCTGCACGCGCCATTACTTCCGGGCTTTCCCCAGCGCGGGAAGTTCAGCTTGCAGGATATTTTGTCCTTCAACGCCAAAACCTGGCAGGTGGTCTGCATTGACAAGACGTTTGATACCGGCACCGTCACGGAGTGCGGCTGGTATCCTGGCGCGAACGGCGTAGCTTTACAGCGATCGGTCGATCTCGCCATGCAACGCACGATCGACATCTTCTCCAGCGGAACCACCACCATCTACACCGCTTCCGGCTATTCCTTAACCACCGCGGACGCGGCGATGCATCAACTTTACGCGACTGCAACCGTCAATGGAGTGAATACCGAATTTGAAACGGTGGATAACACCGGCTACCACGTGGTGCTGAGCGGGGCTGACAGCAGTGGCGTTCGGAATACGGCCACTGTTACCGATCGCCAGGGCAACCAGTACGTGGTTGTGTTTGACGCGCCGGCAAATTGCGGCACCTTGCCGCACAACCCTCCGTTGCCCAATGCCCGCATTGGCGGTGGCTATGCCGCACCAATGATCGACGACACTCCCAGGGGCGACCAGTTTTGTCCCCAGTTTGCCTTCGCAACGCAGGTCACCGACAGCAACGGCAACGTAATGAACCTATACAACCCACAAAGTTCGCAAAACCTGGGAATGGACACTCTGGGACGGCCGCTGCCCCTGGAATCTGGGATGACCCAGACCACCGACTACAGCGGATGCGTAAGCCCAATTCCCATCGTTGACGCGTGGTTGATGAACTATAGCGCGCCGGACGGCACGACTCGCCAGATGAAGTTGTGTTTTGTCTTCCCTCCATTCGATACCGCTTTCAACCAGTCGGGAGTGGCGGAGGCCGCGGGCGCTCCTACTCTCGGCCCCCGCTCTCCCGGCGCAAGCGGCTCAAATATTGGATTGGAATCGGTGGCTACGGTAATCCTTGCCGATGGCACCAAGTGGGCTTTCACCTACGATGGCTATCAACATATAACCTCGGTCAGTCTTCCCACCGGGGGTTCCATCACTTACTCTTGGACCACAATCGCGCTGACCAATGGTTGCAGTGGTCAAACCAGGGTAAGCCGCGCCGTGACCACGCGTACACTCGACGACGGCCGGGGCCATAGCTCGCAATGGGCATACACCTGGGGAACATCCGTCAATGGAGTGATTACGAACGTCGTCACCGATCCTCTTCTCAATGGCACGGCCCATATTTTCACAGCTCTCGACGGGCCTAACGGGTTGGGGCCATCAAGGACTTTGTAAAAACTCTGACAAAGAAGCAGCAGGACAAAGTTATATACGTCAAATAAACTAACTGTTGGAACGAACATCACGTTTCTACAAATGGCGTTGCGGAGTGTGTTAAATGGGCACCAGCTTTGTCGAATATAAGGAATTCGGTTTTTGGACTCGCGACGACTTTCTTGAGAGTTGGCTTACAACTCTGATGGAAGAAATGCAAAAACTGCCGTCATTGGAACCGTGGCAGGAAGCGATGAAGGAGCATTGGCGAGTCCAGGCGATCATTGATGGCGGTGTAATGTCGGTCGGTCTGGACGATTTTCTGACAGACAGTTCCAGGAAAGATTTCGTGCTTTCGCTGGCTAGGGGAGCGTTGCCACGCAGCGTCCCAATAGCGCACCGCACGGGCGAACTTTTCATCGACCTTCTTGCTGGGAAACTGAAGACCACCGTGTCCAGTCCGATCGACTACCTCAGCGAATCAGGGGCAAGCCAGGCTCGATCAGGTTAAGAGTCTCTGGGAAGGTTATTTCTTTAGGCGGGTGGCCTCACCGGCGCCGCCGGATACACCTACACGTACGACAGCGACGGCAACCGCGTGCGCAAATCGAACGGAAACCTGGCCGCCAACGGCACGCTCTACTGGTACATGACGCCGGGCGTCGTGGCCGAGAGCGATCTCGCCGGAACGCTGAAGTCTGAGTATGTGTTTTTTGACGGCGAGCGCGTGGCCCGTCGCGATGGCGCTACCGGCGCGGGCGGCGTCTTCTATTACTTCTCTGACCACCTGAAAACCGCATCGGTGATTACCGATTCCGCCGGCACGATCAAGGCCGAATCCGACTATTACCCGTGGGGCGGCGAACTTCAGTTCGTCAACAATGATTCCAACGACTACAAATTCACCGGCAAGAAGCGCGACCTCGAAACCGGCCTCGACTACTTCGGGGCACGGTATTACTCAAACGGGCTGGGACGATGGGTATCGGCGGACTGGTCGTCCGCGCCCGTTCCCGTGCCGTATGCGGATTTCCACGATCCACAGACGCTAAATCTATATATCAGTTCGTAGGCGGGAATCCGGCGAGCAAGGCAGACCCGGATGGACATGATGCCTTATGGGTGGTTGATAAAAAGACGAGCGAAACAACCGTGGTAATACCAGTCCACTTTACGGGAAGCGGAGCAACATCAGAAAATGTTTCAGCAATTGTGAATCGGGATAATCAGCTTGATACCGGCGACTCGCATGTAAAAATTGAAGTCGTTCCAACGGATAAGCCGATTAATGGAGTCCTTAACACGATGGATTTGAGTTCAGGATATGATTTCAAAAACTATCCCAAAGCTGGCGAGGGTGTGAATAAGTTAGGAGGAAATGAGGGGCATATAAACACAGACGCCGGACAACCCAACGCCAACAATGGTGCGGCGCACGATAATTTGCACTTTGCCGGCGTTAGAGACCAGTATGACGAGGGGAAAAAGGATAAAGACGGACATCGAACTAGCACTCCAAAGCCAGGGTATGACAGTACCAATATCGTACGGGAACGAAATTGAAGCCAGAGCAGATTCAAGAGGCAAAGAAAAACAAATCGACCAAGCACTGCACGTCAGATCAAGGAAAGACAACATGCAAATAAGAATAGTTTGGAGGCGTTTACCATCGACAGTTGTCATTTTCTGTGTAGCTGCAGGTATGCTTAACGCTGTGCCATCGAAACGCACACCTGTAGACGTGCGCTGTAACGGCGATGACGCGTTAACACAGCGGACCTGTGCAGCCGTCGAGAATGGGCTTAAATCGTCCCCGGATTTCATACTAAGCGCTGAAAGCAGCCCCGCCGAATTGGTCATTACGATTCCCACCAATGTTGACTGGAAAAAAGTGGGCAAACGAACGAAGGTGATCTATTTAGCTGAATTCTCATCGTCCGGCCATCAAACACTCGGCAATACTAAGGGTGCATGCTGGGATCATGCTATTTCGACGTGTGCAACACAAATTATCAGACAGTTGAAGGTTGCAGCTCGTAAAGCTCATTAGCTCATTGCCGGCTACACTTACACCTACGACGGCAACGGCAACCGGGTGCGCAAGTCGAACGGAAACCCGACCGCAAGACGAAACGTGGCGGACCGCATTTTCACACTAAGCGTGGCACAGGAGATAAGAAGCAAGACAATGTCCAGCTATAATTATCCGAAGTAGGAATGTGATGGAGAACCTCTGGATTACAACCGCCGAAGTCGCAGTGCAGCCGGGCGACATGCCCTCTGGCGACACCCTCGGTTTCATGAGGATTACAATGTGGGCCTCTTCAAAGGAGGACTTCGTTCATAAACTGAAAGAATATCTTGCCAAGTACCAATGGAATCTTATATCGATGGAAAACACAGAAGTGGTCGATCCATCAAGAGACTACGGCGACGAAGAAAATCAGATGATCGAGGAAATGTTACCAGATTGCAATGCGGTGCGACTGGGCACATATTATAGCTACAAGGCAGATTAACGGCGGGTGGCCGGGGCCAAAAATCAGGAAACACCACACACGGCCCTTGAGTATGAATACTCAGATCGAACCGAAGCACCTTTGGATCGGCCAAGTCGAAGTCAGGCCGCTAGAAGGGTGCGATGTCTTGGATGACGCAAAAGGGGCATTCGTAAACATCGTCACATGGGCCGTCGATTCAGACGAATTTAGGCGCAATGCCGAGTTACTTTTCGATGAACTGCGATTGCTCGTGATAGACGTCGTGCGGCCAGAACCCGTCGAGGTAAGGAGGAGCAGAGAAGGTGATGTTTTTTTTCGACGAGTCTATCGAAGACATCATTTCCCGAGCTGAAAATAATCCTAACGCGAAAAGTGCGTGGCCAAAATGACAATGCGATTGTTGTTGGATGATCATGAGTCCTTTATGCGATCTCAAGCTGGTACGGTATGGGGAAAAGTGTATTTTAAAGTTGGGGATCAATTTTTTCCTGATCATGATTGGACCGATATGGTTGTTGCGTTTTCAAGCGCATGGCTGGAAGCATTGATTCGGATCGCAAATCGATCAACAAAAAGGGAAACAGTCTGGTTTTTAGATGGCCCTTTCAGTATTTCCTTATTTGCGGCTAGTGAACATGTTTTGGAGATCAGCTTTCTGCATAAAGACGCCATGAAACATTCAACAAATGAACTAATCGGGGACTTGCTGGAGGACGCAGTTTCCAATGGCAAGCAATTGCTTAATCTCTCTCAGCAAAAAGACTGGCTTGATCACGACACCGAAACACTTCAGATCGCTACAGAAAAAGCTTCAGCCCTTTTGAGAAGAGACTTGAATTGAAGGATTAGGTATCGACGGCGAGCGTGTTGCCCGCCGCGACGGCGCCACAGGCACGGGCGGCGTCTTCTATTACTTCTCTGACCATCTCAAGACCGCGTCGGTCATTACAGACTCTGCCGGGGTGATCAAGGCCGAATCGGACTATTACCCCTGGGGGCAATGGAACAAGCACAGTCGAATCCCACAACCGGCCAGCAGATAAAAAACTATCCAGATGAAAGATCCGCGTTGGCCAGCAAGCCAAGGGTGGGTCAAAATGCGCCAAAACATCAATGGAATCGAGATACACTATGTGAGAAACACCGTCACGGGTGCGGTTGCTGATTTTAAATTTGCTGGACCGTAGAAAATCACGAGGTGGGATCAGATATGGAAGCAGGTCTTCAATTCGACGTGCTCTACCGAGACAATGATCTCGTGAAGGTTCGTGTCTCGGCTTGCAATGGTGCTTTCAGCGGTACCGCTGATGTCTATCTCGGCACAGGACAGCTCAGCGAGTTCGCCAGACAACTGCAAGGGTTCCCAATGAACGTCTCGGATACACGTGAGGTTTTGTTTGGAACGTTTGATCCGGAGTCGGCAGGTGGTGGTGTGAGCATGCGGCTCTTTTGCATTGATCGATCCTGTCATGCCTATGTGGAGACGAAGATCGAGTCAGACCGAGATGCAGCCGGTAGGGTTCAGTCTGCATTGCTGTTCGTTCCAATCGAAGCGGGTGCAGTTGACTCATTCGTTGATGAACTGCGCGGCCTGGATGCAGGAAACACAGTGACGGCATATCTGCGAGCGACGGTTCCAGTCTGAATGTCGCGTAGCAATACCCGTTGCTTGCGTTTCAAGTCCCGCCACCAACTGCGCTTCTGGAACACTACCCACTTCCTGCACAGATTCGCAGAACATCGGCAATATCATGGATCGGGGTTATGACTTCCACGCCGGAAACGGAACGGGTTCACCGGCATGAATTCAAACTTGCATCAGGGTAAGCGCCCATCCGATGATTGTCGTCGCTTCCAGAATTGCGAATTGGGCCAGCGCAGTACGGAACCGTAAAACTTACCGCGGACAGACAGGTAAGCGTCGTAGGTTTCCTGCACCCAGCTATCGTATGACTTAAGAGCGCCTGGGTCGCCCGCAAAATAGCCGGCAATTGCCGCAGCACATCGAGACCCGCTCTCGATGGATTTAAGCAGGCCCTGCCCGGAGAGCGGATCGAACGCAAGGGCCGCGTCGCCCGTAGCGATCCAATTCGCGCCGACAACGGGACGGCGCACCAGGGAGCCGGCCGAGACGACCAAAGATGGCGGGGGAATCTGCCTGCATCCGGCGCGCTCAAAGGTAAGTGGCGCCAGCGCCATCAGCTCATGCCAGATGCCGGCATCCCATAAATCGGAATCGGTCATGTAGGCAAAGACCATGCGTCCATCCGGCAGTGGGGCGGAGTACCACCAGCCTTCTTCGACGGCTTCAATCAAAGTCCATTGCGCTGCTTCGGACAGCTTACAAAAGGTAACTGCCCCGATCAGCCGGTCCGCTACATCGGCTTGCGCTCCCAGCCGGCTGGCGAGCAGAGCCTTGCGTCCAGTGGCGTCGACCAGCATGCGGCCAGAGAAGGTGACATTATTTTTCTCATGAGCAACGTCAACCTGGCACTGACTGTCCGTCATCGAGCAGGATTTCACATGGGTGGAGAGGAGAAGATCGGCTCCTGCGTCGGCAGCCGCGGCTGCCAGCATGGCATCAAAGCGGGCGCGATCGACGTGCCAGCCGCAACCGTACGGATTGCTCAGGAAATCGTGATGGCGCGCGGCTCGCGTCTCCCAGGCAGAGCGAATACCGTAAGATTCCAGTCGCTCAGACGAGAGAAATCGTTCCCAGACACCCAGCTCCATCAAAGGCTGTCGTATCTGTGGCGGCAGCGTTTCGCCAACGCGAAGGTTCTCATAGGCGGATTGCTCGATCAACGCAACGCGGAACCCACGGCGGCTAAGGTCGAGCGCCGTCACCGCGCCTGCGGGGCCGCCGCCGGCCACCACAACATCGAACGAATTCATACCGATTGCGGGCAAAAGCTACAACGTTCGCTCGGTTTCGATGACTACATTGCCACTCTGGACCAGGAACCCCAGGCCACTCCAGAAATTCACCATGTCCTCGAAACTGTTTATACCTCGGTCCCACGTCACGTAATTGTTGGAGGTTGCGGTGAAGACATCGTCGGGATGCGCCGACGGCCACCAGGATAAGGGAGACTGGAAGACGCAGTCGAAGAAGTCAGCCTGCCAGGGTACAGCCTGCTGCTTGCTGAGATCGCCGGCACTTAGTTGAGTCCCATCGAGCCGGAAGGGTTCAACATACGGGTACACGTCGCGAGTGAAGAAGCTGGTCTCGATCCCCGGGAAAAACGGACCGCCGCTGCAGTTCTCCAGGGCCGCGCGAGTAAGGCCGTCAGGAGTAATGTTTGTGTCGAGCGCCGGAGGTCCAACCCAGTCGTTGACGAAATTCCCGGCCGCCCAGTTCTTCATCACGTTGTACTGCGTAGGAGTCAACGCATGGTTCGCCCAATGGCCGGTGTTAGGGGATCCGTGGCCTCTGATCAGGAAGACATCAGCGAAAGAATCCGTCCAGATGGCCGGCATGAGATGCGGAGTATCTACCGAGGGCGTAATGGCCGGGTCCCGCAACGCCTGGAAGATGAAGTTACGCTGGTCAGCGGTGGCGGGGGGCGGAATCACGGCTGGTAATGGCGCATGTTTGTTGCCGATTTTGGTAGTAACCCACTGATAATCCGTCGCCCGCTTGAGGATCGGATAGACATCCTTTGTGAACGACGGGGTTGCCGGCACTTTGAAGCCCAGGCGGTCGACCGCGGTCTGCAAAAGTGCGTCGTACAGGCTGATGATGTGGAAGATCGGCGGTGCAAAACGCGGCGGGGGACAGATCACCCACGCGCCACTGGCCTGAACCGGTTTGTTGCCGTGGAGTGTTACCGCCGCGGTCACCGGACCGTCGGAAACGTCATCGTGCCAGCCGTCATTGTTGGCAAATGCCACAAGCGGCGCGTTGGTGGGCGAACTGGAAGCGCCGAATCCACCGAGCACAAGAAGCCGGCCGCTCGCGTCTGTTTGAATTTCTCCCAGTGGCACTGGGGTTCCCATGAAATGACCGGTATCAAAGAACGCAACTCCATTGGGCCCCGTGATGGTGCGAGGACCGGGTGTAATCATGAGGGAGGTGCGATCGGTGACCGATGCGTTTCGGAGTGGACCCGTACGACCGATGCCCCTGAAGGCGTTAAACGCCGCCTTCGTGTTCGCGAGTTCGACTGTCCAGGTGATGTCGGCGATGGATGAGGTAATCTCGCCCATAAACACGCCGTTTTCCCAGCCGTAAATGCGGAAACGAGCGGCCTGGTGGCGTACACGGCCCTGCGCGTCCTTGTAGCCATTCGGAGGAACAATCACTGACCCCGGAATCTCAGGTCCCACGTAGAAACCGGAAGGGGAATCGTCGGGACAGTTGCCGATCCTGGCCACGCCAATCGAGGGGAAAATCTTGAAAACCCAGCTCATCTGTAAGTTTCCTCCAAAGGCTCCCGGATTGCGCCGGGGTTGCGCAATCTGGGATAGGGCCTAAGCCAACGGCGAGTAGGGAGCGAGTTTATAAATCGCCTTTGCGGTCGTCCTCGCGCCGGATCCAAACCTGGCGATAGACTCTCGCTGCATCGCCATCCATTGCGCGTCGCCATCCAGCCTGGCCCACGCCTGCTGGCGGGCAGCCAGGCTCTCAAATGGGAGCACGTAAGTAAACCGCGGCAGATGTTCACCGGCAACAGTAGCTCCGGCCACAATCGGATCAACGCCAATCCGGCTGAGAACGGAACTGACTTCTGGCGCCGGGCTGCCACGCCAGGCTGGGGCATGCCAGGTTCGAACTTCGAATAAGCCCGGGGTGACTGACGCCGACTCAACCGGGAATCGCACCGGCTCCTCGCCGGCGATCAACACATGAGATCGAACATCATCGAGGACTTGCGCCGACTCGATTCCAGCCCAGGCGCGGCGGACGCGCGGATCAGACGCGATGCGGGCACGCTCCTTGAGCATCTCGTCGAAACTGGAGTACACCGTAAGCAGCAGCGTTTGCGGGGTATGAGGCGCAACGATAGCCTCCAGGCACATTCTGGGGGTGTTGCGCGACTGGCCCATGCACGGAAGCAAGGTGTCACCAATGTAAGAGCGAAGATGCGGTACCTGACCGGCATCGGTGACGCAAAAGCTTTCGCATGCGATCACGCGCGTCCCGCTTTCGGGCCGCATGTCTTTTGCGAATGCGGAAAATGTATTGAGGGCGCCGGCTCCGCCCGCGGATACCCCCAGCCAATATAGCGCAGAGCGACGGGAGATCATTTGAAATACGCCCTTTCCCCAAAAGTCCAAGCCGCATGCACGCATACGACCCGATTTTGGTCCACTCAGCTCGCGTCGAGATTCTCCTCTCACACGAGCCCGGCTGTCAATGCCAAAAGAACGGCAAATGGAGCGCAGGCTAAGGAACCAAAGGGAAATCGTACATGGTCCTTACTAGACTACAAAATATTTAGTCGCAGCCGCACTTTCTCGCCAGATTCGTTACCGTGTTCAGATCATCGCTCAAGCCTTCCCTGCGGTACGCGTCCATGGCCTTCGGTCCCCAGGTTCGCGGGCTCTTCCACATATTGACCGGGCGGCCTGGACCTTCCGGAATCAGTCCATCGGCCAGGCCACCGAGGAGAGCGCCTTGTCCGGCATCGACAGCAACGCTGGCTGGATCAGGCCACTTGCCTTGCAAGACTGAATCGACGATGTTGCTAGTCGCGCCTCCCGCTGCGCCTCCGATGTATGGATTGTCAGTGGCAATGCCCGCACCAAGCCCCGCGAGCGCGCCCAGGCCGTCGCTTACCGCGCCGCGCCCAATATCGCCAGCGAGCTTCCAGCCGGAATCACCACATTCAAGACCATGGATGGCACCTTCAACTGCTCCAAATCCGGCTCCGATCGCGGCAATGACGCACCACGGACATTTGCCGCTCGGGTCCCTGTAGTTGGTGGGATTATTAAGGACATAAGCGTAGAGATTGGTGTCTCCGCCGGCGAAACCAGCCGGATCTTCGCTGATGAACCTTCCCAGAATCGAATTGTAGTAGCGGGCGCGATAGTAGTAGATGCCGTTGCCTGCGTTTTCGCGTCCCGTGAACTGGTAAGGATTCGTGCTACTCAGACCGGTAAGCGCAGTGCCCCCGAAGGGATTGTAAGTATAAGAAGTTATCAGATTACCGGTCGCATCAGAGAGGGCAATCGTGCTCCCCAGATTATCGGTCAGGAAGCTGAAGGAGCCTGTAGAATCCGCGCGGCTAAAAATCTCATCGACGCCGAGGCTCAGCAGGTTGGCGGTGACGGTTGAACCGGCAAGCTCTTGCACGGCATTGAGCCCGTCATACAAAAATCCCGTTCCTGCTGGATTCTGAACGCGCCGGCCATAGGAGTCATACTGTATGGAATTTCCGTTGAGCGAGGAAAGGTGATTGCGCGTGTCCCACGTAAACGTGTTCGTGCCGTCGGAAAGCATGTTGCCGTTGTTGTCATAGGAGAGTGGAATGCCATTCCAATTGGTCAACTCATTGGCCACGTCATATGCGGCAGAGATGACCGGCTGAGGCAAGCCGGTGCGTGTCAAGCTTCCTCCGCGCTGGACAACGTGGCCGAGTGAATCATAGACATAAGAAAGGCCGCCGAGAGTATTGGCTCCAAAGCTATACGTTGTGCCGATGACGCGCGAATTTCTGTCATAGCTATAGGCCACGCTCACGCCGTTCGGCAAGGTCAGGGAAGTACGCCGGTTGGCATTGTCATATCCCAGGCTGACCGTGACGGCGCCTTGCGAAATCTGGGTCATGCGGTTGGCATCGTCATAGCTGTAGCTGATTGCGGGTTGGCCGAGCACGGTCATGCCGGTGCGGCGGCCGGCGGCGTCGTAAGAGTAGCTGAGCGAGCCGAGAGGAGTGGTTTCTGATCCCAGGCGGTCGAGATTGTCATACGAGCGGGTAATCGTGCCACTCAAGCTGTCCACAGCCTGGGTCAAACGATCGACGGAATCATACTGGTAGGAGATGGTGCTGGCATAAGTGTTATTGCCGCCAACCACCTGTGTTCCAAATCCGATGAAGACAGGCCTGTTCAAGCCATCATATTGATAAGTGGTGAGTTGGCCTTTCCGGTCCGTAGCGCTCACAAGATTACCAGCCTGATCGTAAGCAAAGCTTTCCTGGCGCAGCATTGGATCGGTACGGGTAATTAGCTGGTCACGATTGTTGTAAGTGAAAAACGAAAGTCCGCCCCGCGCATCCTGCACGCTGGCGACGTTCCCATTGGCGTCGTAGGTATAGATCGTGACACCCTGCAGCGCGTCATTACTTTGCACTACCTGGTTCAATGGGTTGAAGGTGTATCGCGTCACGCGTCCCGCTGCATCGGTTAGCGCCAGAAGGCGGCCCCCGCTGTCAATGAAGCGTGAAGTGATGTTACCCACCGGATCGGTGATACTAACCAGATCAGCGCCGTCATAGCTAAACTGTGCCGTGTTGCCGTCCGGATCAGTTGTTGAAACCGGCAGCCCTTCAGTATTCGGCACAAGCGTGGTCTGGTGGCCCAACGGATCGGTGATCCCCGACAGGGCTCCAGCCGGTGTATAGCTGAAGCTGGTTGTGTGATTCAACGGATCGGTAATCGAGGAAAGCTGATTGAAAGTGGGCTCGTAAGTAAGCGTCGTCGTCACCGCATTCGGCGTTCCCGCCAGGCGGGTGATGCTGGTGATGTTGCCCAGCGAGTCAAACGTGTAGGCTGTCTGCCGCGAGAGCGGGTCGGTAATGCTGGTGAGCAGGTTCGTATTGGGATCGCGGCCGAAGCTGGTTGTCTGTTGCTCGGGCCGGCCCAGCGCAGCAATTTGGCTGGTGCTGTATCCGGCGGCATTGAAGGCGGTGCGAGTCACAATGCCATTCGGATTGGTAACATCAGTTTGTGTGATGGCTCCGGTGATTGGATCGGTCGTGTAGCTGAACAGGAAATTCGTGTTGTCCGCCTGGGTCTGCCGGACCACT
>Ga0164306_10000270_pt1 | contig 19983 bp, 19 predicted proteins | sample Whisoiple_242_MG_FD_110213 | JGI IMG/M metagenome (GOLD analysis project Ga0164306, IMG submission 110213) | Soil microbial communities amended with fresh organic matter from upstate New York, USA - Whitman soil sample_242_MG | ecosystem: Environmental > Terrestrial > Soil > Unclassified >... | reverse complement strand
GTCGCCGTCGCTGCCGCCGCGTCGGCGGCGCTCGCGGTGTTGATCCGGCGACTCGGACCGATGCCGGGTGTGCTGCTGATCAAGTACCTGTTCGACCGGGATTCCGCCCGGGTCACGGCGGCGCTGCTGGCGCACCGGCCCGGCGGCGTGGTGGTCATCCGCGACCAGCAGTACCGCAACGGTGATCGGGATGCGCTGCTCGACGTCCACCTGCTCGCGAAGCCCGGGCCGCGGCCGACTGTCGTATGGGTGCACGGCGGTGCCTGGGTCTCCGGCAGTCGGAAGAACGTCGCGACCTACTTCGAACTGATTGCCGCACAGGGGTACACGGTGATCGCGGTGGACTATTCCCTGGCCCCGGCCGCCGCGTATCCGGCCGCACTGAGGCAGCTGAACGACGCCCTGATCTACCTCCAGGCCCAGGCCGAGCGGTTGTACGTTGACACCACCCGACTGGTGCTGGCCGGGGACTCGGCCGGCGCACAGTTGGTCAGCCAACTTGCGACACTGACGACCGTGCCGCGGTACGCCGCTGAACTCCAGCTGACTCCGGCGCTGCAGCCCGATCAGCTGGCCGGGGTGATCCTGCACTGCGGCTATTACGACATGCGCACCTTTATCGACCGCGGCCTACTGGCGCCGGCGGTCTTCCGGTGGGGCATCGGCACTGTCGTCCGGGCCTATACCGGTGATCGGGCGACCGACTCGGCGGCGATCCGGCAGATGTCGACCATCGATCACATCACCGCCGACTTCCCGCCGACCTTCATCGCCGGCGGCAACGCAGATCCGTTGACCGACGCCCAGTCCCGACCCTTCGCCGAGCGGCTGAACGACCTGGGCGTGGATGTCACCACCCGTTTCGTCCCACCGGATCACCGACCAGCGCTGGGTCACGAGTTCCAGTTCAACCTGGACAACGAGGACGGGGCCGACGTGCTGCGGCGGACCGTGGCGTTCCTTGCGGATCACACCCGTTGAGTCTTCCTCCGCCGCAGGGTGATTCAGTTCGGAAGCCCCGCATGCAGCTGCCAGAACGTCACAATGGTGGCCGTGGCGTCGAAGTGCTCGGCGACCGGCGGGTTCCCGCGGGTGGCGGGGGTGGGCCAGTTGTGCCCGCCGTTGATCACCGTTGCCATCAGGAAGGCGGCCTCGCCCTCGAACAGCTGGACCACCACCTCGGTGATACCCGTGCTGCCAGGGGCAAGGCGGGCATTTGCGGGGACGTCACGGGAGATGCCGTTCCGCTCCAACATTTCCAGGCAGGTGAACGCCGGAAGTGTAGTGCCGAGGTCGGTCTCGTCGACCGTGAGCGGCGGCCGGAAACCGCGATCCGCCGTGCCGTGCACATAGACCACCGGCGCCGGTGCCGGCACAGCCCCGGTCGCCGCCAGCTCGGTGCGGTAGTGCCGGGCCTTCTCCGGGTCGAGCGCCTTACCCACCGCGGCGAACCCTCGGAATGCAGTCGAGAGCGCGGAGTTCAGCAGTTGCCAGACCATGCCCCCGCCGTTGGAGAAACCGGCCGCGTAGATCAGCTCCGGATCGGCCGAGACCGTCGGTACCGATGCCGAACCGGTGGGATAGGGCGTGGTGGTGAGTTCAGTCAGCAGCCTGCGGACGAACTCGAGATCGAGAGTCGGGAACTTGCTGTCGCCGGCCTGGAAGTGCACCCACTCCTCGCCCATCCCCGGGTTGGTCTCGGGAAAGACCAACAGATAGTCCTCGAGCGGGCGCGGAAGCGGATTCGGCGGATCGACCCCCCAGCGAGCGGCGATGGTCCGGGAATCCTGGCCTCCACCATGGAACACGATGATCGCCGGAACGGAGGCGGTGACGGGACGATCGGGCACCTGCACCGTGTAGGTGCGGGCGCCCGACTCGGCGAGGGTCAGTCCGGTGATCAGCGACATGGCATTGCTCCTGAACGAGATCGACGGCCTGCCGCTCGTCGGCGTCCGTTCTGACTGCTGGTACGGGCACGCCGGGCGCATTGGTTCTCGGGGCGTCCGGTTCTCGGGGCGTCCGGTTCTCGGGGAGTCACACCCGCAACGACCGGCAACTAGACTGCATGCCGTGACCACCACCCCTGGGGACAACACGCCCGCCGAGCAGCCTGACCACCACCGCACCCCCGCGGAGGAGATCGAGTGGATCGGGGCCGAGGTCGAGGCCCGACCCAAGGTGATGTTCTGGGGGACGGTCGCGGTTGCCGTCGTCCTGGCAATTGCGCTGATCGTGGTCATTTACCTCGCTCTGTCCTGACCCTGCGTGAGCTCAGGAAAGGCCCATTCCGGCGAGAGTGTTGTCGGGCCGAGATCACTGCCGTGAGCGGCAGTATGGCTTTCACAGGCACTGACGCCCTGCAGATTCCGTTCGGCAGGCGGCGGCCGACGATGGTCGCAGTTCCGTTCAGGCGCTGTTGACCGCGGTCAGCGCCTCGTCGTACCGCTGCAGCACCAGGCCGGCCAGTGCCGTACCCAGCGGCTGCGCCACCTCGGCGTCGATCAGCATCGCCTGCTTGGCCGTCGCGTCGAGCAGCAGACCCGGCGCCAAGAACAGCGGCACCACCCCGATCCGACGACGTTGCGCTGTTGCCCGTTCGAGAACGGTGGTGGCCTGCGGTTCTCCGGTGGTGGCGAAGCCGGCCCACACCGGCCCGAGGCGACGCAGGCTCCACCGTTCGGCCAGTTCGTGCACCGCCTGGTTGGCCTCGTCCCGGCTCGAGCCGACCGCGAGAAGCAGGATCGCCTCGTGCGCGGAGATGTGCGCACGAGCAGCGGAATCCTCCAGCGCGAGCAACACATCCTCGCCCATACCGAGGATGTCGCCCAGCCGGAGCGTCACCCCGGTCGCCTGCTGCGCCTCCCGGACAGCCGTCGGCGAGTCCACGGTCGCGTGGAAGGCCTCGCTGAACAGCAATGGCAGCACGACCGCCTCCGACGGCTGTTCGTCCTGCCGCAGGGCGGTGACGGCAGTGACGAGATCCGGTTCGGAAAGGTCCAGGAACGCCGGGACCGCAACCAGTCCGGGCCGCAATGCCTGGACGGCGCGCATCAACTCGGCGATCATCCGGGCTGCCCGGGGGTCGCGGCTGCCGTGGGCCAGCCCGATCAGCGGTGGCAGGCGTGTCGGCATTGCTCGAGGCTATCGTCACTGCATCGTCACTGCCGGTCAACCATCACTACCGGTCAATGGTCGAACACAGATTCCGAGCGGGACGGCAACGAGCCCCGAGGTGCGTGCACCCCGGGGCTCGTTCGGTACGACGCGACTACCGCTTCTTGGTCGACAATCCACGGGCATCGAGAATGGCCCGCTCGAGCGGCCGGAACAGGATCAGTTCGACCCCGACGCCGACTACGAAGATCAGGATCAATCCTGCATACAGCAGCGGTGCGTCGGACAGATCGCGTCCCTGGTTCATCAGCTGTCCGAGACCGAAGCCCAGCTTCGATGAGGTGACGATCAATTCGGCCGCCATCAGCGACCGCCAGGAGAAGGCCCAGCCCTGCCGCAGTCCGGCGAGGAACCCGGGCAGTGCGGCCGGCAGGAGGACATGGCGGGTCTGACCCCACCAACCCAGGCCCAACACGTGTCCCACCCGGGAGTAGAGCGGCGGAACCTGGTCGATGCCGGCGGTCAGGCCGTTGGCGATCGACGGGACCGCGCCCAGCAGCACCACCATGTAGATCATCGCCGGGCTGATCTGGAACCACAGGATGGCCAGGGGCACCCAGGCGACTGACGGCATCGACTGCAGGCCGGACAGCAACGGACCGAAAGAGGCTCGCAGCCAACTGAACCTGGCGATGGCCAGCCCGATCGGGACCGCGATGACGATCGCCATGGCGAAGCCGATCAGTCCCCTGGAAAGGCTGGTCCAGATGGTCTCCCAGGCCTGTCCGCCCTCCAACAACCGGAGCAGCTCGTCCCAGACCGCTGTCGGCGACGGCAGCATCACCTCCGGCTTGACCCCGAGCAGGTAGACGATCTCCCAGATGACCAGCACCACGCCGAGCGCCAGGATCGGCGGGACGATCGAGCTGCCGAGCCGGCGCCACCAGGGTTCCCGGATCCGATCCGGTTCCTCCAGGACATCGAGACCCGCGCCAACCGCGGCGGTGTCCTCCCGTTCGACCTCGTCCTTCGTGATCACACTGTCATCCAGAGCAGGCACCGGTGGTCTCCTTCCGCTGCAGCGAACGTGAGCCGGTGGTGAATGAGTTACGGGCGGGCATGGCTGGCGATCTCCTCTCGCAGGCGCAGAGTGATCTCGGCAGCGAGCGCACCGACCTCTGGGTGCTCGATGGTGCGCGGTCCCTTGATGTTGACCTTCCATTCGCCGACGACCCGGCCGGGCCGCGACGAGAGCAGGACGACGCGTTGCCCGAGTCGGACGGCCTCCCGGACGTTGTGCGTCACGAACACGATGCTGTTGCCGGTTGCTTTCCACACCCGGGTGAGTTCGTCGTGCATGACGTCCCTGGTGATCGCGTCGAGCGCCGCGAACGGCTCATCCATCAGCAGCACGTCGCTGTTCTGACCGAGCGCGCGGGCAAGTGCGACCCGCTGCCGCTGACCGCCGGACAGTTCGTGGATCCGGCGGTCGGAGTGACCCGACAACCGGACCAGATCCAGCAACTCCTCGATCCTGGCCTTGGACTGCTTCTTCGGCACGCCCGCGTATTTCAGTGCCAGACCAATGTTCTGTCCGGCGGTGAGCCACGGGAACAGCGCAGCCTCCTGGAACATCAGCGCCGGGTTCCCCTTGGTGGTCACCGTTCCGGTTGTTGGGTAATCCAACTTGCTGATCAGGTTGAGCAGGGTGGACTTTCCGCACCCGGATGCGCCCAGCAGGCAGACGAACTCGCCGGGAGCCACGGACAAGCTGATGTTGTCCAGCGCGGCCACCTTGCCACGTCGACCGGTGAAGACCTTGCTGACCCCATCGATGATGACCGCGGCCTCGCCGCTGTGGTCCTCCTCGGGCAGCAGCGGCACCACCCTGGGGTCATCTTCGTAGTAGACGAGGTCTGACTCGCCGACGAGTGTCGTCATCCTGTTCGCCCCTTATTCCTTACCGAGACTTGCTGCGCTGACCGGCGGCTCACCGGCTGCCGCGAGCACCTTGTTCAATGCGGTGAGGTCGTAGATCCCGTTCAGGTCCGGCACCTCGGTGAGGGTTCCCGCCTCGACGCCGTTCTCTGCGATGGTGTTGAGGGTGCCCGCCAACGGATCCCAGGTCGGCTCGATGTTGGCGAAGGCCGCCTGGATGGTGGTGTCCGCCAAGGGCTTTCCGGTCAATTCGCCGATCGCGGCGTTCAGGTCCGTCTGCGCCTTCGCCGGGTCTGCCTCAATGGCCCCGATCTCGTTGACCTCACCGGAGATCAACGCTTCGATCGTCTCCGGGTGATCTTCGAGGAACTGCCGGGAGGAGATCAGGATGGTGGTTTGGAACTTCTCGTCCGGCCACAGGGTCTTCTCGTCGACCAGCGTTTTGCCGCCGGCCTCCAGCACCAGCCGGGACGCCCAGGGTTCGGGCAGCCATGCGCCGTCGATCTCGCCGGTCTTGAACAGGTCCAGGGTCTGCGAGTTCTCCTGGTTGACGATGTCGAGGTCAGCGCCGCCGGTGGTCTGAACCTTCAACCCGTTGTCCAGCAACCACTTGCGCAAGGCGACATCCTGGGTTCCGCCGAGCTGCGGGGTGGCCAGGGTCTTGCCCTTGAGGTCTTCCGGACCGTTGATCTCCGGCTTCACGACGAACGCGGCGCCGTTGTTGGTCGCGCCCGCCACGATCCGCAGCGCGTCGCCGTTGGACTTGACGAAGGCGTTGATGGCGGGGTTGGGACCGATGAACGTCGCATCGATGGCACCGGAGAGCAACGACTCGATCGCGGCCGGGCCGGCGTTGAAGGTGGTTGTTTCGAGCTTGGTGTCGCCGAGCGCCTTCTGGAACGTGCCGTTCTTCACGCCGAGCACGGCGGAGGCGTGGGTGACGTTCGGGAAGTAGCCCAGTCGCAGGGTCTCGGCGCCGGTCGTTGCCGGTGCATCGGCGGCCGAACCCTCTGCAGCGGAACCGGTGGCAGCCGAAGATGCTGCGGCCGTCGGTGTCTCACTGCTGGAAGAACTTGCGGTTGAACTGCCCGAGGAACAGGCAACGGTCAGGGTCGCGATCCCGGCGACGAGGGCGCCGGCGACCAGTCGGGACGGTTTGAGGCGGGTCGCGGACCCGATGGAACGGAAGATCGACACGGAAAGTCCTTTGCGGTGAACGCCGGCGCTACGGGCCGGGCGTGTGGGCGTTGCTGGGGGTGAGGGCGAAGTCGCGACCGGTACAGGCCGGGCGCGGACATCGCTCGAGCGTCATCACACGCTCGGCGGTGCGGGAGTTCCTCATGCTGATTCCTCCTGGGCGGCGGTGGTGCTGGAAGGTGCGGGGGTTTCGGGGTGCAGGGCGGCACGGCGGTTGCCGACCATCCCGGCGGACAGCGTCGTGCCGTCGGCCGGGTCGATGATCAGCAGCGACCCGACGGCGCCGCCGGGGCGGTAGGCCTCCACCGGCAGCGCTTCGGCGGTGCGCAGGGTGACCTGGGCAATGTCGTTGAGTGCCAGCACTTTCGGCGCTTCGACGAAGGTCAGGCTGTCGATCTCCAGGAGGTTGTCGATGGAAGTCACCACGACCCTGGTGGTCGACGAGCCGTACCGCAGCAGCGCCCTTGCCCCTGCCCGGAGCGGACGATCGGCGAGATGGGTGATGGTGGCGGTGAACTCGGTGACCGGGGTGGGCGCATCGGCGACGCCCGAGATCAGATCCCCTCGGGACAGGTCGAGATCATCGGCCAACAAGAGCGTCACCGATTCCCCGGCGGCGGCGGAATCCCGCTGACCGTCGGCGGTGTCGATGGTGGTCACCACCGATCGCAGACCGGATGGCAGCGCGACGATCTCGTCGCCCGGCCGGACCGTACCGGCGGCCACCCGGCCCGCGTAACCGCGGTAGTCGGGCAGATCGTCGGAGCGGGGACGGATCACGTACTGCACCGGGAACCGCAACGACCCGTCGGCGGAATCATCGGTCAGGTCGACGCTCTCCAGATGCTCGAGAACGCTGCGTCCCGTGTACCAGCCGATCCGCTCCGAACGAGTCACCACGTTGTCGCCGTGCAGCGCGGAGATCGGAATGTCGGTCACTTCGTGGATGCCGAGTTCCTTGGCGTACGCGGAGAACTCGGCGGCGATCTCATCGAAGACCTGCTGGTCGAAATTCACCAGGTCGATCTTGTTGACGGCCAACAACAGGTGCGGCACACCGAGCAACGCGGCCACTGCGGCGTGCCTGCGGGTCTGATCGACCACCCCGGTACGCGCGTCGGTCAGGATGACCACCAGATCGGCGGTCGAGGCGCCGGTCACCGTGTTCCGGGTGTACTGCACGTGCCCCGGGGTGTCGGCCAGGATGAAGGTCCTGGCCGGCGTGGCGAAGTAGCGGTAGGCCACATCAATGGTGATGCCCTGCTCCCGCTCGGCCCGCAGACCGTCGACGAGCAGCGAGAGGTCAACGGTGTCAAGACCTCTGGCCTCCGAGGTCCGTTGCACCGCGTCCAGGGTGTCGGCCAGCACCGACTTGGAGTCGTGCAGCAGCCGCCCGACCAGGGTGGACTTGCCGTCGTCGACCGAACCGGCCGTCGCGAACCGGAGCAGTCCGCGGGCGGTCGTCAACTCCTGCGCGAGTTCATGGGCGTCGATGGCGGACCCGAGTTCGTCCTGGCCCGGCGGCCCGCTCAGCTGATGCGGTATCGATGGTGCTGCGCTCATTAGAAGTACCCCTCACGTTTGCGGTCTTCCATCGCTGCCTCGCCGAGTTTGTCATCGGCGCGGGTGGCGCCCCGCTCGGTGATCCGGGTGACGATGATTTCTTCGATCACGGCGCGCACATCGGCGGCGCTGGACTCGACGGCACCGGTGCACGACATGTCGCCGACGGTCCGGTACCGCACCTGGCGTCTTTCCAGCTGTTCCCGCTCCCCCGGACCGCCCCATTCGCCCGGTGCCAGCCACATCCCCTGCCGCTGGAACACCTCTCGCTCGTGCGCGTAGTAGATCTCCGGCAGGTCGATGCCCTCGGTCTCGATGTAGTTCCACACGTCAAGTTCGGTCCAGTTGGACAGTGGGAACACCCGGACGTGCTCACCCGCGGCATGGCGGCCGTTGTACAGGCCCCACAGTTCCGGGCGTTGCCGGCGAGGGTCCCAGCCACCGAACGAATCCCGCAACGAGAAGATCCGTTCCTTCGCCCGCGAGCGTTCCTCGTCGCGGCGCGCTCCACCGATCACCGCGTCATACCGCTCGTCGGCGATGGTGTCGACCAGCGGAACCGTCTGCAGCGGGTTGCGGGTGCCGTCGGGCCGCTCGGTGAGCCGACCGTCGTCGATCCAGTCCTGCACCTTCGCGACCTGCAGCCGCAGTCCCTTCTCGGCGACGACCCGGTCCCGGTAGGCCAGCACCTCGGGGAAATTGTGTCCGGTGTCGACGTGCAGCAGGGAGAACGGCAACGGCGCCGGGTAGAAGGCCTTCAACGCCAGGTGCAACACCAGCACCGAATCCTTGCCGGCGGAGAACAGGATCACCGGCTTGTCGAACTGGCCGGCCACCTCCCGCAGGATGTGGATGGCCTCTGATTCCAGCGCCCGCAGGTGCGGACTGGCCACCCGGGGCTGGGCCGCGTTATGGGTGGGCGCATTCTGGGTGGGCGCATTCTGGGTGATCGTCATATCAAGCCCTTCTCGGTGAGCAGGTCGAGCAGAGCAGCGACAGAGTCGTCCTTGTCGACGGCGGCGGTGTCGATCCGCAGGTCCGGGTCGGCCGGGATCTCGTACGGGTCATCGACGCCGGTCATCGAGCTGATCTCGCCCCGATAGGCCTTGGCGTACAAGCCCTTGACGTCGCGCTCGGCGCAGACCTCCACCGGGGTGGAGAGATGCACCTGCAGCAGGGTGCTGCCGGTGGCGGCGTGATGGATCCGGACCTTCTCCCTGGCATCGGCGTAGGGCGCGATCACCGGCACCAGCACGATCACCCCGTGCCGGGCAAGGAGTTCGGCCACGAATCCGATCCGGGTGACCTGCGTTTCCCGATCCTGCCGGGTGAAGCCGAGGCCGGCCGAGAGGTGGGTGCGAACCTGGTCGCCGTCCAGGATCTCGACGTCGGCGCCGCGGGCTCGCAACTCGTCGGCCAGCGCCAATGCCAGTGTGGTCTTGCCCGCGCTTGGCAGGCCGGTGAGCCACACGGTTGCGCCGCCGGCCCGCCGGGCAGCGACCTGGGTCGATGCGGTCTGGGTGCTGGTCATGTATTGATCCCACATTCGGTCTTGGTCAGGCCGGCCCAGCGGCCGGCTCGGGAATCCTGTCCCGGCAACACCTTCCGGGTGCAGGGTTCGCAGCCGATCGATGGGTACTCGTCGCTGAGCAGTGGGTTGACCAGGACATTGTTGGCGGCGATGTAGGCGGCGACGTCATCGTCGGACCAGGCCGCGAGTGGCGCGATCTTGATCTTGCCGCGCTTGGCGTCGAACGCCACGACAGGGGTGTTGGCCCTGGTCGGTGACTCCGCCCGGCGGACTCCGGTGGCCCAGGCCTCGTACTGCCCCAACGCCTTGTTCAAGGGTGCGACCTTGCGCAGTGCACAGCACAGGTCGGGATCGGTTGCAAACAGATCCTTGCCGTACTGCGCATCCTGCTGCTGCACGGTCTGTAGGGGCAGCAGGCGCTTCAGCGAGACGTCGTACACGGCTTCGACAGCGTCTGCGGTGCCGATGGTTTCGATGAAATGGTAGCCCGTTTCCAGGAACAGCACATCGATTCCGGGCAACGCCTTCGACGCCAGGTGGACCAGGACGGTGTCCTGCATGGACGCCGTGACCGCGAGACCTTTGCCGAATTCGTCCGCCGCCCACCGCAGGATGTCCTGCGCCGAGGCATCGGCCAGCGCGACCGCGGCCCGGTCGGCAACCGCGGCCAGTTCCGCACCGCTGCGCAGTGCGGTGATCACGGCGTCACCGTCGCGGTGTCGGTGACCACGGTGTCGGTGACCACGGTGTCGGTGGCGCCCAGGGTCGCGGGCGGGGCCGAACGCCTGGCGATGCCGATGAACCGCACCGCGAACACCCGGTTGCAGTCGCGGCAGGTCCAGGCGCCGTGCGATTCCTCGTGCGGCCACAGGTTCGTCTCACCGCAGTACGGGCAGTACTGGGCGGGAGCGCGGTTCTCGCTCACAGCAACGCCGCCTCGTCGGCGCGGGCCACCCACTGGGCAAACCTCTCCCCGCTTTCGCGCTGGGAGTCGAAGGTCTTGATCACTCGCTCGACGTAGTCGGCCAGGTGGTCCCCGGTCACCTTGTGACCGCGGACCTTTCGACCGAACCCGGCATCCAGACCGAGGCCACCGCCGAGGTGGACCTGGAAACCCTCCACCTGGGCACCGTTCTCGTCGGTGACGATCATGCCCTTGAGGCCGATGTCGGCGATCTGGGTGCGGGCGCAGGCATTCGGGCAACCGTTGATGTTGATCGTCAGCGGCACGTCCAGGTCGCCGATGCGCTTCTCCAACTCATCGACCAGTGCCATGCCGCGGGCCTTGGTCTCGACGATCGCCAGCTTGCAGAACTCAAGCCCGGTGCAGGCCATCATGTTGCGCCGGAACGTCGACGGGGTGACCGACAGGCCGAGTTCGTCGAGCGCGGCGACCAATGACGGCACCTTGTCCTCGGCGATGTCCAGGATGACGAAGCCCTGATCGGTGGTCATCCGGATCCGCCCGGACCCGTGCGCCTCGGTGACGTCGGCGATCTTGGTCAACAGGCTGCCGGAGACCCGGCCGACGGTGGGATTGATCCCCACGTAGAACTTGCCGTCCTTTTGCGGATGCACCCCGACGTGGTCACGCGGCCCGGTCGGCAGCTCGGGTGCCGGTCCGTCGATCAACGACCGCTTGAGGTACTGGGTCTCCAGCACCTCCCTGAACTTCTCCACGCCCCAGTCGGCCACCAGGAACTTCAGCCGGGCACGATTGCGCAGCCGGCGGTAGCCGTAGTCGCGGAAGATCGAGACGACGCCCTTCCAGACGTCCGGGATCTCGTCGAGCGGGACCCAGGCGCCGAGCCGCTGGCCGAGCATCGGGTTGGTGGACAGTCCCCCGCCCACCCAGAGGTCGAATCCCGGGCCGTGCTCGGGGTGGACCACACCCTGGAAGGCGATGTCGTGGATCTCGTGGGCGACGTCCTGCCGCGGCGAGCCGGAGATCGCGGTCTTGAACTTGCGAGGCAGGTTCGAGAACTCCTCGCTGCCGATGTAGCGCTCGACGATCTCCCGGATCGCCGGTGTGCCGTCGATGATCTCGTCCGAGGAGATGCCCGCAACGGGCGATCCGAGAATGACCCGGGGCACGTCGCCGCACGCTTCGGCGGTGCTGAGCCCGACGCCTTCCACAGCTTCCCAGATATCCGGGACGTCCTCGATCCGCACCCAGTGCAGCTGGACGTTCTGCCGGTCCGTCAGATCGGCGGTGTCCCTGGCGTACTTGGTGGAAACCTGGCCGATGGTCCGGAGTGCCTCGGTGGTGAGCTGCCCACCGTCGATCCGGATGCGCATCATGAAGTACTTGTCCTCGAGCTCCTCCGGCTCGAGAACGGCGGTGCGACCACCGTCGATACCGGGCGCACGCTGGGTGTACAGCCCCCACCAGCGCATCCGGCCGCGCAGATCACCGGGATCGATGCCGTCGTAACCGGTGTAGCGGTACCTGGTCTCGATCCTTTGCCGCACGTGCAGGCCGTCGTCGTCCTTCTTCATCCGCTCGTTGACGTTCAGCGGCTCCCGATGACCCAGCGCCCACTGCCCCTGACCTCGGGCGACCGTGGCCCGCGGGCGTCGCGCCGGACGGGCCGGCGCGGTCGACGGGGTCTCCGACTGCGCTGTGCGGTCGGTTGATCGCACAGCGTGGTCGCCTGTGGCTTGGGTATCGGGCTGCAGTGTGGGCACGGGGATCCTTGCGGACAGGCCGGGTAGCCGTCACACCGTCACGAGGAAACCCAGGAAAGTGGGCCGACGCGCCGACATGACAGCCCGGCGCTGGTGAGCGGCGGGTGTCAGACGGCGGTACAACAGGCAGCGCTGGCAACGCGCACGAGGTCGACCTCGCGGCAGCACACCAAGAACACTCCCTGGGCAGACATAGGCAAGAGCATACCGCGAGTGCGGCGAGGTCCACTCCAGCGATTCCGGCCGGAAATGTGGGATTGATCTGCAGATTTGTACCCATTCGGCGCTTTCCACAGTGGCCGGAAACTGCCGATCACCCACGACTGCGGAATGCGACGGGCTTTCGGGTTCGTATGCTCTGCGCCGTGACCCTCATCGACCGGATCAGCCAGGCACTGACCAGCGGCCCCGCAACGGTGGTGATCGAGCCACCCGGAACCGGCCCGGGATTCTGGGCGGGCGGCCCGAGCGTGGTCAACACCGGCGGTGACTACCACCTGGCGTACCGGCTCCGTCGCCCGGTCGACCAGGGTCGGGGATATGCGAACGTGGTCGCCTCGTCCACGGACGGCGTTCATTTCACCCCGGTGGCGACCGTGTTGGCCAGCACCTTCGAGTGCGCCTCGCTCGAACGACCCGCACTCATCCAGCGGCCCGATGGTGGGTGGCGGCTGTACGTGAGTTGCTCCACCCCCGGTTCCAAGCACTGGTGGGTCGAGGCGATCGACACCCCCGCCGGCGGCAGCCCGGCCGATCTCGAGAACGGCGTGCGGACGGTGGTGCTGCCCGGCGACAACGTCTCGGCCTGGAAGGACGTCGTGGTCGCCCGGGACGGCGAGCTGTGGCAGATGTGGGCCTGCGAGCACCTGCTGGACGAGGGTGATGATCAGGCGGACCGGATGCGCTCGGTGTACCTGACCAGCACGGACGGCCTGCTCTGGACGGCGGACAAGGTCGCGCTGGCCGCCACGCCGCAGACCTGGGACAGCCGGGGTGCCCGGATCACCAGCGCCTGGGAATCGGACGGCAAGTGGATCGCCAGCTACGACGGCCGGGCATCGGCCGCGGAGAACTGGTTCGAACGAACCGGCTTCGCGGTGGGCGCCGGCCCGGACGACTTCGTGCCGGTGGCCGGGCCGTTCGACCGGGACGGCCGGACCCTGCGTTACGTCACGATCGCCCGCACCGCCGACGGACTACGGCTGTACTTCGAGGCAGAACGCGAGGACGGCGCCAACAACCTGCGCACCGTGTTCCTGCCGTTCGCCGCCTGAACGACCGACCGACCCGGACGAGTACGGTCGTTGGTTGTTGTTCAAGGACCTCCCCTGCCCTTCGGTTGCCCGAGCATCGTGGCGACCGGATTGCGTCGGGTGGCAGAAGCGGAAACGAGGAGCTCGAGATGACCGAGACAACCAGCACCACTGCGGTACCGAACGTGCAGCTGAACAACGGCGTGCAGATCCCGCAGCTGGGCTTCGGGGTGTTCCAGATCGATCCGGCCGAAACGGCAGCCGCCGTGAGCACGGCTTTCGAGGTCGGATACCGGCACATCGACACCGCCGAGATGTACGGCAACGAGAAGGGGGTCGGTGAGGCGATCGCAGCGTCCGGCCTCGCGCGGGACGAGGTGTTCGTCACCAGCAAGCTGAACAATGGATTCCACGCCTACGACGATGCGCTGCGGGCATTCGACCAGACCCTCGCCGATCTGCAGCTGGAACAGATCGACCTGTTCCTGATCCACTGGCCGCTGCCCAAGGTCGGCGACTACGTCGAGACCTGGCGTGCGCTGGAGAAGATCTACGCGGACGGCCGGGCCCGGGCGATCGGTGTCTCCAACTTCCAGGCGCACCACCTGCGCCGGTTGCACGAGGAGACGACCGTGATCCCGGCGGTGAACCAGATCGAGGTGCACCCGTACCTCACCCAGGATGAGCTGCGCGCTTTCGACGCGGAGCACGAGATCGCCACCGAGGCCTGGTCGCCGATCGCGCAGGGTGGGGTACTCGGCGACCCGGTGATCACCGGGCTGGCCAGGACCTACGGAAAGTCCGCCGCCCAGATCGTGCTGCGCTGGCACCTGCAGCTGGGCAATATCGTGTTCCCGAAGTCGACGACCCGCAGCCGGGTGCAGGAGAACTTCGAGATCTTCGATTTCGAGCTCAGCGACGCCGACATGGCCCTGATCTCAGCGCTGAACAAGGACGAACGCACCGGCCCGAACCCGGACGAGTTCAACCGGATCCCGGGCAAGTAGCGCGTTCGGGACGCGGTGCCGTCACTGCCGTTCGGTGAAGGCCCCGCGTCCCTTCTCGTTCATCCAGTCCGAGAAGTCGATGCCGGTCAATTGACCGAGCAGGGCGTTGTCGTCCGCGAAGTACGGCAACAGGGTCTTGCGGTCGTCCACGGACAGCGAGGGGCGCCGACCGCCGCCCTGGTAGAGCGCCGCCAGCAGGGGTCGCTGCACCTGGCGCCACACCTGCGGCGGCAGGTGCGCCCCGGCGGCCGCGCCGGCCCGCATGGTCTTCTGCAGCACCCGGTTCACCGGGGTGTCCGGAACCCAGTTCGAGACGTTCGATTTCGGAATGGTCGAGACGAGACCGGTCGGCACACCGAGGAAAGCGCAGATCTCGTCGAGCACGGCCGAGGTGTTGTCGATCAACTGGCGATATCGCAGCACAAACACCTGTTCCTGCGGAAATATCCCGTACAGGTGCTCCAATTGCCGCCCGTACAGTCCGGTCTCCAGGTAACGCCAGAACGGTGCATAACCCGCCTCGACCCTGGCCGGCTCCAACGCACATGCCGCGAGGAAATCGCTTTCCGGTTCCAGCCCGTCGCACCACAGATGACCCCAATTGGAATAGGCACGGTCGATCGGGTCCCTGATCACCGCGATCATCTTCACGTCCGGAATCAGTGCTCGAATTCGCTCGTGAGATGCGGTGTCCCACAGATAGAAAGGCGTGCTCTCGCCGCGCAGTGCCCCGGACGGCGCATCGGCGAACAAGCCCTCGTAGGCCGAACGCTCCCACACCCATTCCTGGGCACTGTGCGCATCACCCGGACCCTTTTGCTGCGCAGGGTCGGGTCGGGCCTGTTCACACATGAAGAACTTCGGTTCTTTGGGATTGGACAGGAAAAGATCCGGATGCTGCGCCAATGCGACATGCAAAGCTGTCGAGCCGGCCTTCGGCGAGCCGATGATCAGGAAATCTGGGAGCGTCATCGAGAATCCTTGACGGTGAGAATGGCGGGAATGCGCGGCGGAATTTTCGTGTCGAGCCCGAGTGGGACGCCCATCTCGGACTGCTGCAAGGAAACCTCGCGCGGCGGTGCGCTGGATCCGGCGGGTGATCCTGCACGGTCCCGGTGGACGGGTGGGACGTATCCCCGGCGTGCGGCTCAGAGAACGCGGCTGCTGCCCGGACAGGCGGCACTGGAGACCCGCACGAGATCGACCTCTCGGCGGCAGACCAGCAGCAGTTCCCGTCCCGGCATGCGCAGCAGGGTATCGGATGGTACCGCCGACGCCGCAATCTCCTCGAGACGTCCTGGGTCGGCGCGAGGGTCACATTTCTCGGGCTGCACCGTTCTCGACCCGCCACCGCCTGGTCAACCGAACCTGCTCGAGCATTCTCCGGTCATGGGTGACCAGCAACAACGTTCCGGTATAGCCGGACAACGCCTGCTCGAGTTGCTCGATGGCCGGCAGATCAAGGTGATTGGTCGGTTCGTCCAACACCAGAAGGTTGACCCCGCGGGCCTGCAGCAGCGCCAGCGCCGCTCTGGTCCGCTCCCCCGGTGACAACGACACGGCGGGCCGAAGCACGTGCTCCCGGCGCAGCCCGAACTTGGCCAACAGCGTCCGCACCTCCGATTCCGTCCACTGCGGGATCAGATCGGAGAAAGTGCGCAGCAGAGCGGATGGGCCGACCAGCAGACCGCGCGCCTGGTCGACCTCGCCCACCTGCACCGAGGAGCCCAGCGACGCCGACCCCTCGGACGGTTGCAGCCGGCCCAGCAGCAATGCCAACAGGGTCGACTTGCCGCCTCCGTTCGGTCCGGTGACCCCGATCCGATCGCCCACATCGACCTGCAGGTTGATCGGGCCGAGGGTGAACCCGCCCCGCCGGACGACCGCCCCGCGGGCCACCGCCACCACACTCCCGGACCGGGGCGCTGCCTGGATGACGTACTGCAGCTCCCATTCCTTGCGGGGCTCGGGGACCTCGGTCAGTCGCTCGATCATCCGGTCGGTCTGCCGCGCCTTGGCGGCCTGCTTCTCGGTCTGCTCCACCCGGAAGCCCCGGCCGACCTTGTCGTTGTCCCGTTGCTTTCCGGCCGCCTTCCGCAGACCCGCGTCCAACCAGGCCCGCTGCATACGGCCGCGCTCCTGGAGGCTGGTCCGGCGATCGGCGTACTCCTCGTAGGCCTCTCTGGCATGCCGCCGGGCCACCTCCCGTTCGGCCAGGTAGGCCTCGTAACCGCCGCCAAAGACACCGACCTGCTGCTGCGCCAGGTCCAACTCGACCACGCTGGTCACGCAGCGCGAGAGGAACTCCCGGTCATGGGAGACGATGACCATGCCGACCCGCTGCCCACCGACGAAGCTCTCGAGCCGCGCCAGTCCGTCCAGGTCGAGATCATTCGTCGGCTCGTCCAGCAGCAGGACATCGAACCGGGACAGCAGCAGGGCGGCCAATCCCACCCGAGCCGCCTGGCCGCCGGACAGCCCGACCATCGATGTTTCCGGACCCACGCTCAGCCCGAGATCGGCCAGGGTGGCCGCGGTCCGCTCCTCCAGGTCGGCGCCGCCCAGCGCCAACCACCGCTCGAGGGCGACCCCGTAGTTGTCGTCTGCTCCCGCTGTGCCGCAGGCCAGCTCTGCGGCGGCAGCGTTCATCGCCAGTTCCGCCGCGGCGACACCGGTGCGCCGGGCCAGATGCCCACCGACCGTTTCGCCGACCGGTCGCTCGACCTCCTGCGGGAGGTAGCCGACGGCGGCATCGGGCGGACTGAGCGAGACCGTGCCGTCCTCGGGTCGGTCGATTCCGGCGAGCAGCCGGAGCAGCGTCGATTTCCCGGCCCCGTTCGCTCCGACCAGCCCGACCACATCTCCCGGCGCCACCACCAGATCGATCCCGGCGAACAGGGCTTTGTCGCCGTGCCCGGCGGAAAGTCCACGGGCGACGAGGGTTGCGCTCACGAGCGCCGATCATGCCAGCCGGTCGGTTGGCGACCGGACGGACGACGCCGGACGAAGCGCATCGTTCGGCGCGCCGGGCCCGGCTGTCGGTGACCCGGGTCATGCTCTTGGCCATGGATCCCACCGCGCTGCTCATCGGGGCACTGCTGCTCGTGATCGGACTGGCGGTCGGCGTGCTGATCGGCCGCTCGCACCCGGGTCAGGCGTCGCCCGGTGCCGGCGTCGAGGTCGCGGCGCTACTGGCGCCGGCATCCGATGCCCTGCTGCGGGTCGAGCAACGCCTGCAGGAGGTCGAGCGGGACCGGGTGGGCGCCTACGCGGGCCTTCGCGAACAGGTCGCCGCGCTGCATCGCTCGTCATCGGACCTGGGCGTGCAGACGCGCGCCCTGGTCGGCGCCCTGCGCGCGCCGCAGGTCCGCGGAAGGTGGGGCGAGGTCCAGCTGCAGCGCATCGTCGAGTTGGCCGGAATGGTGGAGCACTGCGATTTCGACACCCAGGTCAGCGCAAGGGCTTTCGGCGGCGACGGCAGCGGAGTCCGGCCCGACATGATCATCCGACTGTCCGGCGGACGGCAGATCCCGCTGGACGCCAAGGTCCCGTTCGCGGCTTGGCTGGAGGCGTTGGACTGCATGGACGATCGTCGCCGGGCCGCCCTGATGGCGGCGCATGCCAGGGCGCTGCGCGGTCATGTCGACGCGTTGGCGGCGAAGGCCTACTGGCGCCACTTCCAACCGGCCCCCGAGTTCGTCATTCTGTTCGTCCCCGGAGAACCGCTGCTGGACGCGGCATTGGCCATCGATCCCGGGCTCTCCGACCATGCCTTCGCGCGGAACGTGGTGATCGCGACGCCCACGTCACTGATCGCCCTGCTGCGCACCATTGCCTTCACCTGGCGGCAGGAGCGGTTCTCCGCCTCGGCGGCCGAGGTGCATGCGCTCGGTCGGGAACTGCACGGCCGACTCGGCACGGTTGCCGGGCACCTGACCAGCCTCGGCGCGGGTCTGGAACGGGCGGTGCAGTCGTACAACCACACGGTCCGGTCATTGGAGACCCGGGTGCTGGTGACCGCCCGACGATTCTCCGATCTGGGCGTGACCGGCGAGGAACTCCCCTCCCCGGAGCCGCTGGACACCGTCCCCCGACGACCACAGGCGACCGAGCTCGTCGACCCCGGAATCGACGCCGCCCAGGTTGCGCCACTGCGCAGCACCGCGAGAAGAGCCTGGGACGCTACCGTTGAGGGGTGACGACGACTGGCTCCGGACGATTCCCGCTCGCCGACGCATCGGTGTTCCGCAACGTCCGGGGGTGGCCGTCGTGGGCCGTCATCGTGCTGGCGCTGGCACTCACCCTCGCCGGTACCGCCGTCGACGGGTTCACCACCGGCGTGCTCGCCTGGGGTCTGCGGCTCGGCTTCTACGCGGGCGTCGTGCTCGCGGCGATCATGGTGCGCCGGGCCTCGATCTTCACCGCCATGGTCCAGCCGCCGCTTGTACTGGTCGTCGGCATCGTGATCGGTGGGATGCTGTTCGCCGACATCGGTGGCCTGTACGGGACGGCACTGAAGATCATCGGCACGTTCCCGACGATGGCGATCGGGACGGCGGCAGCAGTTCTCATCGGGCTGATCCGGATCCTGGCCCAACCGCTGAAGTCGGCCGCCCGCTCGAGCACCCGTTCTCCGGCGTCGCACGCCTGAGCCAACGTCAGGTGCGGGCGGGCCGAAGGTCCTTGCGCAGTTCCTTGGGCAGCGAGAACGTCAGCGTCTCGGTGGCTGCGGTGAACTCCTCCGCCGTCGGATACCCCCGCTCGGTGAGGTAGTCAAGGACACCCATCACCAGATCGTCGGGGACGGAGGCGCCACTGGTGACGCCGACGCTGACCACGCCTTCGAGCCACTGCTCGTCGATCTCGCTGGCGTCGTCCACCAGGTACGACGCCCGGGCGCCGGCGTCGAGAGCGACCTCGACCAGTCGGACCGAGTTGGAGGAGTTCGTCGAACCCACGACGATGACCAGATCGCAATTGGGGGCGATCTGTTTCACCACTTCCTGACGGTTCTGGGTCGCGTAACAGATGTCATCGCTCGGTGGGGCCGTCATCAACGGGAACCGCTTGCGCAGCAGGTCGACCGTGTCGAGCGTTTCGTCGACCGACAACGTGGTCTGCGAGAGCCAGATCACCTTGTCCGGGTCGCGGATCACCACATTGTCGACGTCGGACTGATCGTTGATCACCTGGATCGACTCGGGCGCCTCACCCTGGGTGCCCTCGACCTCTTCGTGTCCGCGGTGCCCGATCAGCAGGATGTCGTAATCCTCGGCGGCAAACCGCTTGGCTTCCTTGTGCACCTTGGTGACCAGCGGGCAGGTGGCGTCGATGACCTGCAGCCGGCGTTGCGCGGCCTCCTCGTGCACCGCGGGCGACACCCCGTGGGCGGAGAACACCACCAACGCCCCCTCCGGTACCTCCTCCGTCTCCTCGACGAAGATCGCCCCGCGGGCCTCGAGTCCGGCGACGACGTGCTTGTTGTGCACGATCTGCTTGCGCACGTAGACCGGTGCCCCGTACTGCTCCAGAGCCTTTTCGACCGTGACGACCGCCCGGTCCACACCGGCGCAATACCCGCGAGGGCTGGCCAGCAGAACGCGCCTCGGCGGCGCAGTCGCAGTTTCGGTCATCGGCCCATCGTAGTTGGCCGGCTCCGCCCGCAGGCAGCCTTTGGCGACCGCCGAGC
>Ga0164306_10000269_pt1 | contig 20004 bp, 18 predicted proteins | sample Whisoiple_242_MG_FD_110213 | JGI IMG/M metagenome (GOLD analysis project Ga0164306, IMG submission 110213) | Soil microbial communities amended with fresh organic matter from upstate New York, USA - Whitman soil sample_242_MG | ecosystem: Environmental > Terrestrial > Soil > Unclassified >... | reverse complement strand
GCGGCGCTGGGCTGCGAGGTCGTGGAGCTCGCGTGCGGTCCGGAGACCCGCTACCAGCCGACCGTCGAGCAGCTGGAGGCCCTGGACGCGCCGGTCGACGGGCTGGTCGTCGCCGGGCCGGCGAACCCGACGGGGACGCTGGTCGACCGGGCGTCGCTGGACGCGCTCGCGGCGTGGTGCGCCGACCACGGGGTCCGGCTGGTGTCCGACGAGATCTACCACGGCATCACCTACCCCGACGCGGTCGCCGCGGAGCCCGGCCCCGCCGGCGCCCCGACGGCCGCGACCTCGCTCGGCACCGGCACCGTCGTGGTCAACTCGTTCTCGAAGTTCTGGGCGATGACCGGCTGGCGGCTCGGCTGGCTGCTGCTGCCCGAGGACCTGGCCGCCCCGGTCGACGCGCTCGCCGGGAACGTCGCGCTGTGCCCGCCGGCGCTCGCCCAGCACGCGGGCGTCGCGGCCTTCACGCCCGAGGGGTACGCCGCCGCCGAGGCCAACGTCGCGCAGTACGCCGCGTCCCGCCGGTCGGTGCTGGACCGGCTCCCGGAGCTCGGCTGGTCGCGCGTCGCGCCCGCCGACGGGGCGTTCTACGTGTACGCGGACGTGTCGGCGACCGGCCTGGACTCGCGGACCTGGTGCGCCCGGCTGCTCGACGAGGCCGGGGTCGCGCTGACGCCCGGCACCGACTTCGACTCCGTGGCCGGGCACGACTGGGTGCGGCTGTCGTTCGCGTCCGCGCCCGCCGTCGTCGCCGAGGCGGTGGACCGGGTGGTCGCCTGGCAGCGGACGCTGTAGCGCCCGCCGCCCGCCCCGGAACCCCGCCCCGCGCCCGTCCGTTGGGCCGGGCAGGACGCGCGCCCCCGGGGGGTGCGCACGGGCGAGGAGGGCGACATGAGGTGTCCCACGGACGGGGCCGAGCTGGTGATGGCGGAGCGGCAGGGCGTCGAGATCGACTACTGCCCGTCGTGCCGCGGGATCTGGCTCGACCGCGGCGAGCTCGACAAGATCCTCGACCGCGCGGCGGGCGTGCCCGCGGGTGCGGCCCCGGACCCGGGCCCGGCCGCGCCCGGTGCCTTCCCCGCGCCCGGCGGCTACCCGCCCGCACCGCCGGCGCCGGGCTACGACGGCTACCGCGAGCCCGGGTACCGCGACGACCGCGGCTACCGGGAGGGCGGCTACCGCGACGACCGCGGCTACCGCGACGACCGGCGGTACGACGACCGCCGCGACCCGCGGTACCCGTACGGCAAGAAGAAGAAGCGCGAGTCCTGGCTGGGCGACCTGCTCGACTTCGACTGAGGGGCGACCGACGTCCCGCCGCGCGCCCCGGCCCCGTGACCTAGGGTCGGGCGCGTGGACGTGGCGGTGCTGGGAGCGACGGGAGACGTCGGGCGGCAGGTGTGCGCGCAGCTCATCGAGCGGCGGGTGCTGCCGACGACGTCGCGGCTGCAGCTGGTCGGGCGGCCGGGCGGGGCGTCGGGGCGGGCCTCCTACGGGCTGCGCGCCGACCTGGTCGACGCCTACGACGAGCACGCCCCGCTGATCGACGTGGCGCTCGACCCGGAGGACGTGGTCGCCGACGTGGTCGTGCTGACCGCGGGCCGGACCGCGCCCGCGCGCGCCGGGGCGGTGACCGACCGCGCGGCGCTCGCGGCCGAGAACCACGAGGTGTTCGCCTCCTACGCCCGCGCGATCGCCCGGCACGGCTCCGGGCACGAGGTCGTCGTCGTGGTGTCGAACCCGGTGGAGCTCGGCGTCGCCGTGGTGGCCCGCGAGCTGGGCCGGCACCGGGTCGTCGGCATGGGCGCCTGGCTGGACACGCTGCGGTTCCGCCGCGAGATCGCGGTGTCGCTCGGCGTGCGCCGGCACCGGGTCGGCGGGTTCGTGGCCGGGCAGCACGGGGACGACCTGGTGCCGCTGTGGTCGACGGTCCGGATCAGCGGCCTCGACGTCGAGGAGCGGCGGCGCGCGGTGGCGGCGCTGCGCGGCGGGCGGACCCTCGACGGATTCGCGGCCGAGATCGAGGACGCCAAGCGCGACCTCGGGGGCCTGATGGCCGACGACGTCGCTGCGGCGTTCGACCTGGTCGAGACCTGGCCGCCGGACCTGCGCGGCGTCGCGCGCCCGTGGCTGACGCACCAGAGCGGCGCCAAGACGGCCGCCGCCACCGCGAACGCGACGGTCGACCTGGTGGACACCGTGCTCGACGGGCGGGACATCGTGGTCGCCGGGCAGGTGGCGCTGGACGGGGAGGTGGCCGTCGCGGGGACGCCGCTGCGCGGGGTGCTCGGGGTGCCGGTCGTGCTCGGGCCCGAGGGCTGGACGCGCGTGCTGCTGGACGAGCCCGAGCCCGACGAGGCGCGCCGGCTGCTGGCCTCGGCGGCGCGGATCGACGCGATGCTCGCGCCGTGGGGCCTGGGCGCGGGGGAGGCCCGGTGACCGCCGTCGGGCCCGCGGGCGCCGCGGCCGGGGCCGTGGCCGCCGGGAGCGCCGACCGCCGCTGGGTCGCCTTCGTGGCCGGCGCGGACGCGACCGGCACCCTCACCGCGCTGACCGGCGTGTTCTCCACCCGCGGCGTCTCGTTCGACTCGCTGACCACCGGCGACGTCGCCGACGGCGTGGGCCTCATCGTCGTGACCTTCAGCGCCTCGGAGCGGCGGCAGCGGCTGCTCATGCGGACGGTGCGGCGGCTCGCGGCGGTGCGGTCGGCCGAGGTCCGCGCGGCGGACGACCCGGCGGTCCGGGCCGCGGCCGTGGTGCACCTGCCGCCCGCGTCCGGTCCCTTCGTGCCGCCCGACGCCGCCGCCGTGCGCTGGTCCGGCGACCCCGCCGCGGGCCAGGCGGTCCTGGTCGAGGGCCCGCTGCCCGACGTCGAGCACGTGGTCGCGGCGGCGCGCGCCCGGGGCGCCGACTCGGCCGCCACGGTCGTGCTGCCGCTGCCGGCGGCAGAGTTCACCGAGCCGTAACGCCCACCCGGCGGACGCGGGGGACGAACGGCCCACCTCCGCGGCTAGGCTGTGACCCAGACAACTCAACACGCTGCTCGAACCGCGGCGGGAGAGCCCTCCCGCGCGACCGCCCCGGCGGCCGCGATCGCGAGGCGCCGAAGGAGCAACCCTCCCCGGGAATCTCTCAGGCCCCCGTACCGCCGTGGCGAGGCAACTCTGGAAAGCGGCCGGCGCACGCCGGCCCACCGACGGTGCAAGTCGGCGCGCCCCGGCCCTCACGGGCACGGCGGACCGGCAAAACTCTCAGGTCGTACGTCCGCGGCACGCCCGCGGCCGGCGGATGACAGAGCGGGGAGACGCGCACCACCCGCCCGTCCGCCTTGCACGTCCGACCCCGCCCGGAGCAGCCGCGTGACCCACCTCGAGGACCTCCCCACCGACGCCCGCACCACGGCCGCCGGGACCCCGCGCGCCAACGCGCCCGCGGACCGCACCGACGCCGCGCGCGGCTTCGCCGACCGGCACGTCGGCCCCCGCCCCGGCGACGTCGCGGGCGTGCTCGCCCACGTCGGCGACGGCTGGCCGAGCCTGGACGCGCTGATCGACGCGGCGGTCCCGGCGAGCATCCGCACCGACCGCCCGCTCGCGCTGCCCGAGGCGCGCGGCGAGTCCGAGGTGCTGGCCGCGCTGCGGACGATCGCGGACAAGAACACCGTGCTGACCCAGATGATCGGCCTGGGGTACCACGACACGGTCACGCCGCCGGTGATCCGCCGGAACGTCCTCGAGTCGCCCGCCTGGTACACCGCGTACACGCCCTACCAGCCGGAGATCTCGCAGGGCCGGCTCGAGGCGCTGCTGAACTTCCAGACCGTCGTCGCCGACCTCACCGCGCTGCCGGTCGCCAACGCGTCGCTGCTCGACGAGGCGACCGCCGTCGCCGAGGCCGTCGCGCTCATGCACCGCGCCGCGAAGGGCCGGACCGGGGTCGTCGTGCTGGACGCCGACTGCCTGCCGCAGACGCTCGCCGTCACCCTCGGCCGCGCGGAGGCCGCGGGCCTCGGCGTGCGGGTCGCGGACCTGTCGGCCGGGTTGCCGGACCTCGGCGACGAGCCGCTGGTCGGCCTCGTGCTGCAGGCGCCCGGGGCGTCCGGCGCCGTCCGCGACCTCGCGCCGCTGATCGCGGCCGCCAAGGACGCGGGCGCCCTCGTGACCGTCGCCGCCGACCTGCTCTCGCTCACGCTGCTCACCCCGCCGGGGGAGCAGGGCGCCGACATCGCGGTGGGCTCGGCCCAGCGGTTCGGCGTCCCGCTGTTCTACGGCGGCCCGCACGCCGCCTACATGGCCGTGCGCACCGGCCTGGAGCGCTCGCTGCCCGGCCGCCTGGTCGGGGTGTCGATCGACGCCGACGGCGCGACCGCCTACCGGCTCGCGCTGCAGACCCGCGAGCAGCACATCCGCCGCGAGAAGGCGACCAGCAACATCTGCACCGCGCAGGCGCTGCTGGCGATCGTGGCCTCGATGTACGCGGTCTACCACGGCCCCGACGGCCTGCGGGAGATCGCCGAGCGGGTGCACGCGCGCGCCGTGGCGCTGGCCGACGGGCTGCGCGCGGGCGGCGTCCCGGTCGAGCACGCCCAGTTCTTCGACACCGTCCGTGCCGTGGTGCCGGGCCGGGCGCGCGCGGTGGTCGCCGCGGCGGCCGCCCGCGGGATCAACGTGTGGGCGGCGGACGACGACCACGTGCAGGTGACCTGCGACGAGGTGACGACCGAGGCGCACGTCGCGGGCGTGCTCGCGGCCTTCACCGTGGGCACAGCCGCCGACGTCCGCAGCACCACGGGCCCGGCGGACGGCCTCGACGCCCCGGCGATCCCGGTGCACCTGCGCCGGACCAGCGACTACCTGACGCACCCGGTGTTCCACCGGCACCGGTCCGAGACCGCCATGCTCCGGTACCTGCGCGCGCTGTCCGACAAGGACCTCGCGCTGGACCGGACGATGATCCCGCTGGGCTCCTGCACGATGAAGCTCAACGCGACGGTCGAGATGGAGGCCATCTCCTGGCCCGGGTTCGCCGGGCTGCACCCGTTCGTGCCCGCCGAGCAGGCCGCGGGCTACGCCGAGCTGATCGGCGACCTCACCGGCTGGCTCGCCGAGATCACCGGGTACGCCGCGGTGTCGGTGCAGCCGAACGCGGGCTCGCAGGGCGAGTTCGCCGGCCTGCTCGCGATCCGCGGGTACCACGAGGGCCGCCGGGCCGAGGCGATCGCGGCCGGTGCCGCGCCGGACGAGACCCCGGTGCGCGACCTCTGCCTCATCCCGGCCTCCGCCCACGGCACCAACGCCGCCTCCGCCGCGCTCGCGGGGATGCGGGTGGTCGTCGTCGCCACCGCCGAGGACGGCTCGGTCCAGCTCGACGACCTGCGCGCCAAGCTGGAGCAGCACGGCCCCCGGGTCGCCGCGATCATGATCACCTACCCGTCGACGCACGGCGTCTACGAGGAGGACGTGCGCGAGGTCTGCGACCTGGTGCACGCCGCGGGTGGTCAGGTCTACATCGACGGCGCCAACCTCAACGCGCTGGTCGGCCTGGCCCGGCCGGGCGAGTTCGGCGGCGACGTGTCGCACCTCAACCTGCACAAGACGTTCTGCATCCCGCACGGCGGCGGCGGCCCCGGTGTCGGCCCGATCGGCGTCGCGGCGCACCTGGTGCCGTACCTGCCGGCGACGGACGCGGTGTGGACGGGCGACGAGGGCCCGCTCGCGGGCGGCGCGGCCCCCGCCGTGTCGGCTGCGCCGTTCGGCTCGGCCGGCATCCTGCCGATCTCCTGGGCCTACGTCGCGCTGATGGGCGGCGACGGCCTGCGCCGCGCGACCGAGACCGCGGTGCTGTCGGCGAACTACCTGGCCTCGCGCCTGGCACCGCACTTCCCCGTGCTCTACACCGGCCCGGCCGGGCTGGTGGCGCACGAGTGCATCCTCGACCTGCGCGCGATCACCAAGCAGACCGGCGTCACCGCCGAGGACGTCGCCAAGCGGCTGATGGACTACGGCTTCCACGCGCCGACGCTGTCCTTCCCGGTCGCCGGGACGCTGATGGTCGAGCCGACCGAGTCCGAGGACGTCGCCGAGCTGGACCGGTTCGTCGAGGCGATGGTCGCGATCCGCGCGGAGATCGACGCGGTCGCCGCCGGGCGGTGGGACGTCGCCGGGTCGCCGCTGCGGAACGCCCCGCACACCGCGGCCGCGCTCGTCGCGGACGACTGGGACAAGCCCTACGGCCGCGAGCTCGCGGCCTACCCGGTCGCGGGGCTCCGCGCCGGGAAGTACTGGCCGCCGGTCCGGCGGATCGACGGCGCGCACGGGGACCGGAACCTCGTCTGCGCCTGCCCGCCCATCGAGGCCTACGCCGAGGGAGCCGCGCTGTGACCGAGACGACCACCCCGACCACCGACGACGCGACGGGGGCCGTGCTGTCGCCGCTGCACGCGGAGCACGTCGCGCTCGGGGCGACCATGACCCCGTTCGCCGGCTGGATGATGCCGCTGCGCTACGCCGGCGACCTGGCCGAGCACCAGGCGGTCCGGACCGCCGCGGGGCTGTTCGACCTGTCGCACATGGGCGAGCTGCACGTCGACGGCCCCGGAGCCGGTGCCGGGCTCGACCACGCGCTGGTCGGGAACATCTCCGTCCTCGCGGTCGGCCGCGCCCGCTACACGATGATCGTGCAGGAGGACGGCGGCATCCTGGACGACCTCATCGTCTACCGCCTCGCGGACCAGGGCTACCTGGTCGTCGCGAACGCCTCGAACGTGGCGGTCGTGGCCGGCGCCCTGGCCGAGCGGCTGGCGCCGTTCGACGCCTCGCTCACCGACCGGTCGCTGGAGACGGCGCTGATCGCCGTGCAGGGGCCGCGGTCCGCGGAGATCGTCGTCGGCCTCACCGACCCGGCGCACGCCGACGCGGTGCGGGACGTGAAGTACTACGCGGGCCTGCCCGCGACCGTCGGCGGCGTCGAGGCCCTCGTGGCCCGCACCGGCTACACCGGCGAGGACGGCTTCGAGCTGTTCGTGCCCGCCGCCGCGGCGCCCGGGCTGTGGCGCGACCTGCTCGCCGCGGGCGCCCCGCTCGGCCTGGTGCCCGCCGGCCTGTCGGCGCGGGACAGCCTGCGGTTGGAGGCGGGCATGCCGCTGTACGGCAACGAGCTCGACACGACCACGGCCCCGCACGACGCGGGCCTGGGCCGGGTGGTCCGCCTGGACAAGACGACCGCCGACGGCGAGCCGCTCCCGTTCGTCGGGCGGGCGGCGCTCGCCTCCCGGGCGCACGCGACCCCGTCCCGGGTGCTCGTCGGCCTGGTCGGCTCCGGACGGCGCGCGGCCCGGCACGGGTACGAGGTGCTGACCTCGACCGCCGACGACGCGGTCACGGTCGGCCGCGTGACGTCGGGCGCGCCGTCGCCGACGCTGGGCACCCCCATCGCGATGGCCTACGTGACCCCCGAGGTCAGCGCCGAGGGCACCGAGCTCGCGGTCGACGTGCGCGGCCGGCGCGAGCCGGTCCGCGTGGTGGCGCTGCCGTTCTACCGTCGGTCCTGACCGCCGCCGCCCGACCACCCACCCCGCCGGCGAGCGCCCCGCTCGCGAGCACAACCCCGGAGAGCACCATGAGCGACGTCCCCACGCACCTGCAGTACACCGCCGAGCACGAGTGGATCGACGGCGCCGAGCCCGCCACGGTCGGCATCACCAAGAACGCGGCCGACGCGCTCGGCGACATCGTCTACCTGGAGCTGCCGACCGTCGGCAGCGAGATCGCGGCGGGCGCCGTGGTCGGCGAGGTCGAGTCGACCAAGTCCGTGTCGGAGCTGTACTCCCCGGTGGCCGGCACCGTGGTCGAGGTGAACCAGGAGGCGGTGGACGAGCCGTCGGTCGTCAACGCCGACCCGTACGGGGCCGGCTGGCTGTTCCGGGTGGACGTCACGAGCACCGGCCCGCTGCTGTCCGCGGACGACTACGCGGCCACGCTCACGGACTGAGACTCCCCCGGACGGCGGTTAGCCCGTTCGGGTGTTTCTGAGGGAGCTCTCAGGAGACCGCTTGCCGGACGGTGACCTGGGCCTTCGGTCCTAGCACATGCCCGGTCCGTCCCGCATCGTCCGCACGCCCCCGGGAACGGGTGAGAAACCAACTGCGATCACGGCGGCCACACTTGCCGATCAACACCGGTAGACGGCAGCCGGAGACCCCCAGCAGCCGGGACTCGTCACACGCAGACCGGAGGACAGCATGGCCACCCTGGAGATCGCCCCCACCGCGTCCACCAGCATCCTGGGTGAGCCGCTCACGACGCGTGAGCGGGTCGTCCTCGCCGAGCTGGCGGAGGACGTCACCCTCGAGGACATCGCCCGCAAGCTCTTCGTCACGCGGAACACCGTGAAGTCGCAGGTGCGGTCGGTGTACCGCAAGATCGGCGTCTCCACGCGGGCCGAGGCGGTCGCCTGGGCCGAGGCCGCGGGCATGCGCTGACACCCCCGCGCCCCCTCGCCGGGGCGCGCGGACCCCAGGGCCGCGACCCGCCACCACGGCGGGTCGCGGCCCTGCGTCGTCCCCGGGGTCGACGGCGGGCGGTCGATGCCATATCGTCTATCGATAACATCGATCGTCGATATGGATAGGAGCCGTCATGACGTCCCGGACACCGTGGTTCACCAGCCGGTCCGACCTGCTGTCCCTGCTCGTGGTCGGCGCGGCCGTGATCGTCTGGCAGGCGGCCGGCCTCGTCGCGTCCGTGGCGCGGATCCTGCCGAACACGGACGCCCCCGTGGAGGTGATGCTCATGGGCGCACCCGTCGAGCTCCCGCTGGGCCCGGACGGCGCCGCGGTCGGCGCGACGGTGGAGTCCGCGACGCTCACCGTCTCCGACATGCCGGTCGCCACGTACCTGGGCGCGATCGGCGCCGCCGCCGTGCCGCCGCTGGCCACCATCGGGGTCACCGTGTGCGTGCTGCTGCTGGCGCGGCGGATGCTGGCCGGGCAGTTCTTCTCCGGCACGACGACCCGCCTGATCACGGCCGTGTCCCTGCTGATCGCCGGCGGCTGGGTCGCGTGGTTCGGGTGCTCGGTGCTGGCGTCGAACGGCGTCCTCGCGCAGGTCGCCGACCGGGCGGTCCTGGAGCAGATCACGTTCCAGGTGTCCTGGACCCCCATCCTCGCGTCCATGGCCGTCGGGGCCCTCGCGGCCGCGTTCCACGCCGGGGAGCGGCTGGAGCGCGAGACCGCGGGGCTGGTCTGATGCCGCCCGAGGACGACGCGGGGCGGATCCACTGCCGGCTGGACGAGCTGCTGGCCGAGCGCGGGATGACGCTCGCGCGGCTCGCGGAGCTGGTCGGCGTGACCGTCGTGAACCTGTCGGTGCTGAAGAACGACCGCGCGCGGGCGATCCGGTTCTCGACCCTGACCGCCGTGTGCGACGTGCTCGGGTGCCAGGTGGGCGACCTGCTGGTCGTCACGCCGCGCGGCTAGGCCGCGCCGGTCGCCCGGACCACGTGCGCGGCGAGGTCGCGCGCGGCCGGGGTCGGGCGCCGGGACCGCGCCCAGACCATGCGGAGCGTGCGGGTCAGGTCCACGCCCTCGACCGCCACCCGCACCAGGTCCCCGCGCGCGAGCTCGTCGGCGACGGTCAACCCGGACAGGACCGCCGCGGCGCCGCCCCCGCGCACCACGTTCTTGACCGCCGACGTCGACCCGAGCTGCGCGGGCGATCCCGCGAGCGGGTGGCCGGCCGCGATCAGGGCCTCCTCGAGCACGGCGCGCGTGCCCGACCCGGCCTCGCGCACGGCGAGCGGCGCGCCGGCGAGCTCGGCGGCGGTGACCGGGCGGCGCCGGCGGGCCCAGGGGTGGCCGGGTGCGACGACGACGACCAGCTCGTCGTCGCCGACCGGGCGGGCGCGCAGGCCGTCCGCCACGTCCGGCCCCTCGACGAACCCCAGGTCGGCGCGGCCGTGCAGCACCGCGTCCATCACGTCGCGCGAGTTCGCGACGACGAGGTCGACCACCGCCGCCCCGGCCGGCAGCGTCGCCAGCCAGCCCGGGACCAGGTACTCCGCCACGCTCAGGCTGGCGGCCACCCGGACCCGGCCCTGCTGGGCGCTGCGGAGCGCGTGCACCTCGCGCTCGAGGGCGTCGGAGGCGGCGAGGACGTCCCGCGCCCGGCCGAGCAGCGCCGTGCCCGACGGGGTCAGCCGGGTGCCGGACGCCGCGCGCGTGACGAGGGTGAGCCCGGTCTGCCGCTCGAGCCGGCGCAGGCCGGTGCTGACCGAGGGCTGCGCGAGGCCGAGCGCGCGGGCGGCCCCGGACAGCGAGCCGTGCGCGTCGACCGCGTCGAGCAGCTCGAGGGCGCCCAGCGGGATGCGCCGGGGCGGGGCGGTGTCCATAGCCTCAGGCTAGAGCCGGCCAGGAAGGTCGGCGTTCCCGGGGGCCGCGGCGCGCCGGATGCTGGGACCGTGCCCCCCGCTCCGCCGTCCGACCGCTCGCCCGACCGCTCGTCCGACCACCGGCCCGCCGCGCCGCCCGCCCCGGCGGCCGCCGCCCCGCGCCGGCTCCTCGGCGTCGACCGCGCGGTCCTGCCCGGCGCGGCCGTGGCGCTGCTCGTCGGCGCGGCCTGCGTCGGGCTGACGGCGGCCGTCCCCGTGCTGCCCGGCCTGCTGGTCGCCATCGTGCTCGGCGCGGTCGCCCGGTCCGCGGGCCTGATCCCGGCCGCGCTCGAGCCCGGCCTCGCGTGGGCGGGGCGGCGCGTGCTGCGCGCCGGGGTGGTGCTGCTCGGGCTGCAGCTGTCGGTCGGCGACCTGCTCGGCCTCGGGGCGGGCGAGGTCGTGGTGCTCCTGGCGACCGTCACCGCGACGTTCGCCACGACGCTCTGGCTCGGTCGCCTGCTCGGGGTCGGGCGGCGGCTGACCCTGCTGGTCGCCACCGGGTTCTCGATCTGCGGCGCCGCGGCGGTCGCGGCGATGAGCCCGGTCGCGGACGCGGAGGAGGACGAGGTCGCCACCGCCGTGGCGCTGGTGACGGTCTACGGCAGCCTCGCGATCCTGGTGGTGCCGCTCGCGGCGGGCGCGCTCGGGCTGGCCGACCGCACCGCGGGGCTGTGGGCCGGGATGTCGGTGCACGAGGTCGCGCAGGTGGTGGCCGCGGCCGGCACCGTGTCGGCGGCCGCGCTGTCGGTCGCGGTGGTCGCCAAGCTCGCGCGGGTGGTGCTGCTGGCGCCGCTGGTGGCGGGGGTCGGGCTGGTCCGGCGCCGGTCGGCGGGCGGGGCCGGCGCGGGCGGGGGCGACGCGGGCGCGGCCGACCCGGGCGGGTCCCGGCGCGGTGCCGCGCCGCTCGTGCCGCTGTTCGTGGTCGGCTTCGTCGCCGCGGTGGTCGTCCGGTCGGCCGGCCTCGTCCCCGACGCCGTGCTCCCGGCGGTCAAGCCGGTCACGACGCTGCTGCTCGGCGCGGCGATGACGGCCCTCGGCACGCAGATCCACCTCGGCCGGCTGGTCCGGACCGGCGGGCGCCCGCTGGCGCTCGGTGCGGCCGCGACGGTCGTCGCGATGACGGTCAGCCTGGCGGGCCTGCTCGCGATCGGCTGACCGGACGGCTCCCGCGAGGGTGGCCGGCGTGGAAATGATTTCCACCCACCTCACGCTTGGATGTCATCTGCGGATCGGCGCGAATCCGCGCGTTGACAGCGGAGCGGCGCGCCGATACGTTGCCGACATCTCGCAATAGCGCGAAAGATTTTCCCGACAGTTCGGCGCACGCAGCTGTGCGCCGCATGTCCGTCCTGGCATCCGTTCGCGGTTTCAGCCGTGCCCGGGCGGTGCGCCCGAGGGTCGCGTCCCACGCGCCCCTGACGCCCCGTGCCCAGGAGGTCCTGCCGTCATGCCCGCTGCCGCCCGGTGGTCCAGCCGAGGCGGGCCCGCAGCCGCGGTGCCGCCGCTCGCCCACCCGTCCGCGCACCCGTCCGCCCGCACGCCCGCCGCGCGCCGAGCCGGGGCGGGGGTACCGCTCCCGTGAGGCGGCTCCTGTACTCCCAGCGCCTCGCGCCCTACCTGTTCATCCTGCCGTTCGTCGCGACGCTGGCGCTGTTCTGGATCATCCCGGTGGCCCGGTCCGTCGTGATGTCCACGCAGGAGGTCCTGTACGGGCAGACCACCTCGGTCGGGCTCGACAACTACGCCCGGCTGTGGAACGACAGCGTGTTCTGGACCGCGATGTTCAACAGCGCGCGGTACATGGTGCTGAGCCTGGCCCTGCTGATCCCGATCCCGATGCTGCTCGCGGCGGTGGTGAACTCCCGGATCGGGAGCCCGCGGGTCAAGGCGTTCTTCAAGGCGTCGCTGTTCGTCCCGGCCCTGACGTCGGTGGTGGTCGCCGGCCTGGTGTTCCGGCTCATGTTCTCCGAGTCGGAGAACGCGGTGATGAACCAGGTCCTGCAGCTGGTCGGGCTGGGACCCGTGCGGTGGCTGCGCGAGGACCTCACCGGGCTCGTGGCGCTGCTGGCGCTCGCCGTGTGGCGCTGGACCGGCGTGAACACCATGTACTTCATCGCCGGGATGCAGTCGATCCCCGAGGAGTACTACGAGGCGGCGTCCCTGGACGGGGCGAACAAGCGCCAGCAGTTCCTGCGGATCACCGTCCCGAACCTGCGGCCGACGATCGTCTACGTCACCACGATCAGCGTCTACGGCGGCCTCGCCATGTTCCTCGAGAGCTTCATGCTCTACGGCGGGAACGCGTCGCCCAACAACCAGGGCCTGACCGTCGTCGGCTACCTCTACCGCCGGGGCATCGAGCAGAACGACCTCGGCTTCGCCTCCGCCGTCGGGATCGTGCTGCTCGTCGTGGTCATGGCGATCAACATCACGCAGCTGACCCTCTCCGGCACCTTCAGGAAGGAGCACGTGCGATGACCGCGGCCCCCGCGCGCCCCCGCCCCGCGTCCCGCCGTCCCTCCGCGGCCGACCCCGCGGGTCGCCGCCGCGCCCCGCGCGGCGTCCGGGCGCTCTCGGCGCTGCAGTCGACCGCCCTCGTCGCGATCGCCCTCGTCGCCCTCGTCCCGCTCGCCGCGATCCTGGTCGCGACGTTCCAGTCGGGTGCCGACATCATGCGCGGCGGGATCACGCTGGCCGTCGACCCGGCGACGCTCCGCCTGGACAACTGGACGATGCTGTTCACCGACTCGGGCCCGTACTTCCGGTGGTTCGCGAACTCGTTGGGCGTGACGGTGGTCCAGGTCGCCGGGACGCTCCTCGTGAGCTCGTTCGTGGCGTACGGCTTCGCGATGTACGACTTCCGCGGCCGGACCCCGCTGTTCATCGCGGTGCTCGCCATCATGGCCGTGCCGTTCGAGATGGTGATGCTCCCGCTGTACGTGCAGGTGAACGAGATGGGCCTCGCGGACACCTACGCGGTCATCGTGATCCCGTTCCTGGCGGCGGCCGTGACCATCTTCTTCTTCCGCCAGTACTTCCTGGGGGTGCCGAAGGAGATCCTCGAGGCCGGCCGGGTGGACGGGGTCACGGAGTTCGGCATCTTCTTCCGGCTCGTCCTGCCGATCGCGCGCCCCGCGATCGCCGCGATGGCGATCCTCAACGGGATGATGTGCTGGAACAACCTGCTGTGGCCGCTGCTCGTGCTGCGCTCGTCCGAGAAGTTCACGCTGCCGATCGGGCTGAACACCCTGATCACGCCGTACGCGAACAACTACGGCCTCCTCATCGTCGGGTCCTTCTTCTCGCTCGTCCCGATCCTGGTCCTCTTCCTCGCCTTCCAGCGCTTTTTCGTGGAGGGAATGACCGCGGGCGCCGTCAAGGGCTGACCCGTGCGACGCACACAAAGGAGAAGCAGAATGTCACGAATCAGGACGACGGCGTCCGTGGTCACCGGGGCGATGGTGCTGGCCGCGTGCCTCGCGTGCGGCTCCGGGGGCGGGTCGGACGGCGCGCGGAACGCCCCGGCCGACGCCGACGGCGCCACCACGATGGAGATGTGGATCTTCGGCGAGCTGCACGGGGTGCTGTACGAGCAGATGGCCGACCGGTGGAACGAGCTCCACCCGGACCGCGCGATCGACCTCCGGCTGACCGTCTACCCGTACCAGGACATGCACAACAAGCTGCAGCTCGCGGCGAACTCCGGCACCGGCATGCCGGACCTGGTCGACATCGAGGTCACGAAGTTCGCCAACTTCGTCCGGGGCGACAACCCGCCGCTCCTGGACCTCGCCGCCGCCGCGGAGCCGTACCGCGAGGACGTCGTCGAGGCGCGGCTCGACCTGTACAGCCGGGGCGACGCGGTCTACGGCTTCCCGACGCACGTCGGCGCGTTCGTCACCTTCTACAACACCGAGCTGCTCGAGGACGCGGGCATCGACTACACGACGATCACCACCTGGGACGACTTCGCCGAGGCGGGGGCGGAGTACCACGCCGCGACGGGCCGGGCGTTCGGGACGGCGAACACCGACGTGTTCTTCGTCGAGCCCCTGGTGATCGCGCAGCACGGCGCCGAGCTGTTCGCCGAGGACGGCTCGGTGCAGGTCGACGACCCGGTGGTCGTCGAGTCGTTCGAGATGATGCAGGCCATGGTGGAGGCGGGCGCGATCTCGCCCATCCCGGGGTCGAGCCCCGACGACGAGGAGGCGTACGGCGCGATCGCGCGGGGCGACTTCGCCGCGATCGTCTACCCCGCCTGGTACACCTCGCGGTTCGTCGACTACATGCCCGAGCTCGCGGGGAAGGTGGCCATCGCGCCGGCGCCCGTGGTGCCGGGGTCGGACACGCTCACGATCGGCGGCGGCGGCACCGGCACCGCGGTCGCGGCGGACTCCCCGGTCGGGGACCTCGCGGCCGAGTGGCTGGCGTTCGCGAAGCTGTCCCCGGAGGCGAACGTCGCCGTGTGGGAGGTGCTCGGGTTCGACCCGGTGAACATGGCCGTCTGGGACGACGAGGAGGTCACGCGCAACCCGGAGAACCAGTTCAACCAGTACTTCACGACGAACCTGTTCGACGTGCTGAACGAGGTCAAGGACGGCATCGGCCACTTCGCGTCCTTCGCCAGCCCGGACCTGCCCGCGGTCAACAGCCGGTTCGGCACCGTCACGCTGACCGAGATCTACGAGTCGGGCGTGCCGGCGCGCGAGGCGCTGGAGCAGGCGCAGCGCGAGCTCCAGAACGAGCTGCGGCAGGACTGAGCCCCCGCCCGCGGTGGACCCACCCGCACGGACGCGCCCGGCGTGCCGGTGCGGGTGGATCCACCCCCCCGGGGCGCCGGGCCGGGCCGCCGTCACGCGCCCGACACGTCCGCCTGGGAGACTGGGTGGCATGACCCGCCCCGTCCTCGTCGCCGCCGCCGCGCTCGTCGACGACCTCGCCGCCCCGGGCGCCCTGCTGGCCGCCCGGCGGCGCTCGCCCGTGAGCCTCGCGGGCCGGTGGGAGTTCCCCGGCGGCAAGGTGGAGCCGGGCGAGTCGCCCGAGGACGCGGTGCACCGGGAGATCCGCGAGGAGCTGGGCGTGGCCGTGGAGCTCGGCGAGGAGCTCGCGGGGCCCGACGACGGCGCCTGGTGGCTCAGCGACCGTTACGTGATGCGCCTCTGGCTGGCGCGCGTCACCGCCGGCGAGCCGCGGCCGCTGGTCGAGCACGACGACCTCCGCTGGCTGCCCCGCGGGCAGTGGCTCACGGTGCCGTGGCTGGACGCGGACGTGCGGATCGTGGAGGCGCTGGCCGCGGCCACCGACCCGGCGGACGCGTCCCGGCGTACTGCCTGACCTGCGGGTTCATCTCTCGGCGAACAGACCGCCCCTCGATCTGGCACTCGCGCCCCGCGAGTGCTAGAACATGTCTCGTAGCCCTCCTGGCGCGGCAGCGCCGGGGCAGCAGCGGTCCCGGACCGTCCGGACCGCCGTGACGCTTCGAGGGAGGTGACGGGCTGTGGCTACGCGATTCGACCCGTTCCAGGAGATGGACCGGCTGATGAACCAGGTCCTCGGCCAGCAGCGCGCCTCGGCGACCATGCCGATGGACCTCTTCCGCTCCGGCGACCACTACGTCCTCAGCGTCGACCTGCCGGGGGCCGACCCCGGCTCGATCGACGTGAACGTCGACGACCGCACCCTCACGATCCGGGCGCAGCGGACCGCGCGCACCGAGGACGGGGTGCAGTGGCTGGCCAAGGAGCGCCCGGTCGGGACCTACGCGCGGCAGCTCACCGTCGGCCGCGGGCTCGACCTGGACGCCATCACCGCGTCGTACGCGGACGGCGTGCTGTCGCTGACCATCCCGGTGGCCGAGGAGGCCCGGCCGCGCCGCATCGAGGTCACCACCGGTGGGACGCCGGCGACCATCGAGGCGGGCGCCGACGCCGCTCCGCAGGAGCGTGCGAGCGCCTGACCGCGCGACGCGGCCCGCACGACGACCGCCCCGGCCCCACGCGGGGACCGGGGCGGTCGCGTGCCCGGGGCGTGCGCCCGGCGGCGTCAGGCCGTCGGCACCGCCAGCGACGCGCGGACCGTGCGGGTGGCGGCCAGCACGTGCTGCAGCGACGGCGTCACCTCGGCGTACCGGCGGGTCTTGAGGCCGCAGTCCGGGTTGACCCAGAGCTGCGCCGGGTCGACGACCCGGACGGCCTCGCTGAGCAGCTCGGTCACCTCGGCCTCGCTCGGCACGCGCGGCGAGTGGATGTCGTACACGCCCGGGCCGATCCCGCGGGGGTAGCCCTCGGAGGCGATGTCGCCGAGGATCTCCATCTTCGACCGGGCGGCCTCGATCGACGTCACGTCGGCGTCCAGGCCGTCGATCGCGCCGAAGATCTCGCCGAACTCCGAGTAGCAGAGGTGCGTGTGGATCTGCGTGTCCGGGCGCACCCCCGAGGTCGCGAGCCGGAACGACCGCACCGACCAGTCGAGGTAGGCGTCGTGGTCCGCGGCGCGCAGCGGCAGCAGCTCGCGCAGCGCGGGCTCGTCGACCTGGACGATCGCGGTGCCGGCGGCCTCGAGGTCGGCGATCTCGTCCCGCAGGGCGAGCGCCACCTGGTTCGCGGTGTCGGCGAGCGGCTGGTCGTCGCGGACGAACGACCACGCCAGGATCGTCACCGGGCCGGTGAGCATGCCCTTGACCGGCTTGGCGGTGAGCGACTGGGTGTAGGTCGTCCACGGCACCGTGATCGGCGCCGGGCGGGACACGTCGCCCCACAGGATCGACGGCCGGGTGCAGCGCGAGCCGTACGACTGCACCCAGCCGTTGGCGGTCACCGCGAACCCGTCCAGGTTCTCGGCGAAGTACTGCACCATGTCGTTGCGCTCCGGCTCGCCGTGCACGAGCACGTCGAGGCCGATCTCCTCCTGCAGCTCGACGACCCGGCGGATCTCCGCCTTCATCTCGTCCTCGTACTGCGCGGCGGTGAGCTCGCCCCGGCCGAACGCGGCCCGGGCCACCCGGATCTCCGGCGTCTGCGGGAACGAGCCGATCGTCGTGGTCGGCAGCGCGGGCAGCTGCAGGCGCTCGGCCTGCGCGACCCGGCGGCCGTCGAAGTCGCCGCGGTGGAACGCGTCCGCCGGCAGGGCGGTGAGCCGGTCCCGCACCTCCGGCCGGACGACGCCCGGCGCCGCGGCGCGGGACCGGCGCGCGTCGGCGGCGGCGAGCAGCTCGGCGTGCACGGCCTCGCGGCCCTCGGTCAGGCCGGTCGCCAGGGTGACGACCTCGCCGACCTTCTGGTCGGCGAACGCGAGCCAGGAGCGCAGCGTCGGGTCGAGCTGCGGCTCGTCCTCGACGTCGTGCGGCACGTGGAACAGCGACGTCGACGTCGCGACCGCGACCTGCCGGGCGCCGAGGCCCTCGAGCGACTCGAGCGAGCCCAGCGCCGCGTCCAGGTCCGCGCGCCAGATGTTGTGGCCGTCGACCACGCCGCCGACCAGCACCTTGGACTCCAGGCCGGGGACGGGACCGGCGGGCAGCGAGCCGCGGACCAGGTCGAGCGCCAGGCCCTCGACGTCCGTGGCCGCGAGCACCGGGAGCGCGTCGCGGAGGTCGCCGTACGGGGCGGCGACCAGGATCGAGGGCCGCTCGGCCGCGGGCAGCTCGGTCGCGAGCACGCGGTACGCCTCGGCGGCCGCGGCGAGCAGCCGGTCGGCGGGGACGCCGGTCGAGTCGGAGACCAGCGCCGGCTCGTCCAGCTGCACCCAGGTGGCGCCGGCGCGGGCCAGGTCGCGGAGCAGCGCCGCGTACACCGGCAGCACGTCCGCGAGGCGGTCGATCGGCAGGAAGTCCTCGGGGGAGCCCTCGGCGGCCTTGGCCAGCGCCAGGAACGTCACCGGGCCGACCAGCACGGGGCGGGTCAGCACGCCGTCGGCGAGGCCCTCGGCGAGCTCGCGCACGGGCCGGTCGCTCGCGTAGCGGAACGGCGTCGCCGGGCCGATCTCCGGGACCAGGTAGTGGTAGTTCGAGTCGAACCACTTGGTCATCTCGAGCGGCAGGTCGTCGCCGCGGCCGCGGGCCACGGTCGAGTAGCCGGCGAGGTCGAGGCCACCGTCGGCGGCGAGCAGGTCGGCGAACCGCTCCGGCACCGCGCCGAGCACCGCGGCCGCGTCGAGCACGTGGTCGTAGAACGAGAAGGCGCTCGGGATCGCGGGCAGCCGGGTGTCCAGGCCGAGCTCGGCGAGGCGGGTGCGCGTGCGGCGGCGCAGGTCGGCGGCCGTGGCCTCGACCTCCTCCGCGCTCGCGCGCCCGGCCCAGAAGGCCTCCAGGGCCTTCTTGAGCTCGCGGCGCGGTCCGATCCGGGGGTAGCCCAGGACGGTGCCGGCGGGGAACGGGTGGGTCAGGTCGGTCATCTCTCGCCTCAGCTGGTGGGGACAGGGGTCGGGGTGGTCGTGGCCGGCCCGGGGGCGGGCGCGGGCTCGCGCGCCGGCTCCGGGGCGACCCGCAGGTGCGCGCGGGGCGCCTCGCCGCCGAGGCCCGCGCCCTCCAGGAGGTCGAGCGCGGGGCCGTGGGCGTTGAACGTGTAGAGGTGCACGCCCGGCGCGCCGCCGTCGAGCACGGCGTTCACCAGGTCGACGCCGAGCCGGGTGCCGAGGCGGTGCCGCGCCGCGACGTCCGCCGGGTCCTCCGGGTCGAAGGCGTCCAGCCGGGCCAGCAGCCGCGCGGGCACCGGCACGCCCGTCAGCTGCGCGACGCGGCGCAGCCGGGCCGGGTCGGTCGTCGGGATGATGCCCGGCAGGATCGGGATGGTGACGCCCGCGTCGCGCGCCAGGGCCACGAGCTCGAGGTAGGACCCGGCGTCGTAGAACACCTGGGTGATCGCGAAGTCCGCGCCGGCCCGCTGCTTGGCGAGCAGCGCCGCGACGTCCTGCTCCCGCGTGCTGCCGGCGCCCGCGTTGCCGCGGGGGAACGCCGCGACGGCGACCGACAGCGGCCGGGTGGCGGCGCGCACCGCCTGGGCCGGGCTGCTCGCGCACCGCCGGCGCTCGACCTCGCGCAGCAGCCCGACGAGCGCGCTCGCGGTCGGCAGGCCCTCGGGGTGCGGCTCCCAGGACCGGTCCGCGGGCGGGTCGCCGCGCAGCGCCAGGAACGACCGCACGCCCTCGTCGAGGAACTCCTCGATCGTCGCGGCCAGGTCCTCGCGGGAGCTCGCGACGCAGGTCAGGTGCGCGATCGGCGTCAGCGACGTCTCCCGGAGCAGCCGGCGGACCAGCTGCCGGGTCGTGGTCCGGGTGCTGCCCGACGCGCCGTACGTGACGGACACGAAGTCGGGGCGCGCCGACGCGAGCTGCTGCACCGTCGACCACAGCCGCGGCGCGGCGTCCGGGTTGCGGGGCGGGAACAGCTCGAACGACACGGTCGGGCGGTCCACGGCCCCGAGGCCGTCGGGCACGGCGGTCCCCGCCAGGTGCGCAGGTACGTCGTGACTGCTCATCGTCAGCTCCATCGAACCTGGCGGAAGCACCCGCACCCTCGGTGAGGAGGGGGGTTGCTGCGACGTCGACGAGCCAGGTCTCTCGGTCGCTCTGGATGGGTGCCGC
>Ga0164306_10000268_pt1 | contig 20031 bp, 21 predicted proteins | sample Whisoiple_242_MG_FD_110213 | JGI IMG/M metagenome (GOLD analysis project Ga0164306, IMG submission 110213) | Soil microbial communities amended with fresh organic matter from upstate New York, USA - Whitman soil sample_242_MG | ecosystem: Environmental > Terrestrial > Soil > Unclassified >... | reverse complement strand
CTCGTTGACCGGCGTGTAGTCCGTGACCCGGTCGCCGTAGCGCTCCGCGAACGCGACGCCGTACTCGGCCACCACCTGCGGGTAGTCGGGGTGCGCGAACTGCCCGTCGAGCCACAGCGGCGTGCCGTAGTGCAGCAGGTCGATCACCGGCCGCAGCCCGAGCTCGCCGAACCGGTCGACGACCCGGTCCACCCAGGACCAGTCCCAGACGCCGCGCCCGGGGTTGACCCGGTGCCACGGCACGCCCCAGCGCAGGAACGTCGCCCCGGCGTCCGACGCCAGGCCGAGGTCCTCGGCGTACCGCGCGTAGTGGTCGGTGAGCGCGTACTCGTCGATCGGGCGCTCGCCCGGGCCGCCCTGCGGCACGAACGTGTCCTCGATGCCGAGCCCGAAGTGCAGGGCCCCGTCCTCGAACCAGCGGCCGCCGGCCGCGACCCCCGTCACTTGAGCCCCGTGGTGGCGATGGACTCGATGAACTTGCGCTGCACGAGCATGAAGGCGAGGACCAGCGGGACGACCGCGACGAGCGCGCCGGCCATCATGACGCCGTACGGCACGATGCCGCCGGGGCCGGTGAGCTGGGTGAGTCCGGATGTGATGGTGCCCATCTCCTGTTGCGTCGTGAAGACCAGCGGCCAGAGCAGGTCGTTCCAGTTGTTGACGAAGATGTAGATCGCCAGGGTGAGGATCGCGGGCCGGGCGTTCGGCAGGACGATCTGCCAGAACACGCGCAGCTCGGACGCGCCGTCGATGCGCGCGGCGTTGTCGAGGTCCCGCGGCAGGCCGATGAAGAACTGCCGCAGGAAGAAGATGCCGAACGCGTCGGCGGCGCGCGGGACGATCAGGCCCGCGAACGTGTTGACCCAGCCCAGGTCGGTGACGATCTGGTAGACGGGGATCAGCGTCGCCTGGAACGGGATCATCAGGGTCGCGATGATCGCGATCAGGAGCACCTGCCGCCCCCGGAAGTCGATCCGGGCGAGCGCGTACGCGGCCAGCGCGTCGAACGCCACGGCGAACAGCGTGACGCCGCCGGCGAACAGGAAGCTGTTCCCGATCAGCCGGGCGAACGGCAGGTCGGAGAAGATCCGCTCGAAGTTCGCCATGGTCCAGGCGTCGGGCAGCAGCGTCGGCGGGTAGGCGTTGACCTCCGCCGTCGGCTTGAACGCGGTGAACAGGACGATGAACAGCGGCAGCAGGACGATCAGCGTGGTGACCGCGACGGCGGCCGTCATGAGGACGGTCGAGACGCGGACGCGGCGGCGCCCGGCCCGCACGGCGGGGCGCTGCGGCGCGGTGGCCGGCGCGAGGGTGGCGGCGGACATCAGGACTCCTTCTCGCGGCGCCCGAAGAACACGAACTGGACGACGCTCAGCACCAGCGTCGCGAGCAGCAGGACGTAGGACAGGGCGGAGGCGAACCCGAGCTCGAGCTTCCGGAAGCCGGACTCGTAGATCTCCATGACGACGGTCTGGGTGTTCCCGTAGGGGCCGCCGCCGGTCATCACGTAGATCTGGTCGAACGCCTGGAGCGCGGCGATCATCGCGAAGATCAGGACGAACGCCATGGTGCTCGACAGCATCGGCAGCGTGATGTGCCGGAACCGGGACCAGGCGCCGGCGCCGTCCATCTTGGCGGCCTCGTACAGCGAGCCGGGGATCTCCTGCAGCCCCGCCATGAAGATCACCATGTAGAAGCCGAAGTTCTTCCACACCGCGACCAGCGCGACCGCCGGCATCGCCAGCGTCGGGTCCTGCAGCACGTTGCCGAGGTCGATCCCCATCCCGCGCAGCCAGTAGTGCAGCAGCCCGACCTGCGGGTCGATGAGGTACGACCAGGCCAGGGCGGCCACGGCCAGCGAGATGATGAACGGCAGGAACAGGGACGTGCGGAACAGCCCCCGGAACGGCAGCCGGTCGTTCGTCAGCAGCAGGGCCAGCGCGAGCGCCACGATCACGGCGGTCGGGGTGAACAGCACCGCGTAGACGACGGTGTTGACGACCGCGTCGCGGATGTCGGCGTCCGTGAAGATCCGGGCGTAGTTGTCCAGCCCCACCCACTGCGCCTCGCCGAAGCCGCTGGCGTCGGTGAACGAGAGCTGCAGCGCCGAGATCATCGGCCAGGCGACGAACACCGCCATGATGAGCAGCGCCGGGGCGAGGAAGGCGAGGGCGGCGCGGTTCCGGCGCCCGCCGGTGCGCGTGCGCTGCAGGCTCCGGTCCGGGCGCCCGCCGAGGGGGGCGGGGGCACGGTAGGCCCGCGTGCGGGATCCCGTCGCGTGCGCGGTGGTCATGGGGCGGTACCTCTCGGGAGTGAGGCCGTCCCCGGGGTCGCTGCCCCGGGGACGGCCGGTCCGGGTGGGTCGGTCAGTCGTCCAGCGCGGCCTGGATCGCGGTCTGCGCCTCGGCGAGCAGGTCGTCGACCGGCTCGCCGGCCATCGCCCGCTGGGTCAGGTCGTCGACGGCCGTGAGCACGTCGGTGCTGTTCACCACGCCGGGCAGCAGCGGGCGGCCCAGCTCGGCCTGCTCGGTGAGCGCCGCGACGACCGGGTTCTCGTCCACCTCGTCGGCGGCGACGTCGGTGCGCAGCGGGGGCCAGCCCGAGCCGAGCGCCCAGGCGACGGACTCCTCGCGGGACAGGAAGTAGGAGAAGAACTCCTGCGCGGCCTGCTGCTGGGCCTGGTCGGCCTGCCGGGTGAGCGCCATGGAGACGCCGATCGCGGACGCGGCCTGCGCCTCGGGGCCGGCCGGGATCGGCGCGATGCCGTAGTCGATCCCGTTCTCCTCGGAGACGGTCGCCATCCACGGGCCGCCGATGTACATCGCGACCCGGCCGCTGCTGAACAGGCTGTCGCCGCTCACGCCGTCGACGCCGGTCGGGCTGATCTTCCCGGCGGTGATCGCGTCGTGCCAGAACTCGAGCGTCTCGGCGTTCTCCGGGGAGTCGACGACCGCCTGGCCGTCCTCGACGATCGCGCCGCCGTTGCCGTAGAACAGCGACGGCCACACCCCGTTGCCCACCGTGGCGTGGTCGGCGAGCGCGAGGCCGTACTGCTCGGGCGTGCCGTCGCCGTCCTGGTCGACGGTGAGCGCCTCGGCGGCGGCGACCCACTCGTCCCAGGTCGTCGGCACCGCGACGCCCGCGGCGTCGAACAGGGCCTGGTTGTAGAACATCGCCAGCGGCACGAAGCCGGTCGGGACGCCGTACGCGGTGCCGTCGACCGTCACCATGTCGAGCGCGCCGGCGTTGAGGTGGGGCGTGGCGTCGTCGCCGGCGTAGAAGTCGTCCAGGTCGACGAACGCGCCGCGGTCGGCGTAGACCGGCAGCCGCTCGGCCGGCATCGCGACGATCTCCGGGCCGTTGTCCGCGGAGAGGGCCGGCAGGAACGTGTCGTCGATGACGTCCCAGGGGTTCACCTGCGTGGTGATCGTGATCTCGCCGTCGTGGGCGGCGTTGAAGTCGTCGACGATCTGCTGGAGCACGTCCCCGTCGGCCTCGGTGTACCCGTGCCAGAAGGTCAGCTCGACGGGGCCGTCGGAGTCGGAGGAACCGCCGCCGCCGGAGCAGGCGGCGAGGGCGAGCGCCAGGCAGACCGGCGCGACGACGAGGGCGGGGGTGCGCTTCATTGCGTGGTGTCCTTTCGGGATGAGCCCGCTTACAACGTTGTAAGACAACGTTGTAAGTGCGATCTTGCGGGGCGGGGCGGCGGCGTGTCAACCCCGGCGCCGGGTGACCGCGCGCGCCGGCGGCGGCCGCGCGGCGACCGGCGGCGCGGAGCCGCGGGTCAGGAGCCCGTCGACTCCCGGACGACCAGCCGGAATCCCGGCGCGATCACGCGGGGCTCGAGCTCGCCGCGGGCGCGGTCGTCGATCCGCTCGCGCAGCAGCCGCACCGCTTCGCGCGCGATGTCGTGCCGCCCGGGCTCGACCGTCGTGAGGCTCGGGAAGGTGTACCGGCCGTCGGCGACGTCGTCGAACCCGACCAGCGCGACGTCCGCCGGCACCGCCACCCCGCGCTCCTGGAGCGAGCGCAGCGCCCCGAGCGCGAGGTCGTCGTTCATCGCGAACACCGCGTCCATCCGCACGCCCGCGTCCAGCACCCGCGCCATCGCCTCGGCCCCGCTGCTGCGGTCCCACGTCTCGATCGGCACCACCAGCGCGTCGTCGACCTCGAGCCCGGCCGCCTCGATCGCGGCCCGGTACCCGGCGTACCGCAGCGCCGCCACGCCCGTCTCCTCCGCGGCGTGCGCGCCGAGCAGCATCACCCGCCGCCGCCCGAGCCCGAGCAGGTGCTCCGTCGCGGCGCGCGCCGCCGCCTCGTGCTGCATCGTCACGTGGTCGACGGGGCCCGGGAACAGCGGCTCGCCGAGCACCACCAGCGGCCGGCCCGCCGGGTCCGGGGTGACGTCCTCGTGCGTGAGCCCGAGCGGGGCGAGCAGCAGGCCGTCGGTCAGCGACAGCCGGGGGTTCCGCAGCGCCTCGAGCTCGCGCTCGCGCAGCCCACCGGTCTGCTCGACCAGGACGACCAGGTCCTGCTCCGCCGCGACCCGGATCACCTCGTCCGCGAGCTGGGCGAAGAACGCCTGGCTCAGCTCGGGGACCGCGAGGCCGATGACGCCGCTCCGCCCGAGCCGCAGGTTCCGGGCGGCCAGGTTCGGGCGGTAGCCGACCTGCTCGACGGCGGCGAGCACCCTGGCCCGGGTCGCCTCCCGCACCTGCGGGTGGTCGTTGAGCACGTTGGACACGGTCTTGAACGACACGCCCGCCACCTGCGCGACGTCGCGCAGCGTCGGGGCGGCCCTGCCCTCGGGTTCGATCGCCACGGGAGCGAGGTTACAACGTTGCAACCGACGACGGGGGGCCTCCGCGCGCGGCGCCGGACGTGTCGCAGACCTGCGACACCGCTGCGACAGACCGGCGACCCGCCGCGACGCGCGCTCCCCTACGGTGCTGCCATGCCGCTTCAGCCGCGAGGCCGCCACGCCCTGCTCACCGCCGCCGCCCTGGTCGTCCTGACCGGCTGCGGCACCGACGCGCCGGAGACCGCCGGGGAGCGGGAGCGCCCCGCCGCCTCGCCCGCCGCGACCACCCGCGCCCCCGCGCCCACGCCCGCGCTCCCCGCGGTCGCCGGGTACGAGCCGGGAGAGATCCCGCCCGTCCCGCTCGTCGTGCTGCCGGACCTGTCGATGCTCGACGCCTCGCTCGCCGGGTTCGCGCTCGGCGTCGACGCGGCCGTCGGCGACATCCCCGGCGTGACGGTGACGCCGACGCGCTGCGACGCGAGCGGCGCCGTCGAGGTCGGGCGCGGTGCGCTGCTGGCCTACGGCGACGGGTCGGGCGTGTTCACCGCGCCGGACGGGTCGGTGGTGAACTACGGCGACGGCTCGGGCACCTACGTGCTGAACGGCACCACCGTCACCGTCTACGGCGACGGCTCGGGCACCTACGCCGCCGACGGGGTGTCGGTCGTGAGCTACGGCGACGGGTCGGGGGTGTACGACGACGGCACGACGCGCGTGTACGTGCACACCGACGGCGGCGGGGGCTGGTCCCGCGGCGACCGGTCGGTGGTGAACTACGGGGACGGGTCCGGCGTCGCGTCCGACGGGGACACCCGGATCGTCAACTACGGCGACGGCTCCGGGATGTACTCCGACGGCACGCTGACGGTGCAGAACTTCGGCGACGGCACCGGGACGGTGGACGGCGTGCCGGTCGAGGTCGACCCGCTGCCGCGCGTGCCCCGGCTCGGCGCGTTCCCGTCGATGGGCACGATCGCCCCGGTGCCCTCGTGCGGCGCCACGCTCACCCTGGACGCCGGGGTGCTGTTCGACTTCGGGTCCGCGGAGCTCCGGCCCGACGCCGAGGACGCGCTCGACGCGCTGGCCGCGGCCCTCGCGACCGTCGCGGCGCCGGCCGGGTCGGTCGAGGGGCACACCGACTCCGTCTCGTCGGCCGAGTTCAACCAGCGGCTGTCCGAGTACCGCGCGCGGGCGGTGGCCGACCACCTCGCCCGCAGCGGCGTCGGCACCGCGTTCGACGTCGTCGGGCACGGCGAGGACCTCCCCGTCGCGCCGAACGAGGTCGACGGGCAGGACAACCCGGCGGGCCGGCAGCTGAACCGGCGCGTGGAGATCCTGCTGCCCGGGGTGGCGTCGTGAGGCGCCGCCCGGCCCTGGCGGTCCTCGCGGGCGTCGTCGCCCTCGGCCTGGCGGGGTGCAGCGTCGAGGTGGTCGACGCGGACGCGACGCCGGCGCCGCCGCGCGCGACGTCCGACGGGACGCCGGACGCGGCCGGGACGGAGCCGGCGGCCGGGGCGAGCCCGTCGGGCGGCACGAAGACCCGGGGCCCCGCGACCGGCGACGGCCCGGGCGGCACCGCGCTCCCCGGGCGCGCCGCGCTCCTCCCCTTCACCACCGCCCAGGTCACCTGCGCGGGCGGCGACGCGGCCGTGAGCCGGGCGGGGGCGGCAGTCGAGGTCACGGACGACTGCGACACCCTCACGGTCGGCGGCGCGGCCGCGGTGGTCGTGGCCGGCGACGTCGGGCACCTGGTGGTCTCCGGCGCGGGGGCGCAGGTCGCCCTCCGCAGCGTCACCACCGTGACCGTCGAGGCCTCCGCCGTCACCGTGACCTGGGAGGAGGGCACCCCGGCGGTGTCCGGCGACACCCCGGGCAGCGCGACCGGCGCGGTGGCCCCGGGATGACCCGCGCCGCCCGGGCCACCCGTCCCCACCCGCCCCGTCCCCGCCCGACCAGCGCCGACGCCAGGAGCCCCCGATGAGCACCCCGCAGCCGTACCAGCCCGCGCCGCAGCCGTACCCGCAGGTCGTCGTCCGGCCGACCAACGCCCTCGCCGTCGTCACCCTCGTCCTGGGCCTGCTGGGGTTCGCCGTCGTCCCCGTCGTCACCGGGCACGTCGCGCTGCGCCAGATCCGGACGCGCGGCGAGGGCGGCACCGCGTGCGCGGTCATCGGCCTGGTCCTCGGCTACCTCGCGCTCGCGACCTACCTGGTCGTCGCGCTCGTCGTCACCGGCTTCCTCGTCTGGGGCGGGACGCGGTGACCGCGGGCGCGCCGCGCGTCCTGCTGGTCGACGACGAGGAGGCGATCCGCGACGGCCTCGCGTCGTTCCTCACCCGCAGCGGGCTGGAGGTCGAGACCGCCGCCGACGGCGAGGCCGCCCTCGCGGTGCACGCGCGGTGGCGCCCCGACATCCTGGTGTGCGACGTGCTCATGCCGCGGCTCGACGGCCGGTCGGTGGTCCGCCGGCTGCGCGCGGCCGGCGACTGGACGCCCGTGGTCCTGCTGACCCAGGTCGGCGAGTCCTCCGAGCGGTCCGCGGCGCTCGACGAGGGCGCCGACGACTACCTGAACAAGCCGTTCGACCCCCAGGAGCTGCACGCCCGGGTCCGCGCCGTCCTCCGCCGGGCGGTCCCGGGTCAGCCGTCCCTGGCCTCGGCGGAGCGGCTGGTCAGCGGCGACCTGGTCCTGGACCGGACCGCGCGGCGGGTGTGGGTCGCCGGCCGGGAGGTCACGCTCACCCCCAAGGCGTCGCTGCTGCTCGACTACCTGATGACGCACCCCGACGAGCTGCACACCCGCGAGCGGCTGCTCCAGGCGCTGTGGGGGTTCGAGCTCGCCGTCAGCAGCCGCGCGGTGGACCACCGGGTGGCGGAGATCCGCCGCGTCCTCGGCGACGACGCGGCCGCGCCGCGGTACGTCGAGACGGTGCCGGCGGGCGGCTACCGGTTCTGCGGCGCCGTGCAGCGCGGGACCCGGCCGTGAGGGGCCGGGCTCGGCTCGCGCTGATGCTGGCGCTGGTCCCCGCCGCCCTGGGGCTGCTCGGGGCGGGCGTCGCGCTCGCGTCGGGCCGCTCGCTCCGCGTGGTGGTCGGCACGCCGCTGCCGGTCGCGCTCGCCGTGCCGGGCCTGCTGCTGACCGCCGTCGTCCTGCTGGCGCTGGCCGTCGCGCGGGACCGGCGCCGCGCCGTGGCCGCCGCCGCGGAGGCGGCCGAGCGCGCGGGGCGCGAGGAGGAGCGCGCCGCGCACCGCCGGTTCCTGCTCCGCCTGGACCACGAGATGAAGAACCCGGTGACCGCCCTGCGCGCCGCCCTGCCGGGCGTCGTCCCGGACCCCGCCGCGCTCGACCCGGCCGCCGCCCGCGCCCACGACACCCTCCGGCAGCAGACCGCCCGGCTGTCCGCGCTCGTCGCCGAGCTGCGCAAGATCGCCGAGCTGGAGACCCGCCCGCTGGAGCGCGAGGACGTCGACCTCGCCCAGGTGGTGCAGGACGCGGCGGCCGACCTGACGGACCAGGCCGCCGCGGCGGGCGTCCCGCGCGCCATCACCGTGCAGCTGCCGCAGGCGCCCTGGCCGCTGCCGCACGTCCGCGGCGACGTCGACCTGCTCTACCTGGCGGTCTACAACCTGCTCGCGAACGCGCTGAAGTTCTCGCCGGCCGGCTCGACGGTCGAGGTCCGCGGGCGGGACGACGACGGGGTCGTGGAGGTCGAGGTCGCCGACTCCGGCACCGGCATCCCCGCGCACGAGCTCGACACGGTCTTCGACGAGCTCGCGCGCGGCGAGCAGGCCCGGGGCACCCCGGGGTCGGGGCTCGGGCTGGCGCTGGTGCGCGTCGTCGCGGAGCGGCACGGCGGGTCGGTGGACCTGCGGTCGCGGCCGGGGCAGGGCACGAGCGCGCGGCTGCGGGTGCCGGCGGCGTGATCGCGCGGGGTGGCCGCGCCGGGCGGGTCAGCGCTCGCGCCTCGGTGCGGTGATCGCGGTGTACGCGTGGGCGACCGCCACCGCCGTCGCGAGCACCGCCATCACGAGGTCGAGCGTCCCGCCGCGCAGCACGAACGTCACCGCCAGGCACGCGAACACGACGGCGCCGATCGCGCCGAGCAGCCGCTGGTGCTTCCGTCTCACGGGACCACTGTGGCCCTCCGCGCCCGTCGGCGCAGCCGCCCAGATGCCGTGGGCGCCGTCCCGCGGGATGCTCGACGCGCGTCCGGGCGGTACGCAGGGGGCTCGGGCGCCGACGACGAGCGAGCCCGACCGCGGCCGTGAGGCGCTCCGGTCGAGGCACCGCTCCGGCAGGGGGCCACGACATGTGCACAGGAATCCGGTTCTCGGACGGCCAGGGACATCTCTACCTGGCGCGCAATCTCGACTGGACCAGCGGCTACGGCGAACGCGTGGTGGTGACGCCGACGGGGTACCGCCCGCGGTCGCCGTTCGGCGCCGTCGCGGAGGTCCGCCACGCGGTCATCGGCATGGGGATCGTGGAGGCGGGCACGCCGCTGTACTTCGACTGCGGCAACGCCGCCGGGCTGGCCGTCGCGGGCCTCAACTTCCCGGGGTACGCGCAGTACGCGCCGGGACCGGTCGAGGGCGCGACGAACGTCGCCGCCTTCGAGGTCCCGTTCTGGGTGGCCGCGCAGTTCTCCACGGTCGACGAGGTCGAGGCGGCGCTCCGCGACGTCGTGATCGTGGACCGGCCGGTCGACGAGCGCTATCCGAGCTCGCTGCTGCACTGGGTCGTCGGGGACGCGGACCGCGCGATCGTCCTCGAGCAGACGGCCGACGGCCTGCGCGTGTTCGACGACGACGTCGACGTCCTGGCGAACCAGCCGGGCTTCGGCTGGCACCACGAGAACCTGCGGAACTACCTGAACGTCTCGCCCGAGTTCCCCGACGAGACGGTGCTCGGGCGGGCGAAGCTGGCCCCGTTCGGCTCGGGGTCGCACATGCGCGGGGTCCCGGGCGACTACTCCTCGCCGTCGCGGTTCGTCCGGGCGGCCTACGTGAACGCGCACTACCCGGAGAAGGCCACGGAGGAGGAGAACGTCAGTCGCGCGTTCCACACGCTGCAGCAGGTGGCGATGGTGGACGGCTGCGCGGCCATGGCGTCCGGCGAGTTCGAGAAGACGATCTACACCGGGCTGTTCTCGTCGCGGACCTCGACGTACTACTGGAGCACGTACGACGACCCGGCGATCCGCGGCGTGGCTCTGGGCGACCAGCCGACCGACGGCGCGGAGCTGGTGGAGGTGTAGGGCCGCACGGCCCCCTCGGCGTGGTTGTCACTCATCTGCGGCGTCCCGTCCGGGAACGGCCCTGCTCGCGGTGTCGGGCCCGCTACGTTGCCTGCGTGACCTCGACGCCACCGAGCTGGTACCCCGACCCGCAGGACCCGGCCGTCGTCCGATGGTGGGACGGCTATCGGTGGACCGAGCACACGCGCCCGGTCCAGCAGCTGCCGGCTGCGCCCACCGCGGCCCCCGGTGCCGTGCCACCGGTTCCGGCGCAGACGGCCGGTCTGGGGCCAGCCCCCGACGTCGAGGCCGCGCCGCGCAAGATCGGACTCTTCGGAGCGCGAGCAGCGGCGAGGGACCTCACCCGCGAGAACGACGAGCTCCGCCGCACCTTGCAGCAGACCGGGTCGCTGGACCTCGCCCAGATCCGCCTCCAGCTCTCCGCGGCCCGCGACGAGCTCGACGCCGTCGCCGCGCAGGTCGAGGCGGCACGCCGGGAGGTCGCCACGCTGCGAGCGCAGACCATCGACGTCCGCAACGCCATCGACGTCACCGAGTTCGGGCTCTACGACTTCCCGCACCCCGCTGAGGACTCCGCGCACCTCGCTGCCGAGCTGTCCGCGATCCGTACCCAGATCAAGAGCTGCATGGCTGCCAAGCGAGCGACGACCGCCGCGCCGAACTTCACGTTCAACAACTCGGCCGCCAAAGGCCGGGCGTTCGTCAACGACATGTCGAAGATGCTCCTGGCGGCGTACAACGCCGAGGCGGAGAACGCGATCAAGACCGCCCGTGCCGGCGGCCTGTCCACGGCGCAGGCACGGCTGGAGAAGTCGGCGGAACGGGTCGCGAAGAACGGGAAGATGATCGCCCTGGCGATCACCAGGGAGTACCACCAGCTGCGGATGCGCGAGCTCGAGCTGGCCGTCCGGCACCTCGCGGCGGTCCAGGCGGTGAAGGAGGCCGAACGCGCTCACCGCGAGGAGCTCCGTGAGGCCAAGCGCGCCGAGGACGAGCTGCGGCGCGAGCGCGAGAAGCTGGACAAGGAACGCGACCACTACGCCAACGCTCTGGCGGCGCTCGAGGCCCGCGGTGACGAGCGGGGCGCTGCGGAGCTCCGCGCCAAGCTCGCGGAGCTCGACCAGTCGATCGCCGACGTCGACTACCGGGCCGCGAACGTCCGGGCCGGCTACGTGTACGTGATCTCGAACCAGGGGTCGATGGGCGAGCACGTCGTCAAGATCGGGATGACCCGGCGCCTGGACCCGATGGACCGCGTCAAGGAGCTGTCGGACGCATCCGTCCCGTTCAACTTCGACGTCCACGCACTGTTCTTCTCCGAGGACGCGTACGGCATCGAGGCGATGCTGCACCGCCATTTCGCGGATCGTCGCGTCAATCGGATCAACCTGCGTCGCGAGTTCTTCTACGCCACGCCCGACCAGGTCCTGGAAGCGCTCCGCGAGCACAAGATCGCGGTCGTCGAGTACCGCACCGATGCGGAAGCCCCGGAGTTCCGTGCCTCGCAGGCGATGCGCGACCAGGCACCCGCCTCGATCGGCACCGCCTGAGAGAGAGGAAGTCGAGCACCGCTCTGCTCCGCGGCCACCGCTCACGACATCGAGTGAGACCCCACTCGACCACCGGTGACGCTCGTGGTGCCTGCGCTGCTAGGCGACGAGCAGTCGCAGCGCGGCCTGCCCGTCGGCTGCCCTCCCGCCGAGCAGCCGCCACTGCGGCGCGTCATCCGGCAGGTTCCGCTGCAGCGTCTGCATCCGGGAGAGGTCCGGGTGTACTGCTCGCGGGCGGCAAGCGGACTGTCCAGGCAGGCCAGCAGGATCGCCGCGTCCTGCAGATGTCGCTGCGGGTCGCGCGAGTCGGTTCGGAACGCCGCTGCCTTGAGGACCAGCGCCCCGAACACTGAGGGGGTGCTGATCGTGGTGAGGTGCGCCTCGCGGATCGCGAGCGTCGCCAGCACGGTCCGGCGCAGAGCCTGCGTACCGCCCTCGATCGCGACCATGTCCTTGCCCCGCAACGTCCCGACGACGCTCGGCGCCGGATGGTCGGCGATCAGCACGTCGACCACCCCGGGCTCGACGACCGACGTCTCCCTGTGCGCGGTCACCAGGTCGACGAGCTGTCCGGCGCGCTTGAACCGGTGCGCGGTCCTCTCTCGCGGGTCGAGCGGGAGCACGAGCTCGTAGCCGATCCCCTCGAGGGCCGCTGCGGCCCTCGCCGGCAAGCCACGGGTCGTCTCGATGTGCAGCACGATGTCGACGTCGTCCGTGGGTCGCACGGTGTAGATGCCGTTCCTCGCCGCATGGAGCTGCGTCATGAGCCCACCGACGAGGGTCCACTTGTCGTGCGGGAGGACCGACTCGATCTCGGCGACGTTCGGCCAAGGCGGTCCCCAGCCTCCCGGTGGTGTCATCACGCCCAGGGTGAGCCGATCGGTCACGGGCGCCGCCTCGCCAGCGCCTCCCGCAGGTAGGTGAGGGCGACGTACCGCTCACGGGTGTCGAGGGAGGCTGCGAGGTCGAGCGCGGCCAGCACGTCGGTCGCGACGAGGGTCTCGATCGCGTCGATCTCCACGGCGGTGGCACGCAGCGTGAGGTTGCCGTCCGGGTCCTCCTTCAGGGCGTTGTCGCGGACGATCCGGTCGAGGGAGGCTGCGGCGAGATAGCCGTCCGTGCTGCCGTCCATGGTCGCCGCGAGCCCCAGTGCTTCGCGTGGAGGACGAGCGATCTGCGCGCCGATGCGGGGCAGCACCGAGCGGTGAGCGCTGTAGTGGACGACGGTCGCGCGATCCCGGGCGCGCTCGACGAGCTGCTCCGGGGTCACGTCACGCAGGCGGCGTCGCAGGCGAGCGGTCTGGTCGCGCCCGAGCCACGGAGCGTCCAGGCCTGCGAGCAGGGCGACGGCGGCCCACGCCGTCTCGGGCGCCCATGCCTTGGTGCCGCTGCGGTCGATGGCTGCGTAATGATCGACGGACGTGGCGTCGAGCACGCCGCGGGCCGCTTCTTTGATCGCACCGGCCACGACCAGCTTGCGGACCTGGCGGGTGGACAGCCCGAGGCGCTGCGCTGCGTCTCCCGTGCTCACGATCCCACTCATGACAAGTAAGTTCCCAAAACCGAACCTACTTGTCTAGGTCTCGTGCGAGGTGGGGCCCTCAGTTCCCTTCGGCCCGCCCCTCGCGCCAGTACCCCATGAACGCCACGGCCTTCCGGTCCACCCCGCACGTGCCGACGAGGTGCCGGCGCAGCGTCTTGATCGCCCCAGCCTCCCCCGCGAGCCACGCGTACAGCGCGGCGGACTGCCGGTACGGCTCGCCGGTCGACCAGTCGACGGGCACCTCCCACAGGATGCCGGAGTCGATGTCGACGTCCTCGAGCTCCATGCCCTCGGGCAGCGGGGCGTCGTGCGGCATGAGCCGCTTGCAGGCGGCCTGCACGGCCGGCACCAGCAGCGAGCCGTGCGCGGCGCCGTCGCGCGGCAGCCAGCGGACGGTCACGCCGGCGGGGGCGTCGACCGGGATCGCGTCGCCCGTGACCGGGACCTCGATGAGCGCCTCGCCGCGGGCGTCGCGGGTCAGCCGCTCCAGGATGCCGGCGATCGCGGGCGCGGCGGTCTCGTCGCCGGCGAGCAGCAGGCGGTCCGCGTGCGCCGGCGGGACGAAGTCGATGCCGCCCGACGGGCCCTCGTGCTCGCGGTTCGGGCCGAGGATGACGAGCGAGTCGCCGACCTGGGCGCAGCCGGCCCACGCGGACGCCGGGCCGGCGTCGCCGTGCAGCACCATGTCGACGTCGAGCTCGCGCAGGTCGTTCCGGGCCGTCCGCGCCGTGTAGGTGCGGATCGGGTGCCGGAGCTCGTCCGGGAGCTCGCGCCACTGCAGGTACCAGGACTCGCCGGTCGGGACGACGTCGTAGCCGCACGGCAGCGGGAGCAGCAGCTTGATCCGCTGGTCGAAGCCGTTGTCGGCGAACTGGTCGAGGTCCTCGCCGGTGAACGTGAACCGGCGGAACGACGGGCTGAGGTCCACGATCCGCGACACCCGGACGTCGAAGAACCGGAACGGCGTGGTGACGGCCGGCGCGGCGGTGGACGCTGTCATGCCGCCACCGTAACCCGAAGGCAAGGCTTACCTCACCCCCTGTGTGACACATCCCACAGGGTGGACATCCCGGGGCGCCGCGGGGCGCGGCGCCCCGGCACGTCAGGCCGCCGACGTCCCGAACGCCAGCCCCAGCAGGTACGTCGCCGCCGCGGCGCCGAACCCGATCGCCAGCTGCCGCAGCGCCCGCTTGGCGGGCGACGACCCCGACAGCACGCCGACCGTGGCCCCGGTGCCGAGCAGCGCGATGCCGACCAGCCCGGAGGCCAGCGCGACGGCGGCCCACCCCTCGAGGCCCATCAGGTACGGCACGACGGGCACGATGGCGCCGCCGGCGAAGAAGCAGAAGGACGCCAGCGCGGCGCCCATCGCGCTGCCGACGGTCTCGTGCTCGTCGACCTCCTCGCCCGCGCTCGCCGCCTCCTGGGCGGGCAGCGCCGCGGACGCCCCGCCGGCGGCCGACAGGTCCGCGAGCACGGTGGCCGCCCGGGCCTGGGCCTCGTCGGCGCCCATGCCGCGGGCCCGGTAGACCAGGGCGAGCTCGTTCGCGTCGAGGTCGAGGTGCGGCAGCGCGTCCCGCGCCTGGGCGCTCGGCCGCGACGCCTCGAGCAGCTCGCGCTGCGACCGCACGGAGACGTACTCGCCGGCACCCATCGACAGCGCGCCCGCGAGCAGGCCGGCGAGCCCGGTCAGCAGGACGGTCGACGTGGCGACGCCGCTCGCGCCGATGCCGAGCACCAGCGCCAGGTTGCTCACCAGGCCGTCGTTCGCGCCGAACACCGCCGCGCGGAAGGTGCCGGACATCCGGCTGCGGCCGCGCATCGCGAGGCTGCGGACCACCTCCTCGTGGATCCGCTCGTCGGCGGCCATCGTGGGCGTGGCGTCGACGTCGTCGCCGTAGGTCGACCGGGCCTCGGCGCGCTGCGCGAGCGCCAGCACGAAGACCCCGCCGAACCGCCGGGCGAGCGCGCCGAGCACGCGGGACCGGACGTCGCCGGGCAGCGGGCGGCCGACCCTGTCGCCCAGCAGGTCGAGCCAGTGCTGCTCGTGCCGCTTCTCCGCGTCGGCGAGCGCGAGCAGGATCGCGCGCTCCTCGCCGGTGCGGCGGGAGGCGAGATCACGGTAGGCGGCGGCCTCGGCGCGCTCGTCGGCGAGGTAGCGGCGCCAGCGGCGGATCTGACGGGCGGTGGGCGCGACGGCGGGGGCCCCGGGGGCCCGGTCGGTGGGTGGCACGGTGCTCCATGGTGGGCGCCCCGGAGCCCGGAGTCACGCGATCCGCGCCGATTCGGGCACCCGAATCGGGGCGTCCGCAGCCCCGGCGAGCGGGGCCGCGGACGCCCCCGCGCGGGGGTGCGGCGAGGGGTCGCGCGCCGCACCGGGGAACCGACCCGCCCTCAGTCCTCCCAGGGCGGGGTCTCGTCGAGCTTCGCGTAGTACTTCGCGAGGTGGCTCTTGACCCGGTCGACGTCCTTCGCCGGCAGGTCGACCCCGCCGCGCGAGCCCTGCATGACGGCCGCCGCGGCGAACACGCCCCGCGGCACCGCGACGAGCTTCCCGCCCACGACGTCGGCGATCAGCAGCTTGTAGGCGGTGAAGTTCTGCTTGGCGTCGGCGTCGTACCAGACGTGCGCGTCGCGGTACTTCGGGTTCGGCTCGTCCTCGGCGTCCGCCCACGCGCGGACGCGCTTCTCGGCGGCGGCGCCGTCCCACGCGCGGTCGCGGTCGGCCAGCGGCAGGTCCTGGAACGCGGTGACGGCCATCGGCCGCACCTCCCTCTCAACTGATCGGGTGAGAAACCTGACGGTTGCGCAAGCGGGGGGTTCAGGAGGACGGCGCGGCGTCCCGGAGCTTCGCCAGCAGCGGCTCGGCGACCTCGTCGAGGAACCGCTGCTGCGCCTGGTCGCCGACCTGGACCAGCGCGATGTCCGTGAACCCGGCCTCCCAGTAGGGCTGGATCTTTGCGACGATCGCGTCCAGGTCGGGCCCGCACGGGATGGTCTCCGCGACGTCGTCCGGCCGCACGTACTGGCTCGCCGCGGCGAACGCCTCGGTCGTCGGCAGGTCGGCGTTCACGCCCCACCCGCCGGCGAACCAGCGGAACTGCTCGTGCGCGCGCTCCTTCGCGGTGGCCGCATCAGGGTCCCACGAGATCGGGATCTGGCCGATCTTGCGCGACGGCGGCGGCGCCTGGCCCCCGATCGCGTCCGCGGCCTGCGCGCGGGCCTCGTCCCAGGACCGCAGCAGGTCCGCCTCGGGGTCCGTCGCCACCAGGTGGTCGGCCAGCGGGGCGAACCGGGACACCGACTGCGCGCCGGACACCGCCACGCCGATCTCGACCGGGGACTCCGGGAGGTCCCAGAGCTGCGCGGAGTCGGTGCGGAAGTGCACGCCGTCGAACGTCAGCCGGTCGCCGTCGAGCAGCGACCGGATGATCTCGATCGCCTCCTCGAGCATGTCGTGCCGCTCGCCGACCGCGGGCCAGCGCTCGCCGACGACGTGCTCGTTGAGGTTCTCGCCCGCGCCGAGGCCGAGGGTGAACCGGCCGTCGGACAGCACGCCGAGGGTGGCGGCCTTCTGCGCGACCACGGCCGGGTGGTACCGGACGGTCGGGCAGGTCACGTAGGTCATCAGGTCGACGCGGGACGTCACCTGCGACACGGCGCCGAGCAGCGACCAGGCGTACGGCGCGTGCCCCTGCTCGTCGAGCCACGGGAAGTAGTGGTCGGAGGAGACCACGAAGTCGAAGCCGGTCTTCTCGGCGTCGGCCGCGTACCCCACGAGCTGCTTGGGCCCGGACTGCTCGGTCATGAGGGTGTACCCGAATCGCGTCATGCGATCGAGCCTCACACCGACCGGCCGCCCCGGCATCCGGAGCGCTCCTCTCCCCAGCCCCGCCGAGATAGGGCCTGCGCGCCGAGATAGGACCACCTCGGGACCTATCTCGGCGGGGCGGCCCTATCTCGACGAGGAGACCGGGCCGTCAGGCCGCGGCGAGCGCCGCGCGCAGGGCGTCGACCAGCGGCGTGGTCGGGCGGCCGATCAGGCGGGACAGGTCGCCGGAGGTCTCGGCGAGCAGGCCGTCGCGGGTGTTCTCCTCCAGCGCGACGACGAAGCCGACCGTGCCCTCGTCCAGCCCGGCGGCGGCCAGGTCGGCCGCGCGCTGCTCGGACGACACCGCGCGGTAGGTCACCGGGCGGCCCAGCACCTCGGACGCGGCGGCGGCGAGCTCGTCGAAGCCCCAGGCCTCGTCGCCGGACAGCTCGTACACGGCGCCGTCGTGGCCCTCGGTGCGCAGCACGACCGCGGCGGCCGCGGCGAAGTCGTCGCGCGGCGCGGAGGCCACCCGGCCGTCGCCGAACGCGCCGACGATCTCGCCGGTCTCGGCCGCGCGCTGCACGTCGCCGACGTAGTTCTCGGTGTACCAGCCGTTCCGCAGGATCGTGAAGGTGAGGCCGGAGGCGCGCAGGATCTCCTCGGTGGCCTTGTGCTCGGGCGCCAGCACCAGCGGCGAGGTGTCCGCCTTCGGGGCGGACGTGTAGACGAGGCGGCGGACGCCGGCGGCCTTCGCCGCCTCGATGACCGCGCGGTGCTGCTCGACGCGCTGCCCGACCTCGCTGCCGGACACCAGCAGGACGGTCTCGGCGCCCTCGAGTGCAGCGGCGATCGTCTCCGGCTCGCCGTAGTCGAGGGCCGCGACGCGCACCCCGCGCTCCGCCAGGTCGGCGAGCGTCTCCGTGCGGCGGCCGGCGGCCACGACCTGGTCGGCCGGCACGCCGTCCGCGAGCAGGTGGGTGACGACGAGGCGGCCGAGGTGGCCCGTGGCGCCGGTGACGACGATCGACATGAGGTTCCTCCGAGGTAGGGCGGTGGCCGGCCGCCTGACGCGTCCGGCACCTCCCGCAACCGCGGTCGCCCGCCCACCCTTCCCGATCGCCGGTACCCACTTTCGCGTAAGGTACTGGCATGGCGGTAAGCATCGAGGACACGGCCCCGACCACCCCCGGATCGGTCCTGGGCGACCTGCTCACCGACGGCGTGCTGGCCTCCGCGTGCCCGAGCCGGGTGGTGCTCGACCACGTCACCAGCAAGTGGGGCGTCCTCGTCCTGGTCGCCCTGTCCGAGCGGACGCTGCGCTGGGGCGAGCTGCGCCGCCTGGTCGAGGGCATCAGCGAGAAGATGCTCGCCTCGACGCTCCGCACGCTGGAGGCCGACGGCCTGGTGCTCCGCGAGGCCACCCCGTCCATCCCGCCCCGGGTCGACTACTCGCTCACGCCGCTCGGCCGGGACCTGGCGGACCACCTGCTCCCGCTGATGGGCTGGATCGTGCGGCACGCGGACGCGATGGTCGCCCGGCCCTGACGCAGGCCGCCCGCGACCCCGGCCCCAGGGGTGTCCCAGCCAGGGCGCCTACGATGGCCCACCGCAACCCCCGCACCCGACCGAAGGACGAGCACGTGCGCCGTACGGCCGCCACCCTCCTCGCCGCGTCCCTGCTGCTGCTCGCCGCGTGCAGCGACGGGGGCTCCGACGACTCCGCCTCCCCCAGCTCCTCCGCGACCGCCACGGCCGCGGCCACGGCGTCCGCCGAGGACGTCGCCGCCCTCGAGGCCGTGACCCTCACCGGCGACGCCGGCCAGGAGCCCACCTTCGACTTCGAGCAGCCGTTCACGGTCTCGGCGCCGGTCGCGCGGGTCGTCACCCCCGGCACGGGCGACCCCGTGGCCGAGGGCGACCTGGTCACCGTCAACATCGCCGCGGTGAGCGGCGAGGACGGCAGCACCCTGGGCGGCACCTACGGCGCCGAGCCGCAGGACTACCTCGCGACCAGCGACAACCTGCCGCAGGCGCTGCTCGACGAGCTCGTCGGCCAGCAGGTCGGCGCCCGCGTCCTGTTCGCGAACCCGGCCAACGGCACGACGTCGCTGCTCGCCGTCGAGATCGCCGGCACCCAGGCGGTCCCGACCCGCGCCGAGGGCACCGCGGTGACCCCGCTGCCCGAGGGCCTGCCGACCGTCACCCTCGACGAGGACGGCGCGCCGTCGATCGAGCCGCTCGACACCGACCCGCCGACCGAGCTCGTCGTGCAGCCGCTGATCCAGGGCGCCGGCGCGGCGGTCGAGGCCGGCCAGACCCTGACCGTGCAGTACAGCGGCTGGCTGTGGGACGGCACCTCGTTCGACTCGTCCTGGGACCGCGGCTCGGCCACGACCTTCCCGCTGACGAACGTCATCCAGGGCTGGCAGCAGGGCCTGGTCGGCCAGACCGTCGGCAGCCAGGTGCTGCTGATCGTCCCGCCGGACCTCGGCTACGGCGACCAGGAGTCGGGCAGCATCCCGGCCAACTCGACGCTGATCTTCGTGGTGGACATCCTCGCCGCGTCCTGATCGCACCCGGCGGGGCACGCAGCACAGGGACCTCGGTCGCACCAGCGGCCGAGGTCCCTGTCTTTCCCGCGACCGGCGTGGTTAGCCTGGCCGTCCCGGCACCTGATCCTCGAAGGACGTGCGATGGACGCGGCAACGACGCCGACGGTCCGGAACGTGGCGCTCGTCGGCCACGCCGGATCCGGCAAGACGACACTCGCCGAGGCCCTGCTGCTGCGCGCGGGGGCCGTCCCCCGCGCCGGCCGGGTCGAGGACGGCTCGACGGTCTGCGACCACGAGCCCGAGGAGGTGGCCCGCGGCTCCTCCGTGGCGCTCGGCGTGGCCGACCTCGACTGGACGTGCAGCCAGGGCCGCCCGCACCGCATGACCCTCCTGGACACCCCGGGGGCGCCCGACTTCGCGGGCGCGGTGGACGCGGCCCTCGCGGTCGCGGACCTCGCGGTGGTGGTGGTGAGCGCCGTCGACGGGGTCCAGTCCGGGACGGAGGCGGCGTGGCG
>Ga0164306_10000267_pt1 | contig 20045 bp, 21 predicted proteins | sample Whisoiple_242_MG_FD_110213 | JGI IMG/M metagenome (GOLD analysis project Ga0164306, IMG submission 110213) | Soil microbial communities amended with fresh organic matter from upstate New York, USA - Whitman soil sample_242_MG | ecosystem: Environmental > Terrestrial > Soil > Unclassified >... | reverse complement strand
GACGAACGCGCGCATCAGCGCGGCGAGCGTCTCGACATTGTCGTTGACGCCGCGCAAGAGCACGGTCTGGCTGAGCATCGGAATGCTGGAGTCGATCAGGCGGGCGCAGGCGGCGCGGGCCTCCGGAGTGAGTTCGCGCGGATCATTGGCGTGCAGCGCCACGTAAACGATCTTGCCGCTCGCCTTCAGTGCGGCGATGAGCGGCTCGTCGATGCGCTCCGGTGCCGCGACTGGCAGGCGCGTGTGCACACGCAGGATTTTGACATGCGGGATGCCAGCAAGGCGGCGCGCCACGCCCTCGAGCCGCCGCGGCGAGAGCGCCAAAGGATCGCCGCCGGTGAGGATCACCTCCCAGATGTCCGGACGTTCGGCGATATAGGCCAGGGCGCGATCGAGCGCTTCGGGCGACAGCACGCCTTCGCCCTGCCCGACCGTCTCGCGGCGGAAGCAGAAGCGGCAATAGACCGGACAAGTCGCGAGAAGCTTCAGAAGCACCCGGTCGGGGTAGCGGTGGACGAGCCCCTCGACCGGGCTGTGCGCTTCGTCGCCGATCGGGTCGGCGAGCTCGCCGGGCGCGTGCGTGAGCTCGCGCGTATCCGGCACGAATTGCCGCGCGATCGGGTCGTCGGAATTGGCCGGATCGATCAGCCGCGCGAGCGCTGGCGGCAAGGCGAGCGCATAGCGGGCGGTGACGAGCTCGAGTTCGGCGATATGCACGGCCCCAATCAGCCCGGCCGCGGCCAAGTCGGTGGGGCGCCGGAGCGTGCGGTCAGCCTCGCTCACGCCGTGCCGCCGGCAACCGGCGCCCACAAAACCTGCTCGATCCGCTCGGCGCGCGAGGCCAGCATGACCAGCCGGTCGAACCCAAGCGCGATGCCTGAGGCCGGCGGCATCGCCGCCAGCGCGGCAAGGAAATCCTCGTCGATCGGGTAGCTCTCGCCGTAGAGGCGAGTGCGCGTCGCGATCTGCGTCTCGAACCGCCGTCGCTGCTCGGCGGGGTCGGTGAGCTCGCCGAAGGCGTTGGCGAGCTCGATGCCGCAGGCAAACAGCTCGAAGCGCTCGGCGAAGCGCGGATCGTCCACCTTTAGGCGGGCCCAAGCGGCTTCCGAGGCGGGATAGTCGATGAGAATGGTCGGCCGACCAAGGCCGAGCTTCGGCTCAATCGCCTGGCTCAGGACCTTGCTGAAAATGTCGGACCAGGTGTCGTCCGCGGTGATGCGGATGCCGTGGCGCTCCGCCTCCCGGGCAAGCAAATCGCGATCGCGTTGTCCCGCACCGTTCAAGGTCGCCGGCAGATCGATCAGCGCGTGCTCCATGAACGCATCGGCGACGCTGACGATCTCCGGCTCAGCGAAAGCGTGCATGGTGCGTCCGCGGTAGACGAATGTATCCACCCCGGCCGCCATCGCCGCCTCGGAGAGAAGTCCGGCGCAATCCTCGATCAGCCGCGAATAACCCTCGCCGACGCGATACCATTCGAGCAGCGTGAATTCGGGATGGTGCAGCGGCCCGCGCTCGCCATTGCGGAAGGCATGGCAAGCCGTGAAAATCCGGGTCTCGCCGGCGGCGATGAGCTTCTTCATGGCAAATTCCGGCGAGGTGGCAAGATAGAGCGGCATTCGACTCGCGTCCGCGGCGATGAGCTGCGTCGCAAAGGCGGAAAGATGCGCTTCGTTGCCGGGCGAGACCTGCAGCGCCGGCACATCGACCTCGGTGAAGTGCTCGCGCGCAAAGAACTGCCGGCACGCCGCAAGCACGCGCGAGCGTACCTTCAGAAAAGGCCGGCGGTCTGCGTGGACATGCGGGGCCCACCAGGGCGAGGCCTCTGTCACCCCTGCCAAAACCGCGCCGCCCTCTTGTCTCTCCGCATGCGGCGGTTCATAGACCCGCTCGCCGCGCCCAGCAATCGGAAGGAAAATTTCACGTGAAGGTCATCGCCAGTTCGATTCGCAAGGGAAACATCATCGAGCGGGACGACGGCCAGCTCTACGTCGTGCTCACCGCCGAAAGCTTCCATCCGGGCAAGGGCACCCCGACGACGCAGATCGACATGCGCCGCCTCTCCGACGGGGTGAAGACCACCGATCGCTACAAGACGACGGAGCAGGTCGAGCGCGCCTATGTCGAGGATCGCCCCTTCACCTACCTGTTCCAGGACGGTGAAGGCTACACCTTCATGAACACCGAGAATTACGATCAGGTGATCGTGCCGAAAGAGGTGATCGGCGACCAGGCGACCTACCTGCAGGAAAACATGGAAGTCATGCTGTCGCTGTTCAACGGCGTCGCCGTCGGCATCCAGCTGCCGCAGCGGGTGACGCTGGAGGTGGTCGAGACCGAGCCGGCGATGAAGGGCCAGACCGCTTCCTCCTCCTACAAGCCGGCGAAGTTGTCGAACGGCGCCCGCACGATGGTGCCGCCACATATCCAGCCGGGCACACGCATTGTGGTGATGACGGAAGACGGGTCCTACGTGGAACGGGCCAAAGATTGAGGTTGAGTTCTATTCATGCAGATTTCGATCACCGAGGCAGAAAGCAGACTGGACGAACTCGTCGATCGCGCCGAAGCTGGCGACGAGGTGATCTTGACGTGCAATGGCCGTCCCGTGGTGCAGCTGGTTCCGATCGAAAAAGAAGCCCGATCAGGCGCCGCGCCTCCTCAAGGAGGATGACCGTCCAAAGTTATAGCACGGCAATGGAACGCCGAGTTCACGTCCGCTTAAATCTCCGCCACCGGCATGCTACGAGACGTCATGCGCGGGATTTACAGGGAGCCAGAGGCACAACCGGCCGCCGCCGAGCCGGGCGGCAGGCGCGATGATCGGGCGGTGGCGCTCGTCGAGGCCTTGAACGGGCGCTCCGTCGTCCTCGTTGGCATGATGGGCTCGGGCAAGACGACCGTCGGGCGGCGCCTCGCGTTGCGGCTCGGGCTGCCATTCATCGATGTCGACCAGGAAATCGTCGAGGCGGCGGGCATGCCGATCCCCGACATTTTCGCCCGCCACGGCGAAGAGCATTTCCGCGACGGCGAGCGCCGTGTGATGGCGCGCGTGCTGGCCGGCGGTCCGCGCGTCGTCGCGACCGGGGGCGGCGCCTTCATGAACGACGCGACCCGCGCGCGTATTGCAGACAATGCGATCTCGATCTGGCTCAAGGCCGATCTCGACACGCTGATGCGCCGCGTGCGCAAACGCGCCACCCGGCCGCTGCTGCAAACGCCCGATCCGGTCGGTACGATGCAGCGGCTGTTGAGCGAGCGCGAACCGATCTATGCGCAAGCGGATCTGACGGTCTATTCACGCGAAGCATCGCACGAAGCCGTCGTAGAAGACGTGCTGAGCGCGCTCGAAACGCATGTCAACGGGCGCGGTGCATCGAGCAAGATGAAGAGAAGTGATCGCATCGATATCGGCGTCGAGCTGCCGGGTCGGCGCTACGACATCATAATCGGCGACAATCTCCTTGCCGAAAGCGGCGCGCTCATCGCCAAAATCGCACCCGGTGCGGCTTGCGCGGTCATCACCGACACGAATGTCGCGCGCCATCATCTGCCTGCGCTCGCGGCAAGTCTCGATGCGGCCGGCATCCGGCACGCGGACATTACCATCGCGCCGGGAGAAACATCCAAAAGCTTTTCCAATTACGAGCGCATCTGCGATCACGTGCTCGCCGCGCGTATGGAGCGCGGCGACATCGTCGTCGCGCTCGGCGGCGGTGTCGTCGGCGATCTCGCCGGTTTTGCCGCGGCGACGGTGCGCCGCGGCATGCGGCTTGTGCAGATTCCGACAACCCTGCTGGCGCAGGTCGACTCGTCCGTCGGCGGCAAAACCGGCATCAATTCGTCGCATGGCAAGAATTTGATCGGCGCGTTTCATCAGCCTTCGCTGGTGATCGCCGACACATCGGTGCTGGCGACCTTGCCTGAACGCGAGTTCCGCGCCGGCTATGCCGAGGTCGTGAAATACGGTCTCATCGACGATGCCGATTTCTTTTACTGGCTCGAGGCGGAATGGCGTAGCGTCTTCGCCGGCGGCCCGGCGCGCATGCGCGCGATCGCCAAGAGCTCCGCGGCCAAAGCTGCGATCGTCGCCCACGACGAGACCGAGCAGGGCGACCGTGCGCTGCTCAACCTCGGACATACATTCGCGCATGCGTTCGAGCGAATCGCCGCCTATGACAGCGAGCGCCTCGTCCATGGCGAAGCGGTCGCGCTCGGCATTGCCTGCGCTTTCCGTTTTTCCACGGAGCAAGGCCTATGCTCCGGCCAGGATAGCGAGCGCGTGGTGCGCCATCTCGACGCGGTCGGCTTCCGCACGACTATTTCCGACATTCCCGGCTGGGAAGGCGATGCCGATGCGATCGTCGACGCCATGTTGCAAGATAAGAAGGTGCAGCGCGGCGCGCTGACGCTCATTCTTGTACGCCGCATCGGCGAGAGCTTCATCGCTAAAAATGTCGCCGCCGCGGACGTGCGGAACTTCCTCGAAGCCGAGCTGCGCGGAGCGCCGCAGAGGCAATATCAGGACTGAAAAATGCATGGCGTCGATACCGGCCCGCTGCCGGTCGATCTATGGACCGCGATTGGGATCGTGCTCTTCTGCGTCGCGCTTTCGGCGTTCTTCGCCGGGTCGGAGACGGCGCTAACTGCTGCCTCGCGGGCGCGAATGCACGCGCTGGAACGCAGCGGCAATAGCCGCGCACGCACGGTCAACCGCCTGCTCAAGCGGCGCGACCGGCTGATCGGCGCGACGCTGCTTGGCGCCACCCTCGTCAACATCGGCTCCTCGGCTTTCACCACCAACGTCCTCGTCGATATTTTCGGCGATCACGGCGTTCTCTATGCAACCGGGATTATGACCGTCCTGCTCCTCGTTTTCGCCGAGGTGATGCCGAAGACGGTCGCGATCAATTACCCCGACCAGTGGTCGCTTCTAGTCGCGAAAATCATGGCGTTCTTTGTCGCGATTTTCGGGCCGATTCTGGTCGGCGTCGAATACGTCGTGCGCGGCGCTTTGCGCGTTTGCGGACTGAAACTCGGGGTGCATCGTTCGATCCTCTCTCCGCGCGAGGAGCTGAAGAGCGCAGTCGACCTTCTGCACCGGGAGGGCGGCGTCGATCGCGCCGATCGCGACATGTTCGGGGGCGTTCTCGATCTTGCTGAGCTGACGGTTGCCGACGTTATGGTTCACCGCACGCGCATGCGTTCGATCAACGCCGATCTGCCGCCGCGCGAACTTGTCGCCGAGGTGCTCGCCTCACCCTACACGCGGCTGCCGCTGTGGCGCGAGCGCCCGGACAATATCGTCGGCGTGCTGCACGCCAAGGATTTACTGCGCGCGCTATCGGCTGCACATGGCGATTTCAACGCCTTGCGCATCGAGGACATCGCGCTTGAGGCTTGGTTCGTGCCGGACACGACCGCGCTTGAAGATCAGCTGCAGGCATTCCTGCGGCGCAAGACGCATTTCGCTCTCGTCGTCGACGAATATGGCGAGGTTCAAGGTCTCGTCACGCTCGAGGACATTTTGGAAGAGATCGTCGGTGACATTTCCGACGAGCACGATCTCGCCGTGCAAGGCGTGCGGCAGAATGCCGATGGTTCGGTCACGGTCGATGGCGCGGTGCCGATCCGCGACCTCAACCGCGTCATGGACTGGCACCTGCCGGACGAAGAAGCGACGACCATCGCCGGATTGGTGATTCACGAAGCCCGCGCAATTCCGGAGGCGGGGCAGGTCTTCACCTTCCACGGCTTCCGGTTTGAAGTGCTGCGCAAGACGCGCAACCGCATCACCGCCTTGCGCATCTCACCGGCGGTCACGCAAAGCGCGGCCGCCGAGCGCGCTTGACTCAAGCAGAGGCCGATCGCGGCGTTCGCAAGTCGCGACCCGGCAGGCGTGATCTTGCCGTGTGAACCGTGACGAGCACAAGCACTCCAGAGAGCACGTAGAGGGCCATCACGGGATACAAGGCATAAGTGGTGCTGCCCGTATGCTGCACGATCCACCCGTCGATCGATGGGCTGACCACGGGGCCGAGGTTTCCGAGACTCGAGATCAACGCGATCCCGGCTGCGGCGGCGGCAGCCGAGTGATATTCGGAGACGAGCGTGAAGAGCGGCGTTGCAGCGGCAATGCCGATGACCGCAAACGACAGGGCGGCGCTCGCTCCGACAAGGTTGCCCGCCAGCAACGTGGTGATGCCGAGCCCGAGCGCAGCGATGCCGACGCACGCGGCGAAATGCCAGCGCCGCTCATGCCAGCGATCGGAATTGCGGCCGATCAGGATCATGCCGATGACGCCGAACGCATTCGGAATCGCGGAATAAATGCCGATCAGGAGTAGATCCTTGACGCCCCAGCTCTGGATCAACGTCGGCAACCAGAAAACCATCGTATAGGTGGCGCCGAGCAGCAGGAAGTAGACCAATGAAAGCAGTAGACCTTGGGATCGCGGAACACCTCCCAGCGCGTTCCTGCGTTCTCGCTCTCGATGTCCTTAACATCGGTCTCGAGATTGTAGCGTACGACGTTCTTCTCGGTCGAGGTCAGCCAATCTGCATCGGCCGGTTTGTTCTGCAGAACGAGATAGATGATGACGCCCAAAAGCGCGGCCGGCAGACCTTCCACCACGAACAGCCATTGCCAGCCGGCCAAGCCGCCGAAGCCGTTCATATATTTCAAGATACCTCCGCAAAGCGGACAGGCGATGACGCTGACGATTGTTGTCGCCGACATGAAGATCGCGATGATCTGACCGCGGCGGACCGAGGGATACCAATATGTGAAATACAGGATAATCCCCGGGAAGAAGCCTGCCTCGAACACGCCGAGCAGGAACCGCGCGATGTAGAACTGCATCGGCGTCTTCACGAACATCATCGCCGCGGCGGTAATCCCCCACAGCACCATGATGCGCAAAAGCGTCTTGCGTGCACCGATGCGCTCCAGGAGAAGGTTGCTCGGGACTTCGGAGAGAAAATAGCCGAGGAAGAAAATGCCGGCGCCGAGGCCGTAGACCGCGTCGCCGAAGGCGAGCGTCTCCTTCATCTGTAATTGCGCATATCCGATATTTATGCGGTCGAGATAGGCGACCATGTAAGCGATCAACAAAAGCGGGACGATGCGCCAGTTGATCTTCGAATAAACCGAATGCGATGCATCGCCACGGGAGCGCAGATGTTGCGAGTCGTGCAAAGCTGTCGCGTGGACGCTCATATTTGCCTCCCTGTGGTAGGCTCCTCCCTCAGGCCGGATGGCGGGCTAAAGCCGAGATTGGAACCAGGTTTGTTCCGTATTTGCCCGGAGTACCCATGCATATTCAGAAAAGTTGCAGCTGAGCGTGTCGCAAATCGCATCAGATGCTCTGGCGGATTGCATGCCAGCGGGATGTTGAACTCAGCCGTTCCGCAGCGTAGCGTCCGGCCGCCCGGAGCGCCGCTTTGCTGTACGATCTTCGCCACGTCACGATCTGCTCCTACGGCGCGACGGTTACCTATTCGCGCTGCAACCTGCGCTGTCTGCCGAAGGATGGGCCCGGGCAGCGCGTGATCGAAAGCCGGCTTGAAATTGCGCCCGAGGCGGTTGAATCGAATGAGCGACGCTGCTTTTTCGGCAATCGCGTCGTCTACGCGCGAATCGAAACGCCGCATCGCGAACTACGGGCCGAGGCGCGAGGGCGCATCGAGGTCGATCGCCCGCGTCCGCCGCAAAGCACGCCGGCCTGGGAAGTCGTGCGCGAAGACGCCTTCGCAGCCGACAGTCTCGATCCGCAATCTCCGGCGCATTTCCTTTATCCGAGCCGTTTCGTGCCGCTGTTCGAGCCGGCAATCGAGTATGCGCGGGAGAGTTTCGCGCCGGGACGCCCGGTCCTCGAGGCTGCATCCGAGCTGATGGCGCGCATCCGCCGCGATTTCCGCTACGACACGAAAGCGACGGACGTGCGTACGCCGCTATCCGTCGCCTTTGAGAAACGCCGCGGCGTCTGCCAGGATTTCACCCACATCATGATCGCCGGCTTACGCGGCCACGGCCTGCCCGCGGCTTATGTCAGCGGCTACATCCGCACCATTCCGCCGGAAGGAAAACCGCGCCTCGAAGGCGCCGACGCGACGCATGCGTGGGTGTCGCTCTGGTGCGGCGGCGAGGCGGGTTTCGTCGATCTCGATCCGACCAACAATCTCGTCGTTGCCAACGATCACATCATTCTCGCGCATGGCCGCGATTATTCCGACATTTCGCCGATCCACGGCATCGTGCTCGGCGCCGGCGAGCAGGAAGTCGATGTCGGCGTCGATGTGATTCCGGTGACGGAGGAGGCGACCGTCGCCTGATCAGCGATCGACATGTTCGAGATCGCGGCCCGGCGCGAGACGATCGCGGACGCGCTGCTTCAATGTCTTCACGTCGGGGAAGCCGCCGTCGCGTTTGCGCTCCCAGATGATCTCGCCATCGACCTCGATGTGAAAGGCGCCGCCCGTCGTCGGCCGTAGCGCCACCTCGCCCACCTCTTCGCTGAACGTCGAGAGAAGCTCCTGCGCCATCCAGCCGGCGCGCAGGAGCCAATGGCATTGCGTGCAATAGGTGATGGCGATGCGCGGCTTCTCTTGCATCTCACGGCCTCGGCTCGAGCGCGCTTCGGCGCGGCTCGAACCATAGCGCATTGTGCTTGTCGGCGGGCGGCGGCAAAGGTGGCCGATGCACTCGCTTGCCTATATCGCAATCGTCACCGGCGCGTTCACGCTCGCCGGCTTCGTCAAGGGCGTGATCGGACTTGGCCTGCCGACCGTCTCGATCGGCCTCCTGAGCCTGGTCATGGCGCCTGTCGAGGCGGTTGCCCTCCTCTTCGTGCCCTCGCTCGTCACCAATATCTGGCAGCTCGCGATCGGGCCGAATTTCCGGCCGCTTCTCGCCCGGCAATGGACGATGCTCGTCTCCATCTGCGTCGGCATCGCCGTCGGCGCCTATCTGTTCGGCACGGTGCGATATCCCGGCGCGAAACGCTGGCTCGGCGTGTCGCTGCTCGCCTACGCCGCGCTCGGCCTGTCGCCGGTCCGCTTCCACGTGCGGGCGCGCGACGAACCGGTCCTTTCGCCGATCGTCGGCGCGGCGACCGGGCTTCTCGCCTCGATCACCGGCGTGTTCATGATCCCGAACGTGCCCTATCTGCAGGCGCTCGGCCTCGACCGCGACGATCTCATCCAGGCGCTCGGCCTCTCGTTCACGGTGTCGACGGTCGCGCTCGGCGCCGGCCTCGCCGCCCAGGGCTCGCTGCCGGTGACGACGCTCGGCGCTTCCTTGCTGACGCTGGTGCCGGCACTCGCCGGCATGGCGATCGGACAGGTGGTGCGCGGCCGCATCAGCCCACGCGTGTTTCGGCTGTGCTTCTTCGCCGGCATGGCGCTGCTCGGGGCGGAGCTGGCGATCCGCGGCTGACTAGAGCTCGCGCGGCAGCACGGCGCCGGGATCGGCGAGCGCATGCAGGCGGTCGGCAGCGGCGGTCGCAAACCGGATGAGCATTGCCCGCCGCGTCGCTCCCGCGATGCGATGCACCGGCGCCTTGCGCACGATCTCCGCCCCGAACGCATCGGCGACGATCAGCCCGGTATCTGGCGGCAGCACGTCGAGCGGCATGTCGGGCGAGACGGCGAAGAACAGCTGATCGGAATGCCGGCGGTAGTCCTGCCATTTGCGGTCGGCGCGGAAATCGGCGAGCGAAGACTTGATCTCGACAATGGCGATCGACGAATCGGCAGCGAGCGCCACGATGTCGGCGCGCCGTCCGCTCGGCAGCGGCAGCTCGGTGAGGCTCGCCCACCCGGCGGCGCGCAGCAGCCGGCGCGTGCCGCGCGCGATCGTCAGCGCCGTCTCGGACTGGCGCCCGTCGAGCGGTACGATCGGTGCGGCGGATGGCGAAATCAGGCTAATCTTCTCGACCTCCAGCGACGCGAGCCCGCACAGGATAGCCATGACGCAGCATCATCTCAAAGCCACTCCCGACAATGTGCATTGGGGCTATTGGGACGGCTCGCTCGCGCCGGTCTTGCGGATCGCCTCGGGCGACCGCGTCACGATCGAGACGATTTCCGGCGATTTCGCGCATCTCCCGAAGGCGGACTCGGGTTTCGGCATTCTCCCCGGTCACAGCGAGGCGCTGGAAAAGTGCCGGCGTGGGCCGGGGCCGCATGCGATGAGCGGCCCGATCGAGATCGCCGGGGCCGAGCCCGGCGACGTCCTCGAAGTGCGCGTTGCGGACATCCAACTACGCCAGGACTGGGGCTGGAACCTGCAGATGCCGTGCATGGGCACCTTGCCCGAGGATTTCCCGGAGAAGCGGCTGATCCACGTGGCGCTCGATGCGGCGGCGAACACCGGCAAGCTGCCGTGGGGGCAGCTAATCCCGCTCGATCCTTTCTTCGGCTGTTTCGGCGTCGCGCCGCCGGCGAGCTGGGGCCGGCTTTCGACCAAAGAGCCGCGCGCCTTCGGCGGCAACATGGACAATAAGGAGCTCGGCGTCGGCGCGACGATCTACTTCCCGGTCTTTGTCGAAGGCGCGCTGTTTTCGGCCGGCGACGGCCACGCATTGCAGGGCGACGGCGAAGTCTGCCTGACCGCGATCGAGACGGCGTTGACGGGCACGTTCGATTTCGTGCTGCGCAAGGACATGCAGCTTGTGACGCCGCGGGCGGAGCGCGGCGACGTGTGGATCACGATGGGCTTTGACGAGGATCTCGACGATGCCGTCAAGCACGCGCTGCGCGACATGATCACGCTCATCGGCGAACTGACCGGGCTTGCCGCGAGCGACGCTTATACGCTTTGCTCGCTCGCCGCCGATTTGCGCGTGACCCAGACGGTCGACGGCAACAAGGGCATCCATTGCGTGATCCGCAAGGACCGGCTGCCCGATCGCGGCGCGCTTACGCAAGCCCGGTCTGCGTGATATCCGGCGTGAGAGGAACCGATGTCATGGCGAGCACGCATCTAATGAGAATCCTGGGCTTTCTCTGCGCCTTGATCCTGCCGGCGGCGCTCGCTCACGCGCAGCAGCCGAAGGCCGCCGCGCCGGACAAGATTGTCAACGTCTACAATTGGAGCGATTATATCGATCCGAAAGTTCTCGAGGATTTCACCCACGAGACCGGCATCAAGGTTGTCTACGACACCTACGATTCGAACGAGATGCTGGAGACGCGGCTGCTTGCCGGCAAAACCGGGTACGATGTGGTCGTTCCCTCCGCGACCTTCCTCGGGCGGCAGATCAAAGCGGGCGTTTATCAGAAGCTCGATAAGAATAGGGTCACCAATTACAAGAATCTCTGGCCGGAGATCATGGCGCGGCTCGCCAAATACGATCCGGGCAACCAATATGCCGTCGATTACATGTGGTTTACGACCGGCATCGCGTACAATGTCCAGGCGGCGAAGCAACGCTTCGGCGACCGGCCGCTCGATACGTGGGACATCGTCTTCAGGCCGGAGAATCTTAAGAAATTCGCGGATTGCGGCGTCTACGTGCTCGATAGCCCGGAAGACTTGGTCTCGATCGCGCTGAACTACATGAAGCTCAATCCCGACTCGAGGAACTGGAACGACATCCATCGCGCCGCCGAGTTGCTCGGCGGCATGCGGCGCTACGTCAAGAAATTCCACTCCTCGGAATATATCAATGCGCTGGCGAACGGCGACATCTGTCTTGCCGTCGCCTGGGCCGGCGATGCCTTCCAGGCGCGCAACCGCGCCCGCGAGGCAAATAACGGGATCGACATCAATTACGTGATCCCGCGCGAAGGCACGCTCATGTCGATGGACACGCTGGCGATGCCGAAGGACGCGCCGCATCCCGACGAGGGCCTGAAATTCATCGACTTCCTGCTGCGCCCGGAAATTGCCGCGCGCAATACCAGCATCACCCATTTCGCCAATGGCGACATCACCTCGCGCGACTTCGTCGACAAGGAAGTTTTGGAGAACAAGTCGGTTTATCCCGACCCGGCGACGATGGCGCGGCTGTTCACGGTGACGGGGTACGATCAGGCGACCCAGAAGATCGTCACGCGCGAATGGACGCGGGTGAAGACTGGGAAGTAATCCAAGCAATATCGTCTCGACTCGCCACCCGCTTCGCAGCCGCCGGCTTTCGTCGCTTGATGTAAGAGACGATCTTGATCAAGTCCTGTTTGACCTGCGGCGAATAGCGGATTCTCATTCGTCGAAGCCCCCGGCGCGCCGAACCCGCGCATTCGTATCCGGCTTTCAACCCTCCGTCCAGTTGCGGCCAAGCTGGAGCCGCTAGTCCCGAGCGTCCTTTCATTCACGGCCAGCCACGAATAAATCAGGCGCGCATGACCCGCCCGCCGCAGGACACCGACACCCCCGACATCGAAGATTTCGAGCCGCTCGCCGAGACCGACGAAGAGCCGAGCCTGCCGGCGCTCGAACTCGACGGCGGCGACGCGGCGCCGACGTCCGTCGAGCGCGGGGCCGCGGCGATCCGCGCCCACTGGAAGCACGCGCCGGTTGGACCCGGCGTCTACCGCATGATCGCCGAGGACGGCGAGGTCCTCTACGTCGGCAAGGCGAAGAGCGTCAGAAAGCGCATCGCCAGCTACATGCGCGCGCAGGGGCATACGAACCGCATCGCCCGCATGATCGCGCAGACCGCCTCGATGGTCTTCGTCTCGACCGAGACCGAGACCGAGGCGCTGCTGCTCGAAACAAATTACATCAAGCAATTGAAGCCGCGCTTCAACGTGCTGATGCGCGACGACAAGTCGTTTCCTTATATTCTACTGACGCGCGATCACGTCGCGCCGCAGATCACCAAGCATCGCGGCGCACGCACCCGCAAGGGCGATTATTTCGGGCCGTTCGCGACGGTGTGGTCGGTGAACCGCACGCTCAACGCGCTGCAGCGCGCCTTCCTTCTGCGCTCGTGCTCCGACTCGTATTACGAGAACCGCACGCGGCCCTGCCTGCTCTATCAGATCAAGCGCTGCTCGGGTCCGTGCACAGGCGAGATTTCGCATATCGATTATGCGAAGCTCGTGCAGGAAGCGCACGATTTCCTCTCCGGCAAAAGCCGCGCTGTGCGCGAGCTGCTCGCGCGCGACATGCAGGAGGCCGCCGAGCAGCTCGATTTCGAGCGCGCCGCGCGGTTGCGCGACCGCATCGCGGGATTGTCCGCGGTCCAGGGCGCGCAAGGCGTCAATCCGAAAACGATTGAGGAGGCAGACGTTTTCGCCATCACCGAAAATGCCGGGCAGTTCTGCGTCGAGGTGTTTTTCTTCCGCACGTTCCAGAACTGGGGCAATCGCGCTTACTTTCCGCGCGCCGATAAGAGTCTGACGACAGGCGAAGTGCTCGGCGCGTTTCTGGCGCAGTTCTACGCCGAGCGCCCTGCCCCGCGGCTGCTTTTGCTCTCGACTGCGATCGAAGAAACCGAGCTTCTGGCCGAAGCGCTCTGTCAGAAAGCCGGACACCGCGTCGAAATCGCCGTGCCGCAGCGGGGCGAAAAACGCGAGCTCGTCGAAGCCGCCTTGCAGAACGCGCGCGAGACGCTCGGTCGCAAGCTCGCCGACTCGGCAAGCCAGACGAAGCTTCTCAGCGTATTAGGCGCAGCGGTCGGTGCGGCGGGACTGATCCGCCGCGTCGAAGTCTACGACAACAGCCACATCATGGGCGCGAACGCGATCGGCGCGATGATCGTCGCTGGCTCGGCCGGTTTCATGAAAACGCATTACCGGACGTTCAACATCAAGAGCGAAGAACTCACGCCGGGCGACGATTACGGCATGATGCGAGAGGTTTTGCGCCGGCGGTTTTATCGATTGCTCAAGGAGGCGCCGCGCTTGCCACCCCCTCATCCTGAGGAGGCGCGTACCCCTCATCCTGAGGAGGCGCGTACCCCTCATCCTGAGGAGGCAAAATCATCAGAGGCAAAGTCGGGAACACCCGACTTTGCGAGCGCCGTCTCGAAGGATGAGTCGCCTGGCACCACATCCTTCGAGACGCCGCTTGCAGCGGCTCCTCAGGATGAGGGGGAGCCGGTCGCAGCGCTCCCAGAAAAGTCCGGCAATGACCCCGATGCCTTCCCCGCCTGGCCCGATCTCGTCATCATCGACGGCGGGCGCGGCCAGCTCGACGCGGCACGGCAGGTCTTCGCCGATCTTGGCGTCAGCGGCGTGACTCTCGTCGCCATCGCCAAAGGCCGCGACCGCGATGCCGGCCGCGAGACCTTCTTCGTCGAGGGCCGCGATCCCTTTCACCTGCCGCCACGCGACCCGGCGCTCTACTTCGCGCAGCGCCTGCGCGACGAAGCGCATCGCTTCGCCATCGGCACGCATCGTGCACGGCGCAAACGTGAATTCACCAAGAGCCCGCTCGACGAGATCGGCGGCATCGGGCCGGCGCGCAAACGCGCCCTCCTGCAGAGTTTCGGCACGGCGAAAGCGATCTCGCGGGCGGCGCTGGCCGATCTCGAAAAAGTGCCCGGCATCAACGCCGCTACCGCGCGGCTCGTTTACGACTATTTCCATGAGCGGCGGTAACGGCGGAACGGATGCGCCGCACTGCCGCGTTTCCCTGTCGAACGGCGCGGTTGACGCGCATGGGGCGAGGATGTTCCTAGGCGCGCCATGGCGATAACGACGATCCAACCAGGAGCACATCGGCGCTGGACGCTGCCGAATATCCTGACCTATGGCCGGGTCATCGCCGTGCCGGTCGTCGTCGTGCTCTTGTTCTGGCCGGATCTCGCCTGGATGCGCTGGACGGCCTTGTGCATCTTCATCGTCGCTGGGATCACCGACTTTTTCGACGGCTATCTCGCCCGCGCCTGGTCGCAGCAATCCTCGCTCGGCCGCATGCTCGACCCGATCGCCGACAAGCTGCTCGTCGCCGCGGTGCTGTTGATGCTTGTCGCCGACCACACGATCACCAGTTTCTCCATCTGGGCGGCAATCGTCATCCTGTGCCGCGAGATTCTCGTCTCGGGGTTGCGGGAATACCTGGCCGAGCTGAAGGTGTCCGTGCCGGTCAGCAAGGTGGCAAAGTGGAAGACGACGCTGCAGCTGGTCGCCCTGGGGTTTCTCATTGCCGGGCGGGCCGGCGATCAGATCGTGCCGGGCGTCACAGACGTCGGACTCGGCCTGCTCTGGGTCGCCGCACTGCTGACGCTCTACACCGGCTGGGATTATATGAAGGCCGGGCTGAAGCACGTCGTCGACGAGTGAAGGTTGAGGAAGAGGAGGAGGAGGTGAAGGCGCTCTACTTCGCGTGGGTGCGCGAGCGCATCGGTAAGGCGGAGGAGGAACTCGCGCCCCCGCCCGACATCGCCACGGTTGGGGACATGATTGCATGGCTGAAGACGCGCGGCGAGGAATACGCCTATGCGTTCGAGAATAGCCGCAGGATCCGCGCCGCGATCGACCGCACGCATGTGAAACACGACGCACCGATTTCCGGCGCTCGCGAGATCGCCTTCTTTCCACCGATGACGGGAGGATAGGTGGCGCGCCCTGCGACAATCCGTGTACAGCGCGAGCTATTCGATGCTGCCGCCGAGGCCGCTACTCTGAGCGGCGAGCGCACCGATGTCGGGGCGATCGTTACCTTTATTGGGCTCTGCCGCGACGAGGGCGGCCGGCTGTCGCGTCTCAACCTCGAACACTATCCAGGAATGGCCGAAGCGGAGATCGGCCGCGTCGCCGATGAAGCACTCGCCCGCTGGCCACTTCTCGGCCTCACCATCGTGCACCGGCATGGGCCGATCCGGCCGGGCGAGCCAATCGTTCTTGTCCTGACCGCCTCGTCCCATCGCGCTGCGGCTTTCGAGGCCGCCGAATTCCTGATGGACTACCTCAAGAGCAACGCGCCCTTCTGGAAGAAAGAGGTGCTCGCCGAGGGTTTCGAAGGAGGGTGGGTGGGCGCCAAGGAAGAAGATGAAGACGCTTTGACCCGCTGGTAAGGGCTCAGTTGAAGGAAATAACATAAGTCAATAATGCTGCGCTGAAACCTTCCGTCTCGCAGCGGCTTCCCTATTGGGGAAGGAAGGGGCTTATGTCCGCCGCGGTCCTGATTTGTCGAGGACGAGCCGCTTCTGCGCTCGATGGCTGTCGAATTCCTGAGCGAAGCGGGCCTCGTCACGTTCGAAGCCGACAACGCCATCCAGGCGCTGGAGCTTCTGAATCACTGCGCTGCTGAAATTGCCGTCCTCTTCACCGACGTGCGTATGCCCGGTTCGATGGATGGCCTCGAACTGGCGCGCGTCGCGCACATGTCCTGGCCCTGGATTCGCGTGATCGTCACCTCGGGCGCCTTCGGAAAGCCGTCCGACACGCTTCCCGAAGACGCGGATTTCCTACGAAAGCCTTGGCTGCCCCTTGATCTGCTCGCGCACGTGCTGAAGGCGGCGACGGAATTCAACGCAATACAGACCGCTGCCCCCGCACGGAATGTGGGCTGAAGGTCTTCTTCTCGGCTCACTGTGAAGCGCCCCGGCCGAGTTCCTTCGGTCAGCTTGACAGTTCCCCCTGTCGCCTAGGGAGAAGCGACAGGGGGTCCTGGGAGGCTGGACATCATAAAATGTCCGCAACCGACCGGCGATATCCGAGGGCCGAGGATCACCGATCAGTAGTTCGACACTACATGCTCATAATCAGCGCGCGCCTTAACCCATGTGAACAGGTGATCATTTTGTTGCACCAAGCAAATCATGCTCATGCTCTGCGTTTGTACAGCAACGCTCGTTGCCTCTTAGCCAAACGTCCGGCAGCACGAAGAATGCCTCGACAGTTTGTTCGCGAAGCTGCGAAGGCTGGCGAGAACTCGGCATATCACCCCTTCGGTAGAAGCGGCGCAATTTCTTTATCGAGCTGCTCGACGGTCATTTCGCCTGAAACACGCTTGCCGTTGATGAAGAAAGTCGGCGTGGCGTTGACGCCGAATTTTTCCGCACCGCGATCGCGTACCATGTTGATCTTGTCGTAGAGCGCCTGATCCTTCAGGCACCTTTCGAATGTCTCCTGAGTCATGCCGGTCTGTTTGACAACGTTCAACAGACCGTCGAGCGGCTTATCGACAAAAGCCCAGTTCTTCTGCTGCGCGAACAGAAGCTCGATCATTGCTTCGCGCTTGTCGCCGGAACAACGCGCCAGCATGAAGCCGGCGGTCGCAAGCGGATCGAGCGGAAACTCGCGCAGTATCAATTTCGCTTTCCCAGTATCGATATATTTCGACTTGAGCGTGGGATAGACCTTTGTCGCGAATGCTGCGCAATGCGAGCAGGTCATCGACGCATATTCGACGACCGTCACCGGTGCATTCGCCTGCCCTTCGACGACATCCGGCAATGCCCCCTCGGCCATTAACTGCTCGACGTCAACACGGGCGTTTTGCGCGAGCGCCGGCGCCACCTCGATGAGCCCCGCGGCCCCGAGCCCCGAGCCGAAAACGACGAATTTCAACAGGTCGCGACGCGACTTATAGACAGCGAACATGAGGTTTCCGATCATGACGGCTAAGCTCGGACACTAGCTAGAACATTTAGGGTATTTTCGGGCGAGAGCGATCAAGTACGCGGGTGCCGAGGCGCGCGAGGGCGGCGCGCAAGTCCTCCTCCTCAACCTCCGCAACCTGCCGCTCGGCCGCGGCGCGGGCGCGCGGGTCCGGCGGCGGACGCGGGGGCGGCGCCGACGCCCGCTCGATCCGCTCCTGGCGGATTTTCAGCGAGCCGACGCAGTGCCAGCCGAGATGCGCGTTGACCCGGTCGATCAGCACCCCCGAGAGGTGTTGGATTTCGAGGCCGAAGCCCGGCTCGACGCGCAGAACGAGCGCGGCCGGCGGGCGCGGCTGCAGCGGGTCGCGCTTCACCCCGGCAGGCGGCCATTGCAGACGCACCGGCTCGCAGATGGCGGCGAGGCGCTCGCCGACGATCTCCGCCCAATCGAGAAGCAGCGCCGACTCGCCAAAACCCTGCCGCGCCACGGCGGGATCGAGGATTTTCGGCACGAAGTCGGCCAGAGGCTGCGACCAGGGCCGCTTCGAGTCGGGAAGGCGGGGAGCCATCGCCGCTTCATGCACCCGGCGGTGGACAGACGCCAGTCCGGGTTGACCCGCGCAGCCGCGCCGCCCCCAATACACACATGGCGCGGCACGCGACGGCCAAACGGGCCGTTCCTCCCACAAATCCCGCTTCCGAGCTCATCGCCTGGTACGACCGGCACCGGCGGCTTCTGCCCTGGCGCGCCGAACCGGGCACGCGACCCGATCCATATGCCGTCTGGCTGTCGGAAACCATGCTGCAGCAGACGACGGTCACGGCGGTGCGAAAATATTTTCGCGCTTTCATGGCGCGCTGGCCGACGGTCGCCGATCTCGCCGCCGCGCCGGTCGAGGAGGTCATGAAGGAATGGGCGGGGCTCGGCTATTATGCCCGCGCCCGCAACCTGCATGCCTGCGCCAAGGCGGTCGTGCGCGAGCATAGCGGGCGGTTTCCGCAGACCGAGCAGGCCCTGCTCGGCCTGTCCGGCATTGGGCCCTACACGGCCGCGGCGATTGCCGCGATCGCGTTCGACCAGCGCGCAGTGGTCATCGACGGCAATGTCGAGCGCGTCGTCGCACGACTCGCCGCAATCGATACGCCACTGCCGGGGGCAAAGCCCGCGATCCGCGAAGCGGCCGACGCGCTCACCCCGGATTTCCGCGCGGGCGATTTCGCCCAAGGCATGATGGATCTCGGCGCGACGGTCTGCACGCCGCAGCGCCCGGCCTGCGGGCTCTGTCCGTTGCGCGAATTTTGCCGCGCCTTTGCGCTCGGCCTACAGGAGCAGCTGCCGGTCAAAGCGGTGAAACCGGAGCGGCCGCTGCGCACCGGCAAAATTTTTGTCCTGCGTGCCGGCGACAAAGTTTTGGTGCGCACGCGGCCGCCGCGCGGCCTGCTCGGCGGCATGACGGAATTTCCCGGCTCGGAGTGGCTCGCGGCAGACGCGCCGCAAGCGGGCAAGACCGAATGCCCGCTCGAGGCACGCTGGAAACGGCTACCCGGGCGCGTAGAGCACGTCTTCACGCATTTCGCGCTGCATCTCACCGTCTACACCGCCGCAGCGCCGCAAGCCGCAGAGCCTGCCGGCATGCGCTTCATCTCGATCTCGGACTTGCGCCGCGAAGGGCTCCCCAGCGTCATGCTGAAAGTCGCGGCGCACGCCGGACTGATGCCGGCGCCTCGTCCGACGAAACGCGGCGCCCTCAAGCAGCCGGCCGTTTCAGCATGAAAGCCTGCCGTTTGCATTCGGCGACCAACGTGCCGTCCTGCTTGTAGGCGCGGTGATAAAACTCGACGAGCCCGGCATCGGGACGCGATTTCGACTCGCGCTTCGACACGACCTCCGTCTCGACCCGCACCGTATCGCCCTCGAATAAAGGGGCGGGAAATTTTACGTCGGTCATGCCGAGATTGCCGATCGTCGTGCCGACGGTCGTATCGCCGACCGAAATGCCGATCATCAGGCCGAGCGTGAACAGCGAGTTCATCAGCGGCCTGCCCCATTGCGTTTCGTTGGCGCAGAAATCAGCGTCGATATGCAAGGGCTGCGGGTTCAGCGTCATGTTGGAAAACAGCATATTGTCCATCTGCGTGACGGTGCGGCGAAGCCCATGCGCGATGGTTTTGCCCGGTTCGAAATCCTCGAAATACATGCCGCCGCGCGGGTGGCGCTCGCCTTTTGCCATGTCCCCCTCCGATACACTTGGGAAAACCGTCACTTAAGCCCGCATTTACCATAAACCGGCGATCGCGCTGCGGCCGCGGCTGTCGATGAGCGTATCGGCGGCGCTGGCGGAGCTCGGATCGCGCGAGGCTCTGATCGCGCTTGCGGTGAACGGAGGCGCGGAGATTGCCGACTTCTCCTTGCGCCGCATGATCGAGCGCTTCGGCTCCGACGGCGAAATGCGTGAAGCCCTCTTCTCGCGGCCGCATTTGCCGGCCGCTTTGCCCAGCGTGCTCGTCGCGCTGACGGCGCCGGCGCTGTCGAACTTCGTCACGTCG
>Ga0164306_10000266_pt1 | contig 20130 bp, 18 predicted proteins | sample Whisoiple_242_MG_FD_110213 | JGI IMG/M metagenome (GOLD analysis project Ga0164306, IMG submission 110213) | Soil microbial communities amended with fresh organic matter from upstate New York, USA - Whitman soil sample_242_MG | ecosystem: Environmental > Terrestrial > Soil > Unclassified >... | reverse complement strand
GTGCTCCCACGCCCGACGATGTGATCTTCGCGGGCGAACTCCGCATGATGGCCAGCCAAGGCCGAATCCGCTTGATCGAGAAGCACACTGACACCGACGGCATGCTCAGCTCCACCGAACTCACCGATCTGGTCAGTGACCTCTCCGAGCGCGAGACGTGGGCGTGCGGACCGACAGGCATGCTCGACGCCCTCGAGCAGCACTGGAACGACAACGGTATGCCCGAGCGCCTCAACACAGAACGGTTCCGGCCCACCGTGGTCACCGCCGGTGAGGGCGGGACTGTCACCTTCAGCAAGTCCGCGACCGCCGTCGAAACCCCTGGTGACCAAACGCTGCTGGACGCGGGCGAGGCTGCCGGAGTGCTGATGCCGTCGGGATGCCGGATGGGCATCTGCTTCGGCTGCGTGGCACCGCTGCGCCAGGGAACCGTACGCGACCTTCGCAACGGCGACATCACCACGGCCGCACCCGGTGACGGCGTCAAGATCCAAACGTGCATATCCGCGGCAGCGGGCACCTGCGACATCGACCTGTAAAGGAACTTCAATGACCTCTCTGCAACGCCAAGAAAAGAATCCGATCGCCCACCTCAGTTCCGGCGACATCGAGAACCTCGGCCGCGAACTCGACGCCATCCGCCAGCAGGTGCTCGACAGCCGCGGCGAACGGGACGCCGACTACATTCGCAGCGTCATCGACTTTCAGCGCAAGCTCGAACTGGGCAGCCGCGCCGTGCTGCTGTTCTCGCTGTTTCCGCCCGCATGGCTGGCGGGTACGGCCGGCCTCTCGATCGCGAAGATCGTGGAGAACATGGAGATCGGCCACAACGTCATGCACGGCCAGTGGGACTGGATGCGCGACAACAAGATCCACTCCACCACCTGGGAGTGGGACAACGCGTCCCCCTCCGACATGTGGAAGCACTCGCACAACGAGATCCACCACACCTACACCAACGTGGTCGGCAAGGACGAGGACCTCGGATACGGCATCATGCGGGTCGACGAGGATCAGCGGTGGATGCTGTTCTACCTCGCGCAGCCGCTGTGGAACTTCATCAACGCCTGCTTCTTTCAGTACGGAATCGCGGCCTACGACCTCAAGATCGGCAAGTACCTCAAGGGCAAGACCGACAAGGAAGAATTCCGCATTCAGGCCAAGGGCGTGCTCGCCAAGATCCGCAGGCAGATGACGAAGGACTATGTGCTGCACCCGTTGCTGTCCGGACCGTCAGCCGTCACGACGCTGACCGCGAATATGACCGCGAACCTGGTCCGCAACCTGTGGACCCACTCGGTCATCATGTGCGGACACTTCCCCGAAGGCGTCCAGACCTACGAGAAGAAGTCGATCGACGGCGAGACCCGGGGCGAGTGGTACCTGCGGCAGATGCTCGGGTCGGCCAACATCAGCGGAAGTCGGTTGCTGCACTTCATGACCGGCAATCTGTCCTTCCAGATCGAACACCACCTGTTCCCGGATCTGCCGAGCAACCGTTACCAGGAGATCGCGCCGAAGGTCCAAGAACTCTTCGAGCGCTATGGCCTGACCTACGTCAGCGGCCCGATGGTCAAGCAGGTCGGCTCGGCGTGGAAGAAGGTGTTCCGGCTGTCCCTGCCAAACGATGCGCTACGCAAAGCCACGGCGGCGGTCAACCCGATGAACATCGTGCAGATCGTGTTCCCCTCAGAGCCGACAGAGGTCGACGTCGAAGCGGCCTAGCCCCAGCTACCAGTTGCTGGGCGAGTAGTCCTTCAGAAAACAGCCGTGAAGATCTTCGCCCGACTCCCCGCGGACGATCGGGTCGTACACACGGGCGGCGCCGTCGACGAGGTCGAGCGGGGCATGGAAACCCTCCTCGGCGAGCCGCAGTTTGGTCGGGTGCGGGCGCTCGTCGGTGATCCAGCCCGTGTCGACGGCGGTCATCAGGATGCCGTCCCGCTCGAGCATCTCGGCCGCGCTGGTGCGGGTGAGCATGTTGAGCGCAGCCTTCGCCATATTGGTGTGCGGATGTCCCGGACCCTTATATGCCCGGGAGAACTGGCCTTCCATCGCCGACACGTTCACGACGTATTTGCGGCGCGACGATGACGCCGCCATCGCCGGGCGCAGTCGGCTCACCAGGATGAACGGAGCGGTCTGGTTACAGAGCTGAACCTCGAGCAGTTCCATCGCGTCGACCTCGTGCACGCGTTGGGTCCAGCTGTTGATCGACGCCGTATCGGGCAGCAGGCCACCGGCGTCAATGGCGGTGCCTGCGGCAATCCGGTCCGGGGACGCGCTACGGGCGGCGAGCGCAAGTTCGGTTACCGCGTGCGCAGTCTGGTGCTCGGCGAGGCTGCCGGCGAGGACCGCGGGGTGGGCGTCGCTGACGCGGTCGAACGTGACCACGTCGACCAGTTCCGCCGGCGGAATTCGCTCGGCCTCGATCAGCGCCGCGTAGGAGTTGGGAGCCCGGCGCACTGTCTGCGCGGCGTTGTTGATCAGGATGTCCAGTGGGCCCCGCGCGGAGACCGTGTCCGCGAGCGCGACGACCTGCGCGGGGTCACGCAGATCGATCCCGACGACGCGTAGCCGGTGCAGCCAGTCGGCACTGTCGGGCATCGCGGCGAAGCGGCGCACGGCGTCATTCGGAAAGCGCGTGGTGATCGTGGTGTGCGCGCCGTCTCGGAGCAGTCGCAATGCGATGTACATGCCGATCTTGGCGCGGCCACCGGTGAGCAGGGCGCTCCTGCCCCGCAGGTCGGTGCTGGCCTCGCGTTTGGCACGGTTGAACCCGGCGCACTCGGGACATAGTTGGTGGTAGAAGGCGTCGACCACCGTGTAGCGCTCCTTGCACATGTAGCAGGCGCGCGACCGGAGCAACGTACCTGCCGACGCTCCGGCGGCGGTGGACACCAGCGGCAGGCCCGCGGTTTCGTCGTCGACGCGGCCTGGCGCACCTGTGGCGGTGGCCGCGGTGACGGCGTGATCTGCCGCGGCCACCGCGTCGCGCTTGGCGTGGCGGCGGGCCTTCTTGACCGACTTGAAGATGCCCGCAGTGGCCCGCCGAACAGCGACGGCATCGGGATGCTCGGGCGGCAAAGACTCGATGTCGGCAAGCACCATCAGGCAGATGTCGAGCTTGTCGGGGTCAATCGCGTTCACCGTGGAAGAGTACGGGGCTTCACAGCAAAAGACACAGAGGAGGAGTTCTGAGTGGCCAACGCGCTAGCCGTAGGCTTTCGGACATGCCGTTGAACAGCGGTGAGGTTTTCGCCGGCTATGTGATCCAGCGATTGCTCGGCACCGGCGGAATGGGCGAGGTCTACCTCGCCCAGCATCCTCGTCTGCCGCGACAGGACGCCCTCAAGATCTTGTCCGTCGACTCGTCGGTCGACAGCGAATTCCGGGCGAGATTCACCCGTGAGGCCGAGTTGGCCGCTACCCTCCGCCATCCCCATATCGTCGGCGTTCTCGATCGTGGCGAGTTCGACGGCCGACTCTGGATCTCGATGGACTACGTCGACGGCACCGACGCGGGTCGTTTGATTCGAGAGCGCTACCAAGGCGGTATGCCGGAACGAGACGTCACCGAGATCGTGACGGCGGTGGCCGACGCGCTCGACTTCGGACATGACCGCCGCCTGCTGCACCGTGATGTCAAGCCCGAGAACATCCTGGTGACCGCGCCCGATGGCCGTCGGCGCAGAGTACTGCTCACCGACTTCGGCATCGCCCGCCACATCGATGATGTCAGCAACCTCACCGACGACAACGTTGCGTTGGGAACCATCAGCTACATCGCGCCCGAGCAACTCATGGGCCGGCCACTCGATGGCAAGGCGGACCAATATGCGTTGGCTGCCACAGCTTTTCATCTGCTGACCGGAGCGCCACCCTTCCAGGATTCGAACCGTGCCGTGGTGATCAGCCACCACCTGGGTACGCCACCACCGCGCATATCCGACCGTCGACCCGACCTCGTGCACATGGATGCGGTTTTCGCGCGGGCGCTGGCCAAGGACGCCAACCAGCGGTACCCGAGTTGCCTGGCATTCGCCGAAGCGTTCACGCAGCGCGGACCGTCTCGTGGCGGTGCGTCAGCGAATCCGTCGACGCAGCGTCTCGAGCGTCTGGTAGTGCACGGAAGCGCGCGCGGCGTACACAGTGATCTCGGGGGGCTGACGTTCCAGCTGGTGCTGTCCGACGCGATCGACAACCTGCCTGCGTCGGTTCCCGTCGCGATACAAACCCAGCCCGGTGCAGGCCAGCCTGCAGACGGCGAACAGGTCGAAGTCAGTGGCGTCTGGGACGGCAACACCCTCGACGCCGACGAAATCCTCACCTTCTCGAACGCCGCTCATCCGAAACGGAAGTCGTCGCCACTGCCGACGAAACCGCCACGGGAGAAGGCGCCGAATCGCAGACGAGGCCGGCTCGCGCTACTTCTTGCACTTGTCGGCGTCGTCGTCGTAACGGCCGCTGCCGTCGCGTGGTTCACGGACGGGTTCGGCCTACGGGATCGCACCGGGCCGATCGTCAAACCGGTGAGCGCGACGGTCTTCTCGCCGGGCGGTGCCCCGGACAATCCGCAGAAGGCCGGCCTGGCGATCGACGGCAACCCGGACACATCCTGGACCACCGTCACCTACAAGGATGCGACGCCGTTTCCGAACTTCATCGAGGGTGAGGGGCTGTTGCTCCATCTGTCTGATGCGACCGCGCTGAGCGCCGTCACCATCGACTTGTCGAGCACCGGAACCGAAGTACAGATCCGGTCCTCACCGACAGAAACCCCGACCACATTGGCCGATACCACCGAGCTGACCCCGACCACACCACTGCAACCGGGACACAACCGCATCGAGGTGCGGGATTCGACCAAGACGTCGAATGTGTTGGTGTGGATCTCCAAGTTGGGCACAACCGATGGCCGGAGTCGCACTGAGATCTCCGAGATCACGCTGCAGGCGACCGGATAGGACGGGGCATCACCACGAGTCGGCGCGCCAGGGGGCTGATTCGGGCGGGGGCACCTGCGATAGATCGGCCGAACCCGATCTGATTCGCGCTAATCGGGTAACCCGCAGGAATCCCGTCACTGAAAGCCAAGCGGGCCGCGTCCACGCTAGTCTGCCCGGTCGCAACCAGAGAGCCTGAGAAAGGACAGCGATGTCAGAGAAATGGACAATCGCCAGAGTCGGCAAGCCCGAGATCGTCGTAGGCGAAACACTGCAGCAAGCCATTATTCGGATTCAAATACTGCCGCTACCTCCCGTCGCCTGGACGGACTGCTTCCTGCAGACGGTTAAGGGGCACGGAATCACCATCACCGGAACAGAAACCCATCCGGACAAGATTGAAGCCGTCGCACATCCTGCGGAGATCGAAGAGGTGCTCGGAAAATTTGATTCGGCGATTGAGAGCGCCAACGAGTACGTCGAAAAGGTGGTGCACTCCCGACGACAAGCGCACCACGACACGAAGGACGACGATGTTGAACAGCGGCAGAAAATACAGGCCGAACTCAACCAACTCGCGGAGAAGTTGTCAAAACCCGAATACGACCCCCACGGTGGGGGTGCCAATTAGGCCCTGACCTGGATAAGCTCAGCGCCGCCTGAGGTCACGGACGACCAGACGCGGTGACAGGCGTTCCGGTGTGATCGCGACGTTTGCAGCGAGGTCCTCAACCAGATCGTCGGCGTAGTCGACAAGGCCGGCGATGTCGATGTCGTATGGCGCCGTCTCGCCGAGGGCCAAGCCGCCCGACGCCCGCCGAAGTACGGTGATCGCCCCCTTGACGTTGTTGCGCTGGACGTGGGTGATGCCGACCGCAAGCTGGGCAAGCGATTGCCACAAGGTCTTTTCGTCGTCCGGGCCGTTCTTCCATGCCGCCTCGAGCACTTCGTGCGCGTTGAACGCCAGGCCCCGATCCAGCAGATCTTGGGCATAGGCCAGCGTTTCGGCGGGGGGCAACTCGAGGTCGTCCGGAATGCGCGGAATGCCTTCGCTGCCGGGCGGAAGCGGTCGCCCGAGCGCGTCGCGGGGGCGGTCGCTTCGGGGCCGACCGACTTCGTCTCGATCACGCTCATGCCGATTCACAATGATCCACCACCGAGTAGATAGATGCGTGCATCCCAGCCGGCAAGCGCGACGGACGACGACAACGGCATGGCCGGGGTTCCGGGCAGGTTGCCGAGCACTAGCTCTGCCGCGATCCATTCTCGACCTATTTCCACGGTTCGGGGATCACGCCCGCAGTTGGCGATGACGAGCAGTTGCGCGTTCGGGGTGGTTCTGGTGTACGCCCAGATCTGCGGGTCGTCCTCCATCAGCGGCGTGAAGTCGCCGTCCACCAGGATGGCCAAGTCGTGGCGGAGGCGAATGAGAGCTCGGTAATGCGCCAACACCGAATCACTCGCGTCGAGTTGGGCCGCGGCGTTCAGCCAGGTGTGGTTGGGGTTGGCTGGCAGCCAAGGATCGCCGGTGGTGAAGCCGGCGTTCGGTCCCGGGTCCCATTGCATTGGCGTGCGGGCGTTGTCCCGGCTGATCTTGGCCAGACCGGCCAGCGCCGCACTCACGTCTCCCCCGGCTTCGACCACACTCCGGTAGTAATTCAGCGCCTCGAGATCCTTGTGATCCGCCGGACTTCGGAACGGGTAGTTCGTCATTCCAAGTTCCTCGCCTTGGTACACGAACGGCGTGCCGCGCATGCCGTGCAGAACGGTCGCGAGCGCCTTGGCCGAGGCGGCCCAGTAATCCGGGTGGTCGTCACCGAACCGGGACACGACGCGCGGCTGGTCGTGATTGTTCCAGTACAGGCTGTTCCAGCCGGTCTCCGACAACGCGGCCTGCCATCGATGGAGTGATCTTTTCAGGTCGACCAGATCGAAACCGACGTAGTCGAATTTGCCCCCGGGGCCGTGGTCGAGGGACACGTGCTCGAACTGAAAGACCATGTTCAGTTCGCCGCGGTCCGGATCGGTGTAGAGGCGCGCCTGTTCGGTTGTGACGCCCGGCATTTCGCCGATTGTGACGAACTCGCCATCACGGCCGGCAAAGACTTCGCGTGTCATCTCGGCGAGGTACTCGTGCACGTGCGGCCCGTCGACGAACATGGCCATGGCCCCGACATACCGTCGGCCCGGGGCCGCCGGTGCGTCCGGGAGTCCCCCGACCTTGGAGATGAAATTGATGACATCCATACGGAAGCCGTCTGCACCGCGATCGAGCCACCAGCGCATGACGTCGTGGACGGCCTCTCGAACCTGTGGGTTGTCCCAGTTCAGGTCGGGTTGCCGACGGTCGAACAGGTGCAGGTAGTACTGGTCAGTGCGCTGATCCCACTGCCACGCCGGTCCGCCGAAAAGGGAGGCCCAGTTGTTTGGCTCGGAACCGTCACGGGCATCGCGCCAGACATACCAATCCCGCTTCGGACTGCCGCGCGATGAACGCGACTCGACGAACCACGGATGCTCATCCGAAGTGTGGTTGACGACGAGGTCCATCACCAACTTCATGCCGAGCTCATGCACCTTGGCGAGCAGAGTGTCGAATTCGGCGAGGGTGCCGAACAGCGGATCGATGTCGCAATAGTCACTGATGTCATATCCGTTGTCGGCCTGCGGTGAACGATAGATCGGTGACAGCCAGATCACGTCGACCCCGAGCGCCTGTAGATAGTCGAGCCGGCCGATGATGCCGCCTAGATCACCGATGCCGTCGCCGTTCGAGTCGGCGAAGCTCCGCGGATAAATCTGGTAGACGACAGCAGATTTCCACCAATCGGCATCGGGTCGGCCGCCCGGACTCACTGTCGACGACCGATCACGTCGCGGTACACCTGCACATACTTGTCGATCATGGCGGAGACCGTGAAGCGCTCGGCGGCGAGTTCGGCGATCGCGATGCGGTCGAGCCGACCCGCATCGGCGACCGCGGCCACCGCAGAGTCGATATCGTCGACGAGAAAGCCGGTGACGCCGTGCGCAATCAACTCGCCCATGGACCCTCTCGCGTTGGCGATGACCGGCGTGCCGCAGGCCATCGCCTCGACCACGCTGTAGCCGAACGGTTCGTCGAAGTCGATGAGGTGGAGTAGCGCATGTGCGGCTCCCAATACCTCCGCGCGCGCAGAGGCATCGACGGGTCCGAGGTATCGCACCCGGTCCCCGTCAACGTGCGGTGCGACCTCGTCGTCAAAGTACTTCTGGTCCTGGATGATCCCGGCGATGTCGAGTCGACGCTCACACCGGCGGGCGACTTCGATGGCGTGGGCAGTGCCCTTATCGGGGTGGATCCGTCCGAAGAACAGCAGATGCTCACCGGGGCTCGAATGGATTGCGAATCGGTCGATTTCGATGCCGTGGTGAATGGTCGCGGCGTAGTGAAGATCCGGGTGTCGGTCGGCGTCACTAATCGACACGTACGCGCCTGCGCTGTCGTAGCGCTTGTAGACGGGAATGATCCGATCGGACGAGAACCCGTGAATCGTGGTGACCACCGGTGTGGACACGAGATTGCTGTACGTGAGCGGCAGGAAGTCGAACCCGTTGTGGATGACGTCGAACTCGCCCGCCCTTTCGAACACGGAGGCGATGTGCAAGCACTCTGCGACCTTGGCGTCGATTGTCGCATCCTCCGACCAGCCGCACGGCGCGGTCGCGTGCAGGCGGGCGGCGGTGGTCGAGTCCGCAGTAGCGAACAGTGTGACGTCATGGCCTGCGGCTACCAGGCCCTCGGTGAGCAACGAAGCGAACTGCTCCCACGGCCCGTAATGCCGAGGTGGTGTCCTCCACGCGATCGGCGAGAGCACAGCTACTCGGACCGGACCGCCAGTCTCGCCTCGGATGGAGATGCATTCAGGTTACCTGGACAAGCGACGGCCGGAATGACTGATTCGCGGTTCAGCTGCTGACCGACGTTATCGCCAGCGCAGCGACGCATCCCACCACCACGGCGGTCGTGGTCCAGTAGGCGATCGCTGCGCCAAGACCGATCGTGAAGCGGCCCATTAGATCCCGGTCTCGTCCGATATTGACCATGGCAATCAGCAATGGCACCAACAGCACCGCGTTGAGCACCTGAGTGGCCACGAGGATCGTGACCAGCGGCGCATTCGGGATGAGCACGGCGACTGCGCCACCGAGCGTAACGAGCCCGAACGTCAGGTAGAAGAGACGCGCTTCAGCGAAGGTATCGTCGACCGCTGCCTCGACGCCGGCATATTCGCAGACCGAGTACGCAGTCGAAAGGGGCAGCACCGACGCCGCCAAGAACGCCGCACCAATCAGGCCGGCCGCGAACAGTGTCGACGCGGCGCGTCCTGCTAGGGGTTCAAGGGCAACCGCTGCGTCGGCGGCGTCGCGAATCGACCGCCCGTCGCGGTGCAGCGTCGCCGCGCATGCCACAACCACAAAGAACCCGATGACGCCGGTCAGTACGGCGCCGGTGACGACGTCAACCCGCTCCAATGCCAGATCTTCGGTTCGAAGCTTCTTGTCGACGGCGTAGGACTGAATGAAGGACAGGCCCCACGGCGCCAGGGTTGTGCCGACGGTGGCAGTGACGATCGCAATGGCCGCGCCGTCGGTGGGCAGGGTCGGTACCAGCATGCCGTGAGCCGCAGCACCCCAGTCCGGACGGGCCAGCACGCCGGAAGCGATGTAGGCGAGGAACACCGCCGACAGGACCAACAGGAATTGTTCGACGCGGTGGAAGCTGCCGCGCAGAACCAATGCAGACACCAATACCGCAGCCGCGGGCACGCTGATGTAGCGACTGATTCCGAATAGTTCGAAGCCTGCGGCGATTCCGGCGAACTCCGCGCAGGTCGTGCCGATGTTGGCGACTACCAACGCGGTCAGCACGGCGCCGCCTAGACGCACGCCGTACCGCTGTCGCACCAGGCCGATGAGACCTTGACCAGTGACCACACCCATGCGGGCCGCCAAGCCGTGGAAAAGCACCAAGGCCACCGTGGACAGCACGAGAACCCACAAGAGCTGGTAACCGTGGTCGGCACCGAGCACCGAATAGGTCGTGATGCCCGCAGGATCGTCATCAGACAGCCCGGCAAGCAACCCAGGACCAGCCACCGCCAGCAGAGCGCCCAGAGTAAACCCCTTGCGCCCTGGGCGATTCACGGCTCCCCTCCCCCTCCGGCACGCCTGCCGCTGGCCGGGGCGTGACGTCGACGGGGCCACACTCGGGACCGAATGAACCGCCGACCCCGCAGGGCTGGCATGTGCGCGAGCCGGGCGTGCCAACGCCTTTGGTGCTCGACTGGCATGGCGGCCACGATCTGTTCGGTCGCTTCGCCGGGCATCGCCCGGAGAACGCGCTCACCTACAGCGGGATGTGCGGCACGGACGGCGTCTGCGGCAATGCGCCGTTCGCGAATGGCAAGAACCTCCGTCGCCGACTCGATGTCGAGCCTGCTGATCAGTGCGGCGAGTCCGGCAGCGTCGAGGCGATGGACGGCGGACCGGGGGGTGGCCAACTGGACCGCATGGCCGCGCTCAGAGGTCAGATGCAGATCTGTCCATGCGACAACGTCCTCCTTGGCGTGCGCGGCAAGCCGCCGCAAGCCAAGTCGACGCAGCACCGCACCGAAACCGACCTCGACGCCGACCAATTCGAGGGGGTCGTCCGCGCATCGAGTGAGGACCACATCGGCGACCCGTGCCACGCGCTGCCCCACTAGGTCCACGATCTGGGTATCGAGGACGTCGCGCGCAAGCAGAATCTCGTCCTTTGCAAGCGCATCCACCGTCGAGGTGATCGCGAACGCCGCCGCGTCCTCAACGATTACGTCGACACCTGTTTGCTCGAAGTGCTCAACTGCAGCCCAAGGCACCAGAAGGTCTGGCCGTCGACTGCATGACACAAGGATCCGCTCGATAAGGTGCGGGCCGACTCCGTCGTCGAGGCGAGTTGTGAGATCGGTCAGCCTGCCGAGCACCTGCCCGTTGGCCCCTCGGACTTCCCGGCCGGTGACCTGAGTAAGGGAAAGCACTCCCGGATCATGCACGAGTCGAGCGTCGAGGAGCGCCGGAGACACTCTTCATGACCTGGGCCCTATGGGTGCAGCGGGGATGGTGAGCGTGAGAGTGGCGCCCCCGCCGGGTGTTTGTGCCACGCTGATCTTGCCACCGTGCGCGTGCGCGATCTCCCGCACGAGTGAAAGTCCGATGCCGTAGCGGGGGCGATCACCGGCAGACGTATGTGTGTTTCCATGCGAAAAGCGGTTGAAAAGTGTCCCCATGGCGCCCGGCTCGATTCCCACACCGTCGTCACGTACATCGATCACGACGTCGCCGTGGTGCCGCTTGAGCACGACCGCAATCGTCCCGCCGCGATGCTCGTGTGCAAGGGCGTTGTCGATCAGGGAGGCAAGCGCCCGGCGAAGCGCGGATCCCGACCCGAGTACCACGAAATCACCTTCGGGCAGAACACCGTGCGGTTCGACGACCAGTGTCACGCCGGCCGACTCGGCGTGCTGGGCCATACTCTCGCAGACGGCCTGCACGACGACCACCAGATCGATGCGATCTTGCGGAGCGCTGTCCGACGTCATCGACGCGGAAGCAAGCAGGTCCTCGATCACCTCGCCGAGCACGCGCGTGTCGGACGCTAGCGCATCGATTTGCTCCTTGGTCTGTTGGGCATCGCCGTCGTCGAACCGGCGGCCAAGCAGCTGGATTCGGGTGTGGAGCACCGTCAGCGGTGCACGAAGCTCATGCGATGCGTCGGCCACGAAACGCCGCTGCAGGGCCAATGCGTCGGCAAGAGGGCGGATCGACCGCCTGGTGAGCAGAACGACCACGGCAACGGAGGCCACAATGCCCGCCAGTTCGGCGATGGCCAGCGACAGCAACAAGCGGCTCCGGCCCGCTTTGTATGGCCCTAGATCGAGAAGCGCGACAACTCTGCCCTCGGGCTTGTCGACGACCACGGCTCGGTAATCGGCGCCATTGATCTCGCTGTCGAAGAACCCGGCTGGATGCGCCAGCAGCTCCGTTGTCGGAACTCCGTCGCCGCTTGTCGCAACCGTCCCTGCGGAGTCGCGCAACACCAGGATCATCCCCGGTGGAGGATCCGTCGCATCGTCGGCGGCCAGCGCCACCGACGACAGCTGGGACCTGATCTGCTGCTCCTGTACTCGGACATCGACGAAATACACCAACGCCCCGACCACCAACAAGACCGCGGCCAGCGCAATGGACGCTTGCACCGCGGCGATCCGGCCGGCCCGGCGAACGAAGCTCAGATCACTGTCTGGAGTCATTCGACTCCAAGGCGATAGCCAGTGCCGTGCACAGTGCGGATGACGCCCCTGCCGAGCTTGCGCCGCAAGTAGTGGACATACGTGTCGACGGCGCCCGCCGAGTCGACACCGTCGAATACCTCAGCGAGCAACTGGCGGCGACTGAAAATCTGCCGCGGGGCGCTCATCAGGACGCCGAGCAGCGCCGCCTCACGCTCGGACAGTTCGACCGCATCGCCGCCGAAGGTGCTCCCGCTGACGACGCGTGTGACCCGATCCAGGATCAGCCCACCAGCGCTCAGCGTCGAGCGGCCGTCGGGGCGGCGCAGCAACGCCCGCACCCTGGCAAGAAGTTCAGGTATTTCGAACGGCTTGACCAGGTAGTCCTGCGCTCCGGCATCGAGGCCCTCGACCCGATCCGCGACCGAGCCACGTGCTGTGAGAAGCAACGCCGGCGTGGCGATTCCCCGCGATCGAAGGACTGCGACCAATTCGGAGCCGTCCATCACTGGCACTCCGCGATCGACGATCATGGCGTCATAGCCGCCGGTGAGGCCGCTGTGCAGGCCTTGCTGACCGTCGTAAGCGACATCGACGAGGTATCCCTCGTCGGTGAAGAGACCGGTGAGCATCGCGCCGAGGGCACGGTCATCCTCGACGATCAGCAAGCGGTCGGCCACAGACCGAGCGTGCCACGCCAGTTCTTCGAAGGCGCTAAGAAACCAATGGCAGCGTTCCTCGCATGGACTCACCTCGTCTCGGGTTGCGCCGCGCCAGGGTCACATCGTGGGTGATGATCGGCATGGGAATCACCGGTGTCGCCGGTGCCTCGGCCCTGGCCTACACCGATACCGTCAAGCCGGCGGTCGCAGATGAGCTCCCCGATGCCTCGGTTGCAGAATCAGGCGCGCAGATTCCGTCGTTCGTCGAATCCCCCGCGCCGGCGCAGGCGCCTGACGTTACGACGACGGCAGAAGCGCCACCCCCGCCTCCGAGTCCCGCGACGACCGCCCCGCCCGCTCCGGAATACACCCCCCGTTACACGCCCGACTACACGCCGTCACCAACCGCCGACCAGGCCCCCTCGGTCGTCAGGCAGGCGCCGACAACCCAGCCAAAGGCGCCACCAACGACCAAGCGGCGCAGCCTCACTCCGACTACCGTGATGGCACCGAACTACTCCCCTCACGTCACGATCTCCCGCGGCTCGTGACCCTCTCTACCGAACGGACCGCGGGGTCCGGCCCGGACACTGCGACGACGCACTGGCAGCGCTGGAGTACCGGCATGCAGATCGTCGTCACCGATCCCGATTCACTGCCAGCTGCCCGCTGCGAGGTCGACGACGAACTCGACGCTGTCGAAGCCGCCGCATCGCGATTTCGTGCAGATTCCGAGATCAATGCGCTCGCAGCGTCATCCGGGCGGCCGACCGAGGTCAGCGAGCTACTCGCGGAAATGCTCGCCGCCGCGCTCGATGCGGCCCGTCGCACCGACGGCGACGTCGATCCCACGGTCGGCGCTTCGGTCATCGCGCTCGGATACGACCGCGACATCACCACCCTCAAGCGCGTGGACGCACGCGCCAGCTCGATCACGGTTCCTGCGAGATGGTCGATGGTCACCCTCGAGGACCGCGTCGTGACCGTGCCGCCGGGGATCATGCTCGACCTCGGAGCGACGGCGAAGGCGATCGCCGCGGACCATTGCGCCGCCCGTGTTCACCGTGCCACCGGAACTGGCGTTCTCATCAACCTGGGCGGCGACATCGCCACCGCTGGAACCGCACCCATCGGTGGCTGGCACGTATTGGTTCACGACGCCGCCGACGATCCGGCAGGTTCGGTGGCGCTGCAGGCCGGGTTCGCGCTGGCGACATCGAGCACGATCCGCCGTCGGTGGCGGTGCGGAGAGGAGATGGTTCACCACATCCTCGATCCACGGACGGGGTGGTCTGCCGATCCGGTCTGGCGCACGGTGAGCGTCGCTTCAGAAACCTGTTTGGCCGCCAATACGGTCAGCACCGCCGCCATCGTGCGTGGCTGGCGCGCTCTGGATTGGATTCGTGCACTTGACATTCCCGCGCGGCTGGTGGGTAGCGACCGCAGTGTCCGCACGATCGGCCAGTGGCCGCCGGACAATGGAGGAACGCGGTGACCGATGAGGCGCTGTGGGCGCTGGGCCGAGGCACCGGTATCACGGCGCTCGCCTTCATGACCGTCTCGCTCTTCCTTGGCATCGCGACACGGTCGGGACGTCCGCTGCTCGCACTGCCGAGGTTCGCTGTCGCGAGCGTACATCGCTTCGCCGCGCTGGCTGCGACACTCCTCGTGGTTCTCCACCTGGGGCTGTTGTTCTTCGACCCCTTCGCGCAACTGCGCCTCATCGACTTCATCGTGCCGTTCCTCGGCGCCTATCGGCCGTTGTGGCTCGGCCTGGGGACACTCACCTTCGATGTGCTCGGCGTCGTGGTCGTCACGAGTCTGCTGCGCCACCGCCTCGGCGGGCGGGCCTTCCGCGCGGTGCACTGGGCCAGTTACGCCTTGTGGCCGGGCGCCATGGCGCACGCGATCGGGAACGGGACCGATGCGGGCCACGAATGGTTTCTGCTGTTCGCCGCATTCAGCGCGCTGACGGTGTGCGGCGCACTGGCGTGGCGCCTGCACGCCAACTTCGCCGAGCACGCCGGAACACGAACATCCGGGCGCACATGACAACGTCACGCCTTTTCGCGGCGGACGGCCCCGGGCTCGCCGAACACCTGCGGCAATTCGGCGCGCTGCCCGATTCGGCCGATGCAAGTCTGGTCAGCCGGCTCGATCAATCCGGCTTGACCGGGCGCGGGGGAGCCGGCTTCCCCACCGGTCGCAAACTCGCTTCGATCACCGGGCGAAAAGCGGTGGTGATCGGCAACGGAGCCGAGGGCGAGCCCCTGAGTCACAAAGACGCGCAATTGCTTTCGCGTTCGCCACACCTCGTACTCGACGGTCTTGAGGTCACGGCCGCCGCAGTTTCGGCTGACAAAGTCGTCATGTACGTCCCGGCGTCTGCGGTGTCGACGATCAAAAGAGCGCTGCGCGAACGAGCATCGGCGAAGGTGGACCGCCACCGGGTCACCATCATCGAGGCGCCCGACGGATTTGTGGCCGGGGAAGAGTCGGCCGTCATCCGGCGGGTCGAGGGCGGTCCGGCCCTGCCGCGCGACCGGACTGTGCTTGCCTCGACGTCCGGGGTGCGCGGACGCCCCACGCTGGTCAACAATGTCGAAACGCTGGCCCATGTCGCGCTGATCGCTCGATACGGTCCCCAGTGGTTCCGATCGGTCGGCGACCCGTCCGAGCCAGGAACCATGCTGGTCACTCTGGCGGCTCACGAGACGCGCTCCGTGCTCGAAGTGCCAACCGGGACGCAGTTGGGCGACCTCGTCGGGCACGTCGGCGTCACGGACTCCGGCATGCCGCGCGCAGTCTTGCTTGGCGGGTATCACGGCAGTTGGATCCCGGGCACGATGATCACCGAAGCCCGACTGTCGCGAGCAGGCCTGGCCCACCTGGGCGCAAGTCCCGGAGCAGGCATCATCCACACACTGCCGATGAATCAGTGCGGGCTCGCGCGCACCGCAGCTATCCTCGGCTACCTTGCCGACGAGGGCGCCCGTCAATGCGGCCCGTGCCTCAACGGTCTACCCCGGTTGGCACGACTGTTCGATGTTCTCGCGCACCGCAGAGTCGACGAGGGGCTTCTCGCCGAGGTGCACCGGATGATCGGCGTCGTCGATGGCAGGGGCTCGTGCCGCCACCCCGATGGAACGGCCCGCATGGCCCGCAGCGCACTCGACACCTTCGCCGCCGACATCACCCACCATCGCCACAGCCGATGCGAAGCCGCCCTGGCCTCGATGCCGTCCACCGCCCACTCACGCCATCAGACTTCGGGAACACGATGACAACGCCGCCGACACCATGTATCCGGGTGCACGTCGATTGGACGCGCTGTCATGGCCGCGGCCTCTGCACCGAGCTCCTGCCACGACTTTTCGGGCGTGACGACTGGGGCTATCCCATCGCCAGGGATGGGGCCCGCGAACCAGAGGTGCCTGCCTCCGACCTGCCGGAGGCACGAAGGGCGGTGGCCTTGTGCCCGCGACTTGCGCTTTCGCTGCGCGCCGACTCCGTATGAAGACCTATCGCATTTCGAGGAGTAGAAGATGACCACATTCAATGGGTTACCGGCCCACGTCCTGCTCGTGCATTTCATCGTCATTCTGTCTCCGCTCACCGCCGTGCTCGCGATCGTCTGTGCCGTGTGGCCGGCTGCTCGACAGCGGCTGGTCTGGCTGGTGCTCGGGTTGGCGGTGACTACCTCAGTTCTTACGCCACTGACGACACAAGCGGGCGAATGGCTGGAGCGCCGTGAGGGTCGGTCGCCATTACTTCATGCACACACGGAGTTGGGCGACACAATGCTCTACTTCTCCCTCGCGTTGGTAGCAGCAGCGGCGCTGCTCGCATTGCTACACGTCCGGGAGGCGCGCAGCGGATCCGTGAAACCGGTTGCGCGGTGGCTTATCACGACTGTCATCGTCATTGCGAGCGTCGCAGCGACCGTGCAGGTCTACCGCATCGGGGAATCAGGAGCCAGAGCGACGTGGGGCGAGCAGTCGGCTGCACGATCGGCTGCGCCAGGCTGACCGCTACGTGGAAGGACCTTGACGCTTCTCGAACGCTGCCACCGCGGTGGGTAAGGTCATGAAGATCCGGTCCTCCCCTATCTTGGCCAGCAGTCCGGCCGCGGCGAGGGCGTCTCGCAGGTCCTGTTTGACTCTGGCCATCGCGAAGGTGATTCCCTTATGCGACAAGTCCTCTCGAAGCTTATCGAGGGCGTCCAACGCGGTCAGGTCAACTTCCACGTTCGCTTCGGCGTTGAGCACGAACCACTCCACCGGTGCATGGTCCGATTCCACGGCAGCCATCGCTCGACGACGAAAATCTTCCGCATTCGCGAAACACAGCGGGGCGTCGTATCGGTAGACGACCAGACCCGGCACCGACGTCGCATCCGGATAGTCCTCGATGTCATGCATTCCGGCGAGCCCAGGAACGAAACCCAGCACGCTGTCATGCGCGTGCGCAACGCGGCGCAGCAGATCGAGTATCGACAGGGCGACCGCTGCCAACACTCCATAGAGCACACCGAGGCCCAGCACGGCAGCGGCGGTGGCCAATGCCAGGATCAGCTCGCTGCGGCGAAACCGGGCGAGTCGCCGGTACTCGGCGAGGTCGATCAATCTCATCGCCGCATAGACGACCAGGGCGCCCAGCGCCGCGACCGGAAAGTCCGCCAGCACGCCACGCCCCCACAGCACAACCGCTACTACACACGCCACCACCACCAGTGAGTACAACTGGGTGCGACTGCCGACGGCGTCCCCTAATGCGGTCCGAGATCCGCTGGAGCTGACCGGAAACCCATGGGTGAGACCGACGCCTACATTTGCGACGCCGAGTGCACGTAGTTCTGCGTTCGCGTCGATCTCATCGCCATCGCCTGTCACGAAGGCCCGCGCAGTCAACACGTTGTCGGAGAAGGCAACAATCGCGATTCCGACTGCTGGCAGAATCAGCGTCACCACATCGCTGGCCGCCACGCGCGGCAGGCCAGCTACGGGCCAGTCAGCGGGGATCGTACCAACGACATCAATTCCCTTGGTCTGCAACGACAACGCGACCACCCCCATGGTCGCCGCGAGAACCGCAATCAAAGGGCCAGGCAATCTCGGCGCCCAACGCCCGAACACGAGCAATAGGAGCAGAACCGATGCCGCCAAAGCCGCCGTCGGCCAGTGGCATTGGTCGATGCTGCGGGCGAACGATCGCATCAGACCGACGAACTCGTCGCCCGATACCGGTGTGCCGGTGATCTTGCCGAGTTGGCTTGCAATCATCAGGATCGCGATCCCCGTCATGTAGCCAACCAGCACCGGCCGCGAAAGCATATTAGCCAGAAACCCCAACCGGGCAAGCGCGCCGACAAAGCAAACCGCACCGACCAATACCGCAAGAGTGGCGGCGAGCACGCCGTAGCGCATGCTGTCGCCGGCGGCCATCGGCGCCAGCACGGCAGCCGTCATCAGCGCGGTCGTCGATTCCGGTCCGACGGACAGCTGCCGGGACGAGCCGAACAAGACATACACGATCAAGGCGACGATGGCCGTCCACAACCCGGTGACTGCGGGAAGCCCCGCCAACGTCGAATAGGCCATCACCTGCGGCACAAGGTAGGCCGTCACCGTCAAGCCCGCGACGACGTCTCCTCGAAGCCAGCCGCGTTGATACCTGCGGAACTGTCGAACCCCTGACAACCACCCGCTCAAGCGCCCGGTGGCGATCATCGAGCCCATCGGAGCCAAGGTGTCACGGCAGCGGAGCGCACCATCTCAATTTCGTACCGCCGGCAGGCATCGCATCGACCGAGAAAGAGCCGCCCGCGTCTTCGGCCCTCTGGCGCAGATTCGACAGCCCGCTTGGCGTTACGTCAACGGCGATACCCTTACCGTCGTCGATCACCTCGATGCACAGGTCGTCGTCCACGGAGACGTTGACGGTCAGCGTCGTGGCATTCGCATGTCGCACGGCGTTGCTCACGGCCTCACGGACCACCGCCTCCGCGTGATCGGCGAGTGCAGCGTCGATCACCGAGAGCGGACCGCTGTACTGCGCGGAGGTGCGCAGCTCAGGGGTGGAGAACTGGGCGATGGCTTCGTCGAGGCGCTGCCGCAATCGGGTCACCCCCGATGACCCGCCATGCAGGTCGAAGATCGCCGTACGAATCTCCTGAATGACTCCCTGAAGATCGTCGACGGAGTCCATAAGTCGTTGCTGCACTTCGGGAGACCGCGCCCGTGGGATGGTGCCCTGGAGGGCGAGACCGACGGCGAACAGGCGCTGGATCACGTGGTCGTGCAGGTCGCGGGCGATGCGGTCGCGATCCGTGAGCACATCGAGCTCGTGCATCCGGCGCTGCGTGCTCGCCAGCTGCCACGCCAGGGCGGCCTGGTCGGCAAAAGCCGCCATCATGTCGAGCTGGTCGGCGCTGAACGGCTGCGCCCCGACGGGCCGAAGCGCGACCAAGACACCGGCGACGGTGTCGGTTGCCCGAAGGGGTAAGACCAGCGCCGGACCGGTCGGGTCAATCTCGTCAGAGATCTTCATGCTGTCGAAACGTCCGGGCACACGCTGCAGGAAAGACTCCCCGATCGGCGTGCCGCTGAGGGGAAAGCTCTGCAGCGCAGAGGCGGCTCCATCTCCTGACGTCGCCGTGACTACGAGCTGCTTCGCTTCGGCCGTCGACAGCTCAGGATCACCTGGTATCGCGACGAGTGTCGATTCGGCACCACTGAGGTGCCGGGACTCTTCGGCGATGCGGCGGAACACCCGGACCGGATCGGCGCCGGACAGCAACTCGGTCGCGATATCACGCGTGGCCTCGATCCACGACTGCCGCGTTCTGGATTGCTCGTAGAGCCGAGCATTTTCGATCGCGATACCTGCAGCGGCGGCAAGAGCCTGAACCAGCACTTCGTCGTCTTCGCTGAAGGGCTGCCCGCCCGCTTTCTCGGTCAGGTACAGATTGCCGAATACCTCGTCGCGGATCCGTACCGGTACCCCCAGGAATGTTCGCATCGGTGGATGGTGGGCCGGGAAACCAACAGAAGCCGCGTGGTGGGAGATGTTATCGAGCAGGATGGGTTTGGGATCGTCGATCAGCACGCCAAGCACGCCCCGGCCCTCGGGCAGATGGCCAATCTTCGCGCGCAGATCTTCGCCGATGCCTTCGTAGATGAACTCGACGAGTTCATGGTCGTGCCCACGGAC
>Ga0164306_10000264_pt1 | contig 20133 bp, 15 predicted proteins | sample Whisoiple_242_MG_FD_110213 | JGI IMG/M metagenome (GOLD analysis project Ga0164306, IMG submission 110213) | Soil microbial communities amended with fresh organic matter from upstate New York, USA - Whitman soil sample_242_MG | ecosystem: Environmental > Terrestrial > Soil > Unclassified >... | reverse complement strand
GCTGTTCGACGTTCCTCAAGGACTACGAGCCCATCACGCTGGCCATGGCGCGCGACCAGGATCTGCCCGCCAACCCGATGCGGATCTCCGGCGCCTGCGGCCGGTTGATGTGCTGCCTGAAGTACGAACACCCGCTGTACCAGGACTTCAAGGCCACCGCGCCGGCGATCGGCGAGGAGGTCGAATCACCGGCCGGACCCGGCCGGGTGGTCGGCCATTCGGTGCCCGGCGACTCGGTCGTGATCAAGCTGGCCGCGGACGGATCCAAGCAGGTCTGCCCCAAGGCGTCGGTCTGCGGTTCGCGGAAGGCCTACGAGGAGCAGCACCTACAGCGCTGAACTGATCAGCACCGAATTCGTAGGCACTGAACTCGTTCGTTCATCCAGCGCGGTTGTACGCCTGCCGCAGCCACTCGACCAGCTCGTCGTCGACCTCGTCGGTGCTGCGCAACCCGACCTTGTGTGTACACATGCCGGTCGTGACCACTAGGCGGCTCCCGGAGCGCCGGGGGACGTTCAGACCCCAGGTCGATCCGGTCGGCGAGGACGTCCAGGATCCGCCGCCGGGTGGGGTTGGCCAGTGCGGCCCAAACATCGTCATGTGATGGAGACATGACGTCAAGAACCCATCACCTCATGCGTGCTGTCAAGACGCTCAGAACAGAGACGCGAGCATGGCGCCGGCGGTGAACGCCGCGGCAGCGACCCAGAGCCAGGTGGGTAGATGCTTCATCTCGACTCCTTCATCCCGTGTAGACCGAACCGTTGACCACCGTCACCGGTACGGCGGGAAGCGGGCTGGGCGCGGGTCCGGCAACGACGGCACCGGTGTTCGCGTCGAAGGCGCTGCCGTGGCACGGGCAACTGATCCGGCCGTTGCCGACCTGGTTGACCAGGCATCCCTGGTGCGTGCACACCGCGGAAAAGCAGTGCACCTTGTCCCCGGATTCGCGGGTCACCACTAGTTTCTGGTCGGGCAGGATGACGCCCCCGCGCTCCGGCACGTCCGCGAGGCTGGTCAGGGCCGTCGGTGTTCCCGAACCGCCGCTGGGTGCGGTGTATTCGCCGCCCGATGCGGTGGGAGTCGGTGCGGCGAGCCGGTACCAGCCGAAGCCGGCGGCCCCGGCGACCACCGCGACCCCTGCTCCGATGATCACTGCGCGCCGGGTCGCCTGACCGTCGGGGGTCGACGAGTCGGTGTCCAGGGCGCCTGGGGCGGCATCGGCATGCAACGGCGCGCCGGCGATCGGATACCCCGGCGGCGGTTGCTGCGAGTACGTCGGAGATTGCTGCCACGGCGGCGGGTAGCCCTGACCCTGTGGCGGGTGGCTCTGAGCTTGCGGCGGGGGGTACTGGCCGGGTGGGTACGGCTGCGCGTACTGGCCGGGCGCGAACTGATCCCGCGGATACTGACCTGGCTGGTACTGCGCCTGCGGGTACTGCCCTGATTGCCGTGGTGGATACGGCTGTGCCTGCGGCGGACCCTGATATGGCTGCCCTTGCGGAGGGTAGGGCGGTGGCTGCGCACCCGGGTAGGGCTGGCTCTGCCGGGGCTGACCGGGATCCGGCTGGCCCTGGTTCGGCGGCGGCGGGTACTGCTGTTGGGGTGGCCACTGGCGGTTGTCGGCAGGTGGGTACGCCCCGGCCGATGGGGGCCAGCTCGGAGGGGGCTGCCCGGGTGGCGGACTCGGGGGCTGCTGCCGGGAGGCGTCAGCCGAATGTCGACCGGAGACCGGTGACGGGTCCGATCCCGCGGGATCGGACGGGGGTGCGGGGTTCACGGAAGCTCCAGGGGCGGCGGGGGCGGGCAGGAGGGGTGGTTCACCACAGCGGCAACCCGGGCTGGGTGAAGTACCAGAACGCGGAGGAGAACCAGACGATCGTGATAATTGCGGCCAGCGATCCGCCCAGGACGGGAAGCGTCCAGCCGGGCAGGCCCTTGAGCCGGAGCGAGAGCATCTTCGCGGCGAACACCCCGTAGAACAGCACGCCGCCGATGGAGTGGATCAGGGTGCGAGCGGAGTTGTCGGCCCACCCGATCGACCAGATGCACTGGAACGCAACCGGCAGGGTGAGCACGAAGGCGATGACGCCCGACCAGCGGTGGACCGGCCCGGCCCAGGCGGGGGATCCGGAAACCCCGGGCAGCCTGCCCCACATGGCCAGTGCGCTGACCACCTGAACCACGACGAACACCATTGCGGCGGTGGTCAACCAGGTCTTCATCACCAGCAGGGTGGAGAAACCGAACGACAGGATGACTCCGTGGTCACCAGGGTGGACCTTCGAGTACCCGGCGAGCACGGCCGACACCGCGATGCCGACGCCGGCCACGATGGCCAGTCCCCACCGGGGTGGCTGCTTGACCTGTGGAACCTCGGTCGATGTCACGGTGCCTCACATCTTCAGCACCCATCGGGCGCGGCGACTACTGGGACGACGGCTTGAACCCGGGCGGTGCTGGTGGCCCGGGCGCGCCGAACAGGTCTACGAGGTTCGCGGCGAAACGGTTCTCGAGGAATGACGGTGCTCCTGCGGCGCAGTCCCGTCAAGATCATTTGCCCTGTCCCTTTTGCCACCATGTGTGCCGACTGTGATCCCATGACGCAAATCACAGATAACGATTGGATAACGAAGAGACACCGAGAGTGAATGGCCGATCACAACGGGGCAACATCCGAACGGAGATTTTCCGGCTGTATCCCGTCAGGGATGCAGATTGTCCTGTTTGGAGGCATTTGTGCGAGGAAGAGCAGTACTGCTCACCGGGGTGGTGGCCGCGGCCATGTTGATCCCGGTGACCTCCGCTTCGGCGGTGGACGAGATCAACACCCAGCGACTTCGGAACGCGGTCAACAGCGCCGGCATCCTGTCGCACGAACGAGTGCTTCAGCGGATAGCCAACAACAACGGCGGCACCCGCGCGTCCGGCACGCCCGGCTATCAGGCGTCGGTGGATTACGTCGCCGGGAAGCTTCGGGCCGCGCATTACGACGTGAGCATCCAGGAATTCGAGTTCCCGTTCTTCGATGACAACTCGACCCTCACCGTCGGCGGCACCGCGATCGAGACCGGAGCGCTCACCTTCTCTGGCGAGGGGACCGTATCCGGCGCCCTGGTGCCCGCCGCTGGCATTCAGATCCCACCGCCGGCGCAAGCGGGGACCCCCACGTCCGGATGCTCGGCGACGGACTTCACCCCGGCGCCTGCCGAACCGTCGGTGGCCCTCGTTCAACGCGGCACCTGCAACTTCAGCGTCAAGGTGGACAACGCCATCGCAGCCGGCTACGACGCCGTGATCATCTTCAACGAGGGCCAGCCAGGTCGGGACGGCGTGCTCGCCGGCACCCTCGGCACCCAGTACAACGTCCCGGTGATCGGTATCTCCTATGCCGACGGCGTCGATCTCTACGATGCAACGCAGGCCGGCGCGCTGGACGTGGACGTCAACGTCGACATCACCAACGACACCCGTACGACGTACAACGTGATCGCCGATTCCAAGGGTGGAGACCCGAACAAGGTGCTCGTGGTGGGGGCCCATCTGGATTCGGTGACCAAGGGCCCCGGCATCAACGACAACGGCAGCGGTACCGCCACCAACCTCGAAACCGCCATCCAGATGGACAAACTGAACATCAAGCCGCTGCAGAAGGTGCGGTTCGCGTTCTGGGGCGCCGAGGAGCTCGGGCTCCTGGGATCGACCCACTATGTCGAGTCGCTGTCCGACGACGGCGTGGAGCAGATCTTCGCCAACCTGAACTTCGACATGCTCGGCTCGCCGAACTACGTGCGGTTCGTCTACGACGGCGACGGATCGTCGGAAGGTCCCAAGGGCCCACCCGGATCGGCCCAGATCGAGTCGATCTTCAACGACTACTTCGCCAGCAAGAACCTGGCCACCGCACCGACCGCCTTCGACGGCCGGTCCGACTACGGCCCGTTCATCGCCATCGGCATCCCGGCCGGTGGATTGTTCAGTGGCGCCGAAGGGATCAAGACCGAGGAAGAAGCCGCGATCTACGGCGGCACCGCCGGTGAGCCCTACGACGCGTGCTACCACCAGGCGTGCGACACCACGAACAACCTGTCCACCAAGGCCCTCGGTGAGATGGGCGACGCGGTGGCGCACTCCGTAATGACCCTTGCGCGCACCAAGACCGGGTTCTACGAGGACGGCAGCCGGATGGCCGCTCGTCAGGCCATCTCGATGGACCAGTTCGATTTCCGGGGTGGTCAGGCGGTCCGCTGACCTCCTGCACGACCCGAACTTCGGCCCGGTCCGGACGCCACCACGCGTCCGGGCCGGGCCGTTTTGCTGTCCGAGAAGATCGAATCAACGAGTGCGCAGAAGTAGCGGCCGCGGGTCTCGGCAGCCACTGAGTCGCTGATCACGCCGCGCCGTGGTTGGACCGCGCGGGAGCTGTGCTGCCGTATCCTGGGTTCCTGCTGGCGAAACGCACGAGAAGTTGTGCGGCGTGCGGGGAGTGCACGTTCTTTCGCAAGTCATGAGGATCGGATGTCAACGTCCTGTGTCCTCGCGCGTCTCTACGACAACAAGACTTGGCACAAGGCGAGGTTTGCTCACGGGGTGAGGTGGCCCCGGGTAGCAGTCATCACGGAGGACCACATGCTGTCTCATCGATCCAGGCCCGTCCGTCGTGCCGCCATCGCCCTGGTTGCCGTCGGCATCCTGGCCGCGACCGCCGCGTGCTCCAGCTCGTCGTCCGGTCTCGGGGTGGCGCAGAGTTCCGCGGGCAGCGTGAGTCAGGCGGCACAGACCCAGACCGGCGATTCAACCGAATCAGAGTCCTCCAGCAGTAGCAGCAGCAGCTCATCGGCAGCGCCCAGCACCACGGCCGCGCCGAAGCCGGTCGCGCAGGTCACCGCCTCCCCGGCGTTCGACGCGGACGACATCTCGCCGACCGCGCCGATCACGGTCAGCGTCGCCAAGGGCACCATCGCCGACATCTCGGTCACCAACCCGGAGGGCGCGGCAGTCAACGGCACGCTGTCCGCCGACAAGACCTCCTGGACGCTGGGGGAACCGCTCGGCTACGGCCGCACCTACACCGTGGCCGGAACCGCGGTCGGCACCGACGGCAAGTCCGTGCCGTTCGACGGCAGCTACACGACCGTCAGCCCGATCGACGAGATCACCACGTCGATCTCCCCGGGTGACGGCGCCGTCGTCGGCGTCGCGGCGCCGGTGATCGTGCACTTCGGATACGAACCCGCCGACCGCGCCCTCATCGAGAGCCAGCTGAAGATCACCACGACGCCACAGGTCGAGGGGTCGTGGGCGTGGATCCAGCACGACGGCGATCAGTGGCCGTCGCTCGACTGGCGGCCCAAGTCGTACTGGCCGTCCGGTACGGCGGTGCACGTGGAGTCGAACATCTACGGCGTCGACTTCGGCGGTGGGTACTACGGCGGCGACAACGTCACCAGCGATTTCACCATCGGGCGCAACCAGGTGGTGCTGGCCGACGCCAACGCGCACAACATCGTCGTGCAGCAGAACGGCGTCACGGTAGCGACCTACGACGCTTCCTACGGCAGCGGCGACGACATCGGCGACCCGAACCGGGTGACGCGTTCCGGGGTGCACGTGGTGATGGACAAGCAGGAGACCACGAAGATGAGCAACCCGGCCTACGGCTACACCAACATCACCGAGCACTGGGCCGTGCGGATCAGCGACAACGGCGAGTTCATCCACCAGAACCAGGACACCGTCGACGATCAGGGCGTGGTCAACGTGAGCCACGGCTGCATCAACCTGTCCGCGGAGAGCGCCGAGGAGTACTTCAACAGCGCCATCTACGGCGATCCGGTCGAGGTGACCGGCACCAGTGTCGGGTTGTCGGCGGCCGACGGTGACATCTACGACTGGGCGTACTCCTGGGAGGACTGGCAGGCGAAGTCGGCTCTGAGCGCGGACGCCTCCCACTGACCGATCCGCACGGACCAGGTGTCGGGAGCGGCTAGACTCTCCCACGCCGCCGCTGTAGCTCAGTCGGCAGAGCGTCTCACTCGTAATGAGAAGGTCTGGGGTTCGATTCCCCACAGCGGCTCCGCGAAAAGGCCCCCGATTCTCGTGGATCGGGGGCCTTTGCGACGGTTCACCGGGTAAGTCCGGTATGCACCGACTACTTTGTGTATCCATGGGGAAGCATAGCGTCATCGTGAGCGTTGGCGTGCTTCTCGCGTCGATGGTGATCTCTGTACCGCTCGGCCCGGCCGCAACCGCCGACGCTGGGGCGCCACCGCTCGCATCGACCGCATGCGATGTGAGCCCGCCCTGGTCTGGCGGAACCTCTTCGATCGTGGAGGGTGGCCTTCATCGGATCGTCCCGAGACGGTTGTTGGATACCCGGTACACACTCGGTCTGGTCGCTGCGGGATGCACGGTCGTGATGGACTCCTCGAGCGTGATCCCGAGCGACGCGACAGCCGCGTCGCTCAACGTCACGGCGGTCGGCGCCGAAGCGCCGGGATTCGTCACCGTCTACCCCTGCGACGAACCGGTGCCCTACGTCTCCAGCATCAACACCCGCTCGGCGATACCGGTGCCGAACGCCGTCGTCGTACCGCTCGAAGAGAGCCGGCGGGTCTGTCTCTACTCGTCGGTGTCCACCCATCTCATCGTCGACGTGGACGGCTGGTTCGGTATCGACGGCGAACCATTCCACGGTCTCGCGCCGTCGCGCATCCTGGACAGTCGCTACGGCCCGCGGCCGGACGGCAGGACGGGACAGTTCGCGGCGGGCACCACCACGCGGATCCCCATCGCCGGTATCGGCCCGGTGCCAGGCCTGGCCACCGGCGTGGCGCTGAATCTCACCGCCACCGAATCGGCGGGTCCCGGATTCCTGACCGTGTACCCCTGCGGAACCAAGCCATCGCTCACCTCGAGTCTCAATTTCGAAACCGGTGACACCCGCGCCAACCACGTGATCGCCGGCCTGGATGCCACGGGTGCGGTGTGCATCTTCACCCCGACCACCACCTCGGTCATCCTGGACGTCACCGGTTGGTACGGCGATGACACCGGATCCAGACTCACGACGATTCGCGGTACCAGGGTGTTCGACACCCGGGACGGCACCGGCGGTGCCGCCGCCCCGATCGGCGCCGGGGAGACCCGCGCAGTTGACGTGGGTCTGCGGGGCTCGCTCGCGGTCGGCCAGAACGTCGTCATCAACCTGCTCGCGACTCGATCGGATGGTGGTGGATTCCTGACGGTCTTCCCGTGCGGCGCCGAGCGCTCCGCCACCTCGTCACTCAATCTCGCCCAGGGCCAGGACGTGGCCAACCTGGTCACCAGCCCGGTCGGGGACGACGGGCAGGTGTGCGTGTACTCGTCGACATCCACCGATGTCGTGATGGACGTGGTTGCCTCGATCGGCGCGGCCGGACCGCTGCTCGATCTGGCCATCACCGGTGGCGTGTTGACGACACCGTTCGCACCCGACGCCCACAACTACGGCGTGATCTGTCATCCGGGGCTGAACAGCTGGACCTTGGCAGCGAACGCGGTCCAGGGCGCGGTCGTCACCGTCTCCGGGATCCGGCCGGACGATTCGGTGATCGTCTCGCCCGGCGAGGCCGTCGTGGTCTCCGTGACTCCCGATGGCGGTAGCGCGACGGACTACTGGATCCGCTGTCTACCCGCCGATTTCCCAGTCATGGACACCCGACGCCGGGACGCGGTCACCCCGGGCTGGTACCTGGCCGCACCGGTGAACTCGCACTACGTGGTGATCCTCGACGATCACGGCGGGCCGGTCTGGTACCAGGATGCGGGCGCCGGGGTCATCGACGCGAAACTGATGCCCGACGGCGCGACGTTGGCCTGGACCAGACTTCTCGGCGCCGCCTACGGGACGACACCCGGTGGGGCGTACGAGGTTCGCACCTTTGACGGCACGCCGATCCGGCAGTGGGCGACCGTCGATGCCATCACCGACCACCACGAGCTGCTGTCGCTGGCCAACGGCAATGTCGTGATGATCTCCTACCATTCCCGCGACGGAGTCGACGTCCGCGCGCTCGGGTCCGGGTACGTCTCGCCGTCCAAGGTCGTCGACACCTGGCTGCAGGAGATCACCCCGGGCGGCGCCGTGGCGTGGTCGTGGCACAGCGAAGATCACGTCGCCGTCGCCGAAACCGTTGCCCAGCAGGACAATCCGGGCATCCTGCAAACTCCGGGGTCAGCCACGCCGGTGCTCGACCTGCTGCACGCCAACTCGGTCGACATCGACCCCGCCACCGGCGATCTGATCGTGTCCGCGCGACATCTGGACGCGGTCTTCAAGATTCGCCGGGCTCCCGGCCTTGCCGAGGACGGGAAGGTGCTGTGGAAGCTCGGCGGGAATCCACCCACCGATCCGGCGACCGTCGACCTCGAGATCGTGGCCGATCCCTTCGGCGGCCCCCGCCGACAACACGACGCGCGGCTGCTCGCGAACGGCAACATCACGCTGTTCGACAACCAATCGTTCCATCCCGGCACCAGTTCCCGAGGGGTGGAGTACCACCTCGATGTGGCGGCGGGGACCGCGACGCTGGTCGGAGAGTGGGGAAGAACCGACGGGCAACAGGCCTTCGGGCTGGGCAGCACCCGACGGCAACCTGACGGCTCGACCGTGGTCGGCTGGGGCGGCATCAACGAACTGTTGTCGGAGTTTCTTCCCGGCCACGCCGCTCGACCGGCCATGGTGATCCGACTTCCCGCGGCCGCAACCAACTATCGCGTAGTGAAGCTGCCGTCGGAGGCCCTGGATGAATCCATGCTGCGGGCGACGGCCGGCAGCCCCTGAAAATCTCGAGGGTCGGCGCGGTGATCACGGTTCCCTACGATGACCGGAATGGGCTCCATTCCGGCGTGGATTTGGCCGAACGCCGGAATGCTGACGGCGGTCGGCGTCTACCTGTGGTGGCGCCTGGTGGTCGGCACCACCCGTCCGCACAGTTCCGCCCGCCGCATCGGCACCGTGGTCGCCGTCATCGTGGTGCTGCTCGCCCCGTTGACGCTGATCGGTCAGTACGCCCTGCCGATGACGGCGCAACGGGTCATCGCCTGGCCCGGTTGGCTCGCCTACGGCCTGATCGTCTTCCTGGCCACCGCCACCCTGCTCACCGAGCCGGTCCGGATCTTCTGGTGGTTCCGTCGGCGTCGGGCGAGGTTGCCGGCCATGCGGGCCGCCGACAAGCCGTTCGCGCAGGAAGTCCCGGTCGCCGACAAGCCGTTCGCGCAGAACGATCCGGTCGCCGCACCGCAGTCACCGGATCGGCGGTTGTTCCTGCAACGGGCGCTGGCCGTCGGGATCGGCGGCGTTTCGCTCCTGACGACCGGGTTCGCGGCCCGCTCCGCCGTCGGCGGGACGAATGTCCGCAGGGTGGCGATCGCGATCCCCGGCCTTCCGCCCGAGGCGGTCGGGATGCGGATCGCACTGGTCAGCGACCTACATCTGGGCAGCGTGATGGGCCGGGACTTCTGTCGCTCGGTGGTCGACCTGGTCAATGCTGAGCAGCCCGACGCTGTGCTGCTCGTCGGCGACCTCACCGATGGCACGGTGGTCGAGCTCGGCGAGGACCTGCGGCCGCTGTCCGAGCTGCGGTCGGTCGAGGGAACGTTCTTCGTCACCGGCAACCACGAGTTCTACTTCGATCCCGACGGTTGGCTGGCGTTCATCCCGCAGCTCGGCATCACGGTGCTGGAGAACGAAGGCGTCCCGCTCCGCGGCCTGCTGCTTGCCGGTGTGCAGGACATCGCAGGACGGCCGAGCGGTCGCGGTCCCGACATGGACGCCGCACTGTCGATCCGCCGGCCCGGCCAGCCGGTGATCATGATGAGCCACCAGCCGAACCTGGTCTACGACGCCATCGATCGCGACGTGCAGCTGATGGTCTCCGGGCACACCCACGGCGGTCAGTTCTATCCCGCGGCGTTCGTCACGGCGGTGGCCAACCCGGCCCTGACCGGGCTGCACTGGATCGACGGTACGCAGCTCTACATCACCAACGGTGCGGGTTTCTGGGGCCCGATCGCCCGGCTGGGTGCGCCGCCGGACATCACGATGATCGAGCTGATCTCGCCCGGAATGAGCGTGCCTGACGATTCTTCGTCCTGACCCGGATCACCGCACAGGGCACTCAGCCGGTGAGTGCCGGGATCAGGGTGCTTTCCACCATCTGTTCCAGGTCTTCGGGGTAGAACGCTCCCGGTCCGTCCAGGCAGGAGACGGTGACGACCATTCCCAGATCCGGCACGATCTCGATCAGCTGCCCGGCGAACCCCTTGGCCGAGATGATCTGCCGCCCGTCGACCTCCCGCACCCACCATTGGTAGCCGTACCCGAAGCGGGGGTCGCCCGGCGCGATGTGATCCGTCGTCGATTTCGCCACCCAGTCCGCCGACACCACCTGCGCGCCTTGCCATTCGCCTCGGTCCAGGTACAGCTGGCCGAGCTTGCGCATGTCGTCAGCGGTGATCCTGATGGAGAAGGCGCCGATGCTCAGGCCCTGTGGATCGGTGAGCCAGCCGAACCCCGGTCCACGCTGGTAGGCGGTGTAGTCGGTCGCCACAATGGCTCCGCTCTCCGCCGGCTCGGTGGAGATGCCCAGCGGCACGAACAGCTTCTCCCGGGCGTAGTCGAGCACCGACTTTCCGGTTGCTTCGACCAGGATCGCCGACAACAGATGCGATCCCCGGCTCGAATAGGCCCAGCCTTCGCCGGCCGGTTGCTCCAGCGGATCGGACAGGAAGTAGGCGACCCAATCCGGCTCCGTGACCAGCTCCGGAGCCGATTCGTCCGACAACAGCCCGCCGGTCATGGTCAGCACCTGCTCCAGCGTGACCTCCCCGACGCCCGGGGCCATGATCGGTCCGTACGCCGGGAGCAGTTGGGCCAGAGTCTGATCGACGCCGGCGATCGACCCCTCGTCGACGGCGATGCCGATGAGGATGGACATCACGCTCTTGGTGACAGACCTGATGTCGTGAGTGACCTCCGGCCCGGACCCGGGGTTGTACAACTCGACGATGACGGTCCCGTCGACGGACACCGTCAGGCTGCGGAGCAGCTCCCGATAGCGGCTGCTGGCATCGACCATGAGTTTCGCCGCCTGAGCCACCTGGACCGGCCCCGTCGTCCTGGTGACGGGGGTTCCCGAGGCTGCCACGGTTGCTGTGTTCGTCGTGGCCGATTCACCGGCGACGGACGGGGGTGGAGTCGCGGTGCAACCCGCCAGCAGCGCGAGCACACCGAGCATCGCCATCGGGTGTAGCCATCCCACTCCCGACCGACGACGCGTACCGGCACCCATGACGCCTCCCCAAACCCGCCACGGATGGCTAGGTAGAGAAAGACTATCCCTCAGTGCTGTGTCTGAATAGGGCTATTTGTCGGAATCTTCGTGCTGGTCGTCGTCGGGCGTGATCCCGTAACGCGGGTCGAGGTCGGCCAGGATCGTGCGACAGATGTCGGCGAAGTTCGCCAGCTGCTCCGGGCTCAGCGGGTCGAACATGATCGAGCGCACCGTCTCCGCGTGGCTCGGGGCGACCTCCACCAGCCGGGTGAAGCCGGCGTCGGTGAGTTCGGCGATCTGACCGCGACGGTCGCCGGGGGCGGGGATCCGCCGGACCCAGCCGGCCTCTTCGAGCCGGGAGATGGCGTGCGACACCCGCGACTGGGACGCCCGCACGACCTCGGCGAGCTGGTTCATCCGGAGCGAGCGGTCCGGCGCCTCCGACAACATGGCCAGAATCAGGTAGTAGGCATGCGGCATCCCGGCGGCCTGCTGCAGGTCCCGCTCGATCCGTTCGTTGAGCTGGCCGGACATTCGCAGGAACGCCCGCCAGACGTGTTGTTGCTCGTCGGAGAGCCAGGGTTCGTCGCGCACGGGGTAAGTATCCCGTTCGGCCACCGATTCCCGATGCCAGTGCGCGTGTCGCCTGCCGCGACGGTGGGCTTCAGTCGCCCAGCGGGCCGACATGCCCGAGCTGCGGTAGCTGGTGGGGTGTTCCCGCTTGGTGGCGACTGATGTCGCGGGTCAGCGGTAGATCGAGCCGCCAAGCGCCGCTTGCCCGGGCGTGTCGACCCCAGGGCTGCCCGCCCGGGCCGCCCGACACAGACCGCGACGGTTGTTCCTAAAACTACTTGAACGCTCAACTAAAATGCAGTACGATGGTGCCATGGCCGTCCAATCAGAGATCACCCCCGCAGCCGATGCCGTGCGGATGCCCGTGCTGTACCTGTCGCACGGTGCACCGCCGCTGGCCGACGACCCGACCTGGACCGCCGAGCTGGCGGCGTGGAGCAAGGATCTGCCCCGGCCGAAGTCGATCCTGGTGGTGTCGGCGCACTGGGAGTCCGCGCCGCTGACCGTCGGCGCCACCGAACAGGTGCCGCTCACGTACGACTTCTGGGGCTTCCCCGAGCACTACTACCAGGTGACCTATGACGCCCCCGGTGCGCCGGAGCTGGCCAAAGATGTGCACGGCCTGCTGTCCCGGCCGGGCAACGAGGTGCACCAGGACCCGAACCGCGGGCTGGATCACGGCGCGTATGTGCCGCTGGTGGAGATGTTTCCGGAGGCCGACATCCCCGTCCTGCAGGTGTCGATGCCCAGCCTCGATCCGCGGGAACTCTTCGAGGTGGGCCGGAAGCTGGCGCCGCTGCGCGATGACGGTGTGCTGATCATCGGCTCCGGCTTCACCACCCACAACCTGTCGCAGGCCCGCTTCGGCGACACCAGCGGTACCGGACCGGTCTGGGGTCAGGAGTTCGACTCGTGGGCCAAGCAGGCCGTCGAGTCGGGTGACGTCGATGCCGTGCTGGATTTCGAGAACCACGCCCCGGCCGCGCGTCTGGCACACCCCCGCACCGAGCATTTCGCGCCGCTCTTCGTCTCGCTGGGCGCCACCGCCGACACCTGGTCGGATGCGCACAGCGCGGTCGACGGCTTTTGGTACGGCATGGCCAAGCGCTCGTTCGAGATCAACTGACCGCGAGAAGCCGGGCGCTCAGTTCGGCGGAACCACGGCAGGATGTTTGGCCGGCCGCCGGGCGATCGCAACGCCGATCAGCGAGATCGCGCCGCCGATGACGGCCAGCAGCGCCGGCACCTCGTCCAGGAAGATCCAGCCGAGCACGATGGCGATCGGCGGTACCGCGTAGGTGGTCGCACCCAGCCGCCCGGCATCGCTGCGGGCGAGCGCGTAGGCCCAGGTCAGGAAGGCGGCCGCGGTCGGCACCAGGCCGAGATAGAGCACGCCGAGGGTGGCCCCGACGGACGCGTTACCGACGTCGGTGATCAGCGAGGGCGTGAACGGCAGGCAGGCCACCGTGCCGATCAGGGCGGCCAGCCAGGTCACCTGCAGACCGGGGATCCGCCGCAGGACGACCTTCTGCGCCACCACCGCCACGGCGTAGACCACTGCCGCGAGCAGCACCAGCAACGCGCCGACCAGATCGGCGTGCCCGGTGCGGGTGGCGAAGCCGATCAGCAGCGTGCCGGCGAAGGCAATCAGCCCACCGATCACCAGCATCCGCGGAAATCCCTCGCCCAACAGGATCCCGGCGAGCACGCCGATCAGGATCGGGGCGAGTTGGATCAGCATCGCCGCGGTCCCGGCGTCGACCTGCTGTTCGCCGGCGCTGAGCGCGACCATGTAGACCGCGAACCACAGCACGCCCATCACCGTCACCAGCACCCAGTCCCGGCGGCTCATCGACACCCATCGACGACCGAGGGCCATGATCAGGCTCAGCGCCAGCGAGCCGACGACGAGTCGGCCGAGGCTGAGCGCGCCGGGCGAGTAGTCACGGCCGACGAAGCGGATCACCACAAAGGCCGATGCCCACGCGACAACGGTGAAGCCGGCGGCGGCCAGCACCCGCCAGGAGGTGGAGGCGGGCACGCGCGGAGGGCCGACGACGGTGGTGGGGTTGCTCACCCTGCCACTATCACGGCAAAAATTCATCAGCACCAGCATTTATTTCCACGCCAAATCGTTCAGTTTTTCTTCCCTTTCAACCTCCCGCGGGCCGATGTCCGACCCGCCCGACGTAGGACGCAGACTGGTCGGGTGATCCCACCGCACCTCCGGTCACCGGAGATCGACGCCCTGCACCGAGCGGTCGTGCTCGCCGGCCGGGGCGCCGGCACGGCCCTACCCAATCCGGTGGTCGGCTGTGTGCTGTTGGCACCGGGTGGCTGGGTGGTGGGGGAGGGCTTCCACGACGCGCCGGGCGGCCCGCACGCCGAGGTCGAGGCGATCGCCGCGGCGGGCAGCTGGGCGAACGGAGCGACCGCGGTGGTCACGCTCGAGCCGTGCAATCACACCGGTCGGACCGGCCCTTGCTCGGAGGCCCTGGTCGCGGCGGGGGTGGCTCGGGTGGTGGTGGCGGTCCGGGATCCGTGGCCGCCGGCCGCCGGGGGGATCGACCGCCTGCGGGCGGCCGGAATCGAGGTGGTCGACCTGGCGGAGCCCGGCGTCGAACCGGCACCAGCGGTGGCGGCCGCCGTCAGCGCTGCGCAGGACGTGAACCGCGTCTGGTTGACGGCCCATCGTCTGTCCCGTCCGTTCGTCACGTGGAAGGTCGGGATGACGATCGACGGCCGGGTGGCGGCCGCCGACGGCACCAGTCGGTGGATCACCTCCGCGGAGTCCAGGGTGGACGTCCATCTCCTGCGGGCGCGGGTGGACACGATCATGGTCGGCGTCGGAACGGTGCTGGCCGATGATCCGCAGCTCACCGTGCGGTCCGCCGACGGATCGGTGATCGGACCGCAACCGCTTCGGGTGGTGATCGATTCCGCCGGCCGGACTCCCGGTAGCGCAAAGGTTCTCGACGACGCTGCAGAGACGATCGTGGCCGATGTGGCCGAGTTCGGCGCCGGCACCGGCGGTCGGGTGGACCTGGCTGCCGTGCTCGACCGGCTGTACCTGAAGGGGCGACGGCACGTGCTGCTGGAGGGTGGTCCCACTCTTGCCGCCGCGTTCCTGGATGCCGGCCTGGTCGACGAGGTGCTGCTCTACATTGCGCCGACATTGCTCGGCGCCGGCCACCCGGCGCTGGTCGGCGGCGAAGTGGGCACGCTCGTCGATGCACATCGCGGGGAGTTGCGGGACGTGACGCGGATCGGCCCGGACGTGCGGCTGCGCTACGCGCTGGGTTGACCGAGCATGTGCTGCCCGGTCACGAGCGACCGCAACCATCAACCGACAACCGTCGCCCGACGGCGCAGTGTCAAGCTTTGTCCGCGCACCGACAACCGGAAGAGTGGGCCCCGTGGGACTCGAACCCACAACCCGCGGATTAAAAGTCCGCTGCTCTGCCAATTGAGCTAGAGGCCCGCGAGCCGATGGCCGCCAGGGCCCCGGTCGCGACGCGAGCCTACCGGCTCGATTGGATGGGGCCAGACACCACTGCGAGGGGATGGCCGATGGCGCGGGATGACGACGGACGCGAGCCCGATGAGACGACCGTCATTGCAGGGGGACAGCAGGCATGGTCGGACCTCGATCAGCCGGTCTCGGGGCTACCCGGGCCGGACCTGACGTCGGCTGACGGTGACCAAGCCGACGCTCCGCCGCCGTTCGACCCACCGACCGAGGTCCTGCCGATTGCCGATCCGGTCCCGCCGGACGGCGTTGAACCGGCCGATCCCGACCTCGGGGACGCCCCGGCGTTCTCCCCGGAAGGCGGGGAGATCGAACAGTCCGAGCCAGGCGAGCCGCCGGCGGCCGCCGGGCCGCAGCCGCCCAAGGAGCCACCGGGCCCGGTGCTCATCGCCAATGGGCTCGGGCTGCTGACGAAGGCAGGGTGGGTGTTCAAGGACATCGACATCACCCTGCGGCCGGCCTCCGTCGCGGCCGTGGTCGGCCCGTCCGGAACGGGTCGGTCGTGCCTGTTGCTCGCCCTGTCCGGGCGGATGGCCACCAACACCGGATCGCTGGTGGTCGCAGGTCACTCGATGCGGGACAAGCCGGCGGCGATCAGGGCGGTCACCGCGGTCGCACGGGTGGGTTCGCTGGCCGTTCCGGAGCCCGCTTTCACCGTCCGGGAATCGATCAACGAACGCTGCCTGCTGGAGGACGTGGATGCCCGCGTCGGACTCGCCAGATACCAGGAGGCGTGCGATGCATTGCAGTTCACCGTCGACCCGACGGCGTTGGTGTCGTCGCTGATCGGTGATCAGGCCACCCTGTTCGCGCTGGCGTTGGCCTGTGTGCGGGTCAGCGCGTTGATCGTGCTCGACGACCTCGACCGCGGCGTCTCGGCGGCCGTGCAGCAGACCCTGCTGGACGCCCTGATCAGGCTGGCCAAGACCGGACCGACGATCGTGGTCTCGACCACCGACCGGATCCCGGTGATGGAGGCCGACGTCGTCCTCGATCTCACGCCGCAGGACGGTGCCATGGTCTGGCACTTCGAGAGCACCGGCACGGCAGGGGTTCTCGAGCAGCTGGATCCGAACGGCGAGCAGCGCTCGCCGGTGCCGCCGGCGATCGGCCCCGGCCCGCTGTACGCCCCGACACCCGAACCTGATCCGGACCGTACCGACGAGCAGGACGCCAATCCCGACGCCCCGACGGAGGACCTCCGATGATCAAGACCTTTCGGCTGGCCGGTTACGAGCTCCGACGATTCAAAGGACCGCTGCCGATCCTCGGGCTGCTCTTCCTGTTGCTGATCCCGACCCTGGTCGGCGCTTTGTACCTGTGGTCCAACTGGGATCCCTACGGCAAGACAGATCAGGTTCCGGTTGCTGTGGTGAACGAGGATGTCTCGGTCGAGGTGGAAGGTCAGACGATCGACGCCGGCGACCGGCTGGTCGCCGAACTGCGGAGCAATCCGATCTTCGACTGGCAGTTCGTCGACCGGGACCAGGCGGAGGCGGGCCTGTCCGACGGCAGTTACTACATGATCGTCAGCATTCCGGCCGATTTCTCGGAGAACCTGATCAGCGGTGCAGGGGCGAATCCGGACCGGGCGGTCGTCGACATCGTGCTGAACGACTCCAACAACTACCTGATGGAGTTGCTGGCCGCCTCGGCGCAGAACGAACTGGAAGCCGCCATCGACCGGGCCGCGGTCGGGGCGTACTTCGAATCGGTGTTCGCCAACCTGGACACCATCAGGACCGAGGTCCTGGCCGCGTCGTCCAACGCATCGCAACTGGCCGCCACCTCCAATGTCGCCCTCAGCGGGATGACCGAGCTGTCGACGGCGGTCAGCACGTCGAAACAGAGTTCGAGCCAACTGGTTTCCGGGCTGGCCGATTCCAAGGCGAGCTCGACCCAGCTGGTCACCGGCCTCGCCGGTGCCAAGTCCGAATCGACAGCGCTGTCATCCGGGTTGTCCACCCTGGAGTCGAGCGCCTCCCAGCTGTCCTCCGGCGCGGATGGCGTGACCTCCGGCAGCCAGTCCATCGGCAGCAGCATCGCCCCCGCGCTCAGCGCCGTCGACTCGGCCGACGCCTCCCTCGGACCGGTTTCGGACAACCTCGGAGTGCTGTCCGACAACCTCGACGTCATCGCCGGTGACCTCACGACGGACCCTCCGACGGATCTTCCCGCCGCCATCGCACGAATGAATGCCGCCGCCGCACAGATCACGACGGCCGCCACCCAGGTGGGACAGCAGGCCACTGCCGTCGACAACGCTTCCGGGTCGCTGTCGTCGGCGTCGTCCGATCTCTCGAGCGCCAACTCTGAGGTCACCGCGCTGGCGGCCAGTTCCGCCCAGGTCGCGACCAGCGCGGAGACGGTGAGCGCGGGGGTCTCGACGGCGAGTTCCGGTGCCAGTTCGCTGGACAGCACCCTGGGTGATCTGTCGACGCAGGCCACCGATATGGACACCGGAATCGGTGCGTTGCAACTCACCGCCCAGCAGCTCGACGACGGGCTGACCACCGCGGAAACCGGTTCGGTCACCCTGCTCGACCAGGTAACCCAGATCGACAGCGGTGCGAATCAGCTCGCTTCCGACCTGGCCGCGGGTGCGGATCGCATCCCGACGCTGGCCAGCGACGATCTGGCCAACACCGAGCAGGTGCTGTCGTCACCGGCCGACGTCCAGATCACGGTCGACTACCCGGCGAACGAATACGGGCGCGGCATGGCGCCGCTGTTCTTCGGCATCGCCATCTGGGTGTTCGCCATCGCGGTTTTCCTGGTGATGCGGCCGATCTCCGGCCGCGCCCTCGCGGGACGGGCGTCCTCGTGGCGGATCTCGATGGCCGGCTGGCTGCCCGTCGTCGGCATCGCGTCGCTCGGGGCCCTGCTGCTGCTGGGCATCGTCTGGGGGACGCTCGGCCTCGACCCGGTGAACGTCGGCGGAGCCATCGGTGTGGTGATCCTGGCGGCCGCCTGCTTCACCGCCATCGCCCAGCTGCTGCGGACCTGGCTGGGTGCGGCCGGTTCGGCGATCACGCTGGTGCTGTTGATGGTGCAGCTGACGGCATCCGGCGGGTTGTATCCGGTGGAGACGACGCCGGCACCGTTCCGCGTCATCCACGATTTCCTGCCGATGACCTATCTGGTCGATGCCCTGCGGGTGACGTTCACGGGCGGCACCTACGCCCACCTCTGGCGCGATGTCGCCGTGCTGGCCGGGTTCCTGATCGTCGCGCTCGGATTGTGCATCCTCGTGGTGCACCGCCGGCGTCGATTCCGGATGCACGATCTGCATCCGGTCCTCGCGTGATGTAACGCACCCTGCTTTCAGCGGACCTGGGCTTGCGCAGGTCGTTCGCCAGGCGCATGATTGCACTCGGCAACTAGTTGCAGGTATCAAGCAACTGATCGCCAGCCGATGTGTAAAGGAGCGCCGAACGCCGCAATGACCAGCACCCTGCCCACCACTGAACTGACCACCACTGAACTGACCACCACTGAACTGACCACCGCTGAACCGACCCCGGCCGCGATGCCGGTAGCTGCGGCCGATCAGCCCGCCGAACTGGCGGAATCGGCCGACATCGCTACCGCCGTGATCGATCTCGTGCGGCAGTTCTCCAGCATCAAGTCCCGGGTCATCTCCGGCCCCGAGGCCGACCACTCGCCGATGTTCCTGCTGGTGAAGTTGGCCAAGCACGGCCCGAGCCGGGCCAGCGACCTGGCAGGGCTGGTCTGTGCAGATCCGTCGACCGTGTCCCGCCAGGTCAGTTCGCTGGTGAAGTCAGGTCTGCTAGAGCGGCGATCGGATCCCGATGACGGCCGGGCGTCCATCCTGGTGCCCACCGCGCTGGGGCTCGAGAAGGTCGCCGCCTACGGTCGCCGCCGCGCCGCGGTGATGCAGCCAGTCATCGCCGATTGGTCCGCCCAGGATCGCATCGACCTGCTGCGTTTGATCCGTAAATACACCGAGGGCATCGAATCCCGCCGCGAAGAAATCGTCTCCATCCTGCTCGAACACCATGCTCGTCCAGAGCAGTGGAAGGAAAGTCACTGATGACCACCACCCAACCGGTGAAGGCCGCCGAATCACCGGCCGGCCTCACCCACAAACAAATCCAGGTGATCCTGCTCGGGTTGATGGCCGGCATGCTGCTGGCCGCACTCGATCAGACGATCGTCTCCACCTCGATCCGCACCATCGCCGACGACCTGCAGGGTCTGTCGGCGATGGCCTGGGTCACCACCGCCTACCTGATCACCTCCACGGTGACCACCCCGCTGTACGGCAAGCTGTCGGACATCTACGGGCGCCGCCCGATGTTCCTCACCGCCATCAGCATCTTCATCCTCGGCTCCGTGCTCTGTACGTTCTCCACCTCGATGTATGAGCTGGCAGCGTTCCGCGCTGTCCAGGGCATCGGCGCCGGCGGCCTGTTCTCGATGGCGCTGGCCATCCTGGCCGACATCGTCCCGCCGCGGGAGCGCGCCAAGTACCAGGGCTACTTCCTGGCCGTCTTCGGCATGTCGTCGGTCATCGGCCCGCTGGTCGGCGGCTTCTTCGCCGGCACCGAGACGATCTTCGGCATCACCGGCTGGCGCTGGGTGTTCCTGGTCAACGTGCCGATCGGCATCATCGCGCTGGTCGTCGTCGCCGTCACCCTGCACCTCCCGCACATCCGCACCGACCACCGGATCGACTGGTGGGGTGCCGCCGCG
>Ga0164306_10000263_pt1 | contig 20140 bp, 15 predicted proteins | sample Whisoiple_242_MG_FD_110213 | JGI IMG/M metagenome (GOLD analysis project Ga0164306, IMG submission 110213) | Soil microbial communities amended with fresh organic matter from upstate New York, USA - Whitman soil sample_242_MG | ecosystem: Environmental > Terrestrial > Soil > Unclassified >... | reverse complement strand
GAATGCGCTCGCGGCAAAACCCAACTTGCTGAACGCGCTGCGGGTGCAGACCAGCTCGTATGGACAGGTCATCCCAATCGTTTACGGCCAGAACCGGGTCTCGGGACGCCTGCTCTGGAGCGGCGATTTCGCGGCCATTGCCCACACGTCGACGCAAAAAGTCGGCGGCAAGGGACTGGGTTCCGGCGGCGGCAATGCGATTAGCAACACCACTTACACCTATCAGAGCGCCGTGGCCACGGCCCTGTGCCTGGGACCGATCCAGAACATTCATAACGTGTGGGACACCAAAGGGCGGCTGACGCTGTTGACGACGTCGACACAGTTCACCGTTCCGGTCGGAGGCGGCTCATTTCTTCCGCCGCCCGATGGTCGAATCTTTCATTCCGGCCGCGGAGTGTCGCGCCAGGACGCATTCAGCCTTCTGGTGAACGATTACGGCTCTGACGGTTCCAGCACGCTCTCCGGCAACCAGCAGATGCCGATGGCGCTGGTGGGCAGTTCGCCCGGCGCCGGACAGTACATGCTTGATACCACGACCGGCCAGCATACTTTTTCCAGTGCGGACGCCAACAAGGTGATGACGATCACCTATGTGTATTCGGTTCCGGACTCGAACTCCAACGGGCAGCCACAGCAGAAACTTAGCCTGACCTTATTTACTGGTTCGCGGCCGCAGACGCCCTGGAGTTACCTCACGTCGCGACATCCGGGCCAGGACCTGGGATATGGGGGCGTCGCGTATGTTGCGTCGTCAGCCATGGATCTGGGAGAAAGCGGAACGCTGCCGAACCTTTCTTTCGAGGTGCTGGGAATCCTTCCGTTCAATGCCGGCATTACCGACTGCAATCCTAAAGACGTAATTTCCGACCTGCTCTCCAATCCGTTCTATGGATTGGGAACGGGTTCTTATCGAATTCAAAGCAGCGGCGGCAGCACGTTCTTTAAGTACTACATGGATCCTGGCCTGGACACGAACGGTGTGTCCTATCAGGTCAACATGACGGTTACGAACGTGGGCACGGCCCCCGTCAGCATCAGCACCAATCATGCTGGAGCTGCGGCCACTATCCAGCCGGGAGTTACGCAGAAGCTGGCGCTGCCGTTCACGGGCACAGGCGCGGCTGATCTCCAGATTGTTTTCAATACGGTGAATTCCGTCTCCGACTCCGTCAATGTAGTGGCGCGTGACCCTGCGATCATCCGTCTCTCAGACGGAGTCAATCTGGCGCCTGTGGCCCAGCGCACATTTGCCGGCTGGAATGTTGGCACCGCGGCAACCGTTATAGTGCAGCCGGAGCCGCAAGTCCCCATGGGCGACCTGACGCAATACTCGAATTATTGCGTGGCCAATGGGATTTTCCTTTCGCCGGTGCTCGACGCCCAGAAATCCGCCGCGGATTGGATCCAGGAAATCCTGGATGTAACAAACTCCGCCGCGGTGTGGAGCGAGGGAGTGCTCAAAATTGTTCCCTATGGCGACACCACTGCCGTGGGCAATGGAGCAACTTTTCTGCCCAGCACTTCGCCGGTGTATGACTTGAGCAGCAATGATTTTCTTTCCCCGATTACGGTGAAGCGGCCATCGATTGCCGACGTGATGAATTCCGTGTCAGTGGAATTCCTGAATCGGGCAAACGATTACAACGTCGAAATCGCCGAAGATAAAGATGACGCCATGATCGCCGTGTACGGCCTGCGCAAGGCTTCACCGAAGCAGGCGCACTCCATCACTACCGCCGCCGTGGCCAAGCAGGTGGCAAATTTCCTGCGCAAGCGCGAAGTTGAGATCCGGGCCACATACACGTTGACTCTGGGCTGGCAGTTCAACCTGCTTGAACCCATGGACCTGGTCACGCTGACTGTGCCGGAGCTGGGGTACAACAAAAAGCCGGTGCGCATCACGGCAATCCGCGAAAATGACAACGGTCAGCTTGAAATCGATGCTGAGGACTTTCCTTTTGGCACGGCGTCACCCACGCTGTATCCGCAGCAGGGGCCTGGCGGTTTTGTACCGCAGGCCAACGCCGACCCGGGCAACGTGAATACGCCGATTGTGTTTGAAGCGCCATTCCTGATGTCGAAAAGCGGACAGCACGAAATATGGATGGCGGTTTCCGGCGGGGCCTGGGGAAACCTGCTTTTGTACTCCGAGCAGTTTGATAATGCAGGATTCTGGGGCGTTGGCAACGCAACCGTGACGGCAAATGCAGCGACGGATCCAAATGGCGGCACAACCGCGGATGCTGTGACTTACTCCCTAGCTGGGACGGGAGCACTGATCTTCCAGACAGTGAATCCGCCAATTCCGGTGGCGAACCAGACGTTCACCTTCAGCTGCTGGGTGAAGACGCCTTCCGGCACGAATTCCGCCAATCTTTTGATTGAGGACCAGGCTGGAGCGGTGATCGTCAATACAACATTCTCTATCACGTCGAACTGGCAACGTTTCTCCGTCACAGGCACTATGGGTCCGTCGGCCACACGAGTTGTGGTGTTTGTGTACAACCTAGCGACCGCGGGCACGCTACATTTGTGGGGCGCACAGCTGGAAAATTCGAGCAGCATGAGCAGCTACACCCAGACCACATCGACAGCTGAGAGGGTGGCCAATCCGAATTGGGGCGGCTGCCATATATGGATCAGCCAGGACAATAGCGAATACCATCAGATCGGCCAGATCTTTGGCCCGTCGCGCATGGGGATGATCACCGGAGTGCCCGGCAGCCGTTCGAATTTGCTACTGAATTCAAATGGGTTTAACACTTCGAGCTGGGGAATCGATGGCAGGTGTACTCTCGCTCAGGGCAATGCTGTCGGGCCTGATACCATGGGCACATCAGCCAGTACTCTTTCCCGGAATACTTCCACTCTTGGCCATGCCGCGGACCTTCAACAGATCATCAGTGCGAACGCTAACGCCAGTCCCTGGACCTTTTCGATCTGGGCCCGAACCGCCAGTGGCACACAATCGATTCAACTGCTGCTGGGTGACATTACGAGCACGCTGCTAGGCAGCGGTGGGTTGACAGCAACTACAACATGGCAGCGATTTTCATTCTCCTGCGCTGCGGGCGCTCTGGTAAATTCCGGCAGCATGCTTGGCGGCATTACGATTCTGCCCACCAGCGGCGCAGGCTCAGCAGCATCGGTGCAGGTTTTCGGCGCTCAACTGGAAAAAACAAGCGCAATGACGCCATACATACCTACGACGACTGCATCTGTTTCCGCAACCGCATTAGTCAACGCCGGATCGGACCCGGACGTTACAAATTATTTTCCTGTTGACCTTACGCAGAGCGCGGGCGCCCTGCAGTCAGGGACCCAGGCGGACGCTGATGTATATCGGACATTGTGTTATGCCGGAGGGGAGTTCATCGCGTTCCAGGGCGCAACCCTGTCGGCCGCGAACCGGTACAACGCGGGGCAAGACTCTGCCGGCAATGTCTACCTGCGTCGCGGATTATTTGGTAGTAACGTCACCACGCACGCGGCGGGCGAAGGTTTTGCCCGGCTCGACGATTCGATTTTTACTTACATCTACGATCCTTCATTTATCGGCAAGACGCTCTACCTGAAATTCACCTCCTTCAACACCAGCGGATTGATGGAACAGAGCATTGCCAATGCCACGGCGTACCAGTTCATCGTGACCGGCAAGTTCTGCCAGATGGAGACTGTTTCCAAGAACCTGCTGGCGAATCCGGGCTTTGAATCCAACGTTGCGGGAACTGCAGTCTCCACGTATCCGGGCATCACCGCCATCACGAACGGGTTGAGAATCAGCGACAGTTGGAGCGCATGGAATGGCACCGGCTTAGCCTCGGTCGGCGACCCTTATATGACAGTGGACTTGGAGACAAGTTCGCCGCATAGCGGTAGCCGCTGCATTTTGCTTGTGAATAAGCCCGGAGCAGTGCTGCCGAATGACAGCCATTTCTATGTGCAAGGCGTCATCAGCGACAAGGTGGCGGTCCTGCCTGGCGAGAGTTACAGTTTCGGCGGCTGGATACGTCTGGTCGTGGATGGATCGCTGCCCGCCGGAGTCAATTGGTGGGGAGCCATAAGAGTCATTCTCTATGATTCTTCTGGAACTGTGCTCGGACAGATCACCTATAGCGAAGGGCAGAGCGCGCCTGGGCTGGGAAACGGTAATCCCGATCCGAACTTCATAGGGGCGAGCAGTTCCGGTGTGTTCAATGGCGGCTATTATCTGCAGTCGACTTATTTCACTGTGCCGGCACTTTTTGCGGGCACAAAACCCGCCTATGCGGCTGTGTGGTGCACAGGCATTCTCCAGAATGCCGGCGCGTCACCGTGGACGATGTCGGGATTGCAGATCGACGCTCGATTTGACGACTGCTTTCTCTTTCCACAATGGAGTCCAACGGGCGACGAGATAAATAAACAAGGGTCACTTTCCAATACCTACACCGGCGGCCTGACCTACACCAGCAACACCAGCTCTATCACCTGGAACTGGAGCATCACCGCTAGCCGCACTGACAGCGCCCTGACCGTCAACAGTTATTCCGGGTCGCAAACGATTACCGGCCTCGGTGCGGGCACGACTTACAATTTTTATCCGTTCATCGATGAAATCAATCAGGTTGTAACCATGGTTGCGACGGGCGGCATTGGCACGCCGAGCTGGGCACATTTGGGGACCGCTGTCGCATGGACGCAAGAACAGGCCCGTGGCGACCACTTCCCGCTTTCCTCTGCTCCATTAACGGCCTCCACCACGACGACCGGCAGCGGTGGTGGTGGAGGCGGCGGGATTGGCGGGTCCTGTCTGCGCTATGACGTGCTGGTGCGCGCCAAGGGCAAAGGCGTGATCCAGGCGCGTGACCTGGTGGTCGGTGACTGGGTGAGCTGTCCGAAAGACGATGACACGCCTGAAGGCTGGGTGGAAGTCATTGCCGTCGACAAGGAATGCATCAGCCGCGAATGGGTGCACACGTTTTTCAACGTGGACGACTGGCTGGCCACCACGCCGGGCCATCCGTTCACGCTGGAAGACGGTTCCATGAAGCGGGCCGCGCAGATCAGCCTGGAAGACGCGGTTCCATGTACCACCGGCATCGCTTATCCCGTGAATCATGCGTTGGAAATCTACTGTGCGCCTAAAGTCACGGTGAGTGTGCGGAGTGCACGCCATGTCTTCTATGCCGGTATGAAGTGGCCTTGTATTTTGCAGCACAATTTTCAACCTTTAAGCTGAACCCGGCCGCTGAAAAACGAAACTCCAGACACATGAACGAGCAAGAGCTGGTTTCGAAGGCCGACTGAATTTCCAGCGGCTGAAAGTTGAGTGCTCATACGATTATGCGACGACTATATGTTTTACCCATTGAGGTATGGAGTGGAACCGTGCAAACGGGGACCCGGGTCTTGCCCGACGGCTCGTCAGCGCCGGTTCTTGTTCCCATCGTCCAATTGTTTCATCCCATTGTTGGGTCGCATTACATTGATCTCCCCAACGGAATGGTCCTGATGATGACCAGCTTTGACCACGACGAGCGCAGCGAAGACCTTTTTCACGCTCATCCTGCGGTGGCGATCCTGCCGCATCCTGCGGTCGAAGGTAACAAGCCTCTCAAGAGTCACGTTGGCGCTGCGGGATACAAGTTCGCACAACGCCATCTGGAAGCCCTGACCTCACACCCCAACCTCGGAATCGTGGAGACAGACAGCGTGCTGGAAATTGCGCGCAAAGCGTCGGCGATCCATCCGGAAGTCAGGTTCCGGAACGCACTCTAGCTCTTAAAGCTTTCTTGCGGGCTGTATGGCCCTGAAGATACAGGAGTCCTCATGAAGAAGTTCATTCTATCGATCATGGTTCTGTCGTGCGTGATTCCCGCGGCCGCGCAAAATTGGACCACGGTGACAGCTACGAACATCACTGACCTGAACCAGCAGAAGCTGGCAGCGGGGCAGCTTTGCTTCCTGGCGACAGACCAGAATGATACGCCCATCAGCGTGGGCGTTGGCGGAGGCGGACAGCTGCTGCGGCGGAGCTTGTGTACCTCCATTGCCGGCGGCGCGATCACAGCGTTCTCGGTGCCGAATCCGGCCACGACAACTCCCGCAGGCATTTACTACCGCGTGGTGGCGAAAGATGCCTCCACCGGCCAGGAGGTGCTGCGATACACCCAGGTGACTTTCAATGGCGCGACCTTCAATTTCGACAACTATGCTCCCATCAGCCAGGGGCAATTTGCTCCGCCTTCCGGAGCAGCCGTGAGCGGCAACCTGAGTGTGAACGGGAATTTGAGCGTCACTGGGGCCTTTACCAGCACTATCTTCAGCGGCAATATGACGCTGCCCGCCAGCGGCGCCGCCACCTCAGCCAGCAACTTCGGCTCGTTGCAGGAGACATGGCAGGGCTCGTATTGGAACGGAAGCGCGGCGGTCTCCGACAGCTGGACCGCACAGAGCTTTGTTGCGGCGGGCACGAATCCAAATAATTCTTTTTTGATCTTCACCCACAGCGGTACGCCCGGATCTTTTCTGCAGGTAAATTCGGCGCTCCAGATACCCGCGACCACGGCGGCCACTTCCGGCAGCAACGTCAATTCGCCCACCCTGAACCTGCTGGGAAATTACTGGACGGGCAGCACGTCGAATTCTGATACCTGGACGATTCAGGACATTCTGGGCGCCGGTGCGAACCCGCCATCGACGCTGACGCTAAGCCATCTCGGGGGCTCGACCGGCGCAACCACGGTGGATGTGAGCTCGGTGGGCATTCTGAAGACCGGGGCTGTCAATGCCGGCGCGAATACGGTTTCCGCTTCGGTCTTTCAGGTGCCGGGAGCAGCAAATTTACAGATTGATACGGCCCGCTTCGGGGCGTTAGGAATTCGCGTCCAGGCGATTGGAGCGAACGCGACTCAGGCGCTGACTGTGATGCCCAGCGGCACCGCTACGGAATCCACGTTCAGGCTGCACAACACTTCTGATCCGCTAAATACCGGAGCGCTGCAAATTGATCTCACGGGGACCAATGCCAGTATCGGCGGAGTGGCGTTTGGGACAGGATCTGCCCCCACCATGCTCACGTTGAGCGGCATGGGACTACAAGTGGGAGCCAATGACTCTGGGTTGTCGCGAACGGCGGCGGGAGTTGTCGCAGCCGGCAATGGAACGAGCGGCAACAGTTCGGGTACGTTTGAATCGCGCAAGCTGCAGTTGGATGGGTCGACTTCCGGCAACACCGTGCTTCAATCCGCTGCGGCCGCTTCGGGGACTCTTACGCTGCCCGCAGCCACGGACACTTTGGTGGGCCGCGCCACCACTGACACCTTGACCAACAAGACATTCGATACAGCCGGCAACACTTTCAAAGTGAACGGAACCACCATAACCGGCTCTGTAGGGCTGGGCTCATTGCTGGTCGTCTCGAACGGCACTCCGGGTCTCCTGCAATGGGCTTGCACGGGAACGGCTGCGGCCAGCACCACAATTTCGCTGGCCGGCGGAGCTCCATGCACCACCACGGCCGCTTTCCAATATCCAATATCCTCATCCGGCACAATAAGAAATTTGAGCTGCACCTCTCAAACCGGCGGCGTCAATGCTTCATCCGGACTCCTACATATCAGGAAAAATGCGGTGAACTCCAATATCCAGTGCAGCTTCGGAACGGGCAGGGCCTGCATCGATGTCCTGGACACAATGAGCGTTGTCTCCGGCGACAGCCTCGATATGACCATCACCACGCAGGCCGCGGAGACCCTGGCCAATATTGCCTGCACCATAGAAAAGCAGTGAGTCATCGGGTGATCGGGAACCCCGAGGATTTACACAGCCGTTGAGCTGTGCCTTCCGGTCTACGTTACTTAAATGGTTTTCAGCCCAGGAGTCATGATGAAAAAGTCTCTTTTAATCACGATGCTGATGTGCGTGATCCCCGCAGCCGCGCAGAACTGGACCACGGTGACGGCCACCAACATCACCGACCTCAACCAGCAGAAGCTGGCGGCCGGGCAGTTGTGTTTCATGGCGACCGACCAGAACGACAATCCCATCAGCACCGGCGTTGGCGGCGGCGGACAGCTCCTGCGACGCCAGTATTGTTCGCAAGTCACGGCAGGCGGGCTGCCGGCGTCATTCACTGTTCCCAACCCGGCCAACACGCAGCCCGCGGGCGTCTATTACCGCGTCACGGTGAAGGACTCATCCACCGGGCAGGAGGTGCTGCGGTACACGCAAGTCAGCTTTTCCGGGGCCAGCTTCAATTTTGATACTTACGCGCCCATCAACCTGGGGACGCCGGCGCCGCTCTCCGGCAGCGCGGTCACGGGCAACCTGAGCGTCTCGGGAAATGTCTCCGCCACGGGGACAGTGACGGCGTCGAATATTCCGGCAAACATCGTGCAGCAGATTTTTGACTCCGGCACGGGACTAACGCAGCGCACAGCTTTTAACTGTATGGCCGGCATCAAGTGCACTGATAACGCCGGGACCGCGCGCACCGACGTGCGGCTGGGCACGCTGGCGACCGTCGCATTTTCGGCCACGCCGATTTTCGACGACTCCACGGCCTCCACGTTCAAGCTCACGCTGACGGGCAATGTGACCAGTTCCACGCTAACCAACGCCGTGGCAGGCGAGCCCCTGGCCTTTGAGATCTGCCAGGACGCAACCGGCGCCCGCACGTTTGTTCCGCCGGCGACCGTGCAGGGCTGGGTAACGATTCCCATCGGGGCCAACGCCTGCATGCTGGAAACGTTCATCTATGACGGCACGACCGCGGTTGCCGATGGTGACACCGCCGGCCAGGTGCTGGCGCAGGATGGCGCGGCGGCCACGCCCAGCATTTCATTTGAGAACAATGCGAACACCGGGTTCTATCGCATCGCCGCCAATCGAGTGGGCCTGGCGCTCAATGGAGCAAATTCAGTCGATTTTCAGAATGTCATTTCGATCTTCAATTCCGGCACGGTCAAGACCAACACCTATGTTCTGGATATCAACAATGCCGATGCCGGTATCTCGCGGATGGCCGCGGCGAAGATTGGCTTTGGCAACGGGACAAACGGCAACACGTCGGCGACCATGGAAGGCCGGGCGGTGCAGCTCGATGGGGCCACCTCAGGCAGTGTGACGCTGGCTGTGCCGGCGGCCGCGGGCGCGAACACCTGGACCATTCCGGCGGCAACGGATACAGCGGTGGGGAAAGCGACCACGGACACATTGACGAATAAAAACCTGGTCGCTCCTCAATTCAACGGCGTGACAATGTCGGAAGCTCCGGTCATGACGTGGAGCACATTTATCCCAGGCAATTTAACAATCATCACCGGTGTCTCTCAAATTACCATCCCCAAGGGGATTACCATTCTTAGATTTGAGTCCATTACTTACGCCAACAATCCGTCAGGGTGTACCACAAATGCTGTCCTGAACATTGCTGATATGACGGCCCCCAGTACTTTGACGACGCTAACTCAAAGTTCTCAGGTTTCAGATAGCGGCGCTCTTTCGATAAATGCGCCTGCCGGCCATGTTTTAAGGGTTGGAGTTTCAACTGCTGCCGCAGGGTGCACAACAACGCCGCACGATGCGGTTGTCGAGGTTCAATACCGAATGCAGTGAGCATGCATGGGGATCGCGGCATTTCAGAAAGACGGGCGGCCGCCTGCGCGATACGGTCTTCGTCCACTACAGAAAGAAAGCGGGTCCAGTTCTCGCCGAACTGGAAGCGCGCGATCATCAACTGTATTGCTGTGCATGATTAGCATGCAGGCCCTGTGATTGCGCTTCGACCACGGAATAAATGGACTAGTTTGGCCGGCCAGGATTTGTCCATACACGGACGCTCGACCAGAACGAAGAAGACGAGTGAGGCGACTGCAACAGAGACAATGGATGCGGCAACGAGAACAATGCGATTGCCGAAGAGACGTCCCACTGCAGAGATCATCGGGAAATGGACAAGGTAAATGCTATAGCACATGCCGCCAATGATGGTGACGGCAGGCAAAGAGAAGAGTTTTTTGAATAGGATTGAGCGGAAAGCGGAAATATACAAAGCGAGGGCAATCGAAGGGAGCAGCGCCCAGGCCACGGAGTCGCTCACCAGAAACACTGATGGCCATAGAACCAGGGAAACGACATCGAACGCCCAATGCCTTTTCTGCTCGCCATCCGTGAACAAATCAGACATGAGCAAGCCGGCGGCAAAGCACTGGAACCATCCAAGAATGCTTAGGTGGATTCGCTCCGGCAGCATCATCAGATTGAATGCCCCAAGGAACATGCAGCCGAACAGAAACCATCTTCGGACAGTGCGAGGGGCCGTGAATATCAGAGCAAGAGCAGGGATGAGACAGTAGAACTGGACTTCAATTTCCAGCGACCACGCAAGCCCAAAGAACGGGTTTGGGAATCCATAGATGAGATTATGGGAGTAAGCCAGGGAAGCAAGCAAATGGGGAATGCCCCGGTTGCTTGAGAAAGCTGCCAGGCCGAGAAACACCAGCAGAATAGCCGCAATGTACGGCGGTTCTAAGCGCGTAAGTCTCCGGAGATAGTATTCCTTTAGACTGGGCGGCGGCGCGCCGCAGAGGTAGTGCGCCGCAAATGGCCGGCCGAGAATGAATCCACTGATAACGAAAAAGAGAGGCACGCCGCGCTGCCCATTGTGCAGCGCTATGCCCAGAGTACCGAGAGGCGCCATGCCCGTTCGGTCCAGCAGATACTGATAGATATGGAAAGCAACCACGGAAGTGATCGCTACAAACCGCAATCCGTCAATTTCGGGAATAAATTTACCGCCCGAAGTTATCCGGGTAAGTTTCATTCATCCAAGAGTCTATCACCGCTGCTGAGAGTTGACTGGCAGTACATCCTGCGCGATCAGCTTAAGTCCAGAGTTATCGTCTTCCGGTGGCTAAGGCACGACAGGCATAGGAAAAGACAGCCGGGACATTGCCTAAGAAATTTGCAACTGATAACAGCGAGTGTAAATCAAACCTCGCCCAGCGGGTATTTATCGCTGCAAGGGCAACAGAGCGGCCTGGGCGATGGGCGTTATGGCTGCGTAACCGGCATCGTTGAGGTGTACGGTATCGGCCGCGAATGCCGCTTGCAACTCTCCGTTGGCGGGATCAACCAGGGCGGAGTAATAATCCGCCAGAGGAATTCTGTTGGCCGCGGCATATGCCTTCAACTGGCTGTTGAGGTCGACAATCACCGGATTATGAACGGCCTCAGTGGAGCGCATGGGCGGCAGGGTGCAAATCACAAACCGGATGCCCTGGCTCCGCGATTGGCTATACATGGCGGTCAAAACAGAAAAAATATGGCCGGCGTTGTCTCCCTGGAGCACGTCATTGGTCCCGGCCAGGATCATCACTGAGTCGGGATGGGCGGGCGAGACGGTGGCGCCAAAATCAGCGGCCAGGGTGACGGCCGTGGCCCCAAAAACGCCATCGTTGGTGTAAGAACTGCCGGGAAATGACTTCGAGAGGTCCCAGAAAGACGTCAGGGAATCGCCATAAAAGATTGCCGTGAACGGCCGGGCCGGGATTTGTAGCTGCTGTTGCTGGATTCGCCCAGCGCAGCCGGCCAGCAGGAGAAGAAGGCCAAGTATCGTACCTCTCATGCCCAGAAGTGTAATCGAGAGTTGCTGCCCAGGCGAGCCGGATTTTTTCGGTTTCATTCGTTCGGACGCACGAAAGTAACGAGGGATTTTTGTCAGCGGCAGCTGGTTCGCTGCTATCAGTTTTTGAGATCCGCCCAACATCTTTCAAGAGGACCCCATGCCATTTCACTTTTCCGATTTCGCGACCGCCGCAAATTTATTGGTGCTGCTGGGAATTTACCGCAAGATGTCGATCATTGTGTACCAGCACAAGCTGATGTGGAACGACTTTGCCGAGCGCAAGGGCATCAGCGCGAATGGGAAGCACGCGCCGGCCAGCAATCCGTTGTAAGAGCGGGCGGCTTGAGGCAAACAATTTTAGCCGCGAATCTTCCTAGCCGCGAATCTTCGCGAATGAACACGAATAAAGCCATTTCAATTTCTGATTCGTTTTTGTTCGCGTAAATTCGCGGGTAGAGCCGATTTCTGAATTGCTGTGTCCCGCGAACCGTTAACCTCAGGGGCTAAAGCCCATTCTTTTAATGGCATTAGCGCAGGCATAAATGCCTGCTCCACCCCGTGAGGGTACAGCAAGAGTGGATCCGCTCTAAGTCTATCTTGCGTCGCAACCCAGGTTCCTCAAGGAAAGTCCCAATGAAGCTTAGTACGCGGGAAAAATTTCTGGCAAAGGTGTGCCCCGACCCATTCAGCGGGTGCTGGCTGTGGCAGGGGATGGTGCGTCCGGATGGGTATGGCGCCGCGCGACACAACGGCAAAGAGCACGGCGCGCACCGGGTGGCGTGGATGCTGTTTCGGGGAAAGATCGGGGCGGGCATTGTGGTCTGCCACAAATGCGATGTGCGGGCATGCGTGAATCCCGAGCATTTGTTTCTGGGAACGGCGGCAGAGAACGTGCGGGACATGGCGGAGAAGGGAAGATGCCCGCGCGGGGAGAGGCACGGTTCAGCACGATTGACCGCGGTGCAGGTAAGCCGGATCAAAACGATGCTGGCCGAAGACCGGATGTACATGAGCGAGATTGCGCGGGAGTTTGGCGTTTCTCCGACGACGATCCGGGCGATCAAGTTGGGGAAGACGTGGAAAGAATCGCTCTAATCGCCGTGATCGCCCGGAATCGCCGTGATCGCCGGAATCGCCGTGATCCGGTGATCGGGGGATCGCAAAGCCAGAAGCTCATCGTTGATGAACCCAGACGGCAAGAATAGAAATCGCGAGAATCGCGAAGGCAAGGGGCTACCGAAGATAAGGGACGAAACGAACTGGAAAAATCGGCAGATCGAGACATGTGGAAATCGGAAGCCAAATCTCACCGCGGAAGCGTAGAGAAAAGAGCTTAAGCCAACGCGGCAACGTCTTTCAGACGCACCATGAGATTTGGCAAGCGCGACTGGCTGGCTTGATCAGGCAAGAGATAGCCAGGTAGAGCATCCATAAATTGCGAGGTCGCGAGCAGTTTGTTTATTTCAGCGGTGATGTAAGCTCTGACATCGTGCGGCGCCAGCACAATTTCCTGAATGATCTCGGGCCTCCCGTCCAGCACCGACACTAAATCTTCCAGGTCATGACTTGCCAGGTAGTCCTGCCCGCCACGACCGGCAAATGCTTCCAACTTGGTGGCACAGAAGTACACCGCGGTCACCGCACGGATGCGGAGTCCATTAGCAAGAATGTGCTCTTGCGCCGTATCCATAGCCGCCGGGTACCAGCGATTGGAAAAGCCGAGAATCTTCTCGTCCAGGGACATGAGATCGAAAATGATTCTTTGGCACCGCCACCGACAGACGGGAGCGCCCGGGGAATTGTCTTCAGTGAAGCCAATGTCTCTGAGCCGTCCGGAAAACTCCACGTAAGCGGCATATGAGCTTATTGCGGCGATGGCATCGACGTCATAAGAGGTACGAACGGCGGCAGCAGCCTGATCAGTGATGAACAATGCAGTGGTACCGCCTCCGACAAACACAAGTTCGGCAAGCAGCGGTTCCAGGAGACGTGCTGCGTCGGCGAGCATTTGTAGATTAGGATGAGGCATTCGCAGTCCGCAACCTCTTGATCAATTCTTGTTGAGCAATATTCCGCTCGCGCGCCCGGCCGCTACGGACCGCGTCAAGCAGCGCCAGATACTCGTATAACAAAGGATCTTTTGAACAGGCGAAAGGCACGGTCTTATACAGGGGCTGGAAAGAAACACCGCGAACGTGACCCTCATGCCAGGGCCAGACTGGTGGCAGCTCATCTGCCGAAAGGATTTCAGCATTGAGGGGGGGCGCCGCATAAGAGGTCGGGAGACCACGGGTTGGCTGGCCTAGCTCTGCGGGGAAAACGTATTTGAAGCCATGCAGCAAGAATTCCTCAAGCGCTGAAACGTTGGGTTTGCTCTTCATTTCCGGGCCATGCAGAAGTCTGGCGTTCTGGAGCCGCTTCATTGCTCCGTGCACCTCCGAAGGGCTCAGTCGCAGATCGCCGGCAATAACGGATAGTGGCGGTCTCTCTCCCGGATAACAGCAGAGCTTCATGACGACCATAACGTCCTGAGGTTTCAAGGTCATGGGAATATTCTATATTCGCGATTCGCGAATAGAAAATATATTTATCTAGCTCTTGTATCTGATTGATTTCAATGGAGGATATGGAAATGGCGGATTTCAAAGCGGCTTTTGCATTTGTCTTGCAGCATGAAGATTCAACCCGCTCCGGTAAGGTGACGGTGGATGCGGGTGGGCGCACGCGCTTCGGCATCGCGGAAAAATTCCATCCTGATCTGCCGGAAGAGTTCTTTGCCGGACCCGCGGACGACGCGCTGGTGGAGGCCGAGAAGATCGAAGAACATGAATATTGGGACGCGATGAGACTGGCCGAAGTTGAAAACCAGGATATCGCCAACAAACTGTTTGATATGGGCGTGAACATGGGAGTGCGCCAGGCCGCGGTCTATGCCCAGCGGTCAGCGAATGCGCTGGTCGCAATCGACGCACGCGTTGCGGAAGATGGAGTGATTGGCCCCAGGACGCTGGCGGCGATCAACTCGGCGGATCCGAAAGCGTATTACCAACTGCTTTGCGAACTGAGCGCGGCGCACTACCAGCATCTGGCCGCGGTGAATCCGGCGCAGGCAGTGAATCTGAAAGGGTGGATGAAACGGGCAGAAGCGTGAGCTCGCATCCAGGGCTTTAAGTCAGCAGGCTCATACAAGCCAAAAGCCAAAAGCCAAAAGCCAAAAGCCAAAAGCCAAAAGCCAATCTGCAATTCTTTGATGATCTGATTTCAACGCACCAATTTTCGACCGAGAAAAACTTTCCACAGAAAAGAGGAACACCATGAACCTGAAAACCTGGTTCAAGGGGCTGGGCGTGTTTGCGCTGAGCTCAATGATTACCGCGCTGGCCACCATGTCACTGGATCCGGCGAGCTTCAATTTTTCCCGCGCCGGGCTGGCCAAAGTGGGCGTGGCGGCGCTGGTGATTGGCGCCAAGGCGGTGCTGCTGTACCTGAAGCAATCGCCGCTGCCGGGAAACCAGCAAAACAGTATTGCCGACTGGACGAAGATCACCAGCGTGCTGGCGCTGTGCGCGATCATTCCTGCAAGCGGACTGCTTGCCGGCTGCGTGAGTACGTGGGACCAGACGACGTATGCGTCGCTGGCCACAAGCAAGGCGCTGATTGATTGCGCGGTTGCGGGCTACAACCATTTTGATGCCGACATCCGGCACTTATGCGCTGGGGGTTCAGAGGATGCCGCGCAGGACCCTGCTTTTGATGCGAAAGCTTTCTATCTGCCCCAGACCCGCGAAGCGCAGCAGGCGATAGAAAAAGCGCGCCAGGCGCAGGTGGCCGCGGTGGAAGCCTTTACCGCGTATGCCGTGGCCAAAGTGGCGAAGGACAGGACCGCAACTCTGCAAGAGAAACAGGCGGCGGTGATCGGTTACCTGGTGCAGTTTCCCACGTTGCTGGGAGCAGTGCGCGGGCTGATGGGGAAGAAGCCGGCGAGCGCTGTGAGGCCCGCGGTTGATGCGGACAATCCCCTGGCGGCGATTGCGGCGTTGAGGCCGGCGGCGGATTTCGGACATTGAACGCATCTGGGCTAAAGCCCGGGAAATTTTGGTTCGTGACTGCAAGTCTCCGCCCCAGCAAACCAAAATCGGGCTTGGCCAGGGCCCTGAAGTCCTGTTCCACCCTGTTCCTTTTAACCAAATACAAAATACCAAGTACCAAATACCGATTTTCACGAGGTGCAATCTTGGCGACAAATCCTGTGGCAAGCATTTCTACGGCAGACAAATTGAAAAGCATGCTGAAGACAGTGACCGATGCGGCGCTGTTTATTGAGCAGATTATTGGTCAGGTCGGGACGGCCAGCGGGCCCAGCGGCTTTGACCCGGCGGTAGCGGAGCGCGTAACCGAGGCGTTTGCCAATCTGGCGTCGATTGCGATTCAGGCAGCGCATGATGCTGCGGGTAAGGAAATCACGCCCGAAAGCGTGCAAGCATTGATGCCGGTGGGCACGCCGCTGGCGCCTGCGATCGAGGGGTGAGAAGTTGGGCAGAAGCATTTGCGGCCGAAACTATATGTTGTGGTCGCCTGCCCCAGCGTTACGCTATATTTTGTTGTAGCGAATATAACGCGAACAACATAAAATAACCATCGAACCCAAGTAGGCAGGTTGCCCGGCCACTTTCTTCGGCCGGAGAGCTGCAAAGCAAGTAAGGTGCGATAGTTTTTATGAGAGTAATGACGCCATTACAGTTTCGTACTCTTCCTTTTGAGGAAGCGGCCCGGCAGTGGCTGGAGATCAAGAAGATGCACAGCAAGAAGCCGCGTACCATCGAAATGTATGAATGGTACATACGCAACTTGAGGAAAACGTTTGATGGGGTGTTGCTGTCGCAGATCCATATTGGGCACTTTCTTGAATACCAGCGGCAGAGAAGAATGGAAGCGGGCGCGTCCTGCGTAAACCATGAATTAAATACCATGGCACAGATCTTGAAGATGGCGGATCTATGGGATTTGATCGAGAAACACTATAAGCCTCTACCGCTGCCGAATTGGACGCCGCCTAAGGTGCTGACGGCTGAAGAAGAAGAAAGATTTTTCCGCGTGGTGGCGGGGAATCCCGACTGGAGCGTGGTGTACTGGGCGGTGTCGCTGACGAATAATACGTCGGCCATGGGAATTGAGCTGCGGTACTTGCAGATGAAACATGTGCTTCTGGAGCAGGAGCCGCCGACGATCCATATCCCCGATAGCAAAGTGAAAAATGAGTTTCGTGCGCGTGTGGTGCCGCTGAATGCTGTCGCCGCGAAACAAGCACGAAGGATCGTGGAGCGGGCAAAACGCCTGGGAGCGTGGCATCCGGACCATTATATTTTTCCGTTCCGACTGAAACGGGGAGCTTATGACGTGGCGCGGCCGGCGTCGCCGTACTTTATACGGTCGGCGTTCAGGACGATGCGCAAAACGACCGGGCTGGAATGGCTACAGCCAAGAAACTTTCGCAACCAGATCATTACAAAACTGTTTGAATCAGGAGCGCCAGATGAAACCATTATGTCGATTGCGGGACATCAGTCGATTAAGATGTCGCGCTACTATTCGAGAATAAGAATCACAGCCAAAGCACAAGCACTGAATGCCATTTGTCCTGGGGCGGCGCGCACTTAATGGGTCAATGCTAGATATTTACCAATAGGTTATGTCATAGGAATATGTTGATCTGCATCTTATGATAAATGGACGCTTTGTCAATGCAATATTCTATTTGCCGGGAGTTTTATGATCACTTATAGGACAAGCGTTACGACCCTCAGCTTGTATCTTATGCGCATCTGCCTTCTAAGCAGAGGGTCGCAGGTTCAAGTCCTGCCGGGCTCGCCACTCTGCTGTCTGGTTTTGGGCGTCTAAATCCCAGTCTCAATTGGGGATAGCGTGGCTTGATTAATAGTTTTCGCGTAACGACCTATCACATAATCCCCCGCACCCACGGTGCTCGATGATCAGATATTTTCCTGCCAGCTGGTCGATATTTAGACACATTTCGCAGATACCAGAAGCAAAAGAGAAAGAGCTTAAGCCTAAGACATTCCAAGAGCCAAAAAACTAAACACTAAACACTAAACACTAAACACTCAAACACTAAAACACCAAGTAACAAGAGAAAATACTAAATACTAAGCACTGAACATCAAGTACAAACATCAAGTACAAACATCAAGTACAAACATCAAGTACAAACATCAAGTACGGTCTGCTGAGTCGTCAACAAGGCGGCGACATGAACTCAAGCAGCATCTGCGTATCAACCCTTTTAGGGCACTTCAGAGCATACCGTCAAAACCCAGTGTGGATCGCCGTTTGCAGTTACCTGCTGGTGGCTATCATCCGCAAACGACTCAACCTGCCTCTGAACCTCTACACGGTCGTGCAAATTCTCAGCGTCTCGTTATTCGAGAAAGTACCGATGAATCAAATGTTTTCTCTCGACAAACTCGCTCCCAAACCAAAACGATCTCCCTAAACAAATTGCAACTGCTCAACTTTTAACCCGGACAATAGTACCAAGCACCAATAGCCAGTGCCAGTACCAAGTACCAGTACCAGTAACCGTACAAGTACCAGTAACCGTACAAGTACCAAGTGGCAAGTACCAGTAACCAGTATCAAGTATCAAGTATCAAGTACCTCTGCTATCTACCCTTCCTACTTCACTTCAAAGCTCCTGACAAACTCAATCAAGCTTCGTACGCCGATGCCCGATGGCCCTTTGGCGATCCAGCTTTTGTTTTCCTCCATCCAGGCGGTTCCAGCGATGTCGAGATGCAGCCACGGCGTGTCGTCGACAAACTCTTTCAGGAAGACCGCTGCGGTGCTGGCGCCGCCCCAGCGTCCGCCGGTGTTCATGATGTCGGCGATGTTGGAGCGGATCTGGTCGAGATACTCGGTGTCCAGCGGCAGGCGCCAGAATTTTTCTCCCGAGCGTTGCAGCGCCTGGGTAAAGTGCTGGTAGGCGTCTTCGTCATTGGCGAAGACGCCGGCGTTGGCGTAGCCCAGGGCCACCACGCATGCGCCGGTGAGCGTGGCCGCGTCGATGAGATGAGTGCAGCCCAGGGTGCGTGCGTAATAGAGGCCGTCGGCCAGCACCAAGAGGCCTTCGGCGTCAGTATTAATGATCTCAATGGACTTGCCGGACATGGCAATCTGCACATCGCCTGGCTTCTGTGCTTTGCCGCTGGGCATGTTTTCTGTGGCGCAGACAATGCCGATCACTTTGACCCTGGGCTTAAGCAGGGCAATGGCGCGCATGGCGCCGATCATCGCCGCGCCGCCGGCCATATCGTATTTCATTTTTTCCATGCCGTCAGCCGGCTTGATGGAGATGCCGCCGGTATCAAACGTTATTCCTTTGCCCACCAGTCCGAGCACAGGTTTTTCCGGCGCGCCCTGCGGTTCATAGCGCATCACAATCAGGCGAGGCTCTTCGTCTGATCCCTGGGCCACGCTCCAGAACGCTCCCATCTTCATTTCTTTGATTTTGTCGGGGCCCATCAGTTCGCATTTCAGGCCCACGGCCTCGCACATCTTCTTGGCGCGATCGCCCAGCATGGTCGGCGTAAGGCGGTTGCTGGGCTCGTTCACCAGTTCACGGGTAAAGTTTTGCGATTCGCCGATGACACGCCCCTGCGTGATAGCGTTTTGCAGTTTGCCTGGGTCTGATCCGACGTCGGATCCGGCCGGCGCGACCACCGTAATTTCTTTTACGCTCTGGTCTTTGCGATCGCTGCGGTAAGTGTCCGGATCGAAATCGGCCACCAGCGCGCCTTCAACCATGGTGCGCACAGCGTCTTCCGCGCCGGATGCAAGATCGGGCACGACAAAAGCGCAGCTTTTGATCGTCTTGGGCTTCAGCGCGCGGATGGCGCTGCCGGCAGCCTTGCGCACCTCCGCATGGCTAAAGGATTTTGCTTTGCCCGCGCCCACCACCAGCAACCGTTTCGCCTTCAGTCCCTGTGGACGATGGAGCATCGCGGTTTCAAAAGCCTTTCCGGTGACTTCGCCGCTGGAGACAAGATCTGCCACGGCTTTTTCCAGCGTGGCATCTTTCACGGCGAGGCGAGGCTCGGGTTTATCTTTAGTATTACCGCCCTGGCTCTTCACAGAATGGTCCAGGGCAAAGACGACCAGGCATTCGGTATCAACTTCAGCGGGACTAGCTGCGATCAGGCGTGTATCCATAATGGCGGGTTCGGCTCCTATCGTTATAAATATGGTTGGCTATTGTTTTCGCGATCGCGCAATGGCCTCGCGGGCTTCCTTGTCTGCGGTGCGGCGGCGTTCGGTTTCGCGTTTGTCCCAGCTTTGTTTTCCTTTGGCCAGGGCAATTTCGCATTTGATCTTGCCGCGCTTGAAATACATTCGTGTCGGGACCAGGGTATAACCTTTCTGTAGCGCTTTGCCCTGGAGCTTGCGCAGTTCGTGGGCGTGGACCAGCAATTTGCGGGTGCGAAGCGGCGTGTGTCCTGCGTAGCCGGCGTT
>Ga0164306_10000262_pt1 | contig 20217 bp, 15 predicted proteins | sample Whisoiple_242_MG_FD_110213 | JGI IMG/M metagenome (GOLD analysis project Ga0164306, IMG submission 110213) | Soil microbial communities amended with fresh organic matter from upstate New York, USA - Whitman soil sample_242_MG | ecosystem: Environmental > Terrestrial > Soil > Unclassified >... | reverse complement strand
TACGCCGTGTCGGTGTCCATCGTCGTGGCGGTGCTCGTGATGCCCGTCGTGGGTGCGGCGGCGGACCGCACGGGCCGGAAGAAGCCCCTGCTCGCGGCGGCCGCCTACACGGGCGCGACGGCGACGGCCTGCATGTTCTTCCTGGACGGCGACCGCTACCTCCTGGGCGCCTTCCTGCTGATCGTGGCGAACGCGTCGATCTCCGTGTCGATGGCCCTGTACAACGCGTATCTGCCCCAGATCGCCACCCCGGAGGAGCGCGACGCGGTCTCCTCGCGCGGCTGGGCGTTCGGGTACACCTCGGGGGCGTTCGTCCTCGTCCTGAATCTGGTCCTCTACACGGGCCACGACTCCTTCGGGCTGTCGGAGTCCGACGCGGTACGGATCTGCATCGCCTCGGCCGGCGTGTGGTGGGGGGCCTTCGCCCTGGTACCACTGCGGCGGCTGCGCGACCGGCGGGTCGAGGCGGGCGGCGACGGAGCGGTCGGCTCCGGATGGCGGCAGCTGCGGGCGACGCTGCGCGACATGCGCCGCCATCCGCTCACGCTGTCCTTCCTGCTCGCCTATCTGGTCTACAACGACGGCATCCAGACGGTGATCTCGCAGGCCTCCCTGTACGGCTCCGAGGAGCTCGGCCTCGATCAGACGACCTTGATCACCGCGGTGCTGCTCGTGCAGGTGCTGGCGGTGGCCGGGGCCCTGGGCATGGGACGACTCGCCCGGGTGTACGGAGCGAAGCGCACGATTCTCGCGTCGCTGGCGGTCTGGACCCTGATCCTCGCCGCGGCCTATGTCCTGCCCTCCGACGCGCCGGTGTTCTTCTACGTCCTGGCGGCCGCGATCGGGCTCGTGATGGGCGGCAGCCAGGCTCTGTCGCGGTCGCTGTTCTCGCACCTGATCCCCCGCGGGAAGGAGGCGGAGTACTTCTCCGCCTACGAGATGAGCGACCGGGGGCTCAGCTGGCTGGGGCCCCTGGTCTTCGGTCTCGGCTACCAGCTCACCGGCAGCTACAGGGATGCGATCCTGTCCCTGGTGCTCTTCTTCGCGGTCGGCTCGGTCCTGCTGGCGAGGGTGCCCGTGCGGGCCGCGGTGGCCGCCGCGGGCAATCCCGTTCCGGAGCGGATTTAGACGTCGAAGTGAAAGGCCGGTAGTGTACGCCTTTGGCCTGCCCGGAGGACCGTTACTGCGAGTGGAAGACGTCGAACCGTTGGGTGACAACGTCGAACATAGGTGACAAACCGGGCACCGATGGGTAAGCAACCCAGACCAAGCAGCGGCACGACGGGCGACGCATGACCGGCGACGGGAATCTTTGCCGCCGACCGGACGTTGACCGGATGACGACGACAGCGACACCTGTCCTGTGGGCGACAAGCCCGGGAGGCACGATTCATGAGTGAGCGAGCTCTCCGCGGCACGCGACTCGTGGTTACCAGCTACGAGACGGACCGCGGCATCGATCTGGCCCCGCGCCAGGCGGTGGAGTACGCATGCCCGAACGGACATCGATTCGAGATGCCGTTCTCGGTAGAGGCGGAAATTCCGCCGGAGTGGGAGTGCAAGGCGTGCGGCGCCACGGCACTCCTGGTGGACGGGGATGGCCCCGAAGAGAAGAAGGGCAAGCCTGCGCGTACGCACTGGGACATGCTCATGGAGCGGCGCACCCGCGAGGAGCTGGAAGAGGTGCTGGCCGAGAGGCTGGCGGTTCTCCGCTCCGGTGCCATGAACATCGCCGTGCACCCGCGGGACAGCAGGAAGTCCGCCTGACCGCCTGACACCGCACGGATCAAGAGCCGCGGGCCGCGACACAGCACATGTGTCGCGGCCCGCGGCTCTTGGTGTGCCAGGACCTTTCCGGGGGCCCGCCACCGCGCCCCGTGACGGGTGACGGCGGCGGGACCGGGAGGTCAGGGGGTCAGCGGCGGCCGGTCCGTGCCGGTGCCGTCGTCCGGGCGGGGGTGCGCGGTCCGGCCGTCCTCGCGGATGACCTCGCCCTGGACGACCTTGCCGTCCGGCCGGTGGATGCGTGCCTGCTGGAAGGCGTCCGAGAACCCGCCGGGCGTCGCCGCCCTCATCCGGCGGTCCAGGGAGCGCTCGGCGGAGCGCCCGAGCACGGTACGGACCGGGGGCAGCAGGAGCAGGAGCCCCGCCACGTCGGAGATCATGCCGGGGATCATCAGGAGCAGGCCGCCCAGCATCAGGAAGCCGTTGCCCTTGGTGCCGGACGGGGCCTCGGCCGGGCCCTCGGGAGCGCCGGGCTGCCCGGGCATCCGCTGCAGGGTCTCGGTGAGGTTGCGGAAGGCGCGTCGGCCGGCCCGCTTGATCACCGCGGCGCCGAGCACGGCGCCGGCGACCAGGATCAGCAGCACGGTGAAACCGTTCGTCGCACCGGCCACCACGGTCAGCAGCCAGATCTCCAGGACCAGCCAGGCGGCGATGCCCAGCGGCAGGAGGGTACGGGCGCGTGAGCGCCGTGGACGGGTCGGAGGCGGGGTGCCGGTCGTCATGCCCCCAGTGTGCCTGTACGGGCGTGCAGGCGGCGTAAGGGGGTGATCATGAGGCTTCGGCCGGCAGGGCGGTCAGGGGGCCTTGCGGCCCAGCACCTTGTTGGCCCGTCCGGTGATGCCCCAGCCGGTGACCCGCCACAGGGCCTCGACGAGGATGTCGCGGCTCATCTTGGAGTCGCCGATCTCGCGCTCCATGAAGGTGATGGGCACCTCGACGACGTGGTAGCCCGCCTCGACGGCCCGCCGGGCGAGGTCGACCTGGAAGCAGTACCCCTGCGAGGCGACCTCGTCGAGGCCGAGCCCGTCCAGGGTCTCGGTGCGGAAGGCCCGGTAGCCGCCGGTGACGTCCCGGACCGAGAGGCCCAGCAGCATCCGGGAGTAGAGGCTGCCGCCGCGGGAGATCATCTCGCGGTGCCGGGGCCAGTTGACCACCCGGCCACCGGGCACCCAGCGCGAGCCGAGGACCAGGTCGGCGCCCTTCAGCGCGGTGAGCAGGCGGGGCAGTTCCTCCGGCTGGTGCGAGCCGTCCGCGTCCATCTCGACCAGGACGCCGTAGCCGTGCTCGGAACCCCAGCGGAAACCGGCAAGGTAGGCGGCGCCGAGCCCTTCCTTGCCCTTGCGGTGAAGGACGTGCACATGGCTGTCGCCGACCGCGAGCTCGTCGGCGACCTTGCCGGTGCCGTCGGGGCTGTTGTCGTCGGCGACGAGGACGTCCGCATCCGGAACGGCGGCGCGCACCCGGGCGACGATCAGCTTGACGTTCTCGGCCTCGTTGTAGGTCGGAATGATCACCAAGACTCTGCCGAGCGGGCCGAACTGCCTCTGACCGCCGTCGTTCACTACTGCCCCTTAAAGTCCGTACGCAGGTGCACACCATATCCAGCACGGGGCGGCAGGACTCCGACATGGTCACGGGTCGCGTCCGCCCCCGCGGACAGAAGCGTGGAACTGCGGACAGAAGGGGACCACTGCGGGTGGGGGCCCGGTGTCCTTCGGGCCGACCTGGGACCCGCTGGCTGCGGATCGACCTAGAGCCGTTGTCTACTGAACGTCCGGGCCCCACCCGGGTCGCACCTGCCGTCCGGACGAAACCTTCCCTCGCCCCCGAGGCGCGGGCGCTGAACCTGGCTGTCGTGGTGGTGCACCGGTGCGGCACACCACCCCACATGACCCAGCGGCGTTCGACGACTGCGTGGAGGTCTGACCGGTCGGACGTCCAGTGGTGGACCCGGCCGAACCTACCGGCCCGCAGCCGCTTTCTGTCAACAGTCGCCCGACCTGCCGTTTCTTCGGAAAACGCCTGGTCAGCGCAGCGGACTCACAGGTCGTCGCAGAGTGCCCGCGCCATCGATCGGCGGTACGGAACAGCGCGACGTCACTCGTTCGGCCGTACGTAGACATTCTGTCCGAACACCACCGTGCGGAGACAGACCGGAAGGTCCGCTCCCGGGGAGAGATCGGGCAGACCAGGGGTGCCGGAGCGCGGATCGGTGGACCAGCGCGCCACCCGGTCGTCGGGGGCCTGGACCAGCAGGTCGCCGGTACGCCAGACGGCGTAGTCGGCGGGGGCTCCCGGGACGAGCACACCCCCGTCGTCGCGCCCCACGGCCCGCCAGCCGCCCCGCGTGTGGGCGGTGAACCCTGCGCGCACGGAGACCCGGTGGTCCGGGGTGCGGTGGTGGGCGGCGGCCCGCACGGTCCCCCAGGGGTCCAGCGGGGTGACCGGGCTGTCCGAGCCGAAGGCGAGGGGCACACCGGCGCGCAGCAGGGCGGCGTACGGGTTGAGCGTGGCGGCGCGCTCGGCACCGAGGCGCCGGGCGTACATGCCGTCGGGACCGCCCCAGGCCGCGTCGAAGGCCGGCTGGACGGAGGCGGTGAGGCCGAGCTCGGCGAAGGCGGCGACGGTCTCCGGGGTGAGCATCTCGGCGTGTTCCACCCGGTGCCTGGCCGCCCTGATCCGGGCGAGCCCGAGCGTCTCGGCCGCGGCCCGGACGCCGGCCACCACGGCGGAGACCGCCGCGTCACCGATGGCGTGGAATCCGGCCTGGAGACCCGCTTCGGTGCACGCCGTCACATGCGCGGCGATCGCCGCGGCGTCGAGACGGCCCTCGCCGGTGTGCGGGGCGTCGGCGTAGGGCTCGTGCAGGAGGGCGGTGTGCGAGCCCAGCGACCCGTCCACGAAGAGGTCGCCGGCCGCGCCCACGGCACCGAGTTCACGGATCCGCCGGGCACCCTTCGCGTCCTCCACCGGCTCGGCCCAGTAGCCGAAGACCCGGGGGCCGGGCTGTTCGGAGGCCAGCCCCAGGAGCGCGGTGAAGTCCTCCTCGTCGGAGATCTCGGGGCCCGCGCACTCGTGCACGGTGCCGATGCCCAGCGAGGCGGCGTGCGCGAGTGCGGCGCGCTGGGCCCGCGCCCGCTGCGCCGGGGTGACGGCCCCGTGGGCCGCCGCGCGCACCGCGTGGTGGGCGTCGCCGGTCAGGGGGCCGTCGGGGTGGTAGCCGGTCCTGCCGGTGACGCCCGGCACCAGGTCGAGGAGCGCCGTGGTCACGACGGCCGAGTGGACGTCGACCCGGGGCAGGTACAGGGCCCGGCCTCCGGCCGCCTCGTCGAGTTCCCGGCGCGACGGGGGGCGCTGCTCGGGCCAGCGGGCCGCGTCCCATCCGTGACCGAGGATCACCGCGCCGTCCGCCTGGTCGCTCGCGAACGCGCGGACGCGTTCGAGGGCTTCGGCAAGCGTGCGCGCCCCGGAGAGGTCGAGCCCGGTGAGAGCGAGTCCGGTCGACGTGGTGTGGACGTGGGAGTCGGTGAAAGCGGGGGTGACCAGGGCCCCCTCCAGGTCGATCACCTCGTCGACACCGCTCGCGAAGGCGTCGGCCGCCCCCTCGGACCCGATCCAGGCGACATGGCCGCGTTCGACGACCATCGCGGTGGCGAACGGATCGGCGGGGCTGTGGACGTCTCCACCGCGCAGCAGCACGGTGCGGTGTTCGCTCTGGGGGGCGGTGCTCTCGGTCATGGGAACAGTCTCGCGCCTGCCGGGACAGGTTCGTCCCCCGCCCCCTCCTCGACGGCGGGCGGGAGCCCTCAGACGCGCGGCGGCCGTGCCTCGTAGGGGGTGGAGAGTACGACGGTCGTACGGGTGGAGACGCCGGCCAGCGTCCGGATCCGGGTGAGCAGGTGTTCGAGCTCCAGAGGGCTGGAGACCCGCACCTTGAGGATGTAGTTCTCGTCGCCCGCGACGCTGTGGCACGCTTCGAGCTCCGGCACTCCGGCGAGCCGCTCGGCGATGTCGTCGGGTGCGCTCGGGTCGAACGGTTTCACCGAGATGAACGCGGTGAGGGGCAGGCCGACGGCCTCGGGGTCGACGACCGCGGCGTAACCCCGGATCACCCCGCGCTGCTCCAGCCGGCGGACGCGCTGGTGCACGGCCGAGGTGGACAGGCCCGTGGCCTTGCCCAGGTCGGTGTAGCTCATCCGCCCGTCCTTGACGAGCAACTCCACGATCTGACGGTCCAGCTCCTCCATGCGGATCAACCTATGGCCCCAGGTCCCTCCAGGCACAGTCGTAGGGCCCCAGGAAGGGCACGTTCGAGGGTCATGTGACCAATGCCACATTTTTACGGGTGGGTAGCCGACGGCCTCGCGATTACGGCCGACCTCCGCCGGGAAGTGCTTGCTGTGGCCGAGGCCGTGGCGCCATGCCGGCCCACCCGAGGGGGGAAAGACCCATGCAGAGCCTGAAGCTCACCGGACGTACCGAACCGCAGCCCGATACGGACGCGGTGGGCACCGCGTTCACCGCTCCGGACGAGGACACCGTCCTCGACGCGTACGACACCTTCGAGATGTACCGGGTGATCTGCCCGGACTGCTCCCAGCCGATCGCCCTGCTGGCGGACGAGGACGTGCTTCCCGAGCACGCGCTGTGCGCCACGCGGTGGAATCCGTTCGTCCTCACCGTCTGCCCCGGCACGAACCGCGACGCCTCCCTGGCGCTCCCGGCGGACGAGTCGCTGGAGGCCCAGGAGCAGGAGACGGCGCTGCTGTTGACGCTCCCTCAGGGGCTCGACTGGCGCATGCAGCCCTTCTCCCACGCCGGCGGCCCCGGTTCGCGTCCCCTGCGGTACGTGCCGCAGCTGCGGCGTCACGCGGCCTGACGTCCGCGCGCCCGAGGGCGCGTCCTGTGCGTACCACGACGGCCGGGCCGGCGTGGTACGGCAGTCCACCGGACGGCCGGTGACCGCGGCACCCGAGGAACGGGCGCGCGAATCGGCCGGACAGTGACTCCCGGCCCCGTGGCGGCGTTGGCCCTGTATGACCACGCTGCATTCAACGGCCGGCCCGGCCCGCCGCCGTCTCGCCGCACCGACGCCCGGAGAATCGGTTCCCCGGTCCGGGCCGTCGCCCCAGGAGTCCGCGCGGCAGCCCGTGCCGCACAGCACCGACCCGCCCATCTACCGCGCCATGCTGCGCCATTGGGAGAGCGCGGGCCGGACCCTGCCGGGCCGCCATGACCAGGAGTGGAACCGGATCATGACGACACCGGTCTGGTCGGACCGGCCCCTGCGGTTCAGCGTGTCTCGGGACCCGCGAGGTGACGGGCGATGACCATGCGCTGGATCTGGTTGGTGCCCTCGACGATCTGGAGCACCTTGGCCTCGCGCATCAGCCGCTCGACCGGGAAGTCGAGGGTGTAGCCGTAGCCCCCGAGCACCTGGACCGCGTCGGTGGTCACCCGCATGGCGGCGTCGGTGCAGAAGAGCTTCGCCATCGCCGCCTGCCGCGAGAACGCCAGGCCCGCGTCGCGGAGCCGGGCGGCCTCCAGATAGAGCGCCCGCCCGGCCTCGATCTGGGTCGCCATGTCGGCGAGCATGAACCGCAGCCCCTGGAAGTCCGCGACGGGGCGGCCGAACTGGCGCCGGTCGGTGGCGTAGCGGACGGCCTCGTCGAGGGCCGCCTGGGCGACACCGACGGCGCACGCGGCGATTCCCAGGCGCCCCGAGTCGAGTGCGGACAGGGCGATGGCGAATCCCTGCCCTTCCTCGCCGATACGGCGGTCGCCGGAGATCCGTACGCCGTCGAAGTGCAGTTGGGCGGTGGGCGAGCCCTTCATGCCCATCTTCTTCTCGGGCAGGGCCGCGTCGAGGCCCTGGGCGTCGCCGGGGACGAGGAAGGCGGTGATGCCCCGGGGGCCGTCCTCCCCGGTACGGGCCAGCACCGTGTAGAAGTCGGCGACGCCGCCGTGCGTGATCCACGCCTTGGTCCCGGTGAGCACCCAGTCCTCACCGTCCCGCACGGCCTTCGTGCGCAGGGAGGCGGCGTCGGAGCCCGAGGACGGTTCGGAGAGGCAGTAGGCGCCGAGCAGGCCGCCCGCGAGCATCGCCGGGAGGTGGGCGGCCCGTTGCTCCTCGGTTCCGTATCCGGCGAGCGCGTGGCAGGCGAGGGAGTGGACGCTGACACCGAGACCGACGGTGAGCCGGGCGGCGGCAAGCTCCTCCAGGACCTGGAGATAGACCTCGTACGGCTGGTCACCGCCGCCGTGGGCGGAGCCGTACGGCAGTCCGAGCAGCCCCGCTTCGGAGAGCAGGGTGAAGACGGGACGCGGGAAGAATCCCGCTTCCTCCTCCTCGGCCGCCCGTGGGGCGATCTCCTTCGACACGATGTCGCGTACGAGCTCGACGAGCTGCCGGGACTCCTCGGTGGGCAGACGGCGTTCCACCGGCTGCGGGGCACGGTCGGACATGACGGCGCTCTCCTCCCTGTCGGGCGTGTCGGCGGTCGCGCGCGGGGTGTGCGCGGCACCGCCGGGTGGTCCCGGGCGGTGCCCGGAAATCTACGGCTCCTCAGCCGATCCTGCCTTCCCGGATCACGGGAGGCGCTGGCCAGCGGCTGTGGCGCGTCGAGTATGCCCGATCGGAGCGCACGCGTCACCGGGTCGCGGAGCCGTGATCAGGGAAATTGGTCCGAACCATTGACCCAACTGGTCTAGTCCTTCTACGGTCTCCCCCAAGCCTCATCGCGTCCATGCCAATCACAGGTGGACGGACAGGCCCCCCCCCCACACCCAAGCCCTCCCCCACGAGGAGCCACAATGACCGGACTTCACCGTCCCCGCGCCCGCCTCCGGGCGCTCGCCGCAACCTTCTGCACCGCCGCCCTGGGAGCCGCGCTCCTCGGTGTCGCGGGTACGTCCTCCGCGGGTGCGGCCCCCACCGCCTCCGCTCCGGCGGCAGCCGGCGCCACCCCCACCGCGGCCGGCGACAAGGTGGTCGGATACTTCACCAACTGGGGTGTCTACCAGCGTGATTACCACGTCAAGAACATCGAGACCTCCGGCTCGGCCGACAAGCTGACGCACATCAACTACGCCTTCGGCAACGTCCAGGGCGGCAAGTGCACCATCGGGGACAGCTACGCCGACTACGAGAAGGCCTACACGGCCGACCAGTCGGTGGACGGCGTCGCGGACACCTGGGACCAGGAACTGCGTGGAAACTTCAACCAGTTGCGCAAGCTGAAGAAGCTGCACCCCGACCTGAAGGTCATCTGGTCGTTCGGCGGCTGGAGTTGGTCCGGCGGCTTCGCGGAGGCCGCGAAGAACCCGGCCGCCTTCGCCGAGTCCTGCCACAGCCTGGTCGAGGACCCGCGCTGGGCCGATGTCTTCGACGGCATCGACATCGACTGGGAGTACCCGAACGCCTGCGGCCTGACCTGCGACACGAGCGGACGCGACGCGTACGGGGACCTCCTGTCGGCGCTGCGGTCGAAGTTCGGCACGGACAGCCTGATCACCTCGGCGATCACCGCGGACGGATCCGACGGCGGCAAGATCGACGCGGTGGACTACGCGGGGGCGGCCCAGTACCTCGACTGGTACAACCCGATGACCTACGACTTCTTCGGCGCGTTCGCGGCGCAGGGCCCGACCGCTCCGCACTCACCGCTGACCTCCTACCCGGGTATCCCGACGGAGGGCTTCAACAGCGACGCGGCGATCTCCAAGCTCAAGGGCCTGGGCATCCCCGCGGAGAAGCTGCTGCTGGGCATCGGCTTCTACGGGCGCGGCTGGACCGGCGTCACGCAGTCCGAGCCGGGCGGCACGGCGACCGGGGCCGCCCCGGGGACGTACGAGGCGGGCATCGAGGACTACAAGGTCCTGAAGGACAGCTGCCCGGCCACCGGCACCGTCGCGGGCACCGCGTACGCCCACTGCGGCACCGACTGGTGGAGCTACGACACCCCGGCCACCATCGCCACGAAGATGGACTACAAGAACCAGCAGGGCCTGGGCGGCACCTTCTTCTGGGAGCTCAGCGGCGACACCGCGAACGGTGAACTCATCAAGGCCATCAACTAGCCCCGACGGGGTACACGGACCGCAGGGCGGGTCAGGGGTGGGGTGCCGGGCGGGCGCCCCACCCCACCCGTCGTGGGCGGGGGCGTCTCTCTCCGTCCCCGCCTCCGGCGTGCTGTGCACGGGCAGGCAACATCCGTGCGTGCGCGGGCAAGGGAGCACGGCCGTCACGCCCTAGCGTTTCCTGTACACCCCATTGATTCCCCGGTGCACGCATCCGGCACGACCCGGCACCGTGCGCCGGGTTCACGGATTGCAGGAGTACCGCTCATGCCTGAAGACGTCGCACGCACCTCCCCCGTGCTGGAACCGGCCGCTGCCGCTTTCGCCGAGGCGACCGCGAACCCGCCCTATCTCTTCGAACTCGCCCCCGCGGACGGCCGTAAGGCGGTGGACGAGGTCCAGTCCGGCGACGGCGTGGCGAAGCCGGAGATCGACGAGGAGTGGATCACGGTCAAGGGCGGGCCGACGGGCGACGTCCGGGCGCGCATCGTGAAGCCGGCCGGCGCCACGGGGACGCTGCCGGTGATCCTCTACATCCACGGCGCCGGATGGGTGTTCGGCAACGCGCACACGCACGACCGCCTGGTGCGCGAACTCGCCGTGGGCGCGGGCGCGGCCGTGGTCTTCCCCGAGTACGACCTCTCGCCCGAGGCCCGCTACCCCGTGGCCGTCGAGCAGAACTACGCCGTCGCCCGGTGGATCGTCCAGGACGGTGCCACCAAGCAGCTGGACGGTGCCCGGCTGGCCGTGGCCGGCGACTCGGTGGGCGGCAACATGACCGCCGCTCTGACGCTGATGGCCAAGCAGCGCGGTGACGTGGCCCTCAAGCACCAGGTGCTGTTCTACCCGGTGACCGACGCGAGTTTCGACACCGGCTCGTACCGGCAGTTCGCCACCGGCTACTTCCTCCGTCGTGACGGCATGCAGTGGTTCTGGGACCAGTACACGACCGACGAGGCCGAGCGCGCGCAGATCACCGCCTCGCCGCTGAGGGCGACGACCGAGCAGCTCAGCGGTCTCCCCGCGGCTCTCGTGATCACCGGCGAGGCGGACGTGCTGCGCGACGAGGGCGAGGCCTACGCCGACAAGCTGCGTGAGGCCGGCGTGCCCGTCACCGCCGTGCGCTTCCAGGGCATCATCCACGACTTCGTCATGCTCGACGCCCTGCGGGGGACCCACGCCGCGGAGGCCGCGATCACCATGGCCGTCCAGACGCTGCGCACCGCCCTGCACGGCAGCTGACCACGACAGTCCCGCTCCGACACAGACACCGACCCGAGACAGGCAGAGAGATGACCACCACCCCCACCGTCGTACTCGTCCACGGAGCCTTCGCCGACGCGAGCAGCTGGTCCGGCGTCGTGACCGAGCTCCGGAGCCGCGGCATCCCCGTGGTGGCCGCCGCGAACCCGTTGCGCGGGCTCGCCTCCGACGCCGCCTACATCGCGGCCGTGGCCTCCAGGATCGACGGACCCGTCGTCCTGGTCGGGCACTCCTACGGCGGCGCCCTCATCACCGTTGCGGGGACCGCCGAGAACGTCGTGGGTCTCGTCTACGTCGCGGCCTACGTCCCCGACGAGGGCGAGAGCCTCGGCGAGCTCCAGGGCCGCTTCCCCCTCTCGCCCCTGGTCAGCAACCTGCGCGAGGGCGGGTACCCGGTCGCGGGCGAGGAGTCCGCCGTCGAGGTCACCATCGCGGCCGAGAAGTTCCCCGAGATCTTCGCCGCGGACGTCCCGGCCGACGTCACCGAGGTGCTCGCCGTCTCTCAGCGGCCGCTGTCGACCACGGTGTTCACCGAGGCCGCCGCCGCGGCCGCGTGGCGGACCAAGCCCTCGTGGGCTCTCGTCGCGGGCGCCGACCAGGCGATCAACCCCGACGTCGAGCGCTTCGGCGCGGAGCGGGCCGGGGCGACCACGGTCGAGCTGGACGGAGCCTCGCACGCCGTCGCGGTCTCCCGGCCGAAGGAGGTCGCCGGACTGATCGTCGACGCGGTGACGGCCACGACCGCCTGATCACTCGCGCAGGACACGGACCGCGGCGCGGCCGGCCCCTCGGGCCCGGCCGCGCTGCGGTCGTCGTGCCACCCGTGCTCGACGACGCCGGCACTGCCCGATAATGGTGGTTCGGTCGTGAAAGCGATTCGGTCGTGCTACCTCCGACGGCGGCACTGCGGGCCCGACGAGCGAGGACAGCATGAGTGTGCGGGAGAACGGCCTTCCCGGTGACGGGAACGGCGGGCCGGAACTGCTGGGACGCTCGGCCGAGCGTGCGGTTCTCTCGGCCGCCCTCGCCGGGGCCGGTGCCGCGGTGCTGCTGCGCGGTGACCCCGGAATCGGCAAGACCAGCCTGCTCGAATGGGCCGTCCGCCGGGCCAGGGCCGCGGACACGAGGGTGCTGCGCATGGTCGGCGCGGCTGCGGAGTCGGGTCTGGCCTACGCCGCGCTCCACCAGGTGCTGTGGCCGTTGCTGGACGAGTCCGCGGGCCTTCCCCCCGCTCAGCAGGACGCGCTGGAGCGCGCGCTCGGCGTGCGTGAGGGAGCGCCTCCGGACGGATTCGCCCTGGGCGACGCCGCACTCGGCCTGCTCGCCAGGACGGCCGCCCGCCGGCCGCTGCTCGTGGTCCTCGACGACCTGCAGTGGGCCGACGAGACGAGTGCCGCGGTCTTCGCCTTCCTGCAGCGGCGGATCGAACGGACGGCGGTGGTCCTGCTCGCTGCCACGCGCGATGCGGAGGCACGGTTCGACGGATCCACCAGCACGGTCGTCGACGTGGGGTGTCTCAGCCCCGGCGAGGCGGGCGTCCTGGTCGACTCACGCTGCCCCGGCCTGGAGTCCGGGGTGCGTGACCGCATCCTGCACGAGGCCGGGGGCAACCCGCTCGCGCTGACCGAGCTGCCGCTCCAGCTGGACCCCGATGTCGGCCGGGGCGTGCTGCCTCTGCCGGACCACCTTCCGGTCGGCACCCGCCTCGGGCGCATGTTCGATACACGCATCGCTCGCCTCTCGTCCCCGGCGCGGGACCGGCTGCTGCGGCTGGCCCTCGGGGAGGCCTGGCGCGGGGCGGACCTTCCGGGTACCCGGGGCCACGTGCCGCGTCCGCCGGGCGACGACGCCCTGCTGAGGGAACTCACCGATTCCGGCCTGGCGGTCGTGGATCCCACGACCTCGGAGCTCCGCTTCCGCCATCCGCTGGTCGCGTCGTGCGTGGTGGAACTCGCACCGAAGGCGGCGGTACGCAAGGCGCATCTGCGGATCGCCGCACTGCTGCCCCCGGACCACCCGCAGCGCGCCCTTCACCTGTCGGCCGGGACCGTGGACCCCGACGAGGCGACGGCGTCGTGCCTCGAACGGGCCGCGGAGGAGATGGCGCAGCGGCGCGGCGACGTGGAGGCCGCCCGGTTGTACGGCAGAGCGGCTGAGCTCAGTGAAAGCCCGTCGGGTGCCGTGCGGCGGTGGATCATGGCCGCGTCCCTCGCCACCCGGGGGACGGCTCCGCTGGACTTCATCCGCCGTCTCCTGGACGAGGTGGCGCGGCATCCGGTGCCGGAGGACCTCGCCGTCCTCCACCAGTTCTCGATCGCCTTCTTCCAGCTGCACGAGGGATCGGACTACCGTGCCCCGGCCGTGGTCATGTCCGAGATCCTGGACGGCCTGGGAGCGCTCCCCCAGGAGGAACCGGGCGGCCTGAGGGACTCGTTGTTCTGCCTGCTGATCCTGACCACCGTCTACACCGGGGACGACGCCCTCTGGGGGAACCTGGACCGGCACATCCACCAGGCCTCTCCGCTCGCCGCGCTCTGCTACGACGTGTGGAAGGACCCCGCCCGCACCGCGCACGGCGCCGCCGAGCGGCTGCGGCCGGCGCTGGCCACCCTGACGCCCCACCAGGAGGCCATGTCCGTCTGGCTGATCCTGTGGACGGCTGTCGGTGCCGACGTGATCGGTGAACACCCTGAGCTGCTCCAGAGGCTGCAGAGGCAGCACGTCTGGGGTACCCGCTCCTTCCTCGACCTGGTCACCTGCCGGGACGACGTGATCAGGGGCCGCTGGGAGAGCGCGCTGCGCACGGCCGAGCGGGGAGCCCGGGAGTCGGCGGCACGGGGCTTCGACATCCACCGGATGACCCATCACCTGCATGCCGGGTTCGTGCTGGCGGGCAGGGGCGAGGCCGATGCTCTGGACTCCCTGCACGAACAGCTGGGGCCCTGGGCCAGGGAGCGGGGGCTGCGCTTCCTCCTGGACGGGATGCACGCCCACCGCTCCCTGCTGGCCCTGGGGGCGGGGCGGTACGAGGACGCCTACGCCCACGCGGCCGCGGTGACCCCGCCGGGCACACTGCCCGCCCGCGTTCCCTGGTTCCTGCACAGCTTCCTGGACCTGGTGGAGGCGGCGGTACACACCGGACGTGAGGAGCAGGCACGCGCCCACGTCGATGCGGCCGTGGCCGCCGGGGTCGCGGAGATCTCCGGTCATCACGCGTTCACCGTGTCCGCAGCGGCGGCCGTCGTCGCCCGGGACGACGCCCGGTTCCGAGCGGCGCTGGCCCGTCCCGGTGCCGAGCTGTGGCCCTTCACCCATGCCCGTCTGCACTTGGCGTACGGCGGTCACCTGCGTCGCCGGAGCCGGCGCAAGGACGCCGTGTCCCCGTTGCTGGAGGCGAGGCGGATCTTCGCCGGGCTCGGTGCCGTGCAGTGGGTGGCCGCGGCCGACCGGGAGCTGAGCGCCGCCGGTGGCGCCGTCCCGCCGACGGCGGGACGGGGCGAGGCGTGGCAGGGGCTGACCGCGCAGGAACGCCGCATCGCCGATCTGGCCGCCTGCGGACTCACCAACCGGGAGATCGCGCATCGTGTCCGGGTGTCCCCCCGTACGGTCGGGGCGCACCTGTACCGGATCTTCCCGAAGCTCGGAGTGACCTCCCGTGCCGCGCTCTCGGAGGCGCTGGCGGACGGCGGTGCCCGCGGCTCCGCACCGGACGCCCGGTAGCGGCTCGCCGGGCCCTGCCGGAACCCGTCAGTCAAACGACGTACTCCTGCGTCCACCCGCTGTCGCAGCATCGGGTGACAGCCCGTGTCGCAGGAAGGGGTTCCCATGAGGTCGGCCGGTCCGGAGCCTGTCGGTACAGAGGCGGTCGACGGCTTCGCCGGGCTGCGGATCGATCCGGGCGGCGGGCCCGCCGATGTGCGCAGCCACGTGGTCGGGCCGCTGCGCGTCACCACGGTCCGGGGCGCGGCACTCGGTCTGCGGGCCGTACCCGGGGATGGGCCGGGCGTCACGGCGCTGGTGCACGTACGTGGCGCGGCGGTCCTAGGCGGTGCGGGCGACGGGCGGTGCGGTCCCGGGGACCTGGTGGTGTGCGACGGCCCGTTCGACCTGCGGGAGACGGAGGACTTCCTCCTCCACGTGGTCCGGTTGCCTCTGCGTGTACTGGGTCCGGTCGACCCGGCGGTCCTGCGCGGGGTGCACCGGCCGGCGGACAGCCCCACGGCCTCCCTGATCGAACCGCTGCTGGTGTCCCTGGCCGCGCCGGGCCGCGCATGGCAGGGGCCGACCGCCGACCGGCTGGCCTCCGACACCGCGGGGCTGTTCACGACCCTGGCGAGGGAGACGCGCAGCACCTTCCCCGCGGACGCCGGGTCCGACCGGCACCTGCTGACGACCCGGCTGCGTGCCTACGTCAACGAGAACCTCTTCGACCGGGGTCTGTCACCGGAGAGCATCGCCGCCCGTCACCACATCTCGGTGCGCTACCTGCACAAACTGTTCGCCGGTGAGGGAGTCACGGTCAGCCGGTGGATACAGCAGCGCCGGCTGGAGGAGTGCCTGCGTGAGCTGGGCCGCCGGGGCGGGGCGCCACGGCCGGCCGTGGCGGTGGTGGGCAAGCGCTGGGGCTTCGGCAACGCGGCCCACTTCAGCCGGAGTTTCCGCACGGCGTACGGCATCTCTCCCCGTGACCGGTCCGGCCCGCCCGTCCGGCCGTCCTGATCCGTGTGCCGGCGGCGCTCACGCGGCCCGCTGCTCGTGGTTCAGGGCCGGACGGTGCCGGTCGTCGCCGGTGCGGCACCGCGCCACCGGCCGGGCGGGTGACCGTACAGGGCCTTGAAGGCCCGGCTGAAGTGCGCCGGGCTGTGGAACCCCCAGCGCGAGGACACAGCAGAGACGGTCGCGCTGACGCTCCCGCGGCGGGCCAGTTCCTTCGCGCATTCCTCGACGCGGCGCCGCTGCACGAGCCGGCTCACCGTGACGGCCTCGTCCTCGAAGAGGCGGTGGAGGTAGCGCACGGAGATGCGGTGGGCGGCGGCGATGGACTCGGGGCCGAGGTCCGGGTCGCCGAGATGACGGTCGATGTGGCGCAGCACGGACCGCACCAGCCGGTCGCGGGCGGCCCCCGCGTGGTCGTCGTCGTCCGGATCGGAGGCGTCGTGCACCAGGGTGGCGAGCAGATCGGTGGTGTTGCCGCCCAGGGCGTCGGCGACCGAGGGGGGTATCCGGCCGGCCGTGACGGCGAGCCGGGCGAGGAGGGGGACGAGGAGCGCGGGCACTCCGTCCCGTGGGGACAGGGCGCGCCCGGTCACTCTGCGGACGGAGTGCGCGGGTACGTCGAGCGCATGATCCGGCACGCGCAGGACGCGGAGGCGGAACCGTTCCCGCTCGTCCAGCGAGAAGGGACGCCGCAGGTCGACTACGGCCGCCTGCCCCGGTTCCAGCACGGTGCTGCGGCCGTCCTGGGTGAGGGCCGCGTGTCCGTGTTCCTGGAGGACGACCGCGACCGCCCGGGCGGGTGCGCTCTCGACGAGTCCGGGGGTGCGGCTGAGCCGGACGGGGTCCGCCTCCAGCGACAGCAGACGCACGTACCCGAGCGGCACGCCGGTGAGCGACGCCTCGAAGGGGCCGTCCTGCCGACGGCCCGCCTTCACCGCGGCAAGCCGCAGCCCGACTTCACGCTGCCAGGCGGCCAGGTGGCCGGTGCCGGCGTCGCGGGCGGGGTCGGGGTGCACAGGGGTCTCCTCACTCGTACGGTCACCCGAGTCTGACCGGCCGGAGCGCCCGGTCGTTAGGTCATCTGACTGACCGGCGTGGCAGGGCGACAGCGTGCCGTGCCGGGCTCGGACGAACTGTGCACGGATCGGCACGTCCCGGTGCGCCGGGCGGTGCCCTGGCGTTCTCGGCGGCCGTAGGGTGGTGCCCCGGTGCCGGGAGCGGGAAGCTCCCGGCACCGGGTGTTTGCCTGCGTGGCCGCGGCGGGCTCCGCTCCCCCGCTCCCGGCCGCGCCACGCGCAGGAGTCCACCATGGAACAGCAGGGTCAGCCCCTGGCACCGCCGCTCGTACTGGAACGCCTCGCGCGGTCCTTCGCCGAGAGGAACCGCTGTCCTTCGGCCTGGGTCGGATCCGACGTGGCGAGGGCCAGGGCCACCGCCGCCGCCTGGCAGGACGGCGCCGCGGGCCACCCGGACGTGACGGAGGAGTGGCTGGCTCTGCCGGGGCCGGCGGGCCGGCGGATCAGGGTCTGCGTCCTCAGGCCGGCGGGGGCGACGGGCCCGTTGCCGGTGGTGCTGTACCTGCACGGGATCGGCTGGATGCTGGGAAGTGCCACCGCGCATCGGCGGCTGCTCGCCGACCTGGTGCTCGGTGTGGACGCGGCCGTCGTCGTGCCCGAGTACGACCGGGTCCCCGAAGCCCGCTACCCGGTGGCGGTGGAACAGGGGCTCGCGGTCGCCGGATGGATCGCCGACCACGGTGCCCAGTGGCAGCTGGACGCCGGGCGGATGGCCGTGGCCGGGATCTCGGCGGGCGCCAATCTGGCCGCCGGGGTGACGCTGCTGGCCCGACGCAGCGCCGGGATCCGGTTCCGGCACCAGGTACTGGTCTGCCCGGTCACCGACTCGGCCATGGACACACCGTCGTACGGGCTCTTCGCCGAGGGGTTCTTCCTGGGCCGCGCCGCGATGAGCGGCTTCTGGGAAGCCTACGTACCGGATCCCGGAAGGCGGTCCGAGAGCGCGGCCTCGCCCCTGCGCGCCACCGTCGAGGAGCTGTCGGGACTGCCCCCGGCACTCGTCGTGACCGCCGAGGCGGACGTCGTCCGCGACGAGGGCGAAGCGTACGCCGCGAGGATGCGGGAGGCCGGGGTTCCGGTGGTGTCGGTGCGGTACCAGGGGACGGTCCACGGCTTCGTCCTGTTCGGCGCCCTGCGGGAGAGCCACGCCTCGCGGGCGGCCAGGACCCAGATGACGGACACGCTCCATGTCGCCCTGCACGGCGGCTTCTCCTGAGCCCGGCCGCCGCCGGCGTTCCGTGCAGTGTCGGAACAGCACCGGTCCTCCACGGTCAAGGACCGGGGCCGGGGCGGCCGTAGCGTCGTCGGTGGGCCGTCGCGCCCGCCACGCGGTGGGCGCTTCCCGGCTCCCGCGTGCGACACCGAGTCTCAGGAGCACCACCCTCATGACCACCGCTTCCGCCGCGCCGGCCCCGTCCGCCACCACGGCACCGGCCGCTGCCCAGCCCCTGCTGCACCAACGGGGTGCGGAGATACAGCACTTCGGCACGGTCAAGCAGCTGCCGATCGCCCTGTCGCACGACGCCCGGATGTACGCGTGCCAGCGGCTGAACCGTCTCCTGGCGGACACGCAGATGCTGTACGGCCTCTACAAGAAGCACCACTGGCTGATGCGGGGCGCCACCTTCCACCAGCTCCACCTGCTGCTCGACCAGCACGCGACCGCGCAGCTCGCCGTCGTGGACGCTCTCGCGGAGCGGGTGCAGAGCCTCGGCGGAGTGGCCGTCGGCGACCCCCGCCACGCCGCCGAGATCACCTCGATCCCCCGCCCGCCGAACGGCGTCGAGGAGGTTCCGGCGATGCTGTCGCGGCTGCTGGAGGCGCACGAGACGATCCTGGGTGACGCCCGGGACGCCGCACGCAAGGTCGCGGAGCAGGGGGACGACGGGTCCAACGACATGATCGTCTCCGAGGTGATCCGTACCGGGGAGACGCAGGCGTGGTTCCTGGCGGAGCACCTGGTCGACACACCCCTCACCCAGGTGAGCAGGACGGCTCCCGCACACCCGGAGGACGGCGCCGCCCGCGGCTGACCCCGCGGCGGTGCCGCCGTGCCGGGTGGCCGGGTCCGGAGGACCGTCCCGGGAAGGGACGAGTCCGTCCCGGGCGCCGTCAGCCCTCGCGCAGGGCCTGCGCGAGGGCTGCCCGCGAGGTGCTCCCGAGCTTGGGCTAGATCTTGTACAGGTGGGTGGCGACGGTACGGGGGGAGAGCTGGAGCTGCCGCCCGATGTCCTTGTTCGTCAGTCCGGTGGCGGCGAGCCGGGCGATACGCGTCTCCTGTCCGGTGAGCTGCTCTCGGCCCTCGGCCCGGGTGCCCACCTGATGGCCGTCAGCCCGCAGTTCGGCCGCACACCGCTCCTCCCAGGGTGTGGCGCCCAGTCCGGAGAAGACCTGGCGGGCCTCCAGCAGGACGTCGCGGGCTCCGGCCCGGCGGTGTCTGCGCAGCCATGCACCGTGCGCGAGCCGCAGCCGGGCCGTCTCGAAGACCCAGCGTTCCGCGCCCGGCACGGCGCACGCCTCGCGGTAGCGTTCCTCGGCCTCGTCGTCGGGAGCGGCCAGGGCCTCGGCCGCGGCCAGCAGGAACGCGTGATGGGCGGAGATCCCGGCCATCCGGGCTGCCCTCCCCGCCTCCAGGTGCCGCTGCGCCTCCTCCCGCCGGCCGGTGTGCACGGCGGCGTCCACGAAGTCGAAGAACGGCAGGTGGAACCAGGGAAGGCCGGCCGGCAGCACCCCTGGCGGGGTGAGTTCGGCGATGCGGGAGTACGCCTCCTCGTACCGTCCGTGGGCGAGGGCGGCCAGGGCGCGCAGGTGGTCGAGGTGGTCGGTGACGAACCGCATGCGGGCCCTGCGGGCGGCCGGTCCGATCAGCGCTTCGATCCGCTTCAGCCCCTCCTCGTCCCCCCGTCCGGCGAGGAAGTGCGCGTAGTGGTGCCGGAACAGCAGGGCGTTGCAGTGGTAGCCGAGCCCCTCGGACGCCTCGGCCTCACGCAGGCAGTCGTCCGCGGCGTCCCAGCGGCCGAGGAGGAAGTCCTGGTAGTACCTCGCCTTGGCGACCGAACCCTGGGTGGCGTAGGCGTGCTGGCCGGTGAACCGCCGCCACAGGCCGCTGTCGGCGACGTCGACGGCGGTGGCGGTCCACAGCAGCAGCCAGGCGGCGCCGGCCTCCTGTTCCTCGTTCAGCCCCTGGCTGAGCAGCGTGAGTTCGTCGGCGGCGCCCTGTGCGGTACGGGCCGGGTCGGACCAGGCGCGGTGGCAGAGCCTCGCCAGCGGCGAGACGTCGTCCAGGTGCTTGTCCAGG
>Ga0164306_10000260_pt1 | contig 20255 bp, 22 predicted proteins | sample Whisoiple_242_MG_FD_110213 | JGI IMG/M metagenome (GOLD analysis project Ga0164306, IMG submission 110213) | Soil microbial communities amended with fresh organic matter from upstate New York, USA - Whitman soil sample_242_MG | ecosystem: Environmental > Terrestrial > Soil > Unclassified >... | reverse complement strand
GACGGTCCCGCCCGCCTCGAGGTGGTCGGCCTGCTTCCGCAGCGCCTCGGCGACCGGGCGCGCCCCGCCCGCGCGATGCTGCTCGACGGTGTCCGCGAGCAGCCGCAGCAGGGCCGGCGGCTGGGACTTCTCGACGTAGTCGGTCCGCGCGACGACGGGCACGTGGAGCCCACGCCCATGCGCGGGGCGGACGCGGAGCAGGAGGGAGCCGCCGCGGTTCGACACCAGCGACACGGAGGTCCCCGGCTCGAGCTGCACGCTCGTCCGCCACAGCCGGCAGCGGACCCGGACCAGGGTGCCAGCGGCCGGGTCGAGCCACTCCGAGTACCACGCCAGGACGGCGAAGAACGCGAAGAGCGCGGGCAGCACCGTCACCACGAAGATGCGGTTCTCCGGCTGGGTGACCCCGAGGTACGCCCCGACCGCGATCATCGCGACGGAGGTCGCGATGATCCAGCGCCACCACGAGCGCGACGTCAGCTTCGGGATCTGCACCGGGCCGTCGGTCATCGCGCGCCGCCCTCAGCGCACGCCGGCCGCGGCGGCTGACACCGCGGCGGCGGTCGACACCGCCCGCCCCGCGAGCTCCCGCACCAGCCCGTCCAGCGCGGCCCGGGTCAGCGGCCGCGCGACCACGGGACCGCCCGACGCCTCGCGCGCCGACAGCACCCACGCGCCGCCCGGCCCGGTGAACAGCCCGAGCAGCTCGGGCTCCCGGTCGTCCGGCACCCGCACGACCACGTCGGCGCGCACCAGCGCCGAGCCGAGGTGCTCGACGACCTCGGTCGGCGGCTCGTCCGGGTCGGCGACCGCGATCTCCGGCCCGGTGCCGTCGGTCGTCTCCGCGTGCACCGCCGCGTCGAGCAGCAGGTCGCCGAGGGTGGCGGCCGCGGCGAGCGCGAACCGGTGCTGCCCGTCGGTCGTGACCTGCTCGACCAGCACGACGTCGCGGACCACGTGGGCGTACCAGTAGTCCTGGCCGAGCACGGTCGACCGGGCCACGCACACCGTGGCCGACGCGCCCCGGCGGAGCGTCACCAGGGACAGCACGTCCTCGCGCACCTGCAGCTCGACGGTCGGCTCCCCGACGGCCGCCGCGAGCGCCGCCGGGGTGGGCGGGTCGACGATGCCGCGCGCCAGCAGCCCGCGGTAGGCGGTGCGCAGCGCGACCTCCCGCTCGGCCTCCGGCAGCGTCGCGAGGTAGGGCGCGACGACCAGGCCGCCGGGGCCGGCGAGGATCGCCAGCTCCTCGTCGGTCAGCACCTCGACCGGCACCGGGGCGCCGGGGGTCTGCGGCGCGGGAGCCGCCTCGGGCGCAGCGGTCACAGCAGCCCGCCCGAGAGCACGCTGAGCGCACCCTTGCCGAAGTCGGACACCGCGTCCTTGGCCTTGTCCACCTGGTCCCCCGCCCAGTCGGCGGCGTTCGACACCGCGTCCGTCGTCGCGTTCCACGCGGTCGTCGCGCCGTCCCAGACGGCCTTGCCCGCGGTCGACACGAAGTCGCCGATCGCCTCGCGGTTGTCCCAGATCAGGTTGCCCAGGCTCCAGGCGCCGTAGGCGAGCACCGCGCCGCCCGCGACGGCCAGGCCGACCGGACCGAGCGCGAGCGCGCCCGTGCCGACGGCGATCAGCGTGCCCGCGCCGGCGGCGCCCGCCAGGCCGAAGCCGCGCGTGGCCCAGCCGCGGGCGCCGTCGTAGCCGCCACCGGTCACCGTGTCGGCCAGGCCGGTGAGGACGGTCAGCGGCAGGAACGCCTTGCCGGCGGTCCGGAGCAGACCCGCGCCGCGGGCGCCGAGCAGCTTGGTCATCCACTCGGCTGCGGGCTTGCCGTTCTTGAACACGTCCATGGCGGCGTCGGCTTTGGCGAAGTTGTCGAGCATCGCCTGGTAGTGCGTGATCGGCGCGCCGGAGGCCCGGAGGAAGTCCAGGAAGGCCTTGCCCTTGGTCGCCGACTTCATCACGCCCTTGATGACCTGCGCGAGCGCGACGCCACCGGCGCCGACCGAGCCGAGCGCCCCGATCACGTCCCCGCTCGCGAACGCCCGCTGCAGGTAGGCGTCGACCGCCGACTGGAGCGTCTGCGGCACCTCGACCGAGGACAGGTTGTCCGCGACCTGCTGGTCCGTCGTCGCCACGTCCTCCAGCGCCGTCGCGATGGCGTCGGCGTGCTCCTGCGCCTCGGCGTTGAGGGCGCGCTGCTGGGCGTCCCGCTGCGCGCCCGCGCCGTCCGGGTCGCCGGCGGCGGTCATCACCGGCGGCAGCGTCGGCGCGGTGACCCGGCCGTCGCCCGCGACGGTGAATCCGGCCGCCGTCGCGGCGTCGACCGTCGCCAGCACCGCCGACTTCGCCCGGCCCAGGTCGGTGGCCCCCGAGGCGAGCGCCGAGCGCGCGGACTCCAGGGCGTCCGCCAGCGCGAACCCGGTGGTCGCCTCGCTCGCCATCCGCTGCGCCGCGGCCTGGGCGGCGTCGCCGTCCCAGTGGTCGCCCAGCCGGGTCATCGCCGCCTTGGCCGCCCGCACCTGCGCGTCGACCGCCTCCTGCGCGGTGCCGACGCCGGTCGCGGCGTCCGACAGCGCCTCGGGCCGCCAGCTCCGCACGACCTCCAGGGTCAGCGCCGCCATCAGAACGCCCCCATCGCGCCGAACCGCGTCTGCACCGAGCCGTCCGCCGCGCGGTAGCCCTCGGCCGACCCGGAGGCGCTCGCCGACATGCCGCGGATGTTCTCGCCCAGCACCTGCACCGCGGCGCCGACGCGCGTCGACACCCACACCGCGGCGTCCGGGACGGCCGAGCCGGGCAGCGCCCCCTCGATCCCCGCGAACGCGCCGGCGACGTCCAGCGCCTGCAGCTCCGACGCCACCGTCTCCAGCTCGGACGCGGCCGTGTCCAGCGCCGCGATCGAGACGTCCACACTCATGCGTTCAAACCCCCGGGTGTTGCGGTCGTGCGCGTGTCAGAAGGTCGCCGGCCGACTCAGAAGTCGCCGAGCGCGGTGAGCGGTCCCCCGCCACCGAGTCCCATGTACCGTCCCAGCGGCGACGACGCCACCGGAAGGCCGGCATCCAGGTGGTCCGCGTGCGCCCGCAGCGGGGCGATCACGGCGTTCGTCTCGCGGGTGCCGCGGACCTCGAGCTCGTCCGCGAGCGCGCGCGCCACCGCGGCCGGGACGCCCAGGGCCGCGCCGCCGTGCACCTCGATCAGCGGGAGGAACACCCGCCGCCAGCCGCGCTCGACCATGAGCCCGGTGCGCTTCTTGCTCGACGTGAGGGCGAGCAGGGCCCGGCGGTCCAGGGTGACGGGCTTGGTGCGCAGCGTGCGCCGCTCCGGGTCGAGGACGCCTGCGTCGCGGTCGAGGCGGGCGACGACCGCGCCGCTCTGCGCCGGGTCGAGCGCGCGGACGGCGACGACGCCGCCCTGCGGTGCGGTGGTGCTCACGTGCGGACTCCCCGGGGACGGCGCCTGGACCTGGCGCGTCACGGTATCAAGCGGGTCGGCGCGAGGCCTCGCACACGGCCGCGGCGCAGACACCGGCCTCCAGGCGCTGTGCCGCCGGCTCTCGTCCTCGCGCTGCTCGCCGTCGGCGGTTGGCTGCTCGGCCAGGCCCCGAGCTGAGGCGACTCGCCTCGGCCTACGCCTTCCGGCCCCGCCACCCGCGATCGGGGTGGGCGGGGCCGGAAACCGTAGGCGAGCCCGCCGTCACCGCCCGAGGCTGGCCCCGTTCGTCCGGATCACCTCGGCGTACCAGTCGAACGACTTCTTCCTGTACCGCTCCAGGGTCCCCGACCCGTCGTCGTCCCGGTCGACGTAGACGAAGCCGTACCGCTTGCTCATCTGCGCCGTGCTCGCCGACACCAGGTCGATGCAGCCCCAGGTCGTGTACCCGAGGACCTCCACCCCGTCGCGCAGCGCCTCGCCCACCTGCTCCAGGTGGTCGTCGAGGTACGCGATCCGGTAGTCGTCGACCACGGTCCGCCGGCCGTCGACCTCGACCAGCTCGTCCTTCGCGCCGAGGCCGTTCTCGACGATGAACAGCGGCTTGCGCCACCGGTCCCAGAACTGGTTCATGACGATCCGCAGGCCGACCGGGTCGATCTGCCAGCCCCACTCGCTCGCCTCGACGGTCGGGTTCGGCACGCCGCCCATGAGGTTGCCCTCGCCGGCCTTCGCGTCGGGGTCGGCCGACTCGCAGAGCGACATGTAGTAGGAGAACGACACGAAGTCGACGGTGTGCCGCAGGGTCGCGCGGTCCTCCTCGGTGACCTCCAGCTCGACGCCCTGCTCGCGCAGGTGCCGCAGCAGGTAGCCGGGGTACTCGCCACGGCAGTGCACGTCGCCGAACGCCAGGTTGAGGTGGTCGGCCTGCATGACGGCCAGCGCGTCCGCCGGGTCGGGCGTCAGCGGGTAGGTCGGCATCGCGATCAGCATGCAGCCGATCTGCGCCTGCGGGGCGACCTCGCGGGCGATCTTCGTCGCCAGGGCGCTCGCCACCAGCTCGTGATGCACGGCCTGGTAGAGGTCGGTCGGCGACAGCTGGTCCTTGGGCGTGACGATGCCGCCGGACAGGAACGGCGCGTGCAGCACCGAGTTGATCTCGTTGAACGTCAGCCAGTACCGCACGCGGGAGCCGTACCGCTCGAACAGGGTGCGCGCGTACCGGGCGTAGTGGTCGATCATCGCCCGGGACACCCAGCCGTCGTGCTTGCGGGCCAGCGCAAGCGGGGTCTCGTAGTGGCTGATCGTGACGAGCGGCTCGATGCCGTGCTTCTCGAGCTCGTCGAGCACCCGGTCGTAGAACGCCAGTCCCTCCTCGTTCGACTCGGCCTCGTCGCCCTGCGGGAAGATCCGGGACCACGCGATCGAGAACCGGAACGTCCGGAAGCCCATCTCGGCGAACAGCGCGATGTCCTCGGCGTACCGGTGGTAGAAGTCGATGCCCACCAGCTTGAGGTTGTCCGGGGTGGGCTCCTCGGTGGGCGGGCCGGCGATGCCGCGGGGCATGACGTCCTGGATGGACAGGCCCTTGCCGCCCTCGGCGTACGCGCCCTCCACCTGGTTGGCGGCGGTGGCGCCGCCCCAGAGGAATCCGGGCGGGAACGGGGTGTGCGTGCTGGTCACGATGACGCCTCTCTGCGTTGCGGGACGGTGGTGCGGCTGGGGCTGGGGGGGCTCGGCGCTCAGGCGGGGGCGTCCAGGTCGGTCGCCAGCAGCTCGGCCAGGCCGTCGAGCGCGGCATCGGCGCCGTCGCCCTCCGCGGCGATCTCGACGGGCTCGCCGTGCTGCAGGGCCAGGCCCATGACGAGCAGCAGGCTCGACGCGTCGACGGGGGCGGCCCCGGGCCGGGCGATCCGGACGGGCACCCCGGTGGCGGCAGCCGCGCGGGCGAAGACGCTCGCCGGGCGGGCGTGCAGGCCCACGGACGAGGCGATGGTGACGGTGCGGTGCGGCACGGCTGGGCTCCCTTGCGGCGGTGCGTGGCGCGGCCGATTCCGGGCAACAAAAAAGACCTGCGCGCACCGGACCCCACGGGACACGGCGTGCAACAGGTCTTGCCTGATCGAATCAGTCACAATCCTTGGACGACGCCGCCATTCCTACCCGCGCCGGGCGGGGCCGTCAAGCCGGTCGGGATCGGCGTCGCGCGCCGCCGTGCGGACGACGACCCGGCCCGCGCCACCCCGGTGGAGCCCGCGACCAGCCCGTCATCTCGCGGGTCTTGACACGGTCCGCCGCGCGGCCCTACCTTCGCCGCACGGTCGCCGCTGCCGGCGACTCGCGCAGGTCCGGGATTGTTACTGGCTTCAGGCAAAACCCGAGCTCCGGCGACGTGGGACATCCGTCCCGCCCGCTGACGGCTCGGGTTTTTTGTTGCCCGAAACACCGACGGCGGCCCGCGCGGACACTGATTCGAGGAGGAATCGTGGCTACCGCGAGCAAGTACCAGACGATCGCCGACGACGTCCTGCGCGGCGTCGGCGGCGCCGAGAACGTCGCCTCGGTGACGCACTGCGCCACCCGGCTCCGCTTCCGGCTGCACGACCGGGACCGGGCCGACAAGGCCGCGGTCGAGGCGACGCCCGGCGTCATCACCGTCGTCGAGGCCGGCGGCCAGTTCCAGGTCGTCATCGGCAACACCGTGAACAACGTGTTCGAGGCGATCAGCACCCGCGGCGTGACCACCGAGTCCGCGGCGTCGGGCGGGTTCCTCGCCCGGGCGATCGACCTGATCACGAGCATCTTCACGCCGTTCCTCTGGGTGCTGGCCGGCACCGGCCTGCTCAAGGCGCTGCTCGCGGTCGCCGTGAAGGTGTCGCCCGACTGGGCCGCCTCCGGCGCCTACGCGATCCTGTTCTCCGCGGCCGACGCGATCTTCCAGTTCCTGCCGATCCTGCTGGCGATCACCGCGGCCAAGCGGTTCAGGGCCAACGTGTACGTGTCGGTCGCGATCGCCTGCGCCCTGCTCTACTCGGCGACCATCGCGGTCATCCCCGGGCCGGACGGCGCGACGCTGACGCTCGACGGCTTCGCCGCGGGCGGCGGGGAGCTGACGTTCTTCGGCATCCCGGTCGTGATGATGAGCTACCTGTCGGCGGTCATCCCGACGATCCTCGCGGTCTACGCGCAGTCGCACCTGGAGCGGCTGCTCAACCGGGCGTTCCCCGAGGCGCTGCGCAACTTCCTCACCCCGATGGTCACCGTCGCCGTGATCGTGCCGCTGACCTTCCTGGCCATCGGCCCGGTGTCCGACCTGCTCGGCCGCGGCCTGTCGGGCGGCATCAACTGGCTGTGGGACCTCAGCCCGGTCGTCGGCGGCCTGCTGCTGGGCGCGTTCTGGGAGGTGTTCGTCATCTTCGGCGTCCACTGGGGCTTCGTGCCGGTCATGCTCCAGGACATCGTCGACAACGGGTACTCGCTGCTCACCGGCCCGCTGTTCGCCGCCGTGCTCGCCCAGGCCGGCGCCGCCGGTGCCGTGTTCCTCAAGACCCGCAACCGCGACCTCAAGGGCGTCGCCGGCCCCGCGACCATCTCCGCGTTCCTCGCCGGCATCACCGAGCCCGCGATCTACGGCGTGACCCTGCGGCTGAAGAAGCCGTTCATCTACGCCTGCATCGGCGGCGCGGTGGGCGGCGCGATCGCCGCGGCGGGCGGCTCGGCGGCCGAGGGCTTCGTCCTGCCGGGCGCGATCACGCTGACCTCGGCGCTCAACGTCGGCAACTTCACGCTCCAGCTGGTCGGCACCGGCCTGGCCGTCGTCATCGCGTTCGTGCTGACGATGACGCTCGGGTTCACCGACATCCCGAACCCGCCGGCGACGGACGACACCCCGGCGGACGGGGCGGCGGACGAGGCGGCGGGCGGTGCGTCCGGGGCCGCCGTGGCCGCCGGTGTGGCCGCGGGCGCCGGGATCGGCGGGGCGGCGTCCCCGTCGGGCGGCGGCGGCGGGACCGCCACCCTGACCGGCACCCGGGTGCTCGAGGTGCTGGCCCCGGTCGCCGGCACGGCGGTGTCGCTCGCGGCCGTGCCCGACGCGGTGTTCTCCTCGGGCGCCCTCGGCGCCGGGGCCGCGGTGCTGCCGTCCGACGGCCGGGTCGTCGCGCCCGTCGACGCCGACGTGGTGAGCGTCCTCCCGCACGCCTACGGGCTGCGCACCGCCGACGGGGTCGAGCTGCTGGTGCACATCGGCATCGACACCGTGCAGATGGCGGGCGCGGGCTTCGCCCCGGCCGTCGCCGCGGGCTCCGCGGTCCGGGCCGGCGACCTGCTGGCGGAGGTCGACCTGGCAGCCGTCCGCGCCGCGGGCCACGACACCAGCACGGTCGTCGTCGTGACCGGCGGGGCCGACCCGGCGTCGGTGCGGCCGGCCGCCGAGGGCCGGGTGTCGTCGGGCGACGCGCTGCTGCGCGTGTCGGTCTGAGGCCGCGGGCGGGCCACAGCCCGGTCTGTTAGGAACGGAGTCGTCGGCGCCCCCGGGGTCAGCCCGGGGGTGCCGGCGGCGTCGGGCGCGCGGCGCCCGGACCTGAGCGAGGAGCACGCGTGCGGGTGACGAAGGTGTTCAACAACAACGTCCTGCTGGCGGCCGACGACGCGGGCGCGGAGGTCGTCCTCATGGGCAAGGGCCTGGGCTTCCAGGTGCACGCCGGGGACGCGGTGCGCACCGCCGACGTCGAGCGCACCTTCGTGGCCGGCGGCGGCACCACTCCCGAGCGGATCGTCGCGCTGCTGGAGGAGATCCCCGCCGAGGACATCGACCTCACCCAGCGGATCGTCGCCGAGGCCCGCGACCAGCTCGGGACGCACATCACCGGGCACGTCGTGGTGCCGCTCGCCGACCACATCTCGTTCGCCCTGCGCCGCGCGCGGGAGGACGTGCAGATCAGCTACCCGCTGCAGTGGGAGGTGCTGCACCTCTACCCCCGGGAGGTGGCGTTCGCCCGGCGCGCGCTGGAGCTCGTGCGCGAGTCGACCGGGGTCGAGCTGCCCGCGCTGGAGGCGGTGCCGCTCGCGCTGCACTTCGTCAACGCGCAGTTCGGCGCCGGCGAGCTGTCCCGGACCGTCGAGATGACCGAGGTGTTCGGCGCCGTGCTCGGCATCGTGCGGTCGCGGCTCGGGGTCGAGCTCGACGAGGAGTCCATCGACGTCGCCCGGTTCATCACGCACCTGCGCTACCTGTTCGTCCGGCAGCAGCAGGGCGCTCCGCCGCCGGACGTGCAGGGCGTGCTGCTGGCGGCGGTGCGGTCGCAGCACCCCGACTCCGTCGCGGCGGCCGTCGCGATCCAGGACCTGCTGCGCGAGCGGTACGACTAGACGGTGACCGGGGACGAGGTGCTGTACCTCGCGCTGCACGTGGCGCGGCTGACGGGGGCGGTGGCGTGAGCGGGGCCGGGGCCGCGCTGTCGGACCAGGAGCTCGCCGCGGCGCTGCTGCCGCTGGTCGGCGGGGCCGGGAACGTGGCGGCGGTGACGGCGTGCGCGGTGCGGCTGCGGTTCGTGCTGCGGGACGCCGCGGTCGTGGACGAGCCGGGCGTGCGGGCGGTGCCCGGGGTGGTCATGGTGGCGACCCAGGCCGGGCAGTTCCAGGTGGTGCTCGGGGCGCGGGCGATCCCGGTGAGCCGGGTGGTCCGGGGGCTGGTCGACGGCTAGGTCGCGTCCGACCCGCGGAGCCGCAGGTGGAGCAGCGGGTACGGGCGGCCGGCCTCGTCGGTCTCGCTGCGGCCCACGACCTCGAAGCCTCGGTGCGCGTAGAAGCCCGCGGCCCCGACGTTCTGCTCGTTGACGTCGACGGCGGTGACGCCGTGCTCCTCGACCGCGTGCGCGAGGAGCGCCGAGCCGATCCCGCTCCCCCGCCGCGTCCCGTCCACGAACAGCATCTCCAGGGTCCCGTCGAGGACGCCCGCGAACCCCGCGGGTCGACCGTCGACCTCCGCGACCGTGAGCCGCACCGCCGGGAGGTAGTCGGACGCCAGGGCGGCCTCGATCGCGTCCCGGTCGGCCGGGGCGAGGAAGTCGTGCGTCGCGTCGACGGCGCTGCGCCAGATCGCCACGAGCGCGGGGTACTCCGCGGGCCCGGTCGAGGGCCGGATCTGCACGGTGGGCACGGTGACTCCTTCCGGGTGGGCGGGGCGGGCGCCGTCAGCCCAGGTCGACGTCCTCGCGGGCCCCGTCGCGCGGCACGCCGTCGGCGACCTCGAGGTAGGGGCCGCTGACGCTCACGCTCATGTCGCGGGCGCCCGGGTCCGAGCCGGCGACGTCCATGCCGTCGCGCTGCCCGGCGGCCCCGCCGATCGGGTTCACCTGGACGTCGGTGACCCCGGCGTCCTCCAGGGCGGCGACCAGGTCGTCCGTGTCGGCCTGCGCGCCGACCGCGATCACGGTGACGGTGTAGCGCCGGCGGTCGGCCACGCCGTCGCCGCCCGCGTCGAACGCGCCGTAGGCGTCCTGGACCTGCGCGCCGAGCGAGTCGACCACGCCGGGGAGCACCTGCCGCGCGGCGGCGAGCACCTCGTCGCGGCTGGCGTCCAGGTCGTCGGCGTCCGCCCCGCCGCCGCTCCCGCACCCGGACAGGGCGAGGACGGACAGCACCGCGACCACCGTGGTCGCACGGACCCGACGGCTCACCACTCCGGCCTCCTGCCCTCGTACGACTGCGGGTCGCGGGTCGCCTCCGGGTCCACCGGGCCGTCGTACCAGGGGTCGTACGAGTGCTCGGCGGCGACGACCTGGTCGTAGTCGCCGACGACGATCTGCCCGATGTTGTACAGCGACTCGGTGCCCGGGTCGAAGTACTTGGTGTGGTCGCCGAAGTTGCGCATCACGTCGGCGCGGGTCGTGGACTCCGCCTGGAACCGGTTGGCCCCGAAGTCGTCCTCGACGATGTCGTTCCCGAGGCCCGCCCCGCCGAGCATCCACCCACCGACCCAGCCGTCGTCGGCGAGCGCGGCGACCAGGTCGCGGCTGTTGTTGCCCGCCCACACGTGGTCCGCGCCGACGCCGAGCTCGGAGGCGTGCTCGACGCCGCCGCCGGCGCCGGGGCTGCCGACCAGCACGATGTCGTCGGCGGCGATGCCGTGGTCGGTCGCGCCGTGCGCGGTGGTGGTCGAGCCGTAGCTGTGCCCGATGACGGTGAGGTGCGCGGGGTCGCCCTCGCGGGACGCGCGCAGGCCGTCGATGTACCGCGACAGCAGCTCGCCGCCCTCCTCGGCACGCCCCTCGGTGGCGACGGTCGCGGAGTCCCAGTCGCTCGGGGCGTCGTAGCCGATCCACATGATCGACGAGGCGGTCGAGTACGGGTCCGAGAGCCGCGCGGACTCGTAGATGTTGTAGGCGGCGTCGGCGTTCCCGCCGGCCTCGGTGCCGCGGCTGGTCAGGCCGGGGACCATCACCGACACGTGGTCCGCGGTGTCCGGGTTCCCGAACGCGATCGCCACCTTCCCGTCGCCGCCGAACGCGGTGGCGTCGTACAGGTGCAGCAGCGGCACCAGCGGCTCGCCGGTGACCGGGTCGACCTTCTGCGCCCCCTCGTCCAGGGCGGCCTGCGCGGCGCGCGCGTTGTCGAGCGCCTGGTAGTCCTCGAACAGCCGCTCGCCGCGCTGCTCGCGGAGCTCCATCGCCTCGAGGTCGGTCTCCAGCAGCAGGCGGTTCGCCTGGTCGCGGGCGAGCGCCGGGATGCCGTCGGTGTTGCCGACGAGCTCGGGGCGGGCCGCGAGGACGGCGTACTGCTCCTCCTCGGTCAGCGAGTCCCACCACGCGGCGACCTGCTCCGGGGTGCCGCCCTGCGAGGGCGACCCCGGCCGGCCGAGGGCGTCGTCGGCGAGGTCGATCTGCCCGGACACCGCGGCGCGCGCCTGCGCGAGCGTCGAGTAGGCGGAGAACGCGTCGAGCATCGCCTGCTCGGCGGTCGCGAGGTCGCGCACCAGCGCGTCGACGTCCGCGACCACGCCGTCCCGCCGGGTGGCCAGCGACGCCGCCCGGGCCTGCAGCTCCGCGATCGCGGCGTCGTCGACCTCGCCGGCGGACCGGATGTCGGCGTCCAGGTCCTCGCGCGCCTCGTGGTACGACGACCGGGCCTCGACCAGGTCGGTGCGCCGCCGGAGCAGGTCGGTGAGCGCATCGGCGTGGTCGTCGGCCGCGCGGGAGACCTGGCGCAGCGCGACGCCCATCGCCTGGGCGTCGGCGCCGGCGGCCCGGACGTGCCGGCCGTAGGCCGTGGCGGCGGCGCCGGTCCAGCCGTCGAGGGTCGAGGAGTCGAGCGCGAACGTGTCGAGGTCGTCCAGGTTGACCGCGCTGGCCAGCAGGTCCTGGGCGAACGCGGCCACGACGGCGGGGTCGCCCTCCACCGCGGGGATCGCGTCGACCGCGGGCGGGATGTCGATGGTCACGGTGGTCACGGGGTGCCCCCCAGCCAGCCCTCGAAGGTCTCCTGGGCCGCGACGTCCGTGACGGCGTAGGCCTGCTGGGCGTCGCGCAGGTGGGTGCCGATCTCCTCGGCGCGGTCGGCGACGTCGCCCAGCACGGTCCCCCACGCGGACGTCCACGACGCGGCGGCGCCCGCGACGGCCGGGGTGAAGCCCGACGTGGTGGCGTCGGCGACCCGGTCCCGCGCGGTGCGCACCCGCGAGCCCTGGTCGGTCCAGTCGTCGGCGGACAGCCCGAGGGTGTACGGGTCGACCTGGATCTCGTCGCTCACCGCTCGTCCTCCGTCCCGGAGACCAGCGCGCGGGCGGTCGCGGTCGCGACGGGGAGGGCGCGGCCGCGCACCGTCACCAGGACGGCGGCGTCGAGCCACGCGACCCGGACCGTGCGGTCGTCGAGCGCGGCGAGCAGCAGCGGCGTGACGCCCGCGCGGTCGAGGCGGCCGTCCCAGCCGTCGGCGCGCAGGCGGGCGGACAGGGCGCGGCCGACGGCGATCCCGGCCTCGGGGTCGTCGATCGGCAGGCGTGCCTCGGCGACCGGGACGACGTGGGACGCCGGCGCGCTGCGCCAGGTGGTCCGCGGCGCGGGGTCGGCGGGGTCGGCGGGGGCGCGGGTGGCGCCCGCCGCGGCGAGCAGCCCGGCGAGGGCGGCCTCCACCCGGGCGCGCTCCGCGTCCAGCGCGGCGTCGGTGACGGGCACCGGCGCGTCCGCGGGCTCGGGCGCGGGCGCCTCGGGCGGCAGCACGACGACGTCGACGTCGGGATGGCGTTCGCGGACGACGCGCAGCAGCGGGGCCTGCGCGAGGGGATCCTGCGGCTCGGTCACGGCGTCACTCTAGGGGGACCCGACCGTCGTGGCTCGTCGCGCGGGCGGCCGATCTCATCCCGTGAAGATCGACGCCCACTCCGGCCACGCCCCGGTCGACGCGAACCCGCGCACCGCGCGCGCCACCACGCTCCCCGCCATCCGCGGCCGGTCGTCCCGCCCCTCGACGAACCAGGCCTCCGGGTCGCGCACCGGAATGACGAGCACCCCCCGCCCGGGGTCGTCCGGGCCCATGCCGTAGTCGTACCGCGCGTGCGCGTCGTCCGCCGACACGAGCCGGCCGTACGCCGCTGACGCCATGCGCCTCTCCCTTCGTCGTGGCGACCGGGTCTACGGTTGTCCGCGGGTGGCCGACCTGACGGTAAGGCCTGGACACGGGTCGGGTTCTTGCTCCGGCGGGGGCCCGAGAAGGTCAGGAAGTAGACCCCGGTCCGGCGCCACCCGTCACCGCCGCGGCCGCTCCGCCCAGTACGCGTCGAGCTCCTGCCACGGGGTGACCGGGTCGTCGCCCTCGGTCACCCCCACGGCGTCGGCGACGACCGGCCGCCAGTCCAGGTCGTCGTGGTCGGCCGCGCCGTGGCCGATCAGGACGCGGTCCTGCGCCGGCCGGGCCACGAGCTGGAGCACCCAGGCCCACAGGTCGTAACCGCCGTCCGCGAACTCGTCGTCGTGCTGGCTGAACTCGATCATCGCGACCACTCCCCCGCCCCAGTGCCGCGACAGCCGCACGGGCGGGCCGACGTACGGCGGGCGCTCGGCGGTCAGCATCCGGGTCCAGTCGCCGAGGTAGTGCGCGACGCCGGGCGGGAGCGTCGCGAGGTCGGCCGGCTCGGGCGGGGTGTCGCGGGCGACGGCCTCCAGGACGCGGAGCGTCGCGGGGTCGACGTCCGTGCGCAGGGGGATCCGGAACGACCACGCGGGGTACATGCTCACCCGGGCACCCTAGGGTCGGCGCGTGTCGTCTGGGACGATCGTCGGCGTCGGCGGAGCGGAGGAGTCGCGTGAGTCACCCGGACGGTCATCTCTCGTGGGGGGTGCAGGTCGGGGAGATGCTGATCCGGCGGACGGCGCTGGCCCGGATCGCCCCCGACCTGTTCCCCGAGACGCTTCCCGGCACACGGGCGACAGCCGCCGGCCTCGCGGCTGTCCGCGCTCGGCTCGGCTTCGACCTCGACCCTCAGCACGAGGCCGTGCTCCGGGAGGGCGACGGCTGGGTCGACGCGTTCGCGTACGGAGACGTCCTGTCGACCGCCGACCTCGGCGCCGGTCCGCGGTGGGAGGTCGCGGAGGTGCTGCTGGAGAGCTACTACGAGTACGGCGCCCTGCCCGGCTTCCCGCCCCTGGACAGCATCTACCCCATCCACGTGGCCGACGACGCGCTGTTCGTGGTCGACCGGTCCGGGCCGGTCACCGACGGCGGGCAGCCGGTCTACTGGCTGTCGGACGAGCTGCTCGGCCGGTGGCCGAACGTGTACGAGTACTGGTGCGCCGGTCTCACGATGCTCGACCGGCTGGCGACGCGGGTCGCCGCCGACGGCGGCCGGGCGACATGACGCCGGCGACCGCGATCACTGCCACTGGAACGTGAAGTTCCACCCCAGCGCGGCGGCCGCGAGGTCGGACAGCTGGGGGTGGCGGCGCCTCATCTCGTGGCCGACCTGCCGACCCGCGTCACCCAGGCTCGTGCGCGTCCACTCCACGGGGACCGCGAGGGACTCGGCCACCAGCTGCTCGACGGTCCCGAGCCTGGACGGGGTCCCGTTCCGCGCAGCGGCGGCGTCCGCGGCAGCCGCATCGGTCCGCGGCACGCGCTCACGGCCGTACCCCAGGTAGGCCACCAGGGCCTCGCTCAGCAGGTCGCCGTCGGATGTCGTCACACGTCGATCATCGCGTCCGCCCCGGTCAGCGGATCGCTCGTCGCGCCCGCGTCGACCGCGAGCAACTTCTGGCAACCGGTTGTCCCCCGCCGCCGCCCCCGGCGACGCTGCTGACCACGCGGGGCGGCACCGGCGCCGCCCCCACCCCGGGAGGGACGGCGATGGAGCACACCTGGCGCTGGTTCGGCGACCGCGACCCGATCACGCTGGCGCAGGTCCGCCAGACCGGCGCGACGGGCGTGGTCACCGCCCTGCACGACATCCCGAACGGCGAGGTCTGGCCCGTCGCGGCGATCGAGGCCCGCCGCGCGCAGATCGAGGCCGCGGGCCTGGTGTGGTCGGTCGTCGAGAGCGTCCCGGTGCACGAGGACATCAAGCGCGGCGGGCCGCTCCGGGACCGCGCGGTCGCCGCGTACCAGCAGACGATCCGCAACCTCGCGGCCTGCGGGATCGACCTGGTCTGCTACAACTTCATGCCCGTCCTGGACTGGTCGCGCACGGACCTCGGGTACCCGCTGGAGGACGGGACGTGGGCGCTGCGGTTCGACGCCGACCAGCTCGCCGCGTTCGACCTGTTCCTGCTCCGGCGGCCCGGCGCGGCGGCCGAGTACGACGCGGACCAGACCGCCCGGGCGCGCGCGGTGCTGGACGCGATGGACGACGAGGCCCGGGAGCGGCTGGTCGACACGATCCTGCTCGGCCTGCCCGGGTCGGAGGAGCGGTACACGCTCGACGAGTTCCGCTCCGCCCTCGCGACGTACGACGGCGTGGACGCGGACGCCCTGCGCGGGAACCTGTCCTCGTTCCTGCGGGAGGTGGTGCCGGTCGCCGAGGAGGTCGGGCTGCGGCTGGCGATCCACCCCGACGACCCGCCGCGCCCCCTGTTCGGGCTGCCGCGCGTGGTGTCGACCGCCGACGACGCGCAGCACCTGCTGGACGCCGCCCCCTCCCCCGCGAACGGGCTGACGATGTGCGTCGGGTCGTACGGGTCGAGCCCGGACAACGACGTGGTGGCGATGACCCGGCGGTTCGCGGAGCGGATCTACTTCGCCCACCTGCGGTCGGTGCGGCTGCAGGACGGCGGCCGGAGCTTCTACGAGGCGCCGCACATCGCCGGCGATGCGGACATGGTGGCGGTGGTCGCGGCGCTGGTCGCCGAGGAGCGCCGGCGCGAGCGCGAGGGCGGCCCGCGGCTGCCGATGCGGCCGGACCACGGGCAGCGGATGCTCGACGACCAGTCCCGCGAGACCTACCCGGGCTACTCGCTGATCGGCCGGCTCAAGGGGCTCGCGGAGCTGCGCGGGGTGGAGCAGGCGGTCCGGCGGCTGGTCCCCGCGGCCTGACCGGGCGGTCGGGCCTGCCACGCGTGGACCCCTACGATCGCGGGATGGAGGCCGAGGGCGGCAGCGAGCCGCGGGCGACCCGGGCGCCCACGATCTACGACGTCGCGCAGGCGGCCGGCGTCGCGGCCTCGACCGTCTCCCGGACCTTCGCGCGGCCCGGCCGGGTCAACTCGCAGACCGCCGAGCGGGTGCGCGCAGCCGCCGCGGCGATCGGCTACCGGGCGAACCCGGTGGCCCAGGCGCTGTCGACCGCGCGGAGCCGGATGATCGCGGTGCTCGTGTCCGACCTGGCCAACCCCATCTACGCCGAGCTGCTGCGCGGCGCGCAGGTCGCGGCGTCGGCCGCCGGGTACGGGGTGCTGGTCGAGGACACCCGCGAGGACGCGGCGATCGAGCGGGAGACGGCGGAGCGCATCCTGCCGATGGTCGAGGGCGTGCTGCTGGCGTCGTCGCGGATGTCGGACGCCGCGATCCGGGGCGTCGCGAAGCAGCGCCCGGCGGTGGTGATCAACCGCGGGCTCGCCGACGTGCCGTGCGTGGTGGCGGACGAGCAGCGCGGGACGCGCCGCGCGGTCGAGCACCTCGGCGAGGCCGGGCACCGGGACCTCGTCTACGTCGCCGGCCCGGACGCGTCCTGGCCGAACGGCGCGCGCTGGCGGGCGTTCAGCGACGCGTGCCACGAGCTGGACCTCACCGGCCGGCGGATCGGGCCGTTCGAGCCGACGTTCGCCGGCGGGTTCGAGGCGGCGCTCGCGCTGGGCGGGTCCCGGGCGTCCGGGGTGCTGGTGTTCAACGCGCTCATGGCGGTCGGGGTGATCCGCGGGCTGCAGCAGGCCGGGCTGCGGGTGCCGGAGGACGTGAGCGTGGTCGGGTTCGACGACGTGCTCATCGGGCAGATCGTCTCCCCCGCGCTGACCACCGTGTCGACCCCGCTGCAGGCGATGGGTGCGACCGGGCTGCGGAACCTGCTCGCGCTGGTGAACGGCGCGCGGTCCCGCGGCGAGCCGGTCGTGGTGCCCGCGCGGCTGGTGGTCCGGGAGTCGTCGGGGGCCGTCCCGGCGCGCACGGGCTGAGGCCGCCGGGGCTCGCCGCACGGCGCCCGACGGCGGCGGACCGGCGCCGGGGCAACTCATGGCAACCGCTTGCAGCCCCGCCCCGCCGCCTCGAACCATGGCCGCATGACAGCGCTGTCGACCCCCGTCGCCCCACCCCGGCTCGCGCCGCACCCCGACCGGCTGCTGCCCGCCGACCCGGCGACGCGGTCGGTCGCCCGCGAGCTCTACGCGGCGGTGCGCGACCTGCCGGTCGTGTCCCCGCACGGGCACGTCCCGGCCCGGTGGCTGGCCGAGGACGCCCCGTTCCCCGACCCGACGGCGCTGCTCATCACGCCCGACCACTACCTGACCCGCCTGCTGCACGCCCGCGGCGTGCCGCTCGAGGACCTGGGCGTCGGGGTGGCCGACCCGACGCCGGCTCGGTCCCGGGCGGCGTTCCGGCTGCTGTGCCGGCACTGGCCGGCGTTCCGCGGCACGCCGGTGAAGCTCTGGCTGGAGCAGGTGCTGGTCGAGGTGCTCGGCGTCGACCTGGCGCCGTCCGAGGCCACGGCCGACGACCTGTACGACGCGATCGCCGCCCGCGTCGCCGAGCCCGGCTTCCGGCCGCGCGCGCTGTACGACCGGTTCCGGCTCGACGTGCTCGCCACGACCGACGACCCGTGCGACGACCTCGCGCACCACGCGACGCTGGCCGCCGACCCGACCTGGCACGGCCGGGTCGTCCCGACGTTCCGCCCCGACCGCTTCCTGGAGGCCGGCGTCCCGGGCTGGGCCGCCCGCGTCGACGCGCTGGGCGAGGTCGCGGGCGTCGACGCCGGCAGCCTCGCGGGGTGGGTCGACGCGATGGAGCGCCGGCGCGCGTACTTCGCGGCGCACGGCGCGGTGTCGGCGGACCACGGGCACCGGGACGCGGCGATGGCGCCCCTCGACCCGGCCGACGGCGAGCGGCTGTACGCCCACGCCCGGGCCGGGACCGCGACGCCCGCGGAGGCCGAGGCGCTGCGCCGCGGGCTGCTGTTCGAGATGGCGCGCATGTCGAGCGAGGACGGCCTCGTGATGACGCTGCACCCGGGCGTCCGCCGCGACCACCACGCGCCGTCCCGCGAGCGCCTGGGGACCGACATCGGCGCGGACATCCCCGTGGCCGTCGAGTTCACCGAGGCGCTGCGCCCGGTGCTGCACGCCTTCGGCACCCACCCGCGGTTCCGGCTGGTGGTGTTCACCATCGACGAGACGACGTTCTCCCGCGAGCTCGCCCCGCTGGCCGGCTTCTACCCGGCGCTCTACGTCGGCGCGCCGTGGTGGTTCCTCGACGCGCCCGACGCGATGGCGCGGTACCGCGCGGCCGTGACCGAGACCGCCGGCTTCGCCAAGACCTCCGGGTTCGTCGACGACACCCGGGCCTACCTGTCCATCCCCGCCCGGCACGACGCGAGCCGGCGCGCGGACGCCGCGTACCTGGCCCGGCTCGTCACCGACCACCGGCTGACCCTCGACGAGGCGCACGAGACCGCCGTCGACCTCGTCACCACCATCCCGAGAGAGGCGTTCCGGCTGTGATCACCCTCCCCGAGCACCGCCTGACCACCGCCACCGGCCTGCGGCTGTCCCGCGCCGCCGGCCACGGCCGACCCGCCGCACCGGTGCGCGTCGTGCACCTGGGCCTCGGCGGCTTCTTCCGCGCGCACCAGGCCTGGTACACCGACAACGCCCCCGACGCCGCGGGCTGGGGCATCGCCGCGTTCACGGGCCGGTCCCGCACGCTGGCCGAGGCGCTGGCGCCGCAGGACGGTCTGTACACGCTGGTCACCCGGGCGCCCGACGGCGAGCGGTTCCGGGTCGTGTCGAGCGTGTCCGCCGCGCACGGCGGGGACGAGCACGACGCCTGGCTCGGCTACTGGGCGGACCGCGCCGTCGCGGTCGCGACCTTCACCGTGACCGAGGCCGGCTACGTCCGGACCGCGGACGGCGGCCTCGACACCGACCGCGGCGACGTGCGGGCCGACGTGGCCGCGCTGCGCGCCGACCGGCACGGACCCGTGCGGACCGTCCCGGGCCGGGTGGTCGCGGGCCTGCGGCTGCGCCGGGCGACCGGGGCCGGGCCGATGACGCTGCTGCCGTGCGACAACCTCCCCGAGAACGGCGCCGCGCTGCGCGGCGTGGTGCTGGAGCTGGCCGACCTGGTGGACCCGTCGCTGGCCGAGTGGATCGGGGGCCACGTCGCGTTCGGCACCACGATGGTCGACCGGATCACCCCGGCCACGACCGCCGCCGAGCGGGAGGCGGTGCGCGCCGCGACCGGGCTGGCCGACGCCGCGCCCGTGGTGACCGAGCCGTTAGCGGAGTGGGTCGTCGCCGGGGAGTTCCCTGCCGGGCGGCCGGCGTGGGAGGACGCGGGCGCGCAGCTCGTCGAGGACGTGCTGCCCTTCGAGCAGCGCAAGCTCTGGCTGCTCAATGGCGCGCACTCGCTGCTGGCCTACGCCGGGAGCGCGCTCGGGTACCGGACCGTGGCGGAGGCGATCGCCGACCGCCGGCTGCGCGGCTGGGTCGAGACCTGGTGGGACGAGGCGGCCCGGCACCTGGGCCTGCCCGCGGACGAGGTCGGCGGGTACCGGCGCGCGCTGCTGGACCGGTTCGCGAACCCGCGGATCGAGCACCTGCTGACCCAGATCGCCGCCGACGGCTCGGAGAAGCTGCCGGTGCGGGTCGCGCCGGTGCTGGTCGCCGAGTGCCGGGCCGGGCGGGTCCCGGCGGGGGCCGCCACGACGGTCGCGGCGTGGGTGCTGCACCTGCGCGGGCTCGGGGCGCCGGTCGCGGAGGCGCGGCCCGAGCGGGTGGCGGGCCTGGCGGACGGCGACGTCGCGGCGTCGGTGCGCGCGGTCCTGGACCGCCTGGCGCCGGGCCTCGGCACGCACGAGCCGTTGGTGGCGGCGGTCCTGGACCAGGCGCGCGCCCTGGAGTTCCTGGCGTCCTGACCTCGCCGCGCGCCCTTCGCGCGCGCCCCTCCGCGCGCGCCCCTCCGCCCGGCGCACCCCTCGCCGAGATGGCAACTCTCGGCTGCGCGGCGAGGGTCGCGCACAGCCGAGAGTTGCCATCTCGGCGGAAGAGTCCCCAGGGGGGGCGAGGGCACTCGGGCGCGCGCGGTGCCCGAGCGCGCGGAGCGCGGAGCGCGGCGCGCGGTCAGCGCACGCGGAGGACCACGACGTCCGCGGGGGCCAGGGTCACCGGCTCGCCCGCGGTCCAGGTGCG